>Ga0316195_10000093_pt1 | contig 27796 bp, 21 predicted proteins | sample Phised1_MG_FD_204937 | JGI IMG/M metagenome (GOLD analysis project Ga0316195, IMG submission 204937) | Coastal sediment microbial communities from Maine, United States - Phippsburg sediment 1 | ecosystem: Environmental > Aquatic > Marine > Coastal > Sediment | place: USA: Maine | collected...
CACCCGATGTCCTCTATTACGGGGAACGCCATACCGGTAAAAAATTGCAAGCCATTCTGATGACGCGGGAAATACCGCAAAGCATCCCTTTGGATGATTATGTGCACCTGGCGGATGAACGCCCTCCCGCTGAAGTCCGTCAGATCATTCAAGACACGGCGGACTTGATCGGCAAATTGCACCGCCACCACTTTCAGCACTGTGCGCTGTATGGCAAACATGTCCTCATTAGCGGCTTCGAAACCGGCGCTTCACCCTCCCCTGCCGCAGGGCGTCTTGCTCCCTACCTGATCGATGTCGAGAAAACCCGGCGCCGGCTTTCGCGCATCGCCATCGCCGTAAGGGACCTGAGCCAGTTCCATCGCCGCGTGCCCTGGACCAAAGTGCAATGGAACACGTTTCTGGAGCATTATGTGATCGCCAGTCGGATGAAACGACTCAAAACCGTTCTGTCATGGCTGGTCCACAAAAAGGCCCGGCGCAAACAATCCCGACATCAAACCACCTGAAGGACGTGAGTTACAACCAGACGCCCCATGCGCAAATTTGCACCATATTACTGGGCAATTGCGCGTCTGGGGATCATTGGTCTTCACCAACCTGTGAAACCGTCGGACATTACCATTTGGTAATGAAACGATAATGAAACGATAATGCTATTTCCCGTAAATAGTAATGGACTTATGATCAAAAAAAGTCTGGCTGATGTATGACTTTGATAAAGCTTCAATTTTAGCCACTGTGGATTAATTGAACTTTTAAGCAACTATCTGAAAACACCTCCTCAAACTCATCGATTCTGTTTTTTGGTCATAGGCCCGAACAATAATCGAAATTTGTTACGGCAGGAACCGGAATGGTCACGGCAGGCGATCGGCCTGTCGACGTCCCTGCTGTGAGCCCATTGATGGTGACACCGTTATGGAAATAGGGTGAGGGAAATAGATCACCCTGATAATATCCACTCTCAAAGGACACAGAATGCAAAGATTGAGAGGCAGGCACAAGCCGGTGATACAGATCGCCGGGATAGGTTGCTTGGCATTGGGTGCGGCGCTTATAGGCGCGTTTCAGGCCAACCGCGGAACCCTATCCGCGCCATTGGATACGTCAACAATTCTGGCACAAAAGGCTGCCCGTGTCGTTTCGCTTCCAAAGGATACGATGACGGCAAATTATACCTCTTCTGACATACGGCAAAGCAATCTATTTCAACCGACGCCGAGAATAATGGGTACAATTAAAGAATCGGAAATATCCGGCATTGCCACTTCGCAACGGAGCAAAAATCTCTTTTGGGGTCTTGAGGATAGTGACAATGGAAGTCGCCTATATCTCTATGCCTCACGCAATGCGCAATTACTTTCCACATACCTCTTGAAAAACATTAAAAATGATGACTGGGAAGAACTTAAATCCCTCTCTGACAACATGGGGAAACACTATTTAATCATTGGTGAAACTGGAAATAATATTGAGGCTCCAAAGAACTTCCAATTGTTTGTCATCGAAGAACCGCGGATAATGCATTCCCCCAAGATCATCACGTTGACACCCCGCGTAACAACTTTCAGTTTTCAGTATCCGGATTCCCCTAGGAATTGTGAAGCGTTTATTATTGATCCGATAACGCATGCCGTCTATATCTTTTCAAAAGAACTCTATGAAACGCGCGTCTATTTCTCCGACAAGTTCTCCTTGAACAAAAATCGAAAGGACACCCTCCAATTTATTGGCGCATTGCCTTTGGCCATGATCGTAGCCGCCGATATCTCAGCTGACGGCAACAAAATTCTTTTAAAATCTTACAACACCATTTATTATTGGGAAAAAGAATCGGGAGCGTCCTTGCGAAAAACCCTTTTTGAAGCCCCGCAAATTCTTCCTTACACCCCCATTGAACCCGAAGGGGAATCCATATGCTGGCATGGTAGGAATTATTTGACGTTGAGCGAAAAAAACCCCGCGATCCTATATAAATATCAGTGTCGCTGATTTTCGACGATCCGATGCGCAAACGAACGCATGATGAATAAACCCACTAATACCGCGCTCGAAAACGGCATGCCGCGCCTCTACGCCTTGCTCATCTTCGCTATCAGCTTGCTGTTGTTTGTAGCGTTTACAATGGACAAACAATTCCATGGGCTGGAAACACGGTTTGTGTTTTTTGTCCAGGAAATGCAGCGCACGGGGTTTACCTGGTATCCGCACACAAATTTCGGGCCTTACCCCGATTACCCCGGCACCTTCACCTGGTTACTCTATGCATTGACCCAGTTCGGCGGCGGGTTGACAAACACTTTGGCAATTCTGCCAAGTGCGGCGGCTTCCGCGGCGACACTGGCACTGGTTTGGCTCATCGGGTGCCAGCACAGTAAAGCGTGGGGCGCTTTGGGTGTGGTGATTCTGGCATCGACCATCGAGTTCCAGATGCATGCGCGCGCGGTTTCGCTGGATTCCATGGTCATGTTTCTGGCGAGTTGCAATTTCTATTTTGCGCTGAAAGCACTGCTGAATGATATGCCGCCCCCCAATGGTGCCATGTTGTTGGTCGTGCTGCTGGCGGTTTCGATTCGAGGCCCTATTGGGGGGGTCATCTGCACCGGTGTGGTGTGTGGGATATATCTGGTCAACCGTGAGTGGAAGCGCTTTCTATGGTTCGGCACGAGTGCCCTTGTTGTGATTATCAGTGTGTTTTTGGTTTGGTTGTATTTGGCCTACTTGGATGGCGGAATGGCGTTTGTCAAGAGCGTAATACATTGGCAAATATCCGGTCGCTTTGGTGAAACGGATTCGGCGCTGAAAAGGTATTTCTTCAACGCACTGGGGAATTATGCGATCGCCTACCCATTGGCCGTTGTCACTGTCGTATTTGCGTGGCGTCATCGGGCTGAGCTGTCGACCAGGGAGCGAACCTTGCTTTTGTCTGTTATTGCATGGATCGCGGTGATATTGGTTGGGATGAGCATTCCCCATGCGAAAAAAGGACGCTATTTACTTCCGGCGGCACCAGGCTTCGCCCTTGCAGCCAGCGTTTTATTTTTAAATGAGACCCGTCTGTGTTCGAACGTATTCCTGAAAGCAACGCGGCTCTTTTTAGCGATTTTCCCGGCCGTGTTGCTGGGCGTGCTGATCGTGCTGTGCCTTTTTTCAAAGATTGAAATAATAGAGCAACTGGCACTGCTTCCTAACTTACAGCGACTCATCGTGGTGGTTTCCATACCTGCAGCGCTCTCTATTTGGGCGATCGCCCGTCCTTATCACAACTACAAGTCTTTGACGGTATTGCTCTGCTGTATGATATCGATATTTGCGGTCAAACTGTTGGTGCTGGAACCCGGGCAGGATCGCAACTGGGCATCAGCAGCATTTGTGAACAAAGTCGAGAGCAGCAGGCAGGCGGCCGCCGTCAATTCTCAGCTTGTCTTTGTTGGTTTGGGGCCCGACAATCAGGATCTCGACTATTTGGTGGCGGCCAAAAGCGCCGAACGACCAAATTACATCCGTCAACTAAGTAAAATTAACAGCATCACAACGCCGGCGACGGTCATTATTCGGCAAAAATGGTTGGATGCATTTATTTCGGTCTGCACTCAAGATTGGCAAGAAATTGCCCGAGGAAAGTTGGGCCATACCGCTGTAATCGCACTCCAATTATAGCGTCAGACCGTATTTGACCGAAACGCCCTAAAACAGCTATCGATAAAAGTCTTTATGGCAACTTCCCTGGTATCCGCTGCGGCGGGGCGGCGCCTTCTTCGCCAACAATGTCTTTGCATCGGCCATCGCTCTGCACCGCGTGCTCTATTTTTACGACACCTTGAAGAACAGGGAGGAGACCGACGCCGTGCACAAGGGAAACACTTACTGTCGTTGTCATTCTGGAGACTTCGCGTTTATAATGCCCGCCTGTCCGTCAACCCGTTGGATGAACCGCTATCATGCGCTGCAGCTGGTCTCTATGCCCGCGGTCTCATCGCCTCGCATAGGAAACGCCGGTCGAAGACAGGGCTGGTGGCGGTCGGACAATCGCCGAGAAATACGCGATATCTGCGTGGACATATAGGTCGGCGCACATGATACCCCCTATGAAAACAAGCCCGGGGGTCTGGCCCGCCTGGCTGCGAAACAGACGTCTGCGCCGGAATGCCACGCTCGGAGGATGTCATGAGGAACGCATCCTCATGGTTGCAATGCCCCACAAAAGGCGCTTGCTGAAATCGAACCAATATGTCAGGTTATTTAATTTTGCCTATCATGATGGATTCGTAAAACGTCCTCTTTTAGGCGGTTCCGTAAAACGTTCAAGATCAAGGCATGCAAATTCCGAAGGATACCGCAGTCGCGGGATCCGAAGGCTGCGTCCTTACCTTAAGCCCCAATGACGTGGAATGACGCACAACGCCGATATTGATCCGCCTGCAGTGGATTGGACTTTTTACGAAACCGTCAATCATGCATCCATCGGAATCGCAATTATCATGATGAAAGATCATGCAAACCGCCGGACGCACGCAGGGTGAAAGCCCCATTGTTGAGCTGATCAACGCGAACCCAAAGGATTTTGAAAAGGCCATGAGAAAAGATTTCCTGCCCTTCTCGCGCCCGTCCATCACCGAAACCGACATCGCTTCGATGGCAGATGTCCTGCGCTCCGGCTGGATCACCACCGGCCCCAAGAACGCCGAACTGGAAAACCGGTTTTGCGCCTACACGGGCTGCCGCACGGCAACCTGCGTATCATCGGCTACCGCCGGGATGCACATTGCCTTGATAGCCCTGGGGATTGGTCCCGGCGATGAAGTGATCACGCCCTCCATGACCTGGGTCTCCACTGTGAACCTGATCGTCCTGGCCGGCGCGACACCGGTCTTCGTCGACGTGGACCGGGACACGCTGATGGTCACCGCCGATCGCATCGAGGCGAAGATCACCGACCGAACCCGGCTGATCATTCCCGTACACTTCGCCGGCGCGGCGGTGGACATGGACCCCATCCGCCGCATGGCTGACCGGCACGGCCTGTCCCTGATCGAAGATGCCGCCCATGCCATCGGCACGGAATACAAAGGCGTTCCGGTGGGGCGGACGGGAACGTCTATTTTTTCATTCCACCCCATCAAGAACATCACCACCGGTGAGGGGGGCATGGTCTGTTGTGACGACCCAATTTTCGAAGAACGCATTCGCCGGTTGAAGTTTCACGGCCTTGGGGTGGATGCTTACGACCGCCGGACCCAGGGCCGGTCTCCCCAGGCCGAGGTCATCGAGCCCGGCTTCAAATACAACCTGCCGGACATCCTGGCCGTACTCGGCCTTCGCCAGCTGGACCGCATAGATGAGATGAACGCCAAGCGGACCCTTCTGGCCGGCTACTATCGGGAGAAGCTCGAAGCGGTGCCGGAAATCCAGCCCCTGGCCATTCCCGCTTATGCCCTGAAACACGCCTGGCACCTGTTCATTGTCCGGGTGGATACCGACAAGGCGGGTTTGGACCGCGATCGGTTTATGAGCGCGCTCAAGGCGCTGAACATTGGCACCGGCATTCATTTCAGGGCCGCCCACCTGCAGCAATACTATCGGGAAACGTTTCCCGAGGTGGAGGGCACGCTCCCCAATACGGAATGGAACTCCCAGCGCATCTGCTCGCTGCCCCTGTTCCCGGACATGACTGTGGATGATGTGGATGATGTTGTCGAGGCCATCAAAAAGGTGCTGTCCCAATGAATGACGCCAACATGATGTCGGTGGTTATTCCCGTTTTCAACGAGGAAGCCAACCTGGAAGAGTTGATCCGTCGCTGCCTGAGCGCCTGTCGCCAGGCCCAGCGGCCTTTTGAAATCATCCTGGTGGATGACGGCAGCCGCGATCGGTCGGTCGAAATGCTGGAAGCGGCGGCCGCGGCCCACCCCGACGATATCGTGGCCGTCTTCTTGAACCGCAACTACGGCCAACATGCCGCCATCATGGCCGGCTTCGAGCAGGTGCGGGGCGAGATCGTCATTACCCTGGATGCCGACCTGCAGAACCCGCCCGAAGAGATCCCCCGACTGGCGGCGGCCATGGATCAAGGCGTCGATGTGGTGGGAACAATTCGGGCCAACCGGCAGGACAGCGTTTTCCGCCGAACCGCCTCGGCCCTGATCAACCGGGCCGTCCAGAAAGCCACCGGCGTAATGATGCACGACTACGGGTGCATGCTGCGAGCCTATCGCGGCCACATCGTGCGCGCCATGCTGATGTGTCACGAGCGCAGCACCTTCATCCCCGTCCTGGGTAACAGCTTCGCCCGCAAAACGGTCGAGATCGAAGTTCGCCATGACGCCCGGAAGGAAGGACTCTCCAAGTATAGTTTTGCGCGGCTGATTTCCCTAATGTTCGACCTGGTCACCTCCATGACCACCTTTCCTTTGCGCCTGCTGAGTGTTGCCGGCGCCTTCGTATCGGCCCTGGGCGTCGGTTTCGGCGTTTTTCTCTTGTTCATGCGGCTGCTGTTCGGCGCCCAGTGGGCGGCCCAGGGTGTGTTTACCCTTTTTGCGATCCTGTTCATATTCGTCGGCGCCCAGTTTCTTGGCATGGGGTTGCTTGGTGAATATTTAGGACGCGTCTATCATGACGTTCGAGCCCGGCCCCGCTATTTTGTGCAGCGGGTCATCTGCAAGAATCACTGCGAGGAAAAACAATTATGAAAGCAATTGTGCTGGCCTATCACAATATCGGCTGTGCGGGCATCGAGGCGCTGCTGAAGCATGGCATCGACATTGTGGCGGTCTTTACCCATAAAGACGACCCGCACGAAGCGGTGTGGTTCGACTCGGTCGCGGATCTGGCGTCTGGATTTGGCATACCGGTTTTCGCCCCGGACAATATCAACCATCCCCTGTGGGTCGAGAAGATTCGGTCGCTGGCACCGGATGTCCTTTTCTCTTTCTACTACCGGGATATGGTCAAAACCCCGATCCTGGACATCCCGCCCTCCGGATGCCTGAACCTGCATGGGTCCCTGCTGCCCCGGTATCGGGGCCGCTGTCCCGTCAACTGGGTTCTGGTAAACGGTGAATCGGAAACCGGGGTGACGTTGCATCACATGACCCCCAGGCCTGATGACGGCGATATCGTCGGACAGCGGCCGATCGCTATCACTGAAGACGATACCGCCTTGACCCTTCATCGAAAGGCGGTCGATGCGGCCGCGACGTTGCTGGATGATTTATTGCCGCAGATTGTTGCCGGCATGGCGCCCCAAACACCCCAGGACAAGCGCCTGGCCTCCTACTTCAATGGACGCCAGCCCGAAGATGGGGAGATTGACTGGCACCAGACGGCATCCGCCATCAGAAACCTGGTCCGGGCGGTTACGCGGCCCTATCCAGGGGCTTTCAGCCATATCGGCAACCGGAAATGTCTGTTCTGGTCCGTCCGCGAAACCGGGGGTGGTGGTGGCGTTCCGGGGACGGTCATTTCCGCATCCCCTTTCGTTATCAATTGCGGGGAGGGTGCGCTGGAGGTGCTCGCGGGCCAGGGTGATGACGGGGTCACCCAAAGCGGCGCGCAGCTTGCGGAAGATCTGGGCGTGGTGGCGGGGATGCGATTCGGCACCCTGCCGGAAATCCGGTTTAAAACGGCGCGCAAAAAAAGCGTGCTGATACTTGGGGTAAACGGGTTTATCGGCAACCACCTGAGTGAACGTCTGCTGGAAAGCGGCCGCTATGAGGTTCACGGCATGGACCTGAATGCTGGATCCCTGCAGCGTCTCATGGATCACCCCGATTTTTATTTTTCTGAAGGGGATATTTCCATTCACCGGGAGTGGATCGAGTACCACGTGCGAAAATGCGATATCGTCCTGCCCCTGGTGGCGATTGCCACCCCCATCGAGTATGTTCGAAATCCCCTGCGGGTTTTCGAACTGGATTTCGAAGAGAACCTGCGGGTGGTCCGCTACTGCGCCAAGTACGGGAAACGTGTACTTTTCCCCTCCACTTCCGAAGTATACGGCATGTGCGCGGATGACCACTTTGACGAAGACAACTCCCGGCTGGTCCTGGGGCCTATCCGCAAACAGCGCTGGATCTATTCGTGCAGCAAGCAGCTGCTGGACCGGGTTATCTGGGCCTATGGCGCCACGCAGGGACTGCCGTTCACCCTGTTCCGGCCCTTCAACTGGATCGGCCCGCGGCTGGACAGCCTCGAGTCGGCCAGAATCGGCAGTTCCCGGGCCATCACGCAACTTATCCTCAACCTTGCCGAAGGCACGCCGATCAAACTCGTGGACGGCGGCCTGCAGAAGCGATGCTTTACCGACGTCAAAGATGGCGTCGAATGTCTTTTCCGGATCATCGAAAATCGCGACAATTGCTGCGACGGCCGGATCTTCAACATCGGCAACCCGGAAAATGAAGCCTCCATTGAGTCCCTGGCGCTATTGCTCATCGATAAATTCAAGCAGCATCCCCTCCGGGACCACTTCCCGCCGTTTGCCGGCATCCGCAAGGTGGAAAGCCGGGCCTATTACGGCGCCGGCTATGAGGACGTCCAGCACCGGAAACCCAGCATTTCAAATGCACGGCGGCGTCTCAAGTGGAACCCTGCGGTTCCCCTGGAGCAGTCCGTGGAAGAGACGCTGGATTTCTTTCTCCGGGAAGCTGTGGAGGCCGGATGACAAGCATGCCCTGCGCTACTCACAAGGGTGCTTTTTGGCGCCCCTGCCGAAAAGGACGTCGTGATTGACCATGATGCTTGGACTGCGGGTGGACGTTGATACCTTAAATGGCACCCGAGAAGGAGTGCCCACCTTGTGCCGGCTTTTCCGGCGGCATGGTATCCAGGCCTCGTTTTTCTTTTCCGTGGGACCCGATAATATGGGGCGCCATATCTGGCGGTTGCTGCGCCCCACCTTTCTATTCAAGATGATACGGACCCGGGCGGCCAGTCTCTACGGGTGGGACATCCTGTTGCGGGGCACATTCTGGCCCGGCCCGGAAATCGGTGTCAAAGCGGCGCCGATGATCCGCGCAGCCTATAAAGATGGCCATGAAATCGGCCTTCACGCGTGGGATCACCACGCCTGGCAGTCACACATCGCTACGATGAGCCACCACGCCATCCGGAATGCGCTACAGCGGGGTTACGACCGCCTTTCCGACATTACCGGAAAGTCGCCCACCTGTTCAGCGGTTCCCGCTTGGAAATGCACGCCTGCCGTTTTGGAAGAAAAAGACCGGTATCCTTTTGACTTTAACAGTGATTGCCGAGGCCAGAGCCTTTTTTCCCCGGTGGTGAACGGGCGCACCCTGCCGCAGCCCCAGATTCCCGTCACGCTGCCGACATATGATGAAGTGATCGGACAACACGGCGTTTCCGATCGCACTTTCAACCAGCACATGCTTACGCTGATCCGCCCGGATCGTCTCAACGTGCTGACCATCCACGCCGAAGTTGAAGGGGGAATCTGTCGCAGCATGTTTTCAGATTTCCTCGAATCCGCGTTGGCGCGGGGAATTTCGCTTGTCCCACTGAGTGCTTTTCTAAAAACGGAACCCATTGGTCGCGGAAGCTTGGAACAAGCGGAGGTAATCGGACGGGAAGGCTGGGTTTCATGTCAGGTTGAGGTACCCGAATGATGGATTCCAGTAACAAAACCTTGTACGCCATGGTCTTTCTGGGGTTTCTGCTGGTCTATATCCTCCCTATTGGATTCCGCCCCATGATCGTGCCGGACGAGACGCGTTACGCCGAGATTCCCCGGGAAATGATCGCGACCGGAGACTGGATCGTCCCACGCTTGAACGGGTTGCGCTATTTTGAAAAGCCGGTCATGGGATACTGGATCAATGGCCTGGCCATGTTGGTCTTTGGAGAGAATTCTTTTGCGGTTCGATTCCCATCCGCCTTAGCGGCCGGCCTTTCGGCTCTGATGGTGTGGCTGCTGCTGCGACGATTCGGCAGCGGGCCGACTCACGGCATCGTCACGGTCCTGGTTTTTCTCACTTGTTTCGAAGTGGTGGGAACCGGGGTGTACAGCACCCTGGACGGCATGCTGGCCATGTTTATCACGATGGCCATGGTCGTTTTTTATTGCGCCAGTGAGTCTCCCAAAGGGAGTTGGAAAGAACGGGGATTGCTGGCGCTGTTCGGCATATGCTGCGGTATGGCGTTTTTGACCAAGGGGTTTCTGGCTTTTGCGGTGCCGGTGGTGACCATCGTGCCCTACATGATTTGGTGCGGGCGCTGGAAGGACCTGTTTCGCATGGCCGGCATTCCCATCGCCGCCGCCCTGCTCGTAGCCCTTCCCTGGGCCATCGCCGTCCATCTGGAAGAGCCGGACTTCTGGAACTATTTTTTCTGGGAGGAGCATGTCCGGCGCTTCATGGCGGAAGACGCTCAGCACAAAGCGCCCTTTTGGACCTATTTTCTGGCGTTCCCCGTGGCAGCCCTGCCCTGGAGTCCCATGATCCCAGCCTCGGTGCTGGGCATGAACAGGTCACAGATGCGAACACCGCTTTTCCGGTTTGCGCTCTGCTGGTTTGTCTTCCCTTTGTTGTTTTTCTCCGCCGCCAGTGGAAAATTAATCACCTACATCCTGCCCTGTTTTCCGCCCTTGGCCATATTGCTGACCCACGGGTTGATCTCCTATTTTGAGAGGGGAACGCGCAAGGCGTTTGGGGCTGGAGTGATCGCTTTGATCTTGTTTTTCGTGGCCATACTCGTTGGGTTCATTTTGATACAGGTCACCGGTATCATTGGATTTGTTCCCTATGGTGAGCGGTGGAAGACAATCGCACTTGCGGTGGTGATGGTGGCTCTCATCGGATTTCTGATTAAATCCCTGAAAAAAGAGTTATTCGCGGAAAAAATATTCTTGATAAGCCTCGGATCACTCTTGTTATTGGCGGTCGTACAATTCGCCCTGCCCGATAAAATCATCGAGCACAAAGCACCGGGGGAATTCCTGGCCAGAAACAATTCGCGGGTTCAGCCGGATACGATCCTGGTCTCGCTCAATGACTACGCACGGGCAATCTGCTGGTATTATAAACGCAGCGATGTTTATCTCCTGCAGAACGGGGGTGAACTGACCTACGGGTTGAGTTATCCGGAGGCCCGTCATCGTCGGCTGAATCATAATCAATTTGCCGGTATGGTCAGCAGGAATAAAGGCAAGGTGGTGTTGATTGGAAAGTACAAGAAATACCAGTCTTGGAAAGCGTATCTGCCGCCGCCGATCTACGAGGATCATAGCGGTCCGGGCGGTTTTGTCTTCGCTCAATATTAGATTTCCGTGAGGTGCTATGGATATGAACAAATACCTGCCATTGATCCTGACCGGCGTATTGCTCAACGCCGCCGCCCAGATTGCGCTCAAACACGGCATGCGGACCATCGGGGTGTTTGCCTTTTCCTTGGAGAATATGGTCCCGATCGGCCTGCGTGTGGGGGGGAACCCCTTCGTCCTGATCGGGCTGGGCTGCTATGTCGTGAGTGTCATCGTTTGGCTCCTGGTCCTGTCCCGGGTGGATGTCAGCTATGCCTATCCCATGTTGAGCATCGGGTACATCGTCGCCGCACTGGCCGGGAAGGCGTTCTTTGGGGAGCCGGTGGATCTGGTTCGATGGATGGGGATCGCCACCATCTGCATCGGTGTCTATCTGGTTACCCGGACAGCATAGGCTTGCGCCGAATGTTTTTTCGAAGCAAAGCCTTCCATGCCAACCCAAACAAAGGGGCCGTTTTTCCCGTCCGGCACGGTTGTCAGGTACCCTTCCGTGTGTCGGCTCAACTCTGGCAACAGGTTCGCCATTGCCCGACCATTTTATCAGCCATTTACCCGGGTAACTTGTATTCCGCATATGGCGCTTGCCGAAATCGAACAAAAATGGCATTGCAAATGCCACCCGTCAGGATTCGATCATGCATCATGTTGCTGTGAAAAGGAGGCCCGCAAATGCGAATTCTCATTGTCGAGGACGACAACACGATCGCTCACTTTATCGAAAAAGGACTAGAGGAAGAGGGGTTTGCGGTAGACCATGTCGCTAACGGCGAGGACGGGTTGCATATGGCCCTGACCGAACCCTACGATCTCGCCATCCTCGACATCATGCTGCCCAAGTTGGACGGCCTCACCGTGCTCCAGCGCCTGCGTGAAAGCGGGATCACGACGCCGGTTATTATCCTCAGCGCCAAGCGATCGCTCGATGACCGGGTCAAGGGCCTGCAAAGCGGCGGAGATGATTATCTGACCAAGCCATTTGCGTTTACCGAGCTTGTCGCCCGTGTCCGGGCCCTGATACGGCGCTCAACAGGAACCGCCGACCCCACATCATTAAATGCCGCCGACCTTAACATCGATCTGCTTAGGCGTGAAGTGACCCGCGGTGCCGACACGATCGAACTCCAGCCGAAAGAATACGCCCTGCTGGAGTATCTCATGCGCAACAAGGGCCGGGTCGTTACCAAAACCATGATTATCGAGCATGTGTGGAATTACAACTTCGATCCGGAAACCAACGTCGTGGAAGCCCGTATCTGCCGCTTGCGGGATAAAATCGACAAAGGCCACGATCCCAAGCTGATCCATACCATCCGGGGAGCGGGCTATGTTCTTAAAACAAATTAGCCGCCTGCGCCACTACCTGAAAATCAAACTGACGCTTTGGTATGCCGGGGTCCTGACCCTGACGCTTTTGCTGGCCCTCTTTTTTCTTTACACCTCGGTCGAAACCTATTTTATCAAAAGCAAAGACGTCGCCATCCTCAGTGAATATAAGGAGTTTAAGATCCTTTTTCAGCATGGCGGCGTCTCCGCCGTGCAGCGCGAAGTGACGCTCGAATCCGGAACCGAAGGCATCGACAATGTGTTTTTCAGACTTCTGACGCCGGAGGGGCAGTCCGCTGCCCAATCCAACATGGCCCATTGGGGATCTATGGCGGCACCGGGCCGAGCGATCAAATCCCGGCTCAAAATGGAGCCCTTTCGGTTCGAGACCATCCCGATTCCCGGACGGAAGTATCATGCCCGCACATTGACGGGCCGGCTGGGGGAAAGCGGCTATTTCATGCAGATCGGACATTCCATGAAAAACGACGAGCGGTTCCTGCATCACCTCAATGATATATTCATGGTGTTCGCGGCGGCGGCGGTCTTGGTTGGAATTGTTTGCGGGGGACTCATCTCTTGGAAGGCCACCGCCGGCATAAACGAAATTACAACCGCCAGTCGGACCATCGCCCAGGGGCGCTTTGATACACGGGTTCCCACTAAAAACATGAAGGGCGACGTCGCGAATCTGGCCGTCGCCTTTAACACCATGCTGGACCGCATTCAGGCGCTTGTAGCCGGTATGCAGGAGGTGACGGACAACATCGCCCACGATCTTCGCAGCCCCGTCACCCGCATCCGATCGGCGGCGGAACTGGCCCTCCATGGTGCCAAGGATCCGGAAGAATACACCACGGTGATGGCCAATACCATCAGTGAATGCGACCGTCTGCTGGCCCTGCTGGAAACCATGCTGTTCATTTCCGAAATCGAGTCCGGCACACGCGAACCCCGAATGGAAGGCGTTGACCTCGCCCATTTGGTCCATGAAGCCTGCGACTTGTTTCAACCGCTGGCGGAAGACAAACGCATCGCCTTGTCCGTGCAGCAAAGTACCCCCACCTGCCTCATCACGGGGGAATCGGCCACCTTGCAGCGCATGATTGCCAATCTTTTGGACAATGCCCTCAAGTATACCGCGGAGGACGGCCGTGTCACCGTTCGGTTGGAAGCGCTGCGCAACGAAGCGATTCTGGTCTTTGAGGACAACGGCATCGGCATCACCCAGGAAAACCTGCCCCGTATTTTTGATCGCTTCTACCGTTGCGACAAAAGCCGCCACCAGCGCGGCACAGGCCTTGGCCTCAACCTGGCGCGGGCCATTGTTCGGGAGCATGGCGGGGACATTCATGTTTCAAGTCAATACGTTCACGGCACCATCGTCACCGTCAGGCTGCCGCGAGCGTCGAGAACATAACCAACTGGTTTGTTATAATTCACCGCCTTTCCCCTATAACGCGCGACTTGTTTAATATGCCGGCACGCCAAAAGATAACCAATCGGTAATGATGCGATAATGAAGCGGTAATTTCTCCTGCGGTACATATTGCGATTCTAAGAATGTCGGACGAACGCCGGTATGCATTGTTACGGTCAACAAACATGGGGCGACATCTTGAAGAGAAAATCCCTTTTCATTGGAGCGCGGATTGCAAAGGTCGGGCGGCCTTCCATTAAAGCGATGCTGACCGTCGGAATAGGCTTCTCGCTATTGGTTATGGCGCTTTTGTTCTGGTTCCAGCCCAGCCGCGGAACCTTGGCCGATTTCGTGTGCACGCGATCTTTCAAGATTCCCGAAATCCCAAGGAATCTCTCGGGCATCACCTACAGCCCTGAATCGAAGAATCTGTTCCTGATTTCGAATACCCCCACCCGGGTCTACGAGGTTGCCCGGGAGGGGCGCCTGATCCGGCAGATCGATCTTGAGGGCTTCTACGATACCGAAGATATCGTTTTTATCGAAAAGCAGACGTTTGCGGTCATCGAAGAGAAAAGAAAAACCATCACCATTTTCCAATTGTTCCCGGAAACGAAAAGGGTTCAATATGCAAATTGCCGTCATATCCAAGCGCTGCCCCCTAAAGGGGTCAACACTGGACTGGAGGGCCTGACCTGGGATCCCGATTCCAGAACCTTCCTGATTGCAAACGAAAACAACCCCAGGGCCGTTTATATCGTCCCTTACAACAGCATGGGAGGCGCCCAGGAAGTGCCGGGGTTGTATAGCCTCCCGTGGATCAAACTCGGTGACTACGCCGGTATCTATTTTGACAATACCTCCGGCCGGCTGTTGATTCTCAGCCGAACGTCAGGAAAAATCAAAGACTACACTCTGGATGGACAGGAAAAAGGAAGCTTGAACCTTCAACGGTTCATTCCAGGACGCGTTGCGACGGAGGGCCTTACCGTTGCCCCTGGGGGGGAACTTTATGTCTGTTCCGAGCCTAACATTGTGTTTGTGTTTTCCAGAGACCAACGGTAAAGAAGGGCGTCGGTTTTTTGGCCGGACCGGTCATGCCGGCATCCACGATGACGCGCCAGCGCAATGATGCCCCCTGTGAGTTGATTGGCCCGTTGTTGCACCTGCAAACCAAGACCTGAGGAGTTTTGATGCGGCAATCCCTGAAAACTAATCCTACGACGGGGAGAACAACACCCTTCCAGGCGATACGGGCCCAAGTTTGGTTCCTGCTCGGATGCGCTTTCATTTTCCTTGTTGCCTTTGCGCTGCTTAGAGCGCTTTTACTTTATCGCAATTTTGATCTGGCGGCCGATATTTCCGCCTCGAATTTGGCCCCGGCCTTTTGGGTCGGCCTGCGCTTCGATTTGGTCATCGTCTGCTATTGCATGATTCCGCTCGCGTTCACCCTTCTTGCTCGCAGCGGCCCCGGATTGCGCAAGGTCTGCCTTTGCTGGTTGGGGGTCTGCGGCGCAATCGGCATTTTTCTGGGCATTGCCGAACTGGATTTTTACCGCGAATTTCATGCCCGGCTGAACAGCATTGCGTTTCAGTACCTGAAAGAAGATCCGAAGACCGTCCTCAGTATGCTATGGTTTGGTTTCCCGGTCGTCCGCTATCTCTTGCTATGTGGCTTTCTCTGGTGTTTGTTCCTCGGCGGCCTTTTGCTGATCGATAGGCGCTTTCCAGCAAACGGCAAACGTCTTCAAGTACCCTATCGCCCTGTCATTCACATTCTTGCGTTTTTACTGATCATGCTGCTCGGTGTCGCCGGGGCACGGGGAACCCTGCGTTCCGGCCCCCCCCTGCGATGGGGTGATGCATACCTCAGCCCGCACTTGTTCGTGAATCACCTGAGCTTGAACGGTACCTTCATGCTGGCCAAGGCCTTAAGGGATTCGGGGAACAAGGAAAAGGGGGAAAAGTGGCTGCACGCGCTTGCGCGGGATGAAGCGACCGCCGTCACGAGAGAGATGCTTGTGACCGATCGCGACGAATTGCTCGAGACCGATCGCTTTGCGGTTCTGCGAAGGCATCAGCCGATAATAAAACTGAAAGAAAACCGCATCAAGAATGTGGTCGTGATTATCATGGAGAGCTTTTCCGCCGAATTCGTGGGCGCGCTGCAACGCGATTTCGATGTTACCCCGGAATTTGATAAGCTGGCGGAAGAAGGCCTGATATTTGACCATTTTTTTTCCAACGGCACCCACACCCACCAGGGCATGTTCGCCTCGCTGGCCTCGTTTCCCAACATTCCCGGACATGAATACCTGATGCAGCAACCCCAGGGGCAAAATGCGTTTTCCGGGCTTCCTGTCCTCCTGAAAGAACGGGGTTTCAGCGATCTTTATGTGTACAATGGGGACTTCGCCTGGGACAACCAGGAGGGCTTTTTCAGAAATCAGGGCATGACCCGCTTTGTGGGGAGGAAAGATTACCTAAATCCCAAATATGTCAATCCCACCTGGGGTGTCTCCGACGAGGATATGTATACCAGGGCCTTGATCGAGCTTGAGGAAATCGCTAAAAAATCGCCCTTTTATGCCATATTACAGACATTATCCAACCACACGCCCTATGTGCTGCCGTCCCCGTTGCCAGTTGATCCCGTGCCGGCGGACGCCTCCCCATTATCCGAGCATCTCACGGCCATGAAGTATTCGGACTGGGCCCTGGGCCAGTTTTTCAAGGCGGCCAAGCAGTCATCTTACTACGACGAAACGCTTTTCGTCATCACCGGGGATCATGGTTTCGGCGTCCCGCAGCAGTTGGCCGGCATTGATATTTTGATGTTTCATGTCCCCCTGCTGTTGATTGGACCGGGAGTCCGCGAAGCATATGGAAACCGGTCGTCGATTGTTGGGACCCAGGTGGATATCGTGCCCACCATTGCCGGCCTGTTGGGCCAGCCTTTTGTGCATCAATCCTGGGGGCGGAATTTGCTGGCATTGCCGGAAGACGACCGTGGGTTCGGGGTGATCAAGCCGTCCGGGAGCAATCAAACCACGGCGCTGATCAAGGGTGAATATGTGCTGACCCGGACCCCGGACGAAAAATTCGTTCTCGCCACTTATAAACTTTATCCCCACGCCTGGGCGGAAGCTGTCGATGATGCCACGCGAACCAAGGAAATGACAAAAGAACTTCTATCCTACGTTCAGACTGCGATGACCAGCCTTTATGAGAATAGGACGGGCAGGAACTGATCAAAGATTGATTTGCCGCCTGGAACCCTGAATGTCTTAAACGCGGTGTGCGTGTTGCGCAGCAATTCAAAAGTGCGTTTGCGCAGGAAGTTCAGAAAGACCTGGGCGGCATCCATGCGAATGGTCATCCCGGCCATTCGCATCTTTCCCTCGCCGGCACCCTTCTTAACGATGATGTTGTCGTAGCCGTCATCATGCAGGCCGCAAAAAGACCCGTTAAAAACCGCCCTTCGACATCACGCTAACCCCGCCCCTCAATGTGACGAAAAGATCATCTTTGGGTCACGTTTTGATCATCTTCCCTGCGATAAACAACATATTGAAACCCAACGGGTCTTTTTGCGTCAAGACGTGCGCACCCGATCCAGGCATAGGGAATCCGGGGACCCGACCAAACCATATCGCGCTGTTCCCTCGGAGCAGTGCCGCTGACAGAAAAGGGAGTCATCGTCGATGTCGGTAACGAATCATTTTGAATTAGGCACGCAATCATATCGTCAAGCCGTTAACAGGTTTTCAACACCCCGGGTCGCCTCGCGTTACCCTTCCCAATTCCGCCCCCGCCATTGGCGCGACAAACGGGAAAGACAGTGCATCCTAAACGCACTGGACGGCATCCCGACAGGAAGCCGCGTTTTGGATCTGCCATGCGGCTCCGGTCGGTTGACCCGATTGCTCGTCGGTCAGGGATTCCGCGTCACCGGTGCGGACGTTTCCGAAGCGATGCTAACGCGTGCCCGGACGCAAAACGCCACCCAGCCGCCGGCCCCCTCCGACACCTTTCCGCAGGTCGATTTCGAGCACTGCGACGTCATGCAGACCGGGTATCCGGACGGGCATTTTGATGCCATTATTTGTAACCGCCTCTTTCACCATTTCACGGAATCCGTCACACGGGTGCAGGCCTTGCGAGAGCTTCGGCGCATCAGCCGTGGGCCTGTCATTATTTCTTTCTTTAATTCCTTCGCCCTTGGCGCTGCTTATCACCGGGTGAAAAACATCTTGCGGAGACGTGTATTGCATGACCGTATTCCGATTGCCTTTAAAACCTTTCATGCCGAAATCCAATCGGCAGGATTTCGTGTCCAAAAGAAAATTGCGGTCCGCTGGGGCATATCGCCCCATTGGTATGTCGTGATGATCTGACGGCGGACCCAACAGCGGCCGCCTGGAACCGGCGCAAAGGAGCACGTCGGTACCCGACGAAACGCGTTGCATGCCACACGCCATAGCAGGCTGTATGCCGCGGCTATGGTTTATCGCAAGAAACCTACATTGATCAGGACAACGCCAGCGATTGCCGAAGGAAGGAATTAAATGCATACAACACAATTAGAATTTTCGACCAAATACACATTCAAGCATGCCTTGAGATACCATGATAAACACAGAAATACGCTCAGCCACCGTTTATCCAACTGGCGTGAACAGCAGATGGCCGCAAGAGCCCTGGCCTGGGTTGGCCACCCCACTACCGTGCTGGATCTGCCATGCGGAACCGGTCGTTTCTGGCCCTTGCTGGCCCGGAAAGAGGACCGTACCATCCTGGCGGCAGACTACAGCAAGGCCATGCTTGCGGTGGCTCGTGAGATAACCCTGCCGGAGTTGCTGGACCGGGTAAAAATCTTTCCGTGTTCCGCCTTCGACATCCCGATGGAAGACGCCAGCGTGGACCATATTTTTTGCATGCGGCTCCTGCACCATATTACCCGGCCGGAAGATCGCCTGGCGATTCTAAAAGAATTTTATCGCGTGACGCGCGATACGGTAGCCATATCGCTCTGGGTGGACGGCAACTATAAAGCCTTCCGGCGACGGAAGCTGGAAGCGCATCGGACCTACAAGACCTATCAAAATCGCATTGTGCTGGAACGCGCTGTGGTCGAGCGTGAATTCGTCGATGCCGGTTTCGTGATCGCCGACCATTTCGATTTCCTGAAGTTCTACTCCATGTGGAGGCTCTATGTTCTCAAAAAACCAAAATCGTAACCGTCGAGACTTCTTCGGATCGGCGTCAGGCCGAAAACTTTTAGAGACCAACGGACTTGATCGTTTCGAATCGATCTGGGCCGTGAACGCCGCCTGGGTGGAAGAACCCAACTACCGCCGTCAGGGCTGGAGCGGCGTTTGTCGAATCGAATTGCAGGATGAACCCAAGGCGCTGCCCTCCGGTGTCTATCTCAAGCGCCAGGAAGGGCATTGCTATCGTAGTTTCCGCCCTCCTTTTCGCATGCGGCCAACGGCTTATCGTGAATGCCGGAATCTTATGAAGATGAAAGCGCTTTGCTTGGCGGCCCCGGAAGTTCTCTACTACGGTGAACGACGCGTGGGGAGCGTTTGGCAGGCAATCCTGATGACACGGGAAATCCCCCAGAGCATCTCCCTTGAAGCGTATATGCGCCAATCTTCCGGACGGCCCTACGCCGAGGTCAAACACATCATCACAGAAACGGCTTCCTTGATCGGTCGCTTCCATCGGCAGCATTTGGAACACGGCGCTTTGTATGGCAAACACATCATGATCGGGGGTTTTAACGAAAACCCTCCAAGCGCCGCGCAACCAGATCGAAAACTTGCGCCCCACCTGATCGATCTCGAAAAAGCCCGCCTCGGGCTGGCCCGATGGCTTGTTGCCGTTCACGATCTGAACCAGTTTTACCGCCATATGCCCTGGGGAGCTCCCGAATGGCGCCTTTTTCTGGACCAATATGTGGCCGCGAGCGGGAATAAATGGTTCGGTCTCGTTCTAACGTGGCTGATTCGTTGGAAAGTGCATCGTAAACACGTCGATCACCGTCATCGCAACGCATTGTCACTTCAACCGCTACCCCTAAAAAGATCTTCAAAGGCAATTTAATAACTGGGCCTTTTCGGGAAAAGAAGCGTGTCAACGGGAGGTAGATAACACCGTTTCTCAGTCGCGTAATGCCCTTCTGTGACGAAGAAAAATACACCGATACCGTCTGTGACGGAGTGCGCCGTATCCTGTCGGGCACTGCAGGTGTTGTCCTTTCCTGGGAATGCATCCTGATGGATGACGGCTCACAGGACCAGGCGGGTAAATTGGTCGATGACGGGGCCATCCGCCATACTTCTTTTTGAACCGTTCACCTTCTTCCCAACGGCGGCCGGTTTCCGCATAGCGTAAACCATCGCCTGGCCCCGCCCTTCAAGCGCATAATGCAATTCGATCAAAAACAGCAAAGTGATGATGCCCTTACCCGTTTGTTTGCGCTGATTATCGGCGGCGCGCGAGTCTCTTACTATCACAAACCCGCCCGAGGACATTGCCCGTTAATCCTGGGCGCTGACGACATCTCTTCGTCTAATTCCGGTTTTGCCCCGTCCATATTCTATTGCCAATTCTAATATTAAGCCCTATTTTTTTAAGTTTTGCCTTGAATGATTTTGTGCTCTCGGCCAGCCTTGGAAGGTCTATGAACGTATGCAACTGAAAAAATTGAGGAATGGTCTGGGACCGTTAGCCCCATTGGCAGCATTTGCCATCATTACCGTCACCATCCTGGCAACGGTCCGGGCCGGACTGGCGATCTGGCAGTGGAATCGGGTAACCGCCGTCGCGCACCCCTGGCGTCTGTTCACCATCGGGCTGCAGTTGGATCTGCAACTGGTGACCTACCTGCTGGTATTACCGGCCGTGCTCTATGTTTTTACGACCGGCACCTCGAGTTTAGGTCGCGGGGCCGCCCTGCTCACGCGTTTCTGGCTGACGCTGGCAACCGTCCTGATCGTCTTTATGGAAACCGCCACGCCCTCTTTTATCAGCGAGTACGGTATCCGGCCCAATCGCCTGTTTCTGGAATACCTCATTTATCCCCGGGAAGTGTTTTCCATGCTCTGGGCGCAATACAAACCCCAGTTGTTCCTGGCAAGTCTCCTGGTACCGCTGGCAGCCTGGGAGGCCTGGGCTCTTTTCGGCTGGAGCCTGCGCCGGCGAACCGGCTGGTCCTTGCTGCGGTGCCTGCTGGTTTTTCCGCTCCTGGCGGCACTGATAGGGCTGGGGACCCGCTCCAGCCTGGGCCACCGGCCGGCCAATAGCAGCACGGCGGCCTTTTCCAGCGACCCGCTGGTCAACGATCTGGCACTAAACTCGACCTATTCGGTGATGGACGCCGCTTATCGGATGAAGGACGAAAAAGAAGCCGGTAAATTTTATGGGCGCATGGACGAGGAAGAGATCGTGCGGCGGGTACGGCAGGCCACGGACGCTCCGGAAGCGGCATTCAATGACCCCGCGCAGCCGACCCTGCACCACCAGACCGCCAGTCGGCCAAAAACGCATCCCTACAATCTGGTCATCGTGCTGGAAGAAAGCATGGGCGCCCAATTTGTGGAAACCCTGGGCGGCCGTCCCCTGACCCCGCGGCTGGTCAAGTTATCCGCCGAGGGCCTTTGGTTCGAAAACCTCTTCGCCACCGGCACACGCTCCGTGCGCGGCATCGAGGCGGTCACCACCGGATTTTTGCCGACACCCGGCCGCAGCGTGGTTAAATTGAGTTCCTTCGGAAAGCCGTTTTTCAATCTGGCCGGCTATCTTAAAGGCCACGGTTACCAAAGCGTTTTCGTCTATGGGGGAGAAAGTCATTTCGACAATATGCGGGGCTTTTTCATGAGAAACGGCTTTGATCGCATCATTGACGAGCAAGATTTCACAGAATGGGAATTCAAGGGCACCTGGGGAGTCTCCGACGAAGATCTTTTCGTGAAAGCCAACCAGGAATTCGAAGCCTACGGCGACCAGCCGTTTATGGGGTTGATCTTTACGTCCTCCTATCACTCCCCTTTCGAATTCCCGGCGGGCCGCTTGGCACCGGATGCGTTGACCGACAACCCAGAGCACAATGCCATTCGCTATGCCGATTTTGCCCTGGGGCGCTTCTTCGACCTGGCGCGCCGATCTTCCTACTGGGACCGGACGATTTTCCTGGTGGTGGCCGATCACGACAGCCGGGTGCGCGGGGCCAGCCTGGTCCCCATCCGGCATTTTCAAATCCCCGGCCTCATCATCGGACCGGGCATCTCCCCGGCAGCCTACACGCCCGTTGCCAGCCAGATCGATCTCCCGCCGACCCTGCTGTCGTTGATGGGGATTTCCGGTGAGCATCCCATGGTGGGCCGCGACCTGACATTGCCGCCGCGCCCGGACGGCGGACGGGCCATCATGCAATATGCCAACAACCAGGCCTACCGGATCGGCGACCAGGTCATTATCCTGCAGCCCCAGCAGCCCCCGACCCAATACACTTACCGCGACCGGGACTTGGTGGATCAACAGGCTTCACCCGATCCGGAACTTGCCGCGAACGCCCTGGCGCATGCCCTGTGGCCGTCCCTGGCCTACCGCAACCAGTATTATACGTTACCCTGACCTATTGGAACGTTCAGGCGCCGAGAAACCCCCAACAAAGCAATTTTGCGTGTAATCACATCGCGACAGGCGCGATCGATCACCATCGATTCAGGCGATGATTGAGAATATAATCGGCCCCTTGATAATACGCCATGAGCTCCTGGGCCATTAATGAATCGGAAACCAGGGGCGTGAGTCGGTCCTCTACCTGCAGATCGATCTTTTTGCCCGGCGAGAGAATCGCAAGGTGGTTATCTTCCTCCAGCAGTCCCAGCTTCTGATAGTTGGCGATCAGCGCTCTCGGTTGGAAATCAGGCGCCCGCATGTTCATGCCGAAGAAATGGCTCTCATAGCCGATGTTCAAAAGGGCCAGCAGCGTCGGGGCGATGTCGATCTGGGAACAACGTTTGTCGATTTCCCCCGGCACAATGCGACCCGGGCTGAAAAGAAAGAGAGGAATGTGGTACTGTGTCTGGTCCAGCCCGACTTTGCCGGCACTGCCGGCACAATGGTCGGCAACGAGGACGAAGAGCGTGTTCGAATACCAGGGTTTCGCCTGGGCCAGGCCCATAAACACGCGCAGGGCATAGTCCGTATACTTGACGGCCCCCTCCCGGCCGGAACCCGGTGGGATATCGATCTTGCCCTCCGGGTAAGTGTAGGGGCGGTGGTTGCTGGTGGTCATGATGTGGAAAAAGAACGGTCGTCCCGATCGATGCGTCCGATCCGCTTCCTTGAGCGCTTTCCGGTAGAGGTCCTCATCGGCGACACCCCACGCATTTTCGAAACTGATTTCGCCCGCTTCAAAATCATTCCGATCCACCGTGCGGTATCCGTTGCCGGAGAAGAACCCATTCATATTGTCGAAATACCCGCGGCCGCCATAGATAAATGCGGTATCATAACCTTTATCCTGAAACACTTTCCCCAGGCTTTACATATGCGCGTTATCCGGCCGTTTGACCACCGAGCGGCCGGGTGTCGGGGGAATGGAAAGCGTGATGGCTTCCAGACCTCGGGTTGTGCGCGTGCCCGTGGCAAAGCAATTGGTGAACAACAGCCCCTCCCGATACCATTGGTCCATAAACGGCGTGTCTCCCGACGGGCTGCCGAACCGTTTTAAATATTTGGCGCTTAAGCTCTCGACCGTGATCAGCACAACATTGAGCCGTTCGGACGTTCCCGACGGTTCGATCTCCCGCCGGATATCGAACACCTGCTCATTGGTAAATTTTTGATGGGCCTGACGGAGGTGATCCCGCAGCAGGGGGGAAAGTTTGGCATCGTCTCCCTGGATGTAAAAAGCCTTGTAATCCAGCTCATTATTGCGAAACGCGGCCACGAATTGATAGGGCCCGTTGGATGCCAGCTCATTGACGTAATTATTGGGAGAAAGGGTCCGCAGGGATTGGCCGACAAAAAATATCGCCAGAAGGGGGCCTATGAAAAACGGCAGCGCCTGCTGGAATCGCCGGTGAAAGGGTTCAACCGCCTTCAGAGCCTCCGCCAGCCGTTTTTTAATCAAGACAAACGTCAGGACGGCGGCCACCAGAAGCGCCGCTAAAATTGGGATCAATGGATAAGATTCATAGATATTCTGAGCGACTTCATGGCGGTAGATGAGGTAGTCGACCGATATGAAATTAAACCGGGTGCCAAATTCCTCCCAGAAAAGCCATTCCGCCGTGCCACTGAAATAAAGCCCATAGATGACCGCCAGCGACATCGCGTAAGTAAGGAATCGGTTGACCCGGCTATGATACAGCTTGTCCGGCACAATCAGGATGAACAATACAAAAGGGATACAAAAATAGCTGATAAACGCCAGATCGTAAAACAGCCCTAAGCCAAAAATATAAATCCCGCTTAGAACCGTGTGGCTCACCTCCGGCCAGGCTTTGATCAGGAGGGCTATGCGTAGCGTACCGAACGCCGCCAGAGCGAATAGAATATGAGACCAGATGATAACGAATCGACTGTGGTGATTCGATTCAATATGCGTTGACAACAAGAATACCTCCAATGGTGGATAGGCAATCGCCAAATACCCCACGCCGAATCATCACCAAACCCCGGCAAACAGGGGTAATGTTCAGCTATGGATTAATAATTTCAGAATCTGAATATCAGCCCGTACATGACGATGTAATGACGGGGACATTACCGTTTGGTTATCTGAGGAGGTGGAATAATTGAGGGGGGCGTCACATGCCGGATGCCGGCCGCGGCCCGGATAAACAAAGCGCTACCGATCACACACGGACGGCGCTACCGCTTGCCGCGCCATAGCGCACTCAGCAGACGCCCAGGCAGGGTTTCCGCCGATGTCATGGCCCCATGGGGGCAGACTTCGATACAGCAGTAGCAGCGGATGCAGCGATTGTAGTCAAAGCGCAGATGATCTTCATGGCATTGGATGGCGGCGACCGGGCAGTATTGCCAGCACTCACCGCACAGGCGACACGAATCAGGATCAGCCACCGGCCGTCGCAGCAGGTGACGCCGCAGGAAGGGCTGCAGGCAATCCGGGCCAAAGCGCGTGTGACCGGCCGCCGGCAGCTTGAAAGGGATGTGATCCGGTCCATCGCCGATAACGCGCGCAGGCGCATGAGGAATATCGAGGGCATCGGCCGCGACCAGGGTTGGCAGTTGCTCCGGGGATATACCGATCAGATCACACACGATATGGTCCGCGGCAAAGGCACTCCGGCTGCCCATCAACAGCCCCAGCGGCACCGGCCGGCCGGCCTTGCCCGGTCCGTGGCCGTCCATGCCCACGATGCCGTCGATCAAGGTGAAGGCCGGCGCAACCGCCTGATGGATCTGGACCACCAGGCGGGCGAAGAGGGCCTTGTCGACCCCGGCCCGCATGTGCCATTCGGGTTTCTTCAGGCCCACCACGCAGCCGAAGGTATTCTTGACCCCCAGGGTCAGAGTCATCTGGCTGTGGGTTTTGAGCTTGGCCAGGTTGATCACCGTGTCCGCTTCCAGGGCCTGCCGGGCCAGCGGCACCTGTCCGAAGGGGGGACCGATGTCCACGACAGCTTCCGCATCGAAGGCCTGAAAGGGGACATCCAGGTCCTGCAGGGCCTCCTGGTAGCCACCGCTCCGGTAGATACGGGCCATGCTGCCCACCGCCGGGCTGTCGGCAATGATAGGGTCGCCCCCCTGGTCCCGGACAAACTGGACCACCGCCCGCACTACCCGGGGATGGGTGGTCACCGCCTGCGCCGGCTTGGCCGCCAGAAGCAGATTGGGCTTGATCAGCACACGACCTCGGGCGCAGAGGTCAGCGCCTCCCGCCGTCAACATTTGATAAATGACCGCCTTCAACGTGTCGTCATAGGCCGCACGACGAATTTCGACATCCGCCATCGATCCTCCGCACCACATGGAAGAAGTGGATAGGGCAACGGGTCGGACGAAAGGGTATTGCCTGAACCGTCGATCTCTGCGAAATAAAGACCATTCAGGATCAATTGACAACCCACGGGGACTTTTTTCCGTCCATCACCTGTTACGGGACACTTGGCACCAGCACCCATGACCACCACCATCGATACCAACAGCAAAGCCCTGGCACGCCGCATCAAACAGCATGTGATCGGTCGGCCACAGGATTTCTATGTGGTCACCCTGCCGGGCCTTGAATCCCTCTGCCGCAGCGAACTGGCCGCGCTCCAGGACCCTCCCCCAGAACTGATCCTGAGCAAGGGGGGCGTGAGCTTCAAAGGGCGCCTGACATCCTGTTACCAGGCCAACCTGATGTGCCGCACGGCCAGTCGTATCCTCATGCGGATTCAGCGATTCAAGGTCAGGCATTTCGATGAGCTCGAAGAAAGCACCCGGGCCATCCCCTGGGAACTCTACCTCAACGGTGAGGCACCCCTCGATGTGCGGGTCAGCGTTCGCCAGTCGAAATTATATCACAGCCAGGCCGTGGCGGAACGCATTCTGAAAGCCGTCTCCGAGCGCCTGGCCCTCCATGGGCGCAAGGATGCGGAGGCCGGCCGCGAATGGCTTCCCCAGTGCCTATGGGCCCGTCTGCAAGAGGATCGGATCACCCTTTCGTTGGACAGTTCCGGCGAGCATCTGCATAAACGCGGGATCAAAACCCGGGGCGGTCGCGCGCCGCTGCGGGAGACCCTCGCCGCCGCCGCCCTGATGCAGGCCGGGTTTGACGGTGACACGGTCCTCTGCGATCCCATGTGCGGCAGCGGCACATTTGCCATTGAAGCGGCCATGATCGTAAAACAGATCCCGCCGGGCAGGCAACGATCCTTTGCTTTCATGGACTGGCCGGCCTTTCGACCGCCCCATTGGCAATACCTTCTCAATCAGGCGACCACCCGAACGCCCCTCCATACAAAACCGCAAATCTATGCCTCTGACCGCAGCCGGACGGCCGTCGACCAACTGGCCTCCCTGCTGTCCGGATCCGATCTGACGGATGCCATCGATCTGCAACAAAAGGACTTTTTTGATCTCAGCCCCCCGGCGACAGGGAAACGCAAAGGCCTGATCACGCTCAACCCGCCCTATGGTCGCCGTCTGGGCAAGCCGGAGGCGACCCCTCGCCTGATCGGCGAAATCCTGGGCAAGCTGCAACGGGATTTCCGGGGCTGGCGGATGCTCCTGGTGCTGCCGGAACAAGGCCTCATCCGGCAGGTTCCGTTTGCGGTTAAATCCACCACTGCCATGCACGGCGGCCGGCCGGTGTGGATCACCATTGGAACCGTGCCGTCATGAATCACATTGTCAAATTTGCCTGTCCCCTGGATTGTTTTGATGCCTGCGGCCTGCTGGCCGAGGTTGTCGACGGGCGCGTGGTCCATCTGAAGGGCGATCCTGATCACCCGCTCACACAGGGCTGCATCTGCATAAAAGGTAAAAAGCTGCTGGAACGTCTTTACCATCCCCAACGGCTGCTTGCGCCCCGCGTGAAAGACGGCCGCCACTGGAAAACCATTTCCTGGGAAGCGGCCCTTGACCTCATTGCTCGGCGGTTCGCAAACGCTATCCGCGACCATGGCAGCCATTCCATTCTCTACTATGCCGACAGTGGCTATGGCGGTCTGGTGAAATCCGTCGACGACCTTTTTTTCAAATGCCTGGGTGGCGTGTCGTCACCCCGGGGAAGCCTGTGCTGGGCC
>Ga0316195_10000094_pt1 | contig 27788 bp, 20 predicted proteins | sample Phised1_MG_FD_204937 | JGI IMG/M metagenome (GOLD analysis project Ga0316195, IMG submission 204937) | Coastal sediment microbial communities from Maine, United States - Phippsburg sediment 1 | ecosystem: Environmental > Aquatic > Marine > Coastal > Sediment | place: USA: Maine | collected...
CTGGCCATTTTGAAAGGGTTTACCGGGAAGAAAGAACGCAGGGAAGTCGTAGAGACGCTGCTGCGGCAAACCAACCTGTTCGATGTGCGCAAGAAAGCGCTGTCGGGCTTCTCCGGCGGCATGCGCCAGCGATTCGGTATCGCCCAGGCGCTGATTGGCGATCCCAAGCTGATCATCGTTGACGAACCTACGGCAGGCCTCGACCCGGAAGAACGCAACCGATTCCTCAATCTGCTCTCCGATATTGGCGAGCACAAGGTGGTGATTCTTTCGACGCACATTGTCGACGACGTCACCAATCTCTGTCCGAATATGGCGATCATCAACAAGGGGCGTATCGTCAGCACGGGAAAACCTGTTGATCTTATCAGCGACCTGGCCGGCTCAATCTGGGCGAAGACGGTCGATCGCGGCGAGATAGAGGATCACAAAAAACGACACACCGTTATTTCCAGCCACCTGTATGCCGGGCGTTACCGCCTGCACGTCAGGGCCGACTCAGACCCGGGCGACGGCTTTGAATCGCGGGTGCCCGACCTCGAGGACGTTTACTTCTCGACTTTGCTGGCCCACGAAGAAGACGTTGCCAAGGCTGCCTGAAGCCTTTGCATCCGCTAACTTCGTAATCAGCCTTCGGGAGAAGCGACATGTTTGGCAAAGTTCTGGCATTTGAACTTCGTTACCATTTAAAGAGCCGCCTGTTTCTGTTTGGCATGGCGATGTTTCTCTTGCTGACATTCCTGTCGGTATTCAGTCCAAACGTGCAGCTCGGTGACAGCGGTGGCGCCAATATCAACTCGCCATACGTCATCATTCAAACGCACTATGTCATGGCGATTCTTGCGGTCCTGATTGGCGCCGCGTTCATCAACAGCGCTGCGTTACGGGACGATGAATTCCGGATGGCGGAAATTATCTATTCAACCAGGGTCAGCAAGCCTGCCTATGTGCTGGGGCGATTTCTGGGCGCATTCATTGTAGCCTACCTCGTGTACCTGGGGACAACCATCGGTTTTGCACTCGGTACCATGATGCCCAGCCTTAATCCGGACCTCGTCGGACCGTTCGTTCCAAGCCACTATATTTACGCGGCGACCGTAATTGGCCTGCCCGCGATGTTCGCCAACCTGTCGATCGTATACGCGGTTGCCGTGTGGACCCGGGATCAGCGAATCGCCTATGCGGCGATTATCGGTTTGCTGATTCTTTACCAGGTAGCCAGCACCCAACTCGATCAACTCGACTATCGGTTGATGGCGGCGCTGGTGGATCCCAGCGGCGGCAGCGCGCTCGGCGAAGCGATGCAGTACTGGACGGTGTTCGAGCTGAATACGGACGTTGTCCCCGTCGAAGGCCTGCTGCTCTACAATCGGCTGCTCTGGTTTGGAATCAGTATCGCCCTGGTCATCCTGACCATGACTCGATTCGAATTCTCTGTCCAGAAACGCAGCAGGAAACAAAAAAAGACGAGCCCTGAACTGAGCGAAGCGGATCATGTTGTGTCCGCCGGCGAGTTTTCCGTTCATCGGGCCGAATTCTCGGGCAACGTTGCAATGCGCCAGTTCCTCGCGCGCACCGGTTTCGAAATTCGCGGCGTCATGAAAAGCGTCTCTTTCTGGGTGCTGGTCGCGCTTGCAGGCGCTTTTTCGCTAGGCAGCTTTGTCGGGCTGGGCGGATTTTTCGGCACTGAAATCCACCCGGTAACACGAATGATGATCCAGGTGTTGAGCGGCACGGCGACCCTGTCGATGCTGATTATCATCGTGTTCTACGGTGCCGAACTCGTCTGGCGGGACCGGGAAGTTCGCTTCCAGGAAATACTTGGCAGCTCGCCGGCACCGAGCTGGACATTTGTATTGGCGAAGATAGTTGCGGCAATACTCGTCGTCGCAATATTCCTGGGCGTCACGGCGTCGTTCGCCGTTCTCTGGCAACTGGCCAACGGTTATACCAGGCTGGAGATCGGCCTCTACCTGGTTGGCTATATGTACGACTACGGCACACTTGGCTATCTCGCGGTAGTGCTCTCAATCGTCCTGCAGATTCTCGCGCCAAACAAATACTTCGGCATGATGTTTATGGTGCTGTACATCATTGGCATCCTGGTACTTCCAGGCGCCGGGTTCGAGGATCCGCTGTATATCTACGGCAGCTCGAGCAGCACGCCCTATTCCGACATGAATGGTTACGACGGCCAGCTGGCGTTTGCAGCCTGGTATCACCTGTACTGGGCAAGTTTCGCCGTATTGCTGTGCGTACTGGGCTTCGTCATGTGGAGTCGCGGGCAGCTTGAAAAATTCAGCGTCAGACTCAGGAGTGCTGGCACGAACTTCACACGAACCGCCGGCGTCGTCACCGCACTTGCCTTGGTGAGCTTCGTTCTCCTCTTTAGCTGGATCTTCTACAACACCCACGTGCTCAACGAATACCAGACCAGCGACGATCGGCGGGCTCTCACAGCCGAATACGAGAAGAAGTACATCCACCTGAAAGGACAGCCGATTCCCCGCATCACGGACATTGGCATTGAAGTAGACCTTTACCCTGAGGACCAGGAGTTTTGGGTTCGCGGCGAGTACACGCTCGAGAACAAGACAGGCAGTAGGATTGAAAACGTTCCCGTTGGATTTGGCTTCAACACGGAAATCTCGGACCTGACTCTTGAAGGCGCGGAGCTGACGTCGTCGGATGACGATTTCAATCTCTACCAGTTCAATTTCGAACCCGCCCTTGCACCCGGGGAGCGACGATTGCTGCGCTATACCGGTCACAGAAAGCCGAAAGGGTTCAAACACAGAGGCAATCTGCCTGGCCTGCTGGATGAGGGTGGCGGCGTTTTTGGCAACGGCACATTCGTAAATAACAACGCACTCGGTCCGTATATTGGCTTCAACGAAGGCGCCATTTTGACGGATCGAAACAGTCGCTGGCGGGAGGACCTGGAACCGGTACCTCGTTATCCTGACCTGGATGATGAATCAGAGTGGGGTAACAGCTACCTTTCCCAGGATGCCGACTGGATCAACTTTAATGCCACCGTTACCACGTCGGCAGACCAGACGGCAATTGCGCCCGGCTACCTTATCGACGAAACCATCGACGGCGATCGCAAGCGATTCCATTATGCGATGGACACTCAGATGCAGAACCTCTATGCGATTTTGTCCGCTCGCTACGAATCCCGGGTCGAAAACTGGCGCGGCATCGAGCTGTCCGTGTATTTCGATCCGGCACACGAATGGAACATCGACCGGATCATGGTCAGTCTCAAAAAGTCTCTCGGGTATTTCAGCGACAATTTCAGTCCATACCAATATCGGCAAATGCGAGTGCTTGAATTTCCAGCCTATTCGACATTTGCTCAGTCGTTTCCGAATACCGTTCCCTGGTCCGAGGGCATCGGGTTTATAGCCGATATCACGGATCCGGAGGAAATCGACTACGTTTTTTATGTCGGTGCCCATGAAGTTGCCCATCAGTGGTGGGGCCACCAGGTTTCGTCGGCAAAAGTCCAGGGGCAGACTGTGCTTGTCGAAACACTCGCACAATATTCCGCACTGATGGTGATGGAACACGAATACGGCCCGCACATGATGCGGCGATTCCTGAAATACGAACTCGATAACTATCTTCAGGGACGTGGTGGTGAAGCGATCGAGGAGCAACCGCTGTACCGCGTCGAAAACCAGCAATACATTCACTACCGAAAAGGTTCAGTGGTGATGTATGCGACGAAGGACTACCTTGGCGAAGATGCTGTCAATCGCGCGCTGCAAGCCCTGATCAGCGAGACTGCGTATAGCTATGACCCGTACCCGACATCCCGTGACCTGCTCCGCCATCTTCGTGCGCAAGCAACATCGGATGCGCAACAGGAAATCATCACGGATCTGTTCGAGAAAATTACGTTGTGGGACCTCAAAGTGGATGAGGCCACTGTTGCGCCACGTGACGACGGTCGTTTCGATGTCACGATCAATATTGACGCTGTAAAATTCTATGCCAACGGAGACGGAAGCCAGGAAGAGGCGCCGCTGGACATGCTGATCGATATCGGCGTCTTCTCCCAAGATCTCGATGATGTCGTCGCCGGCGACGACCATGTCCTCTATTTCGACAAACACAGAATTTCATCAGGTACCAGCAGCATCACGGTGATTGTCGATGAAATGCCGAGTTACGCCGGCATCGATCCTTACAACAAGCTGATTGATCGCAACAGTGACGATAACGTTGAGCGTATCGATGAAAATACCTGACCGGCGCTCAGCAGCCCTGCTTGCCATCCTGCTGTCGCCTTTTTCGGCGGGCCTTGCCGCAGGCAATGATTGCATCGATAGCCAGACTGCGCTCGAACGCTGGCGGCCCATTCGCGAAGGGATCACGGAGCCTGGCGGAAACGCTAACGAACTGGCGTTGGAACTTGTCCCCTGCCTCGGGTCCCCGGACCCCGAACTGCGCGATCGAATCGGCTATGAGCTATTTGCATTTTGGCTGCGCCAGGAACAACTGAGCGACGCAACCAGGGCGTTGTTGCTCGATGATCTCAGCGCGCGCCTCGCCGAGCGCGCTCAGGAACAGACGCTTTCACGGTCTTTTTCGGCGCTTGTCCTCGGTGAAATCATGCGTTCGGATGCGCTCCGGCCCTTCATGAATGAACGGCAACAACAGGCTCTTCTGGACGCAGCGACAACTGCGCTCAAGAATGAAAACGATTATCGTGGCCTCGACGCTGAAATCGGTTGGGTACATCCGGTTGCCCACATGTCGGATCTGTTATGGCGTTTCGCATTGCACCCGGATACCGGACCGGAACAGGCAAAGCAGATCCTGGAAGCGTTGAGGAGCAAAACTGCGCCGACGGCGGCGTTCTATAATTTCAACGAGGGCGACCGACTTGCGCGTATTGTTACAACACTGGTTACGCGAAAGACGATCGATTCGACTTTCCTCATCGCGTGGATTAATCGGTTCGAGAAGCCCAGCTCCATGGAGCGGTGGTCGGACGCTTTTCGCAGTCCCGGCGGCATGGCTGAGCTGCACAACACGAAGCAATTTCTCAGGGCGCTGTCGGATCAGCTCGATGGCGCGAATGTAGAGCCGGAAATAACGGAGGCTCTGAACCAGCTCGTGCAAGGTTTCACGCAGCTGCTCTAGTTAGAACTATCGCGTCAGACAATCAGGACACTAGCCGAAAACCTTTTTCATGACGGGTGCGATTTTACGCATACCGACCAGGGCCGTAACCGTAAGAAGGCCCGACATCATGGCACCGGTAACGCCGCAGGTGAGAACGTCCTGTCCGGTCAGCCAGAGTCCACCTATTTTTGTTTGTGGCGTAAGCCAGTCCTGTTGCATTCGCTCAGGCGTATGGTCCAGACCATACAGTTCGCCGTGCTTATAGGCAGAAAACCACTCTGTCGAAAGCGGCGTCGACAACTCGAAATAATCAATTTTGCCCTCAAGCTGCGGCAGCTTGTCGTAGAGATGGCGCAATAATCGCTCGCTCAGCGCAGCTTTGTACGCCTCGTAATCCGCACCACGTTTTCCCCAGGTCGTGCCTCGCCACTTTTTGAAAGGCGCATACGGTGCCGGTGCAACAATTTCAATGGTTGCCGTTCCCGGGTGTCGATTCAGATAGTCAGGGTCCTTTGCCGACGGAAAAGAAACGTAGACCACCGGAAACTCTGCATCGTCGGACTCCAGGAAGTCCGCAAGCGCCCTGTCGTAGTCATTATGCGGATAGATCCAGAAATTCGTTTTCGGCAGTTGCAGCGCGTCAGCGGTCTCCTTCAGGCCGATATACAGACAAAGGTGTCCGACACTCGCGCGAACCTTCGCCAATAAACTCGTATAGCCGAATGCTTGTGCAACGTCGTTGTCCAGAAGATGGCTAAACGTGTTATCAACACCCGCCGAAGAAATCACGATCGGACAATCTACTGTGTGACCGTCCGCCATTTCGACACCGCAGACCTGGCCGTCGACGACACGAATACGCGCGACATTCGCATAGGTAAATACCTCGCCCCCCGCTGCCCGAATTCCGGGAATTATTGTGTCAGCGATGCGCCAGCTGCCGCCGACGGGGTAGAAACCGCCATAGAGATAGTGCCGGGCGATCATCGAGTGCACCATGAAGGCGGATTGCTTCGGCGGCAAACCCATATCGCCCCATTGACCGCAGATCACCGCAATCAGATCCTGGTTGGTCGTCAATTCACTGAGGACGTCGTAGGTCTTGCGAAACATGAACTCCGGCGTTTTCCATCTCAAATAGGGCGCCGCGATCTTTCGCTGCCATAATTTCAGTGCTCGTCCCATACCGAACATCGAGAGAGCACCGCCCACCTGCGCAAGCAGCGCAAGGTATCGGTCAATCGCTACCGTTTCGTCCGGGAACTGCCGGACCAGGTTGTCGCGAAACTCCTGCTTGCCGGCGCGGGCCGAATAAACCTTGTCGCCAATGTAGAAGCGATCGTACTCTTCGTCCATCGGTGCCCACTTCAGCTTTCCACCAGTAAGGAAATCGAATAGCCGGCGAGTGCGTGTTCGTGTGCCTACGTCACCAATGTAATGGACACCGACATCCCATTCATAACCATTGCGCTCGTAGGAATGGGTATACCCGCCGGCGGTGTAGTGCTGCTCCAGGACACAGACTTTCCAGCCGAGCTCGCTCAATAATGCCGCCGTCGTCAAGCCTCCCATGCCGGAGCCAATGACCAGGGCATCGTACGTCGGCGCCAGTCTCTTTGGACGGTAGCGCCGACCAATTCGTAACGTGCTGGGTTTCATGGCGGACATAGGTCGATGCTACAGAAATGCGTGGCGCACGCCACTGTCAATACCATGGCAGCGATGCGATCCGAACCTCCCTCAGAACTCTATCCCGCTGCCGTCCCAGGCGAAAAAACCGCCCGAATCCCTGGTATGCAGGGCATCGATAACATTTAGCAGGTAATTGGCGGACTGGTCTGCCGTGAATAACTGCTGGCCGGGAACATTCTGGCTGTATGGCCGGGACAATCTCGTAGCCACGGTCCCGGGGTGCAGTGTGACAACGACAGAATCCGGGGATCGCCGCGCTTGCTCTACAGCGAGCGACTTCATGATCATGTTCAATGCCGCTTTCGATGCGCGATACGACATCCAGCCACCAAGTCGATTATCCGAAATACTTCCGACCCGGGCCGAAATAGCGGCAAAAACGGTCTTGTGGCCGCGGCGCATGCGTGGCAGACAATATTTGGCAACAAGCGCGGGCCCGATCGTATTGATGGCAAATACGTCGGCCATTGCAGCGGGCTGGAGGTCCCCCATACTTTTCTCCGGCCGCAGCCCGTCCCGTCTGTGAAGAATGCCCGTCGCAACAATCACGAGGTCCAGCGGTTCCGCGGACGTGGCCGCGGCAATAGCCTGGTCAATTGATTCCTCGTCCGTGAGGTCGATAAAATGCCGGGTAACTGGCTCCGACCCGCCCGGTTCAGCTTGCCGGGACATTGCGTGCACGCTAGCTATGCCAGGATCGCTCTCCAGTTTGGTAACGAGAGCCTGGCCAATTCCGCCCGTTGCGCCAATCACGGCGACGTTTGCGTGCGGAGCGAATGACGAAAGCGACATTGGAAAATGGCGGCAACGGGCTGCTGCGTCGCCGCTCGTTCCTGGTCTAGACAGTCAGGCGCACAGCGTCGATGAAACTCACAACGACCAGCGCTGCAAACGCGGCCGCTGATGTCCCCGGATAAAAACCGTCCACTTGCCACTCCTGTAGAAATTCACTGCATCTTGACACTCAAGCGCAGTGTATTGGCTGGAGCACGGAAACGATCTCAGAACTGTATGGGTTTGTATCATTTCGTATCGTGAGCAAAGGGTCGAGAGTCGGCGTTAACTTTGGACCTGCGAAGAAAATTATTCCCGCCTGTTTTCCGGTCGACCCGCGCCGCTATCAACGACCCCAACCGGCAATATGCCGCCCAGGCCGGAAGGCGGTTAAGCAACGAGGTACGCAAGGTTTTCCGTGGAAAATGGTTTCGGGGGTCGGTGAATCAGAGCCCTGATGACTTCAGGGTCAGCGGTATTGCCCTCCTCAAGCATGATCAACTGGTCCCGGGTAACCGGGAAAAAAGGCAGCCAGTCGAAAAGCGTTGCCCCCAACTTCATTATCCGGATCGGCATCGGCAGGATCCATTTCCTGCGGCCGGCCGCCGCGGCAACCCGGCGAATCATTTCGTTCCAGGATATTGCTTCCGGACCTCCCAGTTGGTAGATGCCGCCAATGGTAGCGCGGTCTTCGAGCGCATTCGCAAAGGCCGTCGCTACATCCTCCACGTGTACCGGCGATAACATGATCTGCCTTTCGTTAACGTCACCCGACTTGACGAATCCCGCTGCCGGGAACGGAAGCATGACGATGTCCCGATAGAGTTGAGTCGCAATCTCCATCTGGTTCCCGGGGTCACCGAAAATTACTGACGGGCGGAAAATCGTTCCGTCCAGACCACTGTCGAGCAGACAATCCTCCGCTCTCTTTTTGGTTTCCTGATAGCGAGTTCCAGGAGCCTTGACGCCGTTAGCGCTCATCAGGAGAAAGCGCTTCACTCCGTTCCTGCGGCACGCGTCGATCGCTCGCGCAGCGCCCTCAAACTGCAATGCCGCAAACGTTATTCCTTTACGGGGAACCTCCCTGAGAATTCCGACGCAGTAGATTACCGCTTCGCATCCGGCGACGTTCTTATCGACAGCCAATTTATCGTCGATGTCACCGGTTACACGGCGCCATACGTTCCCCTGACGCAATTTGGCCTCACTGCCGGCGCGAATCAGAACGGAGACATCGTGACCGGCGCTCTGCAGCGCTTCGACAATGTAATTTCCAACAAACCCTGTACCGCCTATCACCGCTACTTTCATCGCAGTCTGCTCTTTGCTAATGCCATTGCCAGCGTAGCACTCTCGCTCCACTTTCAGCATCGGTGCTGTAACGACTGTTACAAATAATTACGCAATCCAGCGGCCGTTTCGAGCGTAACGCACTATACTCCGAGCCCCGCTGTTTACGACGACAATACGACCCGATGAACGATCGCTCGCCAGCCATTGTATGGTTCAGGCAGGACCTTCGCCTGGCAGACAACGCCGCTCTTTCAGCCGCCGCGGAAGCAGGCTCACCCGTTCTGCCCATCTACATTCTCGATGACGACAACGCCGGCGAGTGGGCATTGGGCGCAGCCAGTCGCTGGTGGCTGCACCAAAGTCTGGTCTCGCTGAATGAATCACTGGGCGGCCGCCTGCGGTGCTTCCGCGGCAAGGCCGAGAACGTGTTACCGGCGCTGGTAAAGCAAACGAATGCCGGGCAGGTATTCTGGAACCGCTGCTACGAGCCTTGGCGCATCCGTCGTGACAAGGACATTAAAACCCGCCTGCGCGCAGACGGGTTTCAGGTACGAAGTTTCGGCGGTTCGCTGCTGTTCCAGCCGCAAGACGTTTCGAAAGCAGATGGAACGCCGTACAAGGTTTTTACGCCATTCTACCGAAAAGGTTGCCTCGCCAATGCGCCGCAACCTCGCGCGCCGGAACCTGCACCCACGTGCACTGTAGTCGACACGCCGATGCCGAACGCGACCGTTGATTCGCTCGAACTGATGCCGCGACTCGGCTGGTACAAAGGCATGGCTGATACGTGGCAGCCGGGCGAAGGCGGCGCACTGAATCGCCTGGAAAACTTTCTCGAGTCAGGAATCAGAAATTACATCGAGGGTCGAAATCGACCGGACCTGGAATGCGTATCGAGGCTGTCGCCACATTTGCATTTCGGCGAAATTTCTCCGCGGCAGGTCTGGCATGCCGCGAACGCCGGAGCAGGCATCGCACAACTCGAAAACCAGCTTGATCATTTCCTGAGTGAACTCGGCTGGCGCGAATTTTCCCACCACCTTCTTTTTCACTGGCCCGAACTGCCGATCAGCAACCTGCAAAAGAAATTCGATCGTTTTCCCTGGCGGAATGACGACGAGGCCCTGCGCCGATGGTGCAGCGGGCATACCGGTTATCCGATTGTCGATGCCGGGATGCGCCAGTTGTGGGAGACCGGCTACATGCATAACCGCGTCAGAATGATTGTCGGCTCATTCCTGGTCAAGAATCTGATGCTGCACTGGCACCACGGTGCCAAGTGGTTTTGGGATACGCTGGTTGACGCTGACCTGGCAAATAACAGCGCCAGTTGGCAATGGATTGCCGGCTGCGGCGCCGATGCGGCACCCTACTTTCGAATATTCAATCCAGTCACTCAAGGCAATAAATTTGATCCGGATGGAAACTATGTCCGCCGCTTTGTGCCCGAGTTGTCGGGCCTGCCAAACAAGCACCTGCATAGTCCTTGGGAAGCACCCGAGTCCGTTTTGCAGTCTGCAAGTGTTGTGCTTGGCAAGACCTATCCCGAGCCAATCGTTGATCTGAAAACCTCCCGCGAGCGTGCACTGGTCGCATTTCGCAGTTTGTAAGAATCGTTTTATGAATGCTCGCAATGCTATTATTCGAGCATGAATCTGACACTGTATGACACTGCTGTTTCCGGCCATTCGCACAGGGTACGTTTGTTTTTGTCCTTATTGGGCCTTGAACATCGGAGCGTGCCAATCGATATGCAAAAAGGCGAGCACAAAACCGCCGAGTACCTGAAAATCAGTCCGCTCGGGCAGGTGCCGACGCTCGTTGACGGCGAGACTGTCATTACGGATTCCTGCGCATCCCTGGTTTATCTCGCAAAAAAATACGGCAGCGAACGCTGGTTGCCGGAGAATCCGGAGGGCGCAGCGCGAGTACAGCGATGGTTATCCGCCGCATCCGGCGAACTGTATCGCGGGCCGGTACTTGCGAGATCCATCAAGCTGTTTGGCCGCGACTTTGATTACGCGGCGGCGGTAATGTGGAGCGGGCGCCTGCTGGAATGGATGAACGAACATCTCGCAGGCCGCCGATGGCTGACCGAGGATCATGCCACGATCGCGGACATCGCAATGTACAGTTACCTGCGTGTTGCGAACGAAGGTGGTATTGATCTGGCACCCTACGAGGAGATCCTGCGCTGGCTTGGCAACGTCGAAGACCTGGAGAATTTCATTCCCATGCACCGGTCTCACTGAGCGCCTGTTGCAATAGCCCTAACGTCCGGTGTTCAGGGTAGGTTAAGACTCGATTCGCTACCTTTGCAGCGTCACTTAAGCAAAGGATTCCGGTTATGAAGAAGATCTCTGTTGCGCTGCTGGGGCTGGCAGCGTTGTTCACGTCGGTGGTGCATGCCGAAGGCCTCTCTGTTGGCGCATCGCTCGGTTACGTCAATGTTGAAGACAATGAACCCGGCTTTGATTTCGAAGCGAATGATACCGGCTACAAGTTATTTGCCAGTTACGAGTTTTCAAATCATCTCGGCATTGAAGGCGGCTATATTGATTTCGGCGATCCCGAAGATCGATTTCAGGGTTCACTCGGACAAATTGACGCGTCCGGCTGGAATCTCTACGGCGTCGGCAACCTGCCGCTTTCCGGGGGCGTGGACCTGTTCGCCAAGGCAGGCATAGTCGCCTGGGATGCGGACTCGATAATCGACGGCGTTCTGGTCGATACCTCTGATGGCAATGACCTTGCGCTCGGCTTCGGCGCGCGCTGGAACATTGGCGAATCGTTTGGGCTGCGTGCGGAGGCGGACTGGTTTGATATCGACGAAGCGGACAGCGTCTGGATGGCATCCGTGGGCTTCGAACTTCGCTTCTGAGGCGCGATAGCGGGGTGTGCGTTGCACACCCCTAACCTCCACCATTGGCACGACTCATTTCCAGAATCCTGTTCACTGTACGCCAGTTTCTGGCCGTTGCCGGTACACCGAGCAACCGCTCCACGGCCGCTGCAAGCCTGGAACGGCCTATGCCGTCAGGCGCGTGCAGATAAAGAACCTTGCCTGACAGCTGAAACGCCTCGTTGCCGGAACGAAGTGAGCGCATTTTTTCGAGGTCAGGATTGTCCGCGGGAACGGCAAGAAACCATACGTGCAGCGATTTTTGTTCTGTATCAGAATTGACGTAGGGGTTGCCGTTGACGTAGCTGGCAAATTCCTCGTAGGTCAGCAAAACCAGCAATGGCTCAAAGTCCAGCGACGCCTGGAGTGCACGGCTGATGGCCGACCCCAGCCGCTGCGGGTCCGATTCCGCGTGCCTGAAAACGACGTTACCACTTTGAATGTAGGTCGCAATCTCCCGGCAGCCAGCGTCGCCCAGGATACTGACGAGGCGCTGCATTGGCAGCAAGCGATGCCCGCCAACGTTAATGCCGCGAAAAAGCGCTATCCAGTTTTGCATTTTTTGCCTGCACACCCCGTCAAAAAATCAGCGCAATGGTCACGCAAATCGATTCTCGGTATTCTTGATCAAATATGAGCCAGGAGCAAAAACCCATGACATTCTTTCGAACGCATATCCTGGTCGGAATTGCGGCGCTTGCTTTTCCGACAGGCGCCAGCGCCGATCGTATCGCCGTCATTGGCACTGGCAACGTTGGCGCGGCACTGGGGACGGAGTTCGCGGCACTTGGTCATGAAATCGTTTATGGCTCAAGAAACCCGTCGCGTGACGAGGTAACAAGCCTGGTTTCGCGGACAGGACACGGTGCCTCCGCGACGACACCGGCGGAATCAGTTGTCGGCGCCGATATCGTCTTGCTGGCAGTGCCTGGCGGAATCGCGGTGACAATCACCGGGGAACTTGGCGACCTTGCCGGCAAAATCCTGATCGACCCGACCAACAATTATGTCCGTGACGGGATTCCGCGCCTTGCCACCGAAATATCAAACGGGGAAGCGATACAGGCCGCTGCCCCGGAAGCGAAGGTCGTTAAAGCCTTCAATACGCTTGGCTGGCGACAAATGGTCGACCCGGAATCTTCCGGCGGCCCGGTTTCGATCCCACTCGCAGGTGACAGCGTTGACGCCAAGGCCAAAGTGGCCGAACTGGTCGCCGGATTGGGCCTGGAACCGGTCGACGTCGGGCCGATTCAGAACGCCCGCTACGTAGAAGGTATGCTCATTCTCTGGATGCAGGCCAGGGTCAGCGGGCACCCATTTGACTACCACCTGCGAAAAACGCCGTGACAGTGCGCCAACGACGCACCTAAGAGCCACTTTCGGGGTTCGAAGGTGCCTTTTTGTGACATAACTCCCTGAAAAAGCGCCGTACGCCTTGCAAACTGCGTATTCGACTCAGCTATTGGGCTCGAACACCGCAGACAGTCGCAGCAGGGTAACCATGTACGAGACGCATTTTGGCCTGAAATCAAGACCGTTTGGCTCTAAAGCCGAGGGCAACGGCGTATTTGTCGGGCCACAGCAAGCTCAGATCATAACGAACCTCAAGAAAGGTCTTGCCGCGCAGGATGCCGTCGTTACCGTGACTGGCCCGGTCGGCGCCGGCAAGACGACCATTGTCAGCCGCGCTCTGGATACGATTTCGCCAAACCGCATGGCGGCCTGGGTTGGACGAATGCAGCTTGCACATGACGAAGTGCTGGAATTGCTGCTTGCAGGCTTCGGCATTCGCCCGAAATCCAAAGGCGCGATGCAACGCTTTGCCACTTTCCGTCGCCTGCTGGCGGAGAAAGCCGCGGTCGGTGCCCAGGTAGCCATTATTATCGAAGACGCGCACCGCATTGGCGTCGACGCGCTTGTTGAACTTGAAGCGCTGACCGCCGCCGATACCGGTGACGGCACCGGCGGCAATATTATTCTGATGGGCCAGCCTGGACTGCATGCCCTGCTGGCGAAGCCGGAACTGGTCCGCATGAAGCAACGTAATCGCTTGCGCCAGAACATCGAGCCATTTTCGCAGGCCGAGGTGACCGGCTATTTGAAGCACAGCATTCGCGAATCCGGCGGCGACTATGACGCTGTTTTTGGTCAAGGCGTCGCCGAGATCGTGTTCGCATGTTCCGAAGGGATTCCACGGATCATCAATACGCTCTGCGAAGCCGCCCTGACGACGGCGGCAGCGGAGAAATCCCCCACCGTCACGGCGACCCTGATGCACAAGGTTGCGGTGGACGCTTACGGTTTTGAAGGACCGGTCCCGGCCGCTACGGCTACCACGGAAATTGCAGGTGACCCCTGTCCGACAAAAGATATGCCGGCCGAAAGCGCGGTGGCGCAGGATTCATTGACGGGGCTTGCATCCGCAACCGCGCGGCATCGAGCGCTACCGGCGGTCAGCGAAAGTGCGGAGCAGGAGCCAGCGACTGCCAGCAAGGCGGCAGGCGCGAGCGTAGAACCAGCCGCACATCGGTCTCCCGCGAGCCCTTCAAGGACGCCGGACTCATCGCCAATAGTGCACGCGGTGGAGGAAAACCTGGCCGATAAGGATCTCCCGGAATCGGCCAGAAACGTGGTCGTTGAATCCGGACGCTACCCTGAACCACTACCAGAGGCGACACCGGTCCAACCGTCAATTACTGCTGACGTCGACTCGACTGACGGCGTCGATTCGGAGCCAGTGCGTATACCCGAACTAATCAACGACACCCAGCCGGAACTCAATACGCTGAAGATACCGGAAGAGGTACATCACCCTGCCCCGCGCTCCGGCCTGGAACACGCGCAGGCTATCGACAACCAAGTGGGCTCGGCGGCAACTCGGAACGAGATGGCGCACGACGAAGCTCGGGAGACAGGCGCAGAACCGGCAGATGAAGACGACGAAAGTTTCGATCTCGATGCGGTATTGTCTATTGACGTCGAAGAAACGAATGTCATGAAAGGCCTGACGCCGAACCTTGATGAGATTGCCAACGCGCAGCAATCGCCGCCAAAGGAAGCTGAGGCGAAACCACAAGGTACGGCAACCAAATCGCCGCCGGCGAATAATGAGCTTCTTGCGCTGGATGAACTCCCGACGCTGTCCGATTCCATGCGAGTAGACGTCAAGAAGGAGGTCAAACGAGCACAGCAGGTTGTCGATGCGGCGCCCGAGGCGCAACCAACATCGGATGCTGCGGCAACCGCAAAGCCCGACACGGCGGCTCAGCCACACCCAAATTCTGCTGCCACGTCACCAGCAATGCCGGACACGGCGACGCAGGCACAACAACCAGCTGCTGAGGCGAAAGCGCCAGCAAAGCCCGACCCAGCGACTCAGCCACACCCAATTCCTTCTGCCACGTCACCAGCAAAACCGGACACTGCGACGCAGGTACAACAACCAGCTGCTGAGGCGAAGGCGCCGGCAAAGCCAGACGCTGCACCTCACGCACCAGCAACTCCCGCTGCCAAGGCGCCAGCAACGCCAGACACGGCGGCTCGGGCACAACCTGCACCGGAGGCGAAGGCGCCAGCAAAGCCGAACGCACAGCCGGCGTCGGCGGCTATGGCACCAACGCCTGCAAAAGCAGCACCTGTTACCCCCTCACCCGCGCAAGCCGACCGCATTTCAGAAATGACAGCACGAATTGCCGCCATCAGTCCCGATAGTCGGAAAGATGGTGTCGATGCACTCGAGGCAGCGCTCGACGCTGCCAGGAAAGCTGATCTCGGCGCACTGCAAGCGGCGAGCGTTTCTCGGGCCGGAAACGGCACGGCATCCGCTCCGGCCACGGCGACTGAAATGGTCGACCTTCCCGAAATCATCCTCGATGACGTACTACCGAAGAAAGCACTCGACGACGCAGCTTTAAAAAAGGCAGCCGATGAAATTGGAAGTGCCAGTTCGCTGGAAGACATCAGCGACGCCATGGCTGAAACGCTGTTCGGCAACGAGGCATTTGACAAGATCGCCGCTGAAGTTGTTGCCAATCCACCGGACCACTATGAAAAGGCGGAAGCGCCGCCGGCCGGACCGTCACCCGTTAAAATTGATGAATCCGTCTTATTGAGCGCGGCAGAAGAATCCGGCAAACCGATTAAAGAGCTGCAGCTTGAAGAGGCAGCCGTGGATGACGCGGCGGAAGAATTACCGGCATCGAATGATCCCGGCGAAACCCCGCTGCGAAACTCTATGGCCCTGCGAATCGACATGCTTCAAGCGATGAAAAATAGCGGCAACCAGCGTCCGTCGGAGAATATCGAGCTTAGCAGTCACTCTCGCGAAGTGGAGCCGCGTAAACGACCTGGCCCACAGCCGGAGCCGATTGAAAATCAGATTAACACCTCTATTACGCAGACACTTGAGGCGTTAAAGGTCGATAAGATGCCGCACGATTCGGTAGCAGCAAAATCGTCAGCAAAGTCGACAGACAAGAAACCGGGCGGTCTGTTCAGCCGCTTCCGCAAGTCTTCCTGATTCAAACTGCGACAGCGATACTTCCAATTGCCAAAAGCGCCAAGTTGACCGGTCAGTTGCCCGCGTAGCCCGTGAGCTCGACGTAACCGCGTCCGCTGATTATTCGACCGGCCGAGGAACCTTCGACGTCGACAGCCCCTTCCCAGTAGCGAACGTTGGTCGTCAATTCCTGATCAGCCAGCACTGGTCGTACGCTGATTTCGACGCCGCGGTCCGGAATTGACAGGTTCCAGGCGGAAGGGTAGCGGTCGCCCCGCTCGTTTTGCCAGGTGTCCGTCACTTCGATAACGACATCATCCCGTGCCAGGGCATTCGCAACACCGGCAACATCTATCCACGTTCCCGCGGAAAATTCGTCCGGCGCCCCGTCGGTTCCACGCAGGACGTAAAACATCAAATCGGTGCCATCCGACAGTTGTAACGCGAACCAGTCCCATCCGCGCTGGTCGCGCGCCAGCGCGCTGCTTCCCCACTCGCGATCGAGCCACGACAGTCCCGTCACCGCATGCGACTGGCCATTAACGAATAAGCTTCCCGAGGTTCGCAACCGTGGCAGCGAGTAATAATAGGAGGCATTGCCGACCTCGGCGGATTTCCGTGACAAACCGTTGTCGCCATTCAGCACGACCGGCTTTTCAGCGACGAAATCCAGCTCAACTGCGAAGCCGGTATCCCTCGCCTGCAAACGCCACGCGGGCAGTTCCCCCGGTGCGCCTCCGGCCTCTGCTATCGACCAATCGTCAATCCAGACACGAAACGGCTCAGCGCTGGCTCCAGCCAGGCCCACCGCCCCGCGTGAGTAGCGCTGCGCTACGTGGAACGCCTGGTTACCGACATCGGTAATGGCGAAATGTCCGATGAACACCTGGTTCGTTTGCCAGGCAGAGTCAACGGCGGACGTAATCGCCGGTGTCAGCGAAAATCGAAAGATGGTGAGTTCGAAGCCAAATCGCTCATTAGCTTCACCGTCCAGGTTACCGGTGAAATACCACCACTCGTTGCGAAACTCCGAATGCGGACCGTGGTCGTCCGGGAACTTGAATTTTCGAGGTTTGACGGCGGTGGCGTAGCCATCAATACCGTCGCTGCGCAGCAGCTCCGACAGGCGGGACGAACCCGGTGGATTTGCCGGAACTGCCTGCCAGCGATCGTCCGCAGAGCCGCAGCTGCTCAAAAAAAATCCGATAATTAATATTTTTAAAACAATAGGATATGGATTTTTTTTCATGTAAAAACTACTCATCGCGCATAGCGAGTGCCGGGCGCGACCTGGCCGCACGCCACGACGGATACAGTCCGGCGAGCAACGCGGCACCCACTGCGAGCAGAATGGCGACCAGAATCGCATCTGCCGATACCGCCAGGTCGATCTGCCAGCCGAATGCGCGCCGGTTGATCACCTTGATAAGTACCCAGGCCATGGCCAGGCCCAATGGCACAGCCGCGATACCTGCCAGCAGTCCGATGAAGGCCGATTGAATGCTGACCAGCGCGCCTGTTTGAAACGGGGTCATACCGATCGCGCGCAGCACGCCAAACTCCCTGGCTCGTTCAAGCTGCAGCGCCAGCAAAGCACCGAGAATGCCAATGACAGCGACACCGATCGCGAGCCAGTACAGGACATTGGTGATAACAAAGGTGCGCTCAAATATTCCCATCGACAGCTCACGAATGCGCATGTTGCTATTCATGATCAGTGACTGGCGTCCCGCGCTGATCGATTGAAGCTTAACCATGATCGAGTCGGCATCGACGCCGTCGGCAAGATAGAGACCTATTGAGTCTATCGCCGGATCGTCGAACAGGCGGTCATACACGCGCCTGCTCATCATGATTGCCCCATCGTTCGAATCGTAGTTCTGGTAAACCGCGGCAACCCTGAATGAGACCGGCCCGTTGCTGCTATTCAGCGTGATCGGGTCACCCCGGGCAACCGACTGGCGATAGGCGTAGGAATCCGACACGAGTACGCCGGATCCGTCTTCGAATTGCCGCCATACGTCCGCCGGATCGCCGTCCCGGATCCTGGTGGTCGCATAATTACCGGGCGCCATTTGAATGGCCTGGAGTCGAACCCGACCAGCCGCTGTCTCGAGCCAGGCCCGGCGACTTGTACTGTGATTGACTATACCGTCCACGCTAATCAATTCCTGCAGCAGTACCGGGTCAAGCGAACCGCCGGGCACCCCGACATAGACATCCGCCTGCAGCGTGTTGCCCAGCCATTCGCTGACTGATGCCCTGAAACTGCCGACCATGACACTGACACCAATCGTCGCCGAAACCGCAATCGCCAGTGCAACAATGGCGACGGCCGTTCTACTCAGGGACTGGCCGACGCCGCCGACGACCATCCTGCCAACGGTACCGCCGGTTTTACCGGCAAACGGCGCAAGCGCCGTCGAAATCCAGCGGACGCCAACGGGCACGCACAGTGCAAACCCCAGCATGAGAACGAACAACGCGCCCAGGCCGACGGACAGGCTGGTCCTGGACACCGACAGCATCAACGCTGCCAGCAGAATCAAAAACACGCCGAACACACCTAGTCTGGGTACAAGCAGCCCCGCCCTCCGTTCCAGCGAAGATCGGGTCATGGCCAGTCGCGGCTGGTAGGCAGAAGCTTCCAGCGCCGGCGCGATCGCGGCCGCAAGCGTTGCGCCCAGACCCGCGAGGAATCCTTTCACGATCGACGCGACGTCGAGCTCGACGTTGGCGACACTGACGGCGAAGTAGTGATCGCTGATAGTTCGTGCCACCAGGACCACCAGTTTCTCGCCAAGCCAGATGCCGGCAGCTAACCCGAGCACGGCACCAAGGCTCCCAATGACGATGGCCTCCAGTAAAATCAGTTTGAAAATCTCGGGACGAGTGACGCCGAGCGCCCGCAAGATCCCGATCAGGTCCCGCCGCTGCAGAACCGCAAAAGCAACGCTGTTGTAGATCAGAAAAATGCCTACCAGCATCGCGAGCAGGCTCATTGCCGCCAGATTGGTCATGAAGGCCGCACTCATTTCCGCCATTGTCTGCGTTCTACCGGCAGCGGAAAGAAATTCGGTACCGGGCGGCAACAAACGCACGACGTCATCAACTGACGATTCGTTTTCCGGCGTGACCCGCACATCAATACGCGACAGCCGGCCTTGCATGCCCAACCAGTATTGGGCATTGGCAATATCGGTCACTACCAGGTTTCCCAGGCCTTTCTGTTGGCCGGAACCGAGCGTGCCGGCCAAGGTTGCCGGGTAGGACTTCCCGTTTACGAGCACCGCAAACTGCGCGCCGGTTTGCAACCCAAGACTGGCGGCCAGGCTGTGCGGCAACAAGATCGCGCCGACATCGGTCAGAAGCCGACGAGTCATTTCCTCCGGCTTCCCGGCATCGGCCACGGACTCCCCCGCCAGGTCGTTGTTCAGATTTGTCGGCGACGTGTATTCGCGAAACTCGCTTTCGGCAAACACATCGACGCCAAGCAACTGCAGCGATATCTCGCCAATTTGCACATTCCCGGCCACGATTGGGGCAATGCTCCTGAATCCGAGTTTGCCGCGCAGCTCTGTATAGATTTTCTCGTCGACTCCGCCCGGATTCATGACGATCTGGTGAGTTGCCTGACCGTTCAATGCATCCATCGACAGCAGGAATGCTTGCCGCGAACTTTGATTGGCCAGGTCAACGGCGACCATCACCGCAACACCGATGCAAATCCCGAGTAGCGCAAGCACGAGCTGCCACGGATGGCGCCAAAGGTAGCCAAGACTGGCGCGATAAATCGCCGGCATCAGGACGCGAGTCGACCGTTGATTAGTTCGAGCACCCGGTCCGCGTAGTTGGCGACCGTGGCACTGTGGGTGGCAATAATCATGGTGCCACCCGCCTGGCGAACGAGTTTATCGAGCAGGCTGAGTACGTTCTCCGCTGCGCGCTCGTCAAGATTTCCGGTCGGTTCGTCCGCCAGGAGCAGCGCCGGCTGGTGCGACAGCGCCCGCGCAATCGCAACCCGCTGCTGTTCACCGCCAGACAGAATGTCCGGATAGGTGGTCGCGCGGTCCGATAGACCGACGGCATCGAGAAGATAGCCTATTCTTTCATCCGCCTCTCGCCGGGGTACCTGGTTCAGTTCGAGTACCAGCCTGACGTTGTCGGCTACCGTTAACGTCGGAATGAGATTGAAAGCCTGGTAAACAAAGCCAATATTCTCGCGTCGATACAATGTCCGCTCGCGTTCCGGCATGCCAGTAATATTGTTGCCGGCCACCTCGACTTCACCGGAATCCGGACTATCGATCCCGCAGATGAGATTCAGAAGCGTCGATTTGCCGGAACCGCTGCGGCCGCGAAGCGCGACCGTTTCACCGCTCGCTATGTCGATGCTCATTTTCCGGAGCACCTCGTGCAGCTGGTTGCCTTCGCGGAAACTCCGCGACAGTTCACGAATATTGACCCGGGCACCGAATTTACTGGACGTCATATTGCCCTGCATTCCGCTTGCTGAATTGAGAACATCATATAGACCCACAGCGGTCCTGGTAAGCGCCCCGGCCAGGCAAGAAAAAGGCGCCCGAACGGGCGCCCTTCCCTGGCATTGGAATGGCACTCACGGGGCGTCGTGCACGATATCCCACAGATAGTCGACGTGCGCATCACAGATGCGGGAGAACTCCCGGCCAAGATCGCTGTTGTTGCGATTAACATTTTGCAATGCTGCGACTCGGGCTGCGTTGACCGCCGCGTAAGTCTCTCCTGTGATCGTCTGCAAGCGACGGTACTGGCCGCCCAACAAATGACTCTGCCAGCTCCAGGACGCGATTTTCCCGTCCTGGACAAATTTGTCGAATTGCGGCGCGTAGGCCTTGGCAAATATTTCGTCAGCTCGTTCCTCGTCGGCGATTTCACACTCGAAATATACCGACAAACTGGTCTCGCCTCTTGCGGAAGTCTGTCCGCCCGACTGGTCAATTGACCACATGTAGTCGTCATGTGCCTCGCACGCTTCTGCCCGCGCCTGCCCGCCCTCGCGGTTGTCCGCGTAAATTTCGTTAAAGATTTTCGACTGCGCATCCAGGGCTTCATCCATCGAGGGCGAAACATGATATTCCGCACGACGCCAGCGACCACCGGTGAAATGCGACAGATATCCCCAGGCGACGAGCTTGCCGTCCTTGACCCACTGATCGAATACCGGCTTGTCGTAGGCCCCGACAACGCTGTCCATATTGCCCTGAGTCGCTACGTCGCAAACGTAATAAGTCACGTACGTTATTCTCGCGGGTGCATCCTCGTTGTCCTGCGAACTGGCAGCGAGCGGCATAAGCCCGCTTACCGCCAACGCCAGCAACAGGTTTCTGATCGTCATCGGCTTTCCCCAATATTTCTTGTGACAGTTGCCAGAGTCTAGAACACGCTGGACATTTTTTCAGCGGCACCGAAGCCGGAAGTCACAGCAATGCACTCTGCATGAAGGCGACAAGCTCGTGAATAAAATACGCGCGCGGCGACTCGAGAAAGGCGGCATGATCACCGCCGGGCACCGACACGTATTGCTTGTGACCTGTTGCAAGCCCGAGAAGCAGCCTGACCTGTCTTTCCGCCGGCGCCAGTGGATCGTATTCACCGGCAATAACCAGTGTCGGAATGCTGATCGCCGCGCCGTCCAGCGCGTTGTACTGATCCAGAGATTTCACATCGACACGAGTCGGATCCGACCTGAGTGCGGCGGCAACATATGCGTCCACGGCCTTCTTGCTTATCGATCCGGGGGTAACGAAATCGCTGGCCGCCGCTTCTGCGGTGTTGGTTTCACGTAGCGGCAGGATGCCCGGCTCGTCGGGCGGGATGACGGCATCGACATCGCGCCAGTAGCCAAACAATGAAAGCGACGCCACTCGTCCGGGGTGACGCTGAACCGCCAACTGCGAAATCGTGGAACCCATCGACCAGCCGAAGAGGTGCGGTTTCGCTCGCCATGGCTGATGGTCTGTGATCCAGGCAATGACGATCGCGACGTCGTCCGCCGCGCGATTGGGTGTAAGCCAGTCGCTGTCGTCACGCGGCGTTTCCCCGTAGCCGCGAAGATCAACGGCGAAAACGGCATAGCCCGCATCGACCAGCCCGTCCATCAGGGACAAGTCTTCCCCCTCGACCTGTAAATCAAAGTCGGGTAAGGCGCTCCAGGTTCTGCCGTGTACCAACAATATCGCCTCGTTCGCTGCCGGGGCGCTCTTCTCCCAAAGCGCTATCGGATGACCGTCCGCCATTACGGTATGTCGCTGCAGCTTCGCCTTTTCGGCATTCGCCATCAGTGGCACCAGTACAAGCAGGACCGCGGCAATACATATGCGTTTCATATCTGGGATATCCCGAGCTCAATTGACGATGATTCGATTTCTACAGATATGCAATCAAGAACGCAATTGCCGCCCGCTTGTCGATGGACTACAGTGGTTGGATCGTGTACCGGAAAGCAAGCAATGAAGGCGTCCCTAGCGTTTATATTTTTTATGCTGTTTCTTGCCGGCATTGCATTCGTTAATCTTCGCGGCATGCAATCTGTTGAGGCCACCTCGATCACGTCGATCGACGAACTCAATGACGTTGTGTGGCGCCCGACACATCTTGGCGAAATGAATGTCGACGACGACACGGATATGTCGTTGCAGTTCAACAACGACAGTCAGATTAGCGGGCACGGCGGCTGCAATCGTTTCTTTGCCAGCTACGAACTGAAGGACGGTAAATTAACCTTCGGTCCGCTGGGAGCGACCCGCATGGCTTGCCCCGAGCCGGCCGCCTCTATCGAGCTTTCATATTTCGAAGCGCTGAGCGCGACCCGTACCGCCGTTCGCGTCGACCGTCGACTCGCTCTGAAGAACGACGCTGGCCAGACCTTGCTGAGATTTGTCGCGATATCTCCCGACGAGATGGCGCAATAGGCCTACTTTTTCTCCTCGTCCGCAATTACTTCACCATCCAGCGTATAGCGGTTGTACCAGGACATCATGTACAACATCGTACGCATGTAATTGGACGGCCGGGTTCCGGTACCGTGGTATTGATCGTTGAAGCGAATTAACCGCGCCGGGACTCCGCGCATCCTCAACGCGGCGTAATACTCCTCTGACTGAGCCATCGGCGTGCGCATATCCTGCTCGCCTGTCATTACGGCCGTTGGCGTCTTCACGTTGCCGACGTACATGAGCGACGAATGTTTTAACCAGTCCGTCGGGTCTTCCCAGAACGGTTTTTGGAAAAACGAGAAGGTGAAGCCGGGAATATCCGTGGTGCCGGCCATACTGAGCCAGTTCGATACCGGGCAACGCACTGCCGCAGCAGCAAAGCGATCGGTATGGCCGATCACCCAGCTCGAAAGCACGCCGCCGCCGCTGCAGCCGCCAACGTACATGCGTTTTTCGTCAATATATCCGCCGGCAATCGTCGCATCGACGCCGCCCATCAGGTCGAGATAGTCAACGCTCGGATAGGCATGATCTATGGCCTGCGAAAAAGCCTCGCCGTACCCGGTGCTGCCACGAGGGTTCGTGTAAAGGACGACGAAACCGTTCGCGGCATACACCTGGTACTGAAAGTTGAATTGCCCTGAATACATGCCGAACGGACCACCGTGAATTTCCATTATCAGCGGATATTTCTGCTCCGGATCGAATCCCGGCGGCTTGACGATCCAGCCATGCGCCCGCCCCCCGTCTTCGACGTCGTACCAGATTTCCTCCTGCGCACCCAGTTCTTTGGTGGCCAGGAGGTCCTCATTGACGGACGTCAGCTTGTGCGGTTCTCCGCGCCCGCTGAGCGCAAAAGAATGAACGTCGCCGGGTTCATAATAGGACGCGCGAATACCGACGCCGAGGGTCGTTTTCCTGTTTGTTGAAGTCAGGTTGACGGTATGCAGGCCTCGCGTTACTGCACGAACATCGCCATCAAGCGCCATGTAAAACACATTCACGTATCCCTGATCCTGCGCGGTAAAGTAGAGCCCCCGATTGTTTTCCGCCCAGAACATCTCGCTTGCCGGTCGGTCGAAATCCGTGCTGAGCTGGCGGACGTTGCCGCCGTCCGCATCCATTACGTGAATGCGACCCATCTCGTAAGTTGCGTCCGACGCCGGATAACCGGTGAAGGCAATGCGTGTACCGTCATTCGAGACGACCGGCGACGCCCATGATCCCAAATCCTGGGTAAGTTGCTTTATCTCTTTTGATGCAACGTCTATCGAATAGACATGCGACCGCCGGTAAACCAGGTCACCATCGGTCTGATTCCAGCCATCAAAAACAATGGCCTTGCTGTCCGGCATCCAGCTCAGACCGGCACCGCTGAACAAGCCGTCGAATTGCGCGCCGACGTTCCAATCGCCGTCAGTCAACTGGCGCGCAGAACCGGACGTGGCAGGTACCACGAACAGATGGGTGTAGCCGGGATCCCTGAAGCCAACCTGATCCTGCCGATAGTGCAGGCGATCGACGATACGTGGCGGCTTGCTCCATTCTGCTCCTTCGGGGGCCGCAGGCATTTCGATAGTCCACTCATCGTCGGCTGGAACAACGGCAACGAAAGCGATTTGCTGACCATCGGGAGACCAGGTCGGCGAAGTCGGCGTCACATTGACGCGGGTGACCTGGGACACGGCACCCTCGTCATTCATCCAGCGCACGAAAATCTGGGGTTTCTCGTTGTCGCCGGACGAGAGAAACAGGATCCTGCTGCCATCCGGCGACCAGCGCGCATTCGAGCCGTCCTGCAGGAATCGATGCCGGGAGCCGTCGGCGTCCATAATCCACAGAGCCGAGGCCCAGCGATCGGACCGCTGATCCACCCACCGGCGCGTGTAAATGATCTCGCTGCCATCCGGCGACAGCTGCGCATCCCGCACCTGTTCGAACTCGAGAAAATCGGCCACCGCCAGGTGAGCGTCACCAGCAGCGTAAAGCGTCGCTGCAAAAAACAGCAGCAAGACGCCGCTGACAGCGGAAAGAGCGCGGGGCAATCGGTTCTTCATGGCAACCTCTCTTTTTTGGGGGGTTACGTATTGCTTTTCGTGACTTGCGACTGGGTAGTTTTCGATGGCACGGTCGTTACATAACCCATGAATTTCAATCTCACGATCGCAGATGTCCGTGGTCAGTGAATAAGGCGGCTATACGCTGCGGATCCGATCGTTGGCACTGTGGAAGCCGGATGCTCCACAGGCGATCGCTCGCCCCCGGCAAGCCAGGACGTGATCTTACTGAAGCCTTCAAGGTCCAGCCTCGCTCGACTGGGTGGCAGGTCGCAGATACCGATTCCTTCGTTCGCGGCGAACACAAAGCTCTGGCTGTCGCGTAACACCGAAATAAGCGGAATTTTCAGATTACCCAGGAAGCGCAACAGCTGCTTGAGGCTACTCGTATTTTGCCGGGTGCGATTGGCGACAATTCCAACGCGAACACTGCCAATGTCCAACTGCGCGGCAAGCAGAAGATCCGCGATAAATCGCGCGGCATAATGAATATCGATCGGTGATGGCAGAACCGGTATCAACACGTTGTCGGCGTCGTAAATCAGGTCAAAGATTTGGCTCCTGGGCAGGCCCGCCGGTGTATCGACAATCACCTTGCGAGATTCAGAGGGGATGCTCAGTTGCCATGGGTGGGTATCCTTCAATGCCGGTTTGAACGCTGCAATGCCGTGCACACGTGGACGCATTTTCGAGCGCTTCTCAAGCCAATGAGTGCTTCCACCCAGCGGATCGCAGTCAATCAAAGTCGGCACCGGACCGCACGATGCAAAATAGCTGGCCAGGTTTGTAGCAACCGAGGTTTTTCCGCACCCTCCTTTGGGATTCAAAATCACAATGCGTTGCAGTTTATTCTTGTCGGGCGGAAATGACATGGCGACGCGGGGTTACTCCAGGGTTGCGGAAATCCATTCCGGCAGGTACGTCCTTTGGTGGATCATACGGCTCGGTGGGCATCGTGACAAAACCTGCTCATTGGCGGGCGTGGGACTATGATTGGCAATGCGTGGCGAGGCGGTGCGACACCTTAAGAGTCAGGAGTAGATATGGTGAATAAACCTATAATTAATATAGATGATCTCGAATACAGGAATTTTGGCAAGGGCAAGGACTTCGGCGCTGAGCGTGCCCCGGTATCAACCAGGGTTGGCGCCGAGAAGCTCGGCTACGCCGTGATCAGGCTGGCGCCGGGGAAACGCGCGTGGCCATACCATGCGCATTGCGTTGCTGAGGAAATGTTTTTTATCCTTGACGGCGAGGGAACGCTGCGACATGCGGACCAGGAGTATCCGCTGCGCAAGGGCGATTTCGTCTGTTCGCCGGCGGAACCCGACCAGCCTCACCAGATCATCAATACGTCGGACCGGGAGCTGCTTTACCTCGCGCTTGGCACGCAGGAGCATACGGACGTATTCCTGTATCCGGACTCGGACAAATACGGTGTCTGGCACGGCTCGACAAATAATGTGCAGGATCCCGGCAATTTCCGCGTATTTGCTCGCAAACAGACGACCGTCGACTACTGGGACGGTGAAGTCGAGGAACCGGAAGCTGGATAAACGGGCGATTTTGCTCGTCGGTCGGTAGAATCCGACAGGTAAATCATCGGAGTCTTGTATGGCACTGTTGGGAGAAATGCGCCGGCGCAATATTTTTAAGGTCAGCCTGGCCTACGCGATCGTCTCGTGGCTTATTGTGCAGATAGCAGATGTCATTCTGCCAACCTTTAATGCTCCACAGTGGGTCATGCAGATCCTGGTCCTGGTGCTGATCCTGATGTTCCCGATTGCGGTTCTGCTGTCGTGGGCCTTTGAGCTGACGCCCGAAGGCTTCAAGGCAACCGCAGACGTCGATCGTACTCAGAGTATTACGGTCACCACCGGGCGGCAGTTGAATTACGTCGTCATCGTTCTCCTCTCTCTCGCCGTAATTTTTCTGGTAATCGACAATTACGTGTTGGTCGAGGAGATGCCGGCAGAATCCGACTTTTCCTACCGCCAGGTGATTGCCGTCATACCGTTCGTTAATCGAAGCGCCGCTGAAGAAGACGCTGAATTTCTGGCCGACGGCCTGCATGACGAACTTCTGACGCGACTGGCGAAAGTTTCGGACCTGCGGGTCATATCCAGAACTTCCGTCATGGAATACCGGGACACGACCCGAAACCTGGTGCAGATTGGTGAGGAGCTGGGCGCCGGCAGTATTATCGAAGGCGCCGTGCAACGCTCCGGCGACGAAATTCGCGTCAATGTCCAGCTGATCGATGCGCGCACCGACGAACATATTTGGGCCGACACGTACGACCGGAAGCTGAGTGCCGCAAACCTTTTCGCCATTCAGGGAGAAATTTCGAAAGCGATTGCCGATGCGCTTGAACTCACTTTGAGCAACGTCGAAGAAGAGCGCCTGGAAGATGTTCCTACTGAGAATATGCAGGCGTTGACAGCCTATTTCAGAGG
>Ga0316195_10000095_pt1 | contig 27691 bp, 23 predicted proteins | sample Phised1_MG_FD_204937 | JGI IMG/M metagenome (GOLD analysis project Ga0316195, IMG submission 204937) | Coastal sediment microbial communities from Maine, United States - Phippsburg sediment 1 | ecosystem: Environmental > Aquatic > Marine > Coastal > Sediment | place: USA: Maine | collected...
CCGACCGGGCGGGTCCACGTCGATCTCGACGTCGACGTGTGTGACCGCAGCGTCGCCCCGGCATGCCCAGCCTCCCTGCCCGGTGGCCTCAGCGCGGCCCAGCTGCTCGCGGCGGCGCGGGCAGCGGCAGCCGACCCGCATGTGGTCAGCATCGACCTCACCGAGATCGATGCCACCCGGGACGCACCCGACGGGCGCACCGTTCGGCTCGCGGCGCTGTGCATCCTCGAAGCAGCGACCGGCGTGCTGCTCCGGTCCTAGATGACCTCGCCGAGGGCGGCGATCACATCGGCCTTGCGCGGTGCCCCCGTGGCCCGCGAACGGATCCGGCCGGCACCATCGAGCACCAGGACGGTGGGCGTGCGGGTCACGTCCAGCCTTCGCACCAGGTCCAGGTGCGCCTCGGCGTCGATCTCGACGTGCGTCACCCCATCGACCATGGTGGCGACATCTCCCAGGACGACCCGGGTGGCACGGCACGGGGTGCAGAAGGCCGAGGAGAACTGCACCAACGTGGCACGCTCACCCAGCGCAGCCCCGATGTCCTGGGCCCCGAGCATGTCGGCTGCGGGGACCACGCTGTGGTCGGCGACCTCCACCGGATGGCCGTCGACGATGAGGGGTTCGGAGTCATCCACGACGCGCATCCGGCCATCGGTCTGCCGTCGCCAGAGCCCGAATGCGGTCGCCACGATCAGCACTCCCAGCAGCACGTAGACCTCGGTCATGGTCGTCCAACACCTCCGCCCCCGGTGGGGATTCCCATCCTGCCCTATCCTTGAGACCTCGAACCCCCCGTGACGAGCCGACGGAAGGTGGGGCAGATGAGCCGGTTGCTGCTGATGACTGCCTCCCTGGGACCCTCCGGCGAGGTCCTGCCCGCGCTCGGGCTGCTCGCCCACCACGTGCGCGTCCTGCCCGCCGAGGCCAGCGTCCTGCTCAGTGCGCCACCGGCCGACGTCCTGCTGGTCGATGGCCGCCGCGACCTGGCACACGTACGCGCGCTGACCCGGTTGATCCGCCAGACCGGTGTCGAATGCGCTGTCATCCTGATCACCACCGAGGGCGGGCTGGCCGCGGTGAACGCGGAATGGGGCATCGATGACGTCCTCATCGACACCGCCGGCCCCGCGGAGGTCGAGGCCCGGCTGCGGCTGGCCATCGGCCGGGCCGTGGTGGCCGACGAGGCTGAGGCCGACGGCGAGATGCGCCTGGGCGACCTGACCATCGACGAGAGCGCCTACAGCGCCCGCATCCGCGGCCGGAGCCTGGACCTCACGTTCAAGGAGTTCGAGCTGCTGAGGTTCCTGGCCACCCACGGCGGTCGGGTCTTCACGCGGGCCCAGCTGCTCCAGGAGGTCTGGGGCTATGACTACTTCGGCGGCACCCGCACGGTCGACGTGCATGTGCGCCGGCTGCGCGCGAAGCTGGGGGCCGAGCACGAGGTCCTGATCGGCACCGTTCGCAACGTGGGCTACCGCTTCGTGCCACCACGAGAGGTCGAGGCCCTGGACGTGGCGACAGCCGCCACCCTGCGCACGCCCACGCAGTGACCGAGCCCGGGATCCGCATCCGCGTCTGCCCGACCCTCACCGGCCCCGAGGTCAGGGCAGCGCTGGCGCTGGCCGACGCGGCGGCGCGCGCGGACGGCGCCTACCCCTTCAGCGAGCACGTGATGCTCCACCTGCGCCATGGCGGCGGGCACTCGCTGCACCTGCTGGCCGAGCAGCCGGGATCCCCTGGACTCCTGGGCTACGCCCACCTGGATGTCAGCGACGCAGCCGAGGGGCCGGCCGCGGAGTTGGCCGTGAGCCCCACTGCGCGACGTCGGGGCGTGGGTGGCGCCCTGCTCGACGAAGCCGTGCGCCAGGCAGAGCGACGGCCCGGCCGGCTCCGGCTGTGGGCACACGGAACCGATGCCGCCGCCAACGAGCTCGCAGCAGCCCAGGGCTTCCACCAGGTCCGTCGGCTCTGGCAGCTGCGTCGGTCCCTGTTCTCGCCGCTGGACAAGGTCGTGCTGCCAGCTGGGGTTGCCCTGCGCACCATCGACCCGGAGCGCGACCTCGGGCCCGTCCTGGACCTCAATGCCCGCGCCTTCGTCGACCTGCCGGACCAGGCCGGCTGGACCCGCGCCGACCTCGAGCAGCGGATGGCCGAGGCGTGGTTCGACCCCGCCGGGTTCCTCATCGCCGACGATCCCGCCGGACGGCTCCTGGGCTTCCACTGGACGAAGGTGCACGAGCACGACCACGGCCGCGCCGAGGCTGCCGGTGGGCATGCCCACGATCCCATCGGGGAGGTCTACGTGGTGGCCGTGGATCCGTCCGCGCGGGGCAGGGGCCTGGGCCGGACCCTGACCCTCGCCGGGCTGCACCACCTGCGTGATCGCGGCCTGTCCACCGCCCTGCTGTACGTGGATGCGGACAACACCGCTGCCATCAGCCTGTACCAGTCCCTGGGATTCGCCTCGTGGGACAGCGACACGCTGTTCCGTCGATAGACTGGGCGGACACCATCCGGGGAAGGGATTGTTGTGTCGGACATGGCCCTTGAGGCGCTGCCTGTCGAGGAGCAGCCGCTCGAGCCACTGCCCGCCGACCGCTTCGCGGACCGCGAGCTGTCGTGGCTGGCCTTCAACGAGCGCGTGCTGGAACTGGCCGAGGACGAAGCCCTGCCACTGCTCGACCGGGCGAAGTTCCTGGCGATCTTCGGCTCCAACCTGGATGAGTTCTTCATGGTCCGCGTCGCCGGGCTCAAGCGCCGCATCGATGCGGGTATCGCCGTGCGCGCGGCCAGCGGGCTGATGCCGCGGGACCTGCTCGAGATGATCCTGGCCCGCACCCGCACCCTGATGGGCAGGCACGCCGCTTGCTTCGCGGACTCCGTCCTCCCCCAGCTTCGCGCCGAGGGCATCCAGCTTCTGCGCTACCACCAGGCCAGCCAGGACGAGCGCGCCGCGCTGCAGCGGACCTTCGTCGACAAGGTCTTCCCGGTCCTCACGCCCCTGGCAGTCGATCCGGCGCACCCGTTCCCCTACATCTCCGGGCTGAGCCTGAACCTGGCGGTGGTCGTGCGCAATCCGGGTACCGGGACCGAGCTGTTCGCCCGCGTGAAGGTCCCCCAGAGCCTCCCGCGCTTCCTGCAGGTGGGCCCCGAGCGGTTCGTCCCCCTCGAGGACGTCATCGCCGCCAACCTCGACGACCTGTTCCCAGGCATGGAGATCCTGCAGCAGCACTCCTTCCGGGTGACCCGCAACGAGGACGTGGAGGTCGAGGAGGACGACGCAGAGAACCTCCTCAAGGCGCTCGAGCGCGAGCTCATGCGCCGCCGCTTCGGCCCCCCCGTCCGCCTCGAGGTCGAGCGCTCCATCGATCCCTACGTCCTGGAGCTGCTGGTCCGGGAGCTGGGGATCTCGGCCGACGAGGTCTTCTCGCTGCCCGGCCCACTGGACCTGACCGGCCTGTGGACCATCGTCGGGCTGGACCGCGAGGACCTCAAGGAGCGCCAGTTCCTGCCCAAGACCAGCGTGCAGCTCAGCGAGGTCGAGACTGCGGCACCGCTGGACGTGCTGGAGGCGATGCGCGATCACGACGTCCTGCTCCACCACCCCTACGACAGCTTCTCCACGAGCGTGCAGCGCTTCCTCGAGCAGGCGGCCGCGGATCCCAAGGTGCTGGCGATCAAGCAGACGCTGTACCGCACGTCCGGGGACTCCCCGATCGTCGACGCCCTGATCGATGCCGCCCAGGCCGGCAAGCAGGTGCTGGCCCTGGTGGAGATCAAGGCGCGATTCGACGAGCGCGCCAACATCTCCTGGGCGCGCAAGCTGGAGCGGCAGGGCGTGCACGTGGTCTATGGCCTGGTGGGCCTGAAGACGCACTGCAAGCTCAGCATGGTCGTGCGCGATGACGGCGAGCGCCTGCGACGCTACGTGCACATCGGGACGGGCAACTACCACCCCAAGACCGCGCGGCTCTACGAGGACATGGGGCTGTTGACCACAGATCCGGCAGTCGGCGAGGACGTGTCCAACGTCTTCAACGTCCTGTCCGGCTACTCGATGAACACCACCTACCAGCGGCTGCTGGTCGCCCCGCACTCGATCCGCACGGGCCTGGTCGAGCGGATCGAACGGGAGGTGGCCAACCACCGTGCCGGGCTCGAGGCCCGGGTCAGGTTCAAGTGCAACTCCATCGTCGACGAGGGCATCATCGACGCCCTGTACCGGGCCAGCCAGGCCGGCGTGCCGGTCGATGTCTGGGTGCGCGGGATCTGCGCTGTGCGTCCCGGGGTCCCCGGACTCAGCGAGAACATCCGCGTGCACTCGGTCCTCGGCCGGTTCCTCGAGCACAGTCGGGCCTTCGAGTTCGCCAACGGTGGGCAGACCGAGACGTGGATCGGGTCCGCGGACCTGATGCACCGGAACCTCGATCGGCGTGTGGAGGTGCTCGTGAGCCTCAGCCCGGGGCATGCCCAACAGGTGTCGTCCCTGATCGACATGGGATTCGATGACCGGACGAAGGCGTGGATCGGGCAGCCGGACGGCACCTGGACGCCCCACCTGGTCGACTCCACCGGCGAGCCCTGCCTGGACCTGCAGGACCACCTGATCGACCGCCGTTCCGGTGCACCTCGACGCAGTGCTGGTTGATCGGATGGAACGAACCCTGCGCGTGCACGCCCTGTTCCGGATGCCGGAGCTGGTCGGAACCGTTCCCGGGCTGGCGGGCACCACGCTGGACACGGGGATCGCCCGGGTCGATCGGCACGCACCGGTCGAGGTGGTCTCGGAGTACCACGACACCCGGGAACTGCGCCTCATCCGCTGGGGTGTGACGCTGCGCCGGCGCTCCGGGGGCAGCCACGAGGGGTGGCGCCTGACGCTGCCCGGTGACGGTGACCAGGAGGTCCCCGCCGAGCAGATGGACCTGCCGCTGGCTGCCGGCGCCCCGGGTCGGGTCCCGCCGGAGATGGCCGATGTGGTCACCGCGCTGGTCCGCCGGAGCCCGCTGGTGGCCGTGGCCACGCTGCACACGCAGCGCACCGCCCACCTGCTGCACTCCGCCGACGGCACCACCGTGGCCGAACTGGTCGACGACGTCGTGTCGATCATGGACGGCGACGTCGTGGCCGGGCGCTTCCGCGAGCTTCGGATCACCCCGCTGACCGAGGACGCAGCGACGATCGACCCGGTGATCGACCTGCTCACGGCCCACGGTGCCATGCCGGGAGCCTCCTCGACCGCGATCAGCGCCCTGGGCCCGGCTGCCAAGGCCCCCCCGGACGTCCTGCCCTCCTTCCCGGTCTCCCCGCGAGATCCCTCGGGGGACGCCGTGCAGGCACACCTGCTCACGCACGTGCGCCGCTTCCTGTTCCAGGACGTCCGCGTGCGCATGGATCTGCCTGACTCGGTGCACCAGATGCGTGTGGCAGCCCGACGCCTGCGCAGCGGGCTGCGGGTCTTCTCCCCCCTGGTCGACCCGGTGTGGTCGCGGCATCTGCGCGATGAGCTCGGTTGGGCGGCCTCCGAGCTCGGCCTGAGTCGCGACTCCGAGGTGCTGCTTGCCCGCCTCGACGCACATGCCGACGAGCTGGATGCGCCCTTCTCGGCGGTGATCCACTCCCACGTCGATCCCCTGCTGCAGGCCAAGGTCGAGGCTGGGCGCGCCGAGGCGCTCGACGCCCTGCGCTGCGAACGTCACCTGGATCTGCTCGACGCCCTGGTCGATGCCGCGGCACACCCGAGGCTCACCGAGGCTGCCTCGAAGCCAGCCTGCGATGCGCTGCCACCGCTGTTCGACAAGTCGTGGCGCAAGCTGGCCAAGGAGGTGTCGGCCCTGACCCTCGATGGGCCCTCCGACGACTGGCACGAGACCCGGATCACAGCCAAGCGGGCGCGGTACGCCGCCGAGGCCCTCGTGCCCGTCTTCGGGGCACCGGCCAAGGGCCTGGCCTCGGCGCTGAGCAATGTCACCGAGCAGCTCGGTGAGCACCAGGACGCGTTCATCGCACAGGAGACATGCCGCGAGCTCGCCGAGCACTTCGATGGACCGACCGGATTCGCCCTGGGCCTGCTGCATGCCTTCGAGGTGGAGTGCGAGCTGATCGCCCGCATCCGGATGAAGGAGCAGTGGCCGCTGGTCAGGGACCAGCGCAAGCAGACCCGATTGGCCTAGCCATGACCGGTCTTGCGAGCGACGTCATCCGCGCCGCCGGGGTCGTGCTGACCCGTGGGCTGGGCAAGGACCTGGAGGTCGCTGTCATCCACAGGCGCCGACAGGGGGACTGGTCGCTGCCCAAGGGCAAGCATGAGCCCGGGGAGCACTCCATCGAGGTGGCGGTGCGCGAGACCGTCGAGGAGACCGGCTTCACCCCGGTGCTCGACATCCCGCTGCCCACTCAGCACTACCGGGTGAACGGGACTCCGAAGACCGTCGAGTACTGGCGGGCCCAGGCAACGGCCGGTCAGTTCGCCGAGAATCGGGAGGTCGACCACCTGCGCTGGCTGCATCCCCGAGAGGCCGCCGCGCTGATGACCTACCCCCGCGACGGGGAGCTGATCCGCCTGGCGGCCCGGACACCGCCCACGATCCCCTTCCTGCTCGTCCGGCACACCCGGGCGGAGAAGCGGGTGGACTGGGAGCGCCGCACGGGCAGGGATCGGTCGGACCCCGCACGGGGGCTGCTCGAGCGCGGGGAGTGGGAGGCCAGGCGGCTGATCCCGCTGCTCGAGGCATTCGGCGTGCGGCACCTGCACTCCTCGGACGCGGAGCGCTGCCTGGCGACGCTGCGCCCTGCGGCTGAGGCCATCGGGTCGGGGATCCGCCTGGAGCCGACCATCAACGAGGACCACTTCAGCCTCGACCCCGAAGCCGGCCTGGCCCGCACCGTGGAGCTGTTCAGCCAGCCGTGGTCCACGGCGCTGTGCTCGCATCGGCCCGTGATCCCCGCACAGCTCGAAGCACTGCGGGCAGCCTCCGGCGGCCCGCAGTTCCAGCACCGGATCGCCCCCGGGAGCTTCTTCGCCTTCCACCGCACGTGGATCAATGCCGAGGCCGCACGGAGGGTGCGCATCATCGCGGCCACGCAGCGCGATCTGCCTCCGCGGCATCCCTGACCCGGCAGGTCCAGCCCGCAGTGCCGGAGCTGGCGGGTTCCTGCGGCACGTGCCACCCGAACAGGACCGTCGAAGTTCATCCTGCGTTCACCCAGCTCTCCCCTGCCATTTCGCGTCCCGCCCTAGCGTCTGCTGCGACAACCCATCCAGACCACCACCAGGAGCACCCAGGTGAAGAACCGATCTCTGGCCGTCGCAGCAGCAGCCGCGGCGATCACCCTGACCCTCGCCGGATGCAGTGACTCCGGCTCCGACACATCCACCGGCGGCGGTGAGGGCTCCGGCCTCTCCGGCAGCATCAAGGCCTCGGGCTCCTCTGCCCAGAAGAACGCCATGGCCGAGTGGATCAACGCCTTCCAGACCGCCAACCCCGATGTGACCATCGACTACCAGGCCAACGGGTCCGGTGCCGGCATCCAGGACTTCATCAACAACCAGACCTCGTTCGGTGGCTCCGACGCCCCGATCACGGGCGAGGACAAGACCGCTGCCGACGCGCGCTGCACCGGTGGCGAGGCGATCAACATCCCGATGGTGGGTGGCGCGATCGCCGTGGCCTACAACCTCGAGGGTGTCGACTCACTGACCCTCACGCCCGAGGTCATCGCGGGGATCTTCAACAGCACCATCACCACGTGGAACGACCCGAAGATCGCCGACCTGAACCCCGGTGTGGACCTTCCCGACGCCGCGATCGCCCAGTTCCACCGCAGCGACGAGTCCGGCACCACGGCCAACTTCGCCGACTACCTGAGCGCGACGGCACCCGACGTCTGGACCTACGAGCCCGGCAAGGCGTGGGTCGCCCCCGGCGGCCAGGGCTCCAAGGGCAGTGACGGCGTGGCGTCCTCGCTGAGCTCGACGCCGAACTCGATCGGCTACGTCGAGCTCTCCTTCGTCCTCGACGGCGACCTCAAGGCTGCCAGCGTCGACAACGGCGCCGGTGCGGTCGAGGCCACGTCGGCCAACGCTGCCACGGCCATCGGGGCTGCACAGATCGTCGGGGCGGGCAACGACCTGGCCCTGCAGCTGGACCCGACCATCGCCGAGGCTGGCGCCTACCCGATCGTCCTGGTCACCTACGAGATCACCTGCTCGACGGGCCTTCCGGCAGAGCAGCTCGACATCGTCAAGCCGTTCCTGCAGTACGCGGCCAGCACCGAGGGTCAGGGCATCCTCGAGGGGATCGGGTACGTGCCGATCACCGGCGAGCTGCTGTCGAAGGTCGAGGCCTCGGTCGAGGCACTGGCCTGATCAGGGCTGACACGAAGCTGATCGGGGCGGGAGGGCACCACAGTCCTCCCGCCCCGTGGCCGATCCACTAGCCTTCGAGTCAAGAACCCGAGATGAGACGAGACGAGGATGGCTCAAGCCACCCCCACCACTGAGTCGCCCATCAGTGGGTCCAGCGTGCGCCGCGGTGACCGCGTGTTCGGAGGACTGTCGAAGTACGCCGGCATCGCGGTCCTGGTCATCATGGCCGCGATCGCGGTGTTCCTCGTCTGGAAGTCGATCCCGTCCCTGACGACCAACACGGGCAACTTCCTCACCGAGCCGTCGTGGAACCCGGACGGGAGCCCTCCGGTCTTCGGCATCGCGGCCCTGGCATTCGGCACCCTGGTCTCGGCGACCATCGCCATGCTGCTCGCCGTGCCGGTCGGCATCGGGATCGCGCTGTTCATCGTCCTGTACGCCCCGAAGCGGCTCGCCTCGACGCTGGCGTTCATCACCGACCTGCTGGCCGCAGTCCCCTCGATCATCTTCGGCCTGTGGGGCCTGGAGGTCCTGATCTCGGGCAGCGAGGGGATCCAGCGCTGGATGAGCGACTACCTGGGCTGGACGATCATCTTCCGCAACACACTGGACCTGTACGGCAAGAGCATCTTCATCGCCTCGCTCGTCCTGGCCATCATGATCCTGCCCACGGTGGCTGCCGTCAGCCGCGAGGTGATCCTCCAGGTGCCCTCGGGGCACAAGGAGGCGGCCCTGGCGCTGGGAGCGACCCGGTGGGAGATGGTGCGCATGGCCGTCTTCCCGTTCGCCAAGCCCGGAATGATCTCCGCGGCCATGCTCGGGCTGGGCCGGGCCCTGGGCGAGACCATCGCGGTGGCCCTCATCCTCTCCGCGGCGTTCACCGTCAACGTCCACCTGACCGAGCCAGGTGGCAACACCTTCGCGGCCAACATCGCGCTGAAGTGGAATGAGGCCGGCACCAACGGCCTGTCCGCCCTGATCGCCAGCGGCCTGGTCCTGTTCTTCCTCACCCTGACCGTGAACATGATCGCTCGGTGGATCATCGCCCGCCGCGCCGAGTTCTCGGGGGCGAACTGACATGGCGACCTCCCTGGACACCAGGCCCTCGACCTACGACTCCCTCAAGGGCGGCACGTTGCCCCCCTGGGCCCCCGGGCTCGTCGGCGCGATCGCTGTGGGCGGTGCCGTCGTCCTCAACGCCACGACCGGCCTGGCGGGGTGGTTCGGCACGACGATCGTCGGCGCCCTGATCTTCGTGGTCCTCCAGAGCATCTGGAGCTTCGCGGTCGAGGGCAAGCGGCACGCGGTCGACCGCCTGGCCACCACAGCCGTCTACTCCACCTTCGTGATCGCCATCGTCCCGCTGGTCTCCGTGCTGTTCACGGTGGTCGTCAAGGGCATGAAGGTCATGAGCTGGGGGTTCCTCGTGGACTCCATGCGCAACGTCAGCCCGCGCAGTCCCGGGGGCGGGGCCGGGCACGCGATCGTCGGGACGCTGGAACAGGTCGCGATCGCCGCAGCCTTCGCGATCCCGATCGGGGTCCTGGCCGCGATCTTCCTCGTCGAGTACGGCCGGGGCCGCCTGGCGAAGGCGATCTCCTTCTTCGTCGACGTGATGACCGGCATCCCCTCCATCGTGGCCGGCCTGTTCATCTTCACCGCCTTCGTGCTGGGCCTCGGGCTGGAGCGCTCGGGATTCGCCGCTGCGCTGGCCCTGGCCATCCTGATGCTGCCGGTCATCATCAGGACCACCGAGGAGATGCTGCGCATCGTGCCCAACGACCTGCGCGAGGCCTCCTACGCCCTGGGCGTGCCCAAGTGGCGAACGGTGCTCAAGGTGGTGCTGCCCACCTCGCTGGCCGGGATCGTGACCGGCGCCATGCTGGCCGTGGCACGCGTCGCCGGCGAGACGGCACCGCTGCTGCTCACGACGTTCCTGACCCAGAGCTACAACAACAACCCGTTCGAGGGGCCTCAGGCCGCACTCCCCACATTCATCTGGGACCAGATCACCAGCGGGACCCCGGCATCCGTGGACCGGGCCTGGGCCGGCGCATTGGTCCTGATCACCCTGATCATGTTCTTCTACATTGTCGCGAAGCTTCTGGCCAACCGCTTCGCACCGAAGGGATGACCCACCGACCATGAGCAAGTCGATCACGTTGCAGGACGTCGACATCTTCTACGGCGACTTCAAGGCCGTCGAGGGGGTGTCGCTGAAGGTCGAGCCGAACTCGGTGACGGCCTTCATCGGGCCCTCGGGGTGCGGCAAGTCGACGGTGCTGCGCACGATCAACCGGATGCACGAGGTGATCCCCGGCGCGCGCGTCGAGGGCTCCGTCCTGCTCGACGACGAGAACATCTACGGCCGCGGGGTGGACCCCGTCAACGTCCGGCGCACGATCGGCATGGTGTTCCAGCGGCCCAACCCCTTCCCGACCATGTCCATCGCCGAGAATGTGCTGGCCGGAGTGCGCCTGGCCGGGCAGAGGATGAACAAGTCCGACGCCGCCGACGTGGTGGAGAATTCCCTGCGCGGTGCCAACCTCTGGGAGGAGGTCAAGGACCGCCTGGACCGGCCGGGATCGGGGCTCTCCGGTGGCCAGCAGCAGCGCCTGTGCATCGCTCGGGCGATCGCCGTCGAGCCCCAGGTGCTGCTCATGGATGAGCCATGCTCCGCCCTGGACCCGATCTCGACCTTGGCCATCGAGGACCTCATCCGCGACCTGTGCGAGGACTACACGATCATCATCGTGACCCACAACATGCAGCAGGCCGGCCGGGTCTCGGACACGACGGGCTTCTTCAACCTCGCCGGGGTCGGGCAGCCCGGGCGCCTGGTGGAGATGGGACCGACCGATCGCATCTTCACCCAGCCCACCGAGCAGGCGACCGAGGACTACATCTCCGGCCGGTTCGGCTGATCGACCTCCCGACCGGCTGGGCCGCTCAGGAGGCGGGGAACGGCCCCGCCTTGGGCAAGGAGGCGGGAAGGTCACGGCCGAGCTGCTCGGCCAACCACTGGCTGGCCAGGATCGCTGCCTCGAGGTCGACCCCGGTGTCGAACCCGCTGCGGTGCAGGGCGTGCACGAGGTCCTCGGTGGCGATGTTGCCCGTGGCCCGCGGTGCGAACGGGCAGCCGCCGATACCGCCGAGGCTGGCGTCCAGGACGCTGACGCCGGACTCCGCAGCCGCCAGCGCATTCGCGTAGCCGGTGTTGCGGGTGTTGTGGAAGTGCGCCCTCAGCGGCAGGTCGCCGATCACCTGGCGGACGGCCGCGACCCGCTCGCCCACGTCCCGGGGGACTCCGACCCCGATCGTGTCGGCGATCGCGACCTCAGCAACCCCTGTGTCGGCGACCGCCTCAACGACCCGTCGGACCTGGTCCACCGAGACCTCGCCGGAGAACGGGCAGCCGAAGGCGACCGACAGCGTGACCGTCGGCAGGATCCCCGCGGCCCTGGCCAGCGGCACAACCTCAGCGACCACGGCGACGGCCTCGTCGGTGCTCATCCCCTGATTGGCCCGCGAGAACTCATCGGTGACGCTCACCACGCAGTTGACCTCGTCGACGCCCGCCTGCGCAGCGCGGTGGAAACCCCGGGTGTTGAGAACCAGCCCGATCCAGGAGGCCGGCCCCGGAACACTGGCGCGCACCCCGGCCACGACCGCCTCGCCGTCTGCCATCTGGGGCACGAGCTTCGGGTTCACGAACGAGGCCACCTCCGCCCGGCGCAGGCCGGCGTCGGCACACCGCTGGATCAGCTCGACCTTCTGCTCGGTGCTCAGCCGGGCCGAGTCGTTCTGCAGCCCATCACGGGCGCTGACCTCGACGATCTCGATGGCCGCCATGGGTCAGGCCAGCGCGTAGCCGGCCTCGTCCACCGCTACGGCCATCTGCTCACGGGTGGGGTCCACCGAGGCCTGCACCACGACTGCACCGGTCGCCAGGTCCACCTCGACAGACTCCACGCCGTCGATGGCCGACACCTCCTCGGTCACAGCGCTCACGCAGTGCCCACACGTCATGCCGGTGACCGTCCAGTTGCTCGTCGTCATGGGTCAAGCGTACTCGCGCGCCCGCGGGTCGTACTGTGTCCCCGGGAAGGTAGGCAGCGTGAGCAAGCATGCAGACGTCGACAAGGGCGACAGCCCGTTGCGACTTGTGGAGAAGAAGGGCTTCACCCAGGCGCGCTGCGACTGCGGGTGGGAGGGCGCCGGCCGGCGGTCCAGGAAGAAGGCCAGGGGTGATGCAGCCGCCCACGCCGAGAAGGGCTGCAAGGCGACGAAGAACAAGTGACACCGGACCGGGGAGTCGTTGCCCGGCTGATGTCGCCCGTGATCGGGCCGCCTAGATCGAGACGCCCTTGCCCACCGCAACGATGCCACCGTCGGAGACGGTGAACCGCTCACGGTCGGCATCGAGGTGCACGCCGACCTGCGCGCCGTCGGGAACAACGACGTTCTTGTCCAGGATGGTGTTGCGCACCACGGCCCCGCGCCCGATGTTCACTCCCGGCAGGAGCACCGCGCCTTCGACATAGGCGCCCTGGTGGACGCGGACATTCTGCGACAGCACGGAGGACCGGACGTGCCCACCGGCGATGACCGAGCCGGCGCCGTTGATCGTCTCGTGCGCGTTGCCGCCCTCGACGAACTTCGCAGGCGGCGGGGAACCCAGGCTCGAGGCGATGATCGGCCATTGCCGGTTGTAGAGGTTGAAGACCGGGTGGACGCTGACCAGGTCCATGTGCGCCTCGTGGTAGGCGTCGATCGAGCCGACGTCCTTCCAGTACGCCTTGTCCCGCTCCGTCTCTCCGGGGATGAGGTTCGTCCCGAAGTCGTAGACGTGGGCCAGCCCCTGCTCGGTGAGCGCGGGGATGATGTTGCCGCCCATGTCGTGGACTGAGGCGTCGTCGGCTGCATCCGCGCGCAGGGTGTCCACGAGCCAGTCGCGGGTGAACAGGTAGTTGCCCATCGAGATGAACGACTCGTCCGGGGAACCCGGGATGCCCGGCGGGTCAGGCACCTTCTCGTGGAAACCGGTGATCTTCGTCGAGGTTGCGTCCTGCTCGATCACGCCGAACTCGGTGGCCTCGGAGCGTGGCTTGCGGATGCCTGCGACCGTGACCGCGGCGCCGGTGTCGATGTGCTGCTCGAGCATCTGGCGCGGGTCCATGCGGTAGATGTTGTCCGCACCGAAGACCATCAGGTACTCGGGGTCCTCGTCCTCGATGAGGTTCAGGCTCTGGTAGATCGCATCCGCCGAGCCCGTGTACCAGCGCGGCCCGAGTCGCTGCTGGGCGGGGACCGCCGTCACGTAGTTGCCCAGGATGCCGGGCATCGCCCACGTCTGCGTGATGTGCCGATCCAGCGAGTGCGACTTGTACTGCGTGAGCACCGCGATCCGGTGGAAGCCGCCATTGACAAGGTTGCTCAGGACGAAATCGATGAGCCGGTACGAGCCGCCGAAGGGGACCGCTGGCTTGGCGCGATCGGCGGTCAGGGGCATCAACCGCTTGCCCTCTCCGCCAGCAAGAACAATTCCGAGGACTCGAGGATTCGCCATGGCTCCACGCTAGCCACTGGCCAAAGCCGAGGCGCGGCGGGCGGGCGGCTCGGGGGTACGTCCGGGCAGCGCGCATCCGCCGACCGCCGGTCCTAGGCTGCAACCCATGAGGATCGGACTGCTGACAAGGGAATGGCCACCCGAGGCGTACGGGGGTGCCGGCGTCCACGTGGAGTACCTGGCGCGCGAGCTGCGCAAGCTCATCGACGTCGACGTGCAGTGCTGGGGGGCGCCCCGCCCGGATGCGACGGCGCATCAGGTGCCGGCAACGCTCGTCAACGCCAACGCCTCGTTGCAGACCATGGGGATCTCCCTGGCCATGGTCGCCGAGAGCGAGGGTGTCGAGCTCCTGCACTCACACACGTGGTACGCCAACTTCGCCGGGCACACCGGCGGGCTCTACCTCGACGTGCCGCACGTGATCTCCGCGCACTCCCTGGAGCCCAAGCGGCCCTGGAAGGCCGAGCAGCTCGGTGGTGGCTACCGCCTGTCATCGTGGATCGAGCGGACCGCCTACGAGGGCGCCGACCGGATCATCGCCGTCAGCCACGGCATGCGCGCCGACGTCCTGGATTCGTACCCGAACGTTGATCCGGCCAAGGTCGACGTCGTCCACAACGGCATCGACACCGCCCTCTACGAGCCGGACCCGAACACCGACCTGATCGAGTCGGTGGGGATCGACCCGAGCCGCCCGTACGTCCTGTTCGTCGGGCGGATCACCCGCCAGAAGGGCATCGCGCACCTGCTCAAGGCCGCGGCCAGGATGGACCCGGACATCCCGCTGGTGTTCATCGCCTCGTCGCCGGACACGGCCGAGCTGGGCGCGGAGGTCGAGGCCGGGGTGGCCGCACTGCGGGCCAGCCGGGGTGCGGCCAACATGGTGTGGGTCAACGAGCACCTGAGCCGGGCCCACCTGGTCCAGGCGCTCACCCACGCCGGGGTCTTCGCATGCCCCTCGGTGTACGAGCCGCTGGGCATCGTGAACCTGGAGGCCATGGCCTGCGAGACCGCCGTCGTGGCCAGTGACGTCGGGGGCATCCCCGAGGTGGTCGTGGAGGGTGAGACCGGCCACCTCGTGCACTACGACGAGGCAGATCCGGTCGGCTTCGAGACATCCCTGGCCGAGGCGCTGAACGACGTCATGTCCGATCCCGCCAGGGCCGCCGCCATGGGTGTGGCCGGCCGGGCCCGGGCCGTGGGCCAGTTCGGCTGGGACGCCATCGCACGACAGACCGTGGACGTCTACCAGAGGGCGATCGACGCCCGCGGTTGACCCGCACCGGAGGAACGCATGCCTGAGTTCGACCCCCAGCGCGGGATCGACTTCCCGGTCAACGATGGTCGGCTGTCGTCGATGGACACCGGACGCGCGGTCTTCGCCGACGCCGCCCGAGCCACCGACCCCGAGCTGGCACAGCGGATCGAGGGGACCAAGAACTGGCGCAAGGGCTACATGGAGCCTGCCCGCGACCTCGTCGCCTCGGGCATGTCCACGGCCCAGGGCACCGTGACGATGTCGCGTGATGCCCTGGACAGCCTGTACCGGCAGTTCACGTTCACCCGCGACGGCCGGGCGACCAGCGTGACCGAGGCGTTCGCGACCAACACCGAGGCCCAGTTCGCCACCGCTGAGGTGGTTGGTCACGGGGCTGCGATCACCGAGCTCAGCATCCCGTACCACGGGCGGCGGCTGGCTGGGCCGGACCTGCGCCACCAGCTGGATGTCTGGGTCGCCGATGGGATCGTGGAGCCGAGCTTCGCCCATGCGATCGAATGGGTGATGGCCCACCCCGAGATGCTGGACCTGACGGGCGTCGACTTCGCGGTGCTCGGTGCCGGGGCGGAGATGGGCCCGGCGTCCTGCCTGCTGGACTGGGGTGCGACTGTCTGGGCCGTCGACCTCCCCCGCCCTGACCTGTGGCGGCGCATCATCGCCGACGCCCAGGGACGGGCCGGGCGCCTGCACATCCCGGTCCCCGCGGACGGTCCCGACCGCACCCAGCTCGAGGGTCCCGCCCTGGCCGCCGTGGCCGGTGCGGACCTCCTCACGCAGGCCCCCGAGGTCCGCACCTGGCTGGCCGGGATCGGCCGCCCGTTCACCCTCGGCAACTACGTGTACGCCGACGGCCCCCTGCACGTCCGGGTCTCCCTGGCCATCGACGCGATCGGCACGGACCTGGTCGCCGCAGGCCATGACGTGATGCTGGCGTGGCTGGCCACCCCGACCGATGTGTTCGCCGTTCCCCTCGAGGCCGTCGAGGAGTCCCGGCGCAGGTGGCGTGATGCCGGGATCTGGCGATACGGCCGCTCACCGCTGCGCCTCGTCGGCCAGTTCGAGAAGAACTACCCGGACACCGTGTTCACCGCGACCGGTGTCGAGTACGGGATCAGCGACTGCCTGGTCAGCCAGCAGGGCCCCAACTACCTGCTGGCCAAGCGGCTGCAGCGCTGGCGGGCCATGGCGGCCCGCGAGGACGGCATACGGGTCTCGCTCAACGTGGCCCCCAGCACCCGGACCAGGTCGGTGGTCAAGAACAAGGCGTTGGCAGCGGCCTACGCCGGTGCGGGCCGCTTCGGCCTGGAGATCTTCGAGCCCGAAACCTCGAACGCGATCATGGCCGCGCTGCTCGTCTACGACCTTCGCAACGAGGAGTCGACGGCCAACCCGCAGGTGCCGATCGCCCACCCCATGCAGCTGTTCATCGACCAGTCGTGCCACGGCGGGCTGTGGCGATCGGAGTACTCGGCCCGCTCGGTGCTCGGCTTCGCGGCGGTCGCCGGGATGTTCGAGCGCAACGCCTGAGCGGTCCCACGCAACGGCGGCGCTGCGAGCCGGGCAGGGCGGGGCAGCCTTCGCTGCATCGTGGTAACTGTGCGGGTTGGCGCCCATAGAGAGTCCTCAACCTGCACGGTTGGGGTGAGTCGGGTCGCGGGGCGGCTGCTAGGGGCGGCGTGACGCCGGTAGTACACGATGGCCCCATGAGCCATGACATCGCAGGCGAGCCGACCTCGGCAGCCGGTCTTCGCGACGAGGTGATCGCGTTGGCCCAGACGTTGCTGCGGATCGACTCGACGAACGGCAATGAGACCGCGGTGGCCGAGGCCCTGGCGGAGTACCTGGCCGCTGCAGACATCGCCGCCGAGCTGGTGGGACCGGACCCGGCGCGGCAGAACCTGATCGCCCGGCTGCCAGGATCCGGCCCGAGAGATGGCGGCCCGGTACCCAGCCTGGCCTTCGTCGGGCACAGCGACGTCGTGCCGGCAGATGCGCGCGACTGGACCCACCCACCCTTCGGGGCGGTCCTGGATGACGAGGGCTACCTCTGGGGCCGCGGCGCCCTGGACATGAAGAACGAGGTGGCCGCGCGGGCGGTCGCGATGGCGAGCCTGGCCCGCGAGGGGTTCGCCCCCCGGGGTGACCTGGTCCTGATCATCGCGGCGGACGAGGAGGACGGGTCGGCCGGAGTAGGGATGAACTGGCTCACGCCGCACCGCCCCGACCTCGCTGTGGACTACGCCCTCAACGAGGGCGGTGGCCTGCCCTACACGCTGGCCGACGGGCGGCTCATGGCAGCCGTGGGGGTCGGTGAGAAGGGCACCTGCCCGGTGCGGGTCGACGTGCTCGGTGAGGCAGGGCATGCCTCGATGCCGAGCATCGGGCACTCGCCCATGCCACGCCTGGCTGAGGTCCTGGGCCGGATCGGGCTCGGCCTCGCGGAGCCCGCCGACCACGCTTCCATCCGTTCGACCCTCGAGGCCCTGCTGGGTCACGGCGCAGTCGACGAGCTCGGGCTGGTGGTGGCCCTGGAGCGTGCACAGGCCCTGCACCCGGTCTTCGGCCACCTGCTACCCGCTCTGGCGGGAACCACCATGGCCCCGACGTTGCTCTACGGGTCGTCGGCCTCCAACGTGATCCCGGGCCGGGCTGGGGTCGGACTGGACTGTCGCACCCTGCCCGGCACGCTCGACGCGGAGGTGCTGGACGCGGTCCGGGATCGCGTGGGACTTGCCGAGGACCTCGACCTGTCCCAACCGCAGCCGTCGGTGCCGGGCAACGCCTCGCCGGCCGCGGGTCCCCTGTGGGATGCCTGTGCCGAGTTCCTGGCCGCGACGACCCAGGCCCAGCCGCTGCCCCTGCTGTGCACAGGCTTCACCGACTCGGTCTACCTGCGACGGGACTTCGGCACCGTGGCCTATGGCTTCAGCCCCTTCGCCACGACTCCACCCGAGGTCGTCGAGGCCGGGTACCACAACCGCGACGAACGCATCCACGTCGATGACCTGGCCCTGTCCGTGGCGTTCCACCGCCGGGTCGCCCAGCGCCTGCTCGGCTGAGCGTCCGGGCGCCCATCGTCATCACGTCTAGACTCACAGCCCGAGCCCACCGGGAGGTGCCATGAGCACGGCCATCACCACCGCCGACTCACCCCAGCCGGCGCCGCCGAGCCCGTGGGGCGGATCCGACGAGGCGCGCCGCTCCGGCCTGCGCCGCATGAAGCTCCTCGCAACGGGGCTGTTCGTCCTTGCCGCGGTCATCTACGCAGTCACGATCATGACCGTGGGGTCCAGCCCGGACGGCTGGCTCGGCTACCTCCAGGCCGGCGCGGAGGCAGCGATGATCGGGGCGCTGGCTGACTGGTTCGCCGTCACCGCCCTGTTCCGCCACCCCCTGGGGCTGCCCATCCCGCACACCGCGATCATCCCGACCCGCAAGGACCAGATGGGGGCCACGCTCGGGGAGTTCGTGGGCACCCACTTCCTCACCGACGACGTCGTGCGCGAGAAGGTCGGGGCCGCCGAGGTCACCCGTCGTGGTGGTGAGTGGCTGGCTGACCCGGACCACGCCACCCGCGTCTCCGGCGAGATGGGCCGCGCCCTGCGCGGGCTGATCGCCGTCCTGGACGACGACCAGATGCGCACGATGATCGAACGGGTCATCGGCGAGCGTGTCGAGCGGACCGAGGTCTCCCCCGCCCTGGGCCACCTCCTGGGGCAGGTGGTCGCCGACGGGGCCCACACCGGCATCGTCGATGTGCTGGCCGACCGCATGTACGCGTGGGTCGTGACGAACCGCGGCTCGATCATCGAGGTCGTCACCAAGCAGGCACCGAGCTGGAGCCCACGCTTCGTCGACGGCGTGGTCGGCGACCGGATCCACCTGGAGCTCGTCCGGTTCCTGGCTGCCGTGCGCGATGACCCGCACCACGACGTCAGGATCGCGATCGACCGGATGCTGGTGCAGTTCTCCGACGACCTGCGGTCGAACCCCGGCACACGCGAGCGGGTGGAGCGGGCGAAGGTCGACATGTACAACCATCCCGACGTCCAGCGCTCGGTGAGCCGGATCTGGGAGACCGCCCAGCGGGTCCTGCTCGAGGCTGCCGACGACCCGGACAGTGAGCTGCGCGTCCGCGTCTCGGGGGCCCTGTCGCAGTTGGGCCAGACCCTGGCCACCGACCCGGAGATGCAGGCCAAGCTCGACGGATGGGTCACCGACACAGCCGTTGGCCTGGTCGCCGACTACAAGGTCGAGCTCACGAGCGTCATCAGCGACACGGTGGCCAGGTGGGATGGTCCGCAGACCGCCACACGCATCGAGCTGGCGGTGGGACGCGACCTGCAGTTCATCCGCATCAACGGGACCGTCGTCGGGGCCCTCGCCGGCCTGGTGATCCACGCGGTCACACAGCTCGCCTGAGGCCGGGTGGACAGCGGGGATCCGGAAGGTGAACGCAGGGTGAACAATCTGCCGAGGCTGACGTCGCGGCGGACATCCAGGTGAACTGCGGGTGAACGCGGGCTCTAGCCTGAGCGCAGCAGGCTAGAGCGCCTGAAGCTCGTCCGTCACTGAGGGGTCCGGCATGGACATGGTCCTGTTCGCCGTGGTCGGGGTGGTTCTCCTGGCCCTGCTGTTCGACTTCACGAACGGCTTCCACGACGCCGCCAACGCCACATCAACCGTGGTGGCCACCCGGGCCATGAAGCCCAAGCACGCGGTGTACATGTCCGCGTTCTTCAACTTCGCGGCCCTGTTCGTCGTCGGGACGGCCGTGGCCAACACGGTGGCCAAGGCCGTGGACGTCGAGTCCCTCGGCGTCCAGTCGGGGGGCGTCCCGGTCGGGTTGGGAGTCGCCTTCGGCGCGTTGCTCGGCGCGATCTTCTGGAACTACTTCACGTGGTCGATCGGGATGCCCTCCTCCTCGAGCCATGCCCTCATCGGCGGCCTCATCGGAGCTGGACTCTCCGCAGGCGGCGCGGGCGTGATCAAGTGGAGCACGGTCGAGAAGACCGCCCTGGCGATCCTGCTCTCCCCGCTCGTGGCCTTCACCGTGGCATTCCTGGCCATGTTCCTCGTCGGCCTCCTGCAGCGCATGACCCGGTGGCCTGACGACGCCAAGCCGTTCAAGTGGCTGCAGATCATCTCCTCGGCCGCGGTGTCCTTCGGCCACGGCGCCAACGACGCGCAGAAGACCATGGGCATCATCGCGTTCGCACTCGTGGCCGGCGGCTACCTGGGAGTCGACGATTCGATCCCGATGTGGGTCGAGCTCTCCGCCTACTCGATGATCGCCCTGGGCACGGTGTGGGGCGGCTGGCGGATCATCGAGACGATGGGCCTGCGCATCACCCGACTGAACGCCAACTCGGGCGTCGCGGCGAACATCGGCTCCATGACGGCGATCTTCGGCGCCACCGCTGCGGGCATCCCGATCTCGACCACCCAGGCCGCGGCTGCCTCCGTCATGGGTGGGGGCGCAGCCTCAGGCGCTGGCCTGAACTTCCGCAAGATCGGCGAGATGCTCGTCGCCTGGGTCTTCACGCTTCCCGCCGCAGCTGTCGTGGGCTTCGTCGCCTTCAGGCTGACGACGTTCCCCGACCCCTGGGGCTGGGTGGCCAGCCTGTCGGCGATCGCCGTGCTGGGTGTGTGGGCCGGGCGTCTCATGCTCAACGCCACGGATGCTGAGGACGTCGCGGAGATGCTGCCCACCGAGGCAGAGCTCCATCAGTACCACACGGTCCCGCATCCCGATGCGCACCCGTACGAGGGGCCGCCGCACATCAACCACCACGAGCTCGAGCACCGGCAGCACGAGACCGAGGACCCGCAGGACCGGGCCCAGACCTGAGCCGCGCCTCAGGAGGCGAACGTCAGGAAGCTGCTGTTCACGCCGAGTGCGAGCCGGATCGCGGAGTCCGAGGCCAGCTGGCACGAGCGGTTCGTGCCCACGATCTCCATCCTTGAGATCCGACCACCCCAGGGGCCGGCGCCCTCGCGCTGCAGGACCCGGACGGCCGTGACGGGTCCGGAGCCCGAGCACTGCGCCGACAGCTGGGCGGCGCTGACTGTGTCCGTCCAAGCCAAGCGGGGGTTCTTCGTCGCCGCGGCATCCCAGGGGTCCGCGGCCGCAACCATGTGGGGCAGCGGTGACGCGGCAGTTGCCCCACCGTTGGACGAGGAGAACTGGGTCAGCGCGGGGACGCCGCCGGCAGTCACGTGCACGCCTGCGGTGTCGGCGATGGCGGCATCGGTCGCGGCGTACTCGCGGGTGCGGGTCACGCGCCAACCGGAGCCGTACTCCACGGCGCCCGGGTAGGCCTGCGAGCGGACCCAGTCGTAGACATCGAAGGCGCTCGAGGCACGACCACGCATCTCCGTGGCCGCGTAGCTGCGCGCCGCCACCGCCTGGGCCCGCAACGACTCCGCCGGCCACGAGGGCGAGACCTCGGCGGGGACCACGGCACGCAGGTACTGCTCCATCGGCACGGTGTTGACCACCCGGACCGACTTGCGGGCCACGTAGGTGGCTGAGACGACGCCGCGGTAGCCGCGCTTGGACGCCCCGTCCTTCGTGGCCACGATCCCACCGGGGACCTCGAAGGTGATCGTGGGGCCGAGCTTCCTGGCGACCTTGGTCCAGCTTCCGCAGCGTGCGTCCAGGCGCATCCGCTTCCCGACCGAGCGGGCGCGCCACTTCGTGGCCGGGCGGGTGCAGCCCTCGGGCTGCGCAGGCAGCACCAGGGTCTGGGGCGCGTCCTGCTCGAAGGTGGCAGTCATCCCGGGGACCGCCCGGACGATCAGGTTGCGGCCCGTGTCCGAGCTGAGCAGGACCCGCACCACGCCGCTGGGCAGCTTCTCGAGGGTGGTGGCCGGGTAGTAGAAGCTGAGGATCTCCTGATGTGTGCGACCCTCGCTCGCCGCCTGGTAGGCACCCCATTGGCTCATCCCGCGCCCGTGGCCCCAACCGGAGCCCGTCATGCGGAAGACACCGTCCGCGGGGGCGGGATAGACCTCGGGATCGGCCGCGGACGCCGGGATGACCATCCCCACGCAGGTCATCGAGGCGAGCGTCGCCACGGCCATCGTGCGGACGGCCGGGCGCATGGCGGGGAAGCGCATAGGGGAATCATCGGCCACGAAAGGGACGAACCCAAGTAAACCGGGGATATTGTCAGCCCTATCACGCGGCAAACGCCCGGCGCCTCCCCTTGGCGCGGGCGAGGCAGCTGACGGGTGTCAGTGCTTGGTCGCGTGCCCACCGGCGGCGTGCTCGGCGGGGTCGCCGCCGGGCTCCAGCAGGCCGTCGGTGATCTCGAAGACGCGATCCGTGTACTCCACCATCCGGAGGTCGTGGGTGACCATGATCCCGGTCTTGCCGCGGTCCTTGATCTCGCGTCGGAGCAGCTGGACCACCTGCCGACCCATCTCCGTGTCCAGCGACGCGGTGGGCTCATCGACGAGCACGAGGTCCGGATCGTTCATCAGGGCACGGCCGATCGCCACGCGCTGGCGTTCGCCGCCGGAGAGCTGCTCGGGCACATTGCCGGCCCGCTGGGTCAGGCCCAGCTCCTCGAGCAGCTCATCGGCTCGCCGGCCCGCGGCCTTGCGCGCGGTCCGCCCGTGATCCTTGCGCAGGCTCGCGACCCAGATCAGGTTCTCCCTGGCGGTGAGGAACGGGACCAGGTTGGACGCCTGGAACACGAAGCCCACCCTCTCGGCGCGGAACGACGTCAGCTGCTTGGACTCCAGGTCACTCACGGCGACGTCACCCACCTGGACGCGCCCGGACGTGGGCGTGAGCAGGCCACCGATCATCGAGATGAGCGTCGTCTTGCCCGAACCTGATGGCCCCAGCAGGGAGACGAACTCGCCCTTGCTGACCTGCATCGAGGCCTCGTGGACGGCAGTGACTGCGGTGTGACCCTCGCCGTAGGTCTTGGTGACGGCATCGACGGTGAGGATCGGCGACGCCTGGTTTCCCTCGGTCGCGATCTGCGGTGTGGCCTCGGTCGTCACAGGGTGCCTCCTAGGGCGGTGGCCGGGTCGATCCGGCTGATACGGCGAAGGGACAGCAGGGCGCCCACGACGCCGGCGGTCACGGTCAGGACAGCGGAGAAGAGCAGTGTCTCGGGGCGGAACAGGAAGGGGATGTCACTGGGCAGCACCTGGCCCATGAGCCAGGCGGCGGTGGCACCGACGATCACGGCTGTGACGGTGGCGCCGATCGCCTGCAGCACCACCCCGCTGCCGAGCCTGGTCGTCGAGGCACCCAGGGCCTTGAGAGCCGCGAACAGCTCGCGCTTCTCGAGGACGACCAACGCGAAGAACAGGGCCACGACGAGCCCGGCGACAGCGAGGCTGGCGTAGATGATGGCGTCGAGGCTCGACTTCTGCTCACGGGTACCCGGGATCGACAGGTAGGTCTCCTCGTTGCTGGCCACCACGATCCCGGCGGGCGGCACCACCTGATCGGCGGACACTCCCTCAGCGAGCGCCAGGCCGAACACCGACGGCTGCACGGGCTGGCCGGCGAACTCCGGGCGCACCGCAGCGCGCATGTCCGCGTACGTCGCCAGGGACGTCCACGCCGTGGGCAGGCCCTGGTAGCCGGCATCGTCGACCACTCCGACGACCTCCTGGCTGACACCCCCGACGGCCAGGGTCGTGCCCATGCCCAGGCCGGCGTCGGCCAGGGCCTTGTCGACCGCGACCCCCGACGGGTCCTGCGGTCCGGGCAGCCGGCCCTCGAGGATGGTTCCCGGCACGCCCGCCGGGTCGTCCTCGGGCAGGAAGCCCATGACGACCAGGTCCTCCCCGCCGGGCACACTCGAGGTGGTGGTGATCAGGGCGCCGATGGCCGTGGCCTGCTCGACACCGTCGACGGCCTCGAGCTCGGACTCAGCAGCCAGGGGCAGGCTCGAGCGGATCAGCGAGCCCTCGGCGTCCGCGGAGAATGCGTAGGCCTGAGCCGTGCTGGAGCGGACGGCACCTGTGCCGCCGAAGAACAGCCCGTCACCCAGGGCACCCAGGATGAGCACGAGGAAGACGATCAGGGACAGGGCGCCGGTGATCGACACGAAGCGACCCTTGGCGCGGCGGAACTCCGCGACGGCGAGGTTCATCGTGCACCTGCCGCGCCAGCGGGATCCAGCTGCGCGATCCGTCGGACGGACAACAACCCCGCGCCCAGCGAGGCCGCCATCACTGCCGCCACGATCCCGGCGATGGTCAGTGGGTCGATCGACACGGGCAGCCCCGTCGACAGGCCCTGGAGGGCACCCCAGGCCAGGGCGACGGCAAGCGTGGAGGCGAGCAGGATCACGGCGGCGATCTGCGCGGTGACCGACCCCGCCAACGACCGGGTGGAGGCCCCCGTGGCTCGCAGCAGCGTGAACGTCCGCAGCTTCTGGACCGTGAGGATCAGGAAGAAGAATCCCACTACGACAACTCCGATGACGAAGGTGATGCCCACAAGCAGGCCGAACGTCTGGCTGACCGACTCGACACCGGGGATGGCGGCGATGGCAGCCGCGCTGTCCAGCACCTGGGTCCCCTCGACGGCCTGCTGCACCTGGGCGGCGACGGCAACGGGGTCAGCTCCCGCGACCACGGTGAAGGCCACCGTGTTGATCGGCACGGCTGCCAGGCCGGGGTTGAGCTCGGTGAGCAGCGCCTCGTAACCCTCCGTCGTCATCCAGGCCGTGTCGGTGCCGAACTGGGTCCCGACCAGGGTGCCGGTCACGACGTAGTCGCGCTCCGACCCGTTGACCCGGATCGTGTCGCCGATACCGACCTCCGCCTGGCTGGCATCGACGGCCACCTCGGTCGGCGACGCCGGGAACGTCCCGGAACGCAGGCCGTCAGGCTGGCTGGGGCTGCCGGGCGTGACGCCGATCAGCTGCAGCTCATCGGGCTCACCTGCCACAGTGGCGTTGGCCGAGAGCACAGCCAGGGGCCCGGCGGCATCGACACCCGCCACAGCGGCGACCTGCCCGGTCACACCGGGATCCAGGCGGCTGGCCTGCACGTTGGCGCGTGAGGCCTCCGAGTAGACCAGCCCATCGGCGGGCAGTGACTCGATAGCACCGGTGAAGGCCCGCAACAGGGCCCCGGAGAGGCTGGACAGGAAGACGATCAGGAAGACCAGGAGGGCCACAGCCGCGGTCAGAAGGCCGAAACGCAGTTTCGCCCGCTTCATCTCCGTCAGTGCCAGATTCACACGGTCAAGTCTGCGGGAGGCCGTCTGCGATGTCAATTGAACTTATCCACAACTTGTGCAATACCTGTGCATAGCGCGGTTCCGGGGTTTCGGTAGCCAACTCGTTCACATTGGGTGACCAATCATGCGCGGGAGGCGAGTCCAGGCAGCCTCCCGGGGGCCCCTTCGCGTAGATTCGTCCTCGTGGCACCCACGTGGCTCGATGGCGTGACGTGGTGGCACGTCTATCCCCTCGGATTCTCCGGCGCCGAGCACGACACGGGTGCGGTCACCGGCGTCGTGCACCGGCTGCGCCACCTGGCCAACTGGCTTGACTACGCCCACGACCTGGGCTGCCGTGGGATCCAGCTCGGACCGGTCTTCGCCTCCCAGACCCATGGCTACGACACCACCGACCACCTGCACATCGACCACCGCCTCGGTGACGAGGACGACTTCAACGCGCTTGTGCGCGGGTGTCACGACCGCGGGATGCGGCTGATCCTCGACGGGGTCTTCAACCATGTCGGGACCGGTCATCCCATGTTCCAGGTGGCTCGCTCCTCCGGTCCACACCCGACTGGCGCCGGCGCGCAGGCGGCTCGCTGGTTCAACCTGCGCTGGAAGCCGGGACAGGCCGAGCCGGACTACGACGTGTTCGAGGGCCACGGCGGGCTCGTGCAGCTCAACCACGAGGACCCGGCGGTCATCGACTACGTCGTCCACGTGATGGACCACTGGCTGCAGCGCGGCGCCGATGGATGGCGCCTCGATGCTGCCTACGCCGCACCCGACGCGTTCTGGCGTGAGGTCCTGTCCCGCGTACGGGCCTCGCACCCGGACGCCTGGTTCGTCGGTGAGTACATCCACGGCGAACCACCGGAGATCCTGGCTGACACCACGCTGGACGGTGTCACCGCCTACGGGCTCTGGCGACCCCTGTGGCGCTCACTGAACGACGCCAACTACTTCGACCTGACGTGGCAGGTCGAGCGCCTGGCCGAGTACGCCAGCGAGCACCCGCCCCTGACGTTCGTGGGCAACCATGACGTCACCCGCATCGCCAGCAACCTCGAGGACCAACGGCACTTCGGTCACGCCATCGCCGCGCTCTTCGTGCTCCCCGGGTCCCCGTCGGTCTACTACGGCGACGAGCAGGCCTTCCGCGGGGTGAAGGAGGAGCGGTTCGGCGGGGACGACGCCGTGCGCCCGATGTTCCCGGACCACCCCGAGGGCCTGGCTCCCTGGGGATGGCCGATCCACCACCTGCACCGGCAGCTCATCGAGATGCGCGCCCGACACCCGTGGCTGACGCGGTCCCGCCCTGTCGTCGAGCACGTCACGAACACATCCCTGGCCCTGCAGGCGATCCCCCCCAGCGGGTACGGCCGGCGCATCACCGCACTGCTCAACATCGGCGATGAGCCCACGCTGTTCCCCGTCGAGCTCCCCGACCCGACCGTTGAGGTCCAGTCCGCCGATGCAGTCGCAGAGCCGGACCTGCTCACGGTGCCCGGCCACTCCTGGCGGGTGCTCTCCCACGGCGCCGAGCACTGGGGCTGAGCTCCCCTCACACGTGCACGACCATGGCGCCGCCGCCGCGTCGACCATCGGCCACGGCCAGCACGGAGCCGTCGGGGGTGCGCTGCACCGCGTTGACACCACCGAAGAACAGGTTGTGCGTGGGCCACACGTTGACCGGGCCGTGTCGCCAGCCGGCCAGCCCATCGATGACCTCTGCGGTCAGGTAGGGCTCCACCTGCAGCCCCCGGGCGTCGGGATGGATGCGTGCGGCGGAGACGGCCTCGCCCAACGACTGCCCGGCGTCCACCATCCGCATCACCACCTCGACCATCGAGGAACGGATGCGCTCCGAGCCGCCGGTGCCCAGCGCCACCACGCCGCCGTCCGGCGCGGCCAGGATCGAGGGGCACATCATGGACCCCATCCGCTGGCCCGGTGGTGTGGCGTGGAAGCCGTCCGGGTTCAGGTCGGCCTCGCCGAGCATGTTGTTCAGCTGGATGCCCGTCCCCGGGATGACGAAGCCCGACGTGACCCCGTTGGACGTCGTCATGGAGGCGACCATCCCGTCCGCGTCAGCCGCGCTGCAGTGCGTGGTCCCGGTCGAGGTCAGGGGCGTGACGGCACCGGCCCGGCGGTGGGTGGTGGCCTCGACCAGGGCCTCGAGCAGCCCCATCCAGCCCAGGGCCCGGCCCGGGTCGAACAACGGCGCCCTGGCAAGGGTGTCGGCGATGATCGAGCCCCCAAAGG
>Ga0316195_10000096_pt1 | contig 27652 bp, 29 predicted proteins | sample Phised1_MG_FD_204937 | JGI IMG/M metagenome (GOLD analysis project Ga0316195, IMG submission 204937) | Coastal sediment microbial communities from Maine, United States - Phippsburg sediment 1 | ecosystem: Environmental > Aquatic > Marine > Coastal > Sediment | place: USA: Maine | collected...
TAACTGGGCGGTGGCGGGAACATTGACCGGTAGTGGCGCGGCGATTGTCGCGAATGATATGCACCTCGGAATTACGACGCCAAATGTCTTCTACCGCGCTCGACTCCGAACCACCGACGATTCCGCTGTCGATCTCAACGGGGTTACGCTACCCGGTGCGCCGATCCTCGTCGCGGGAAGTAACGGCAGGATCGCCTGGGGAAATACGAACAGCTACGGTGACTGGACGGACGCGGTTGTCGTCGTCCCGGGCCCTGATGCTGACACATACATGACGCCGGAGGGACCGCGATCGTTTGATGTCTATACGGAGACGATTGCCATAAAGGACGCGACGCCACAGACATACATAATTCGCGAGACGATCTGGGGGCCTGTGCTGGATGACGATCCGGATCCGGAACGAGACATCGCGGTCAGCTGGATTGCGCACCACAGCGACGGTGTAACGCTGGGTCACCTGGCCCTCGAAACGGCAGGCGACGTTTCGACAGCCCTGGACATTGCCAATACGATTGGCATGCCGCCGCAAAATTTTGTCGTCGGCGATTCGCAAGGGAATATCGGCTGGACAATCGCCGGCAAGATCCCGCGTCGCACCGGATACGACCCAACGCTGCCGGCCGACTGGAGCGTTTCGGGCGGCTGGTCGGGCTGGGTGCTGCCAGCGGAGTATCCGCGAATCCTGAACCCGTCATCCGGCAGGATCTGGACGGCCAATGCCCGGGTAGTCGATGCCGATGCGCTCAGGATTATCGGAGATGGCGGTTATGACCTCGGCGCCCGGGCGCAGCAGATACGTGACGGACTGTTCGCCATGGAGCATTACGTGCCCGAAGACATGTTGCGCTTGCAGCTTGATGACCGTGCGGTTTTCCTGGCGCGCTGGCGCGATCTTGCTATGGCAACGCTTGACGATTCAGCGGTAGCCGGAAATGCGGACCGGCAGATCTATCGCGACCTGATCAGTGACTGGGTTCCTCGCGCGGCTCCGGAGTCCGTTGGCTATCGCCTGGTTCGAGCGTTCCGCACTGAGGTTCGCAGCCGGGTATTTACGATGATGATGCAACCCGTGCTGGAAATTTACGGTGAAGACACGGAACTCCGCACAAGCAACCAGTTCGAAAGTCCGCTTTGGGCATTGGTTACACAGCGACCAGCCCATTTGCTGACAGATAATTACGCGAGCTGGGATGATTTGTTACTGCAAGCAGTGGATTCGAACATCGAGTATTACGCGGATAACTTCGATAACGGTCTTGAACATCGCACGTGGGGCGAACGCAATACGGCAAGAATTCAGCATCCGCTGAGCCGTGCAGTGCCATTTCTGGCGCGCTGGCTCGATATGCCTGCGCAAGCGCTGCCCGGTGACTCGAATTTGCCGCGAGCCCAGGGGCCTTCCTTCGGCGCTTCCGAACGATTTGCTGTGATGCCCGGGAACGAGGCAAGCGGCTACCTGCATATGCCGGCAGGTCAAAGTGGCCATCCGTTGTCGGATTATTATCGCCTTGGACACCTTGACTGGGTCGAAGGTCGGCCGTCACGGTTCCTTCCAGGCGGCGCCGAACACACGCTTACGCTGAAGGCCGCTAACCAGCAGTAATAAGCTTGCGCTTCGGCTGGCGTTTGGTGCGCAGGCCGGAATTGGGCGATACTTGAACGTTCTTCAGCATGCTGATTCACGATATGACCCAAATGAAATTTACTGGCACGAAATCCTACGTTGCGACAGATGACCTGATGATGGCGGTCAATGCGGCAATAACGCTTGAACGCCCCATATTGATCAAAGGTGAGCCGGGCACCGGCAAAACGCAGCTGGCCGTCGAGGTTGCGCAGGCTCTCGGGCGCCCGCTCCACGAATGGCACATCAAGTCGACAACCAAGGCGCAACAGGGTCTTTACGACTACGACGCGGTTGCGCGGTTGCGGGATTCGCAGCTGGGTGACGACCGTGTGCATGACATCGGAAATTACATTGTCAAGGGGAAAATCTGGGAAGCATTCGCATCGGATGAAACCCCTGTTTTGCTGATTGACGAAATCGACAAAGCCGATATTGAGTTTCCCAATGACTTGCTGCAGGAACTTGATCGAATGGAGTTTTTTGTCTACGAGACAAAAGAGCTGGTCAAAGCACGACACCGGCCGCTCGTGGTCATCACGAGTAACAATGAAAAGGAACTGCCTGACGCGTTTCTTCGTCGCTGCTTTTTCCACTACATCAAGTTTCCGGACAAAGCGACGATGGAAAAGATCGTCGACGTTCACTATCCGAATTTGAAGAAGTCGTTGCTCAAGGAGGCTCTTGAGGCGTTTTATAAAGTACGTGATGTGCCGGGTTTGAAGAAGAAGCCCTCCACGTCGGAGTTACTCGACTGGATCAAGTTGCTGGTCGCGGAGGACGTCCCTGCCGAAGCGCTTCGGGCTGAGGATTCACGCAAAGCCATTCCGCCCTTGCATGGAGCGTTGCTGAAGAATGAACAAGACGTTCACCTCTTCGAGCAACTGGTGTTTCTCGACAGACGTACGAATAGTCGCTGATCGATGCTGACCAAGTTCTTCTTCATGCTCAGGCAGGGCGGCATGAATCCGTCGATAACCGAGCTTCTGACGCTTCTCGAAGCAATGAAACGGGGTGTTGCCGGGCACAGCGTCGACGATTTCTACTACCTGTCCCGGTCCTGTCTCGTCAAAGACGAGTCCAAGTTTGATCGCTTTGACAGGATTTTCGCCGAGCATTTCCAGGGCATAGAAGACGCGCTCAATCCACTCACCGGTCAGTTGCCGGACGACTGGCTGCAAAAGCAGGCGGAACTATACCTTTCGGCCGAGGAGCGGGCGCAAATCGAGGCGATGGGCGGGTTCGACGCGCTTATGGACGCTTTGCGGGAAAGACTGGAGGAACAAACTGAGCGCCACGAAGGCGGTAACAAATGGATCGGAACGGCAGGCACATCGCCTTTCGGAGCTTATGGATACAACCCGGAGGGTGTGCGCATTGGTCAACAAGGCTCTCGCCACCGCCGCGCTACCAAGGTATGGGATCGGCGCGAATACCGGAATCTTGATGACTCTGTCGAACTCGGGACCCGCAACATCAAGATAGCGTTAAGGAAACTGCGAAAGTTCGCGAGAGAAGGTGCAGCGGATCAGCTTGATCTCGAGGATACAATTGACAAAACGGCTCGCAATGCGGGTTTGCTTGATATCCGGATGGTTCCGGAGCGGCACAACGCGATCAAGGTACTGTTGTGCCTCGATATCGGTGGATCAATGGACGATCACGTGCGCGTATGTGAAGAATTGTTTTCCGCGACGCGAACCGAATTCAAACATCTTGAGTATTTCTATTTTCACAACTGCATCTATGAAAGTCTGTGGAAGGACAATCGCAGAAGGCATGCGGAAAGAATCCCCACCGCGGAAATCACTCACAAATATGGTCCGGATTACAAACTGATCTTTGTCGGCGATGCGACAATGAGCCCCTATGAGATTGTTTATGCGGGTGGCAGCGTCGAACACTGGAATGAGGAACCGGGTGCGGTATGGATTAAGCGATTGCTTAATGTCTACCCTAAGTCAATCTGGTTGAATCCGGAACCCGAGAAACGCTGGGACTACACGCCGTCCGTCAAGCTGATACGTGAACTGATGGATGACCGGATGTTTCCCCTCACGCTCGGTGGGCTTGACGACGGCATCAAGGCGCTCCACTGACTCCCAAACAGGCGCTACGAGGGCATCCCGTTTTCTGCCGGGTTATTTAGGGCGCCCTAGCGGGTGGATTGCAGCAATTCCAGATCCGCAAGAATCTGTTCCGAATGCTTTGCCGGGTCAACCTTGTCGTAATGCTTTGCTATGTTGCCGTCCGGATCGATCAGGAAGGTCTGACGTTTGGCGACGGTAATTCCCAGCATTCTTGATTTCACGCCATAGGCATCCGCGGTCGTGCCTTCCGTGTCAGCGAGTAATGGAAATGGCAGGCCATGTTTTTCCGCAAACGATTTGTGCGATTCCTCATCGTCCAGACTTATTCCGAGGATCTCGCAGTTGGCGTTCCGAAAAGCGAAGATATTGTCGCGAAATTCGCAGGCCTCCGTTGTGCATCCGGGCGTACCGTCCTTCGGATAGAAATAGAGGGCGATCCATTTACCGCGATAGTCCTCGATGGAACGCATCTGACCACTTTGATCCAGCAGTTCAAAATCCGGTGCAGCCTGACCCACGGCAACCTGATCGGCAAGCGCCACGCCCGCTCCCAGGGCAAGCAGGCAAAATGCGGAAAGAGTGTTGACGAGCCTGTTCATTTTTCAAACCTTGATCAGCAAACACCAGGCATTGCTAATTGACGTAAATGGGACACGCGTATTTGGCAGGTGCCTCTGGCATCCTATAATACGCCAACGCCATGAAAATTCATCCGGACAATGTCAAAACCGCCTTGGTCCTGCCAGGAGGTGGCGCACGAGGCGCGTTCCAGGTCGGTGTACTTCGGGCAATTGCCGAACTCGTGCCACATGGCTGCATCAATCCGTTCCCGATTCTCAGCGGAACATCCGCCGGCGCAATCAATTCCGTAGTCCTCGCCAGCAAGTCCAGGCGATTTCGCGTCGCTGTCGCTGAACTGGAGAACGTATGGAGTCGATTTCACTGCGAGCAGGTTTACAGGACGGACGGCCTGACAATGCTCAAAAGCAGTCTGCACTGGTTCGCCTCCCTGATTTTGGGGGGGTTTATCGTCGGCACTCCAAATTCCTTTCTGGACAACTCGCCGCTGCGCTCGCTGTTGAGTCGGAATGTGCGTTTTCCGCGCATTCAGACCGCGATAGACGCGGGGCATCTGCACGCCGTTGCGATCACCGCCGCTGGATACGGTTCGGCCAGATCAAACACGTTCTTCCAGGCGGCGCAAGGAGTCTCGCCCTGGTCACGCACGCGTCGCATCGGTGTCCGCAAGCCGTTAAATCTTGATCACCTGATGGCGAGCATCGCGGTACCCATGATTTTTCCGCCAGTTAAGATCGGAGGTGAATATTTCGGTGACGGCGCCATGCGGCAGGCGACGCCGCTGAGTCCTGCAATCCACCTGGGTGCAGACAGAATCCTTGTGATCGGTATTCGCGATGAAATGGCGATTACTGTCGGTCCCGAAACCCACGCTCCGCCGTTTCCGAGCTTCGCGCAAATTGCCGGTTATATGCTCGATACGCTGTTTATGGACGGTCTGTATTCAGATCTGGAGCGTATGACGAAAATCAATCAGCTGATAGATTCAGTCCCGGAATCGGCGCGCAGCGCCTCGATGGCTCGGCTGCGGCCGATCGACACGATGGTCGTTTTGCCAAGTCAGGATTTGCGAGTAATCGCGCACAAACATGTGCAACATATGCCACGGCCAGTGAGAATGTTGCTGCGCGGCTTGCGCGGCAAAGCCAAAAGCGAAGACCGTTTGCTCAGTTTCCTTTTGTTCGAGCGTGCATACACCCGCGAACTTATCGAACTCGGTTATGCAGATGCGATGAAAGTGAAGGACCAGCTTCTGGATTTCGTGACCGGCCGCGATGTGCCGAGACTGTTCGCGCCAAGCTGGGTCAAAAAGGATCTCAGCGGGTTCGAGTAAAGCAACCCAGGCGAGACGCCTGACTGGTCGCTCCAGGTTCGCGAGTGCTTTCTGGATCTGGTAGCCGCTGCCGGCAAACGAGCCAGTTGCCGCCAATGCGCCAGCAAAACAGGCCCCGGTCCAAACGCTCAGCCGAGTGAACACTTTGGAAGCGGCAGCTTCTCGGTGGGGTGCGAGCGACAAGCGGAGTCCGCCCGTCATGTCACCAACGCGTATTCGACGACGGTCTGGCGATTGAGTTGCAAGGTTGCGTATTCGGCGGATGCAATCGAGAATGGCGATGGCACGATCCCGTGCGTTCGCGCACAATCTTTGTTCGCACCTTAAGCATGACGTGTCGGCCGGTGCAGCGGTTGCTGCGCCAGACTTAGCCGGCCGGGATTTTCCGCCAGGGGAATGTATGAGTCACCATGAGATACACAGGGCACATCGGGTCGGCTGGCTGCGCGCTGCCGTACTGGGCGCAAATGACGGAATCGTTTCCACGGCGAGTCTCATCATTGGTGTCGCTGCCGCAAACGTGCCGCATGAGAGCATTATTCTTGCGGGTGTTGCAGGGCTCGTTGCCGGTGCCATGTCGATGGCGGCAGGAGAATACGTTTCCGTCAGTTCTCAGTCCGATACGGAGAATGCGGACCTCGAAACCGAAAAAAGATCGCTCGAGAATAATTTCGATTTTGAAAAGAAAGAGCTCGCTGAAATTTATGTCAGCAGGGGACTCGAGCCGGACCTGGCGATGGCGGTGTCGGAACAACTCATGGCGCACGACGCGCTAGGGGCCCATGCCAGGGATGAAATCGGCATTGTTGCCAGTGGTGCAGCCAGGCCAGTGCAGGCGGCGCTTTCGTCAGCGGCCACATTTACGGTTGGTGCAGCGCTTCCCCTCGCCGTAGCGTGGGCGATTCCCGGGTCGCAGCTAATCGCCACGGTGGCCGCTGCCTCACTGGTATTCCTCGCACTCCTCGGGTGTCTCGCTGCGAGCGCGGGCGGAGCCTCGCTGATAATCGGGGCTATCAGGGTCACGTTTTGGGGTGCGCTCGCGATGGCGTTGACAGCAGGAGTTGGCCGGCTATTTGGCGTTGTCGTCTGACAATCGCGATCAACTGTAAATGTTCAATTGACCTCGGATTAGATGGCCACTGCATTCGGCGCGTATCGAATCGCGGCACGGTCATGTTGGTTTTGCCTCTCAAGACCGGGTCATTCCCGACTGTTGCCGGACGAACAAGAGATTTGCTTCGCACCGCATCGCCGGGTTCAATCCGCAGCCCGCTTGGGCTGAAAAAACAGGCTGCCCGACTTTAGAGAGATATTGCAGGAATCATCCAGCAGGATGGAACTGCTGGCGATATGAAATGCACCGGACCCCCCCGTTTCAGAGAAGAAACATGGCGCCCAAACCCAGAAATGAGAAGTAGCCGACCACGTCCGTGACGGTCGTCAGCACGACGCCACCAGCCAACGCGGGGTCGATCTTCATGCGTTTGAGCGCCAGCGGAATCGAGAAACCCGCGAGCGCGGCGACCGCCATGTTGATTACCATTGCGCCGGCGATTACCGCGCCAATGTGCCAGTCCCCAAACCAGAAATAAGTGAGTAATGCGACGACGACCGACCACGCTATGCCGTTTAGCATGCCGACCAGGAATTCAGTTCGAAGGATCCTTCGGGCGTTGGTTCGGTCAATCTGGCCCAGGGCCATTGCGCGCGTAATGATGACGAGAGACTGGCTCCCCGCGACGCCGCCCATGCTGGGTACCACAGGCATCAGCACGGCGAGCAATACTATTTTGTCGAGAGTTGTCTGGAACAGGTCGACCACAGATGCGGCAATGAAAGCCGTTGCAAGATTCACACCCAGCCACAGGGCCCTGCGCCGGGCACTCTTGACGACAGGCGCAAACATATCGTCGTCCTCGCCCAGGCCGGCTGAACCCATCAATGAATGCTCTGCCTCCTCGCGAATTACGTCGATGATATCGTCAATTGTGATTCGGCCAACGAGCCGGCCGTCGTCATCGACAACAGGGGCCGAGAGGAGGTCGCGGTTTTCAAATTCCCAAACCACTTCCAGGGACGGTGTATCGGCTGGAATAGGTTGGACGTCGGTTGACATGACTTCGGCCACTGACTGGCTCGTTTCAAGTGTCAACAGGCGCGACAGATACAGTGAGCCCAGGAACTGGTTGTCGCGGCCAACGACGAAGATAGCGTCCGTTCCATCCGGAATTTCACCGCGCGCGCGAAGGTACCGCAACACAACTTCGAGAGTGACATTCGGCCTGACAGTGATGACGTCGACGTTCATCAGGCCGCCGGCACTTTCCTCGTTATAAGAAAGTACAGCGTGCAGCCGGTCCCGGTCCTGGTGATCGAGAGAGCGCAGCACTTCCTGAGTCAGCGCTTCCGGAAGGTCTGCGATGAGATCTGCAAGGTCGTCCATTTCCATGCCGTCAAGCGCAGCGACGACCTCGTCTGCCTGCATGCTCTCGATCAGGCGGTCCCGCACCTCGTCAGCCAATTCGACCAACACTTCTCCACCAATTTCCGGGTCGACCATTTCCCAGAGGAAGGCGCGATCCGTATGCGGCAGGGACTCAAGTAGTCGGGCGATCTCGGACGGGTGCAGGCTTCCGATAAGCATTTGTGCCGAGCGCACGCGACCGCCGCCGAGCGTTTCGCGCAGCAGTGAGAGACTGGCCTGGGTATGCTTTCTCGCTTCCATGAATGGTGTCTCCGGTCGTGTCGAAGTGTATCGGTACCGGACTGTTATTCACACCCGCCGTGAGCCGGGGCGCGCTGGTCAAGCGTTTTTCATGGAATGGTTTGAGAGTTCGTTATGCCGGGTTTTGACAGGGCCGTGAAGTTTCTTAAGGGCCTTTGCCAGCTTATTCGTCATGTGCACCGATCTATGCTGACCACCCGTGCAGCCCAGCGCCACGGTCAAATAGCTTCGGCTGAAGCCGACGTATTCCGGGATCCAGCGTTGCAGAAAGTCCAGTATGTCTTCATACATTCGTGCGAACGCGGGTTGTGCGTCAAGGAATTCGGCGACCGCCGGGTCCAGTCCGTTGAGTCCGCGCAACTCCGTATTCCAGTAGGGATTTGGCAGGCACCTCAGATCGAATACAAAATCCGCATCGGCCGGAATGCCGTGCTTGTAGCCGAATGACTGCAGCAAAATTGACAGCTGTCTTGGTGCCCGCCGGTCGACGCGGTCACGAATTGAGTCTGCAAGCTCGTAAACGCTTTTGCGCGACGTATCGATGACCAGGTCAGCCGCATTAATAACGGGACCCAAAAGTTCTCGCTCGCGCAAGATGGCGGCCCTCAGCTCGGTCTCGACACCCGCGAGCGGATGCCGCCGCCGCGTTTCACTGTAACGCTTCAACAGTATGTTGTCGTCGGCCACCAGGAACAGAAGGTCAGTTTGTGTTCCGGAACTCCGCAGACCAGCGATCAGGTCAGGAAGAGTTTCCAGGTCTTCGCGACGATTCCTGGCGTCAACGCCAACGGCAATTCGATTGGCGGAGTCATCGCCGGGTTTCCAGACCTCGTCGAGCAGTGCGCGGAGCAGGCCGGCCGGCATATTGTCGATGCAGTAGTAGCCAAGATCCTCCAGTGCATGCAACGCAACGCTTTTGCCCGAACCGGACAGTCCGCTAATGATAATCAGGCGGTTTTCGTTGGGCACGATCAGCCCTGGCGAGCGCTCAAGAACGTTGCCGCCGGCTCTGTTTGGTCCACCAAAAGAGCCTCACCTAGTTCCTTGCTGCTAGTAGCGGCGCGGAGTCTTGCCAGCAACGCTTCGTTCCGTAACAGACCTGTCAGAGTCTCGATTTCGGCGATGTCATTTTCGTCGAGTTCTTCTGGCACCATCAGTCCGAAAATGAGATCGACCGGATGGCCATCGGACGAATCAAAATCCACCGGCGCCGTCAAACTCATCAGGGCCGCAGCACTTTTTCGCAATCCGTTAATTCTGCAATGGGGAAATGCAACGCCTTTATCGAGGCTGGTACAGCCAAGTCGCTCGCGTCCGATAAGTTTGGCGAATACTTCTTCGTTCGAAATATCGGGATTTGATCGAGTCAACAGCTCGCTCAAAATTTCCAGGCAATGTTTCTTGCTGCGCGCCGACACATTGCACAGCACACTGTCCGGTTGTACGAGTTCGTAGAAATTCATGGAATCTTGATTTCTGGTGGACTGCAAAGCAGGCACGAATGCCGGTCAGCAACCTGACCGGCATTCGAAACCTGAATATTTATGCGTAATTTCTTTTGTTCGCATCCCTGGCGTGATGATCAACCAGTTTTTCTTTGTGTTTTCTAACTCGCCGTTCCAGCTTGTCGGCGAGACCATCTATCGCAGCATACATCCCTTCTTCAGTAGCGTCGGCATAAATTTTTGCGCCGTTGACCATTACGGTCGCTTCGGCCTTATGCCGTAGCTTTTCAACTGTCAAGATACAATGGACATCCGAAACCAGGTCAAAGTGCCTTTCAATTTTTTCGAGCTTGGAGACGACATAATCTCTCAGTGAGTCAGTGATTTCGACGTGATGACCGGTGATATCTAGCTGCATAATCTTCTCCTGCGATTGTTGTCTTTTACAGGCGTCTTTCGTGGATTCCTCTCATTCAAACCCCAGCGCCATTTCGTCCCTTGCCTATACAGTTTAGGATCCTGTTGTTGCTTTCCAATCAGTTGAACTACCTATTTTGGTTTCCGGACCTTTCTCTCGCTGGACGACAGTATTCTCATTGCTTCCCGGTATTTCGCAACAGTGCGCCTGGCTACGTTAATACCCTCCTCAGCAAGGAGGGCGACAATCTTGCTGTCGCTCAGGGGTTTTGCAGGATTCTCGGCGCCAATGAGTTTGCGAATCTTGGCACGCACTGATGTGGACGATTGCTCGTCTCCGTCCGTTGTCGAAAGGTGACTGGAAAAAAAATATTTGAATTCGAATACACCCCGAGGCGTATGCATGTATTTGTTGGTCGTAACTCGTGAAATTGTCGATTCGTGCATGCCAATGGATTCTGCGACGTCCCTCAATACTAATGGTTTCATCGCTTCGTCACCATGTTCAAGGAATTCTCGCTGGCGTGACACGATGCTGGTGGCCACTTTCATTAGCGTTTCATTACGAATTTCGAGGCTGCGGACCAGCCAGCGCGCTTCCTGCAGTTGCGTCCGCAAGGCCGCATGATCGCCGCTACCGCGGAGCAATTTTGCATATTGCTGGTTAACAGACAGGCGCGGAATGCCGGATGAGCTGATTTCGACCTGCCAGCGCCCGTCGATTTTGCGCACAAATACGTCTGGAATGACGTATTCGGCTGGCGCCGTGCTGACTGCGAGGCCTGGCTTCGGATTGCAGCTTTTGACGAGGGCCAGGGCCACGTCGAAATCATCTTCCGAAGCGCGCAGCGAGCGGCGAATTTCGCCGTATTCCTGATTTGCAATGTGAGCAAGATGCTCGCTTGCCATGCGAATGGCCAATTCCACTCCTGGAGTGTTTGTTTCCAGTTGGCGAAGCTGCAGGATAATGCACTCGGATAGTGATCTTGCGCCTATGCCTACAGGATCGAGCGTTTGAACCTTCGCCAGCGTGCGCTCGATTTCGTCCTCGGACACATTTGCGTCACCATCGATGAAGCCGACTATTTCAGTGAGGTCGGCCGTCAGGTAGCCGTCGTCGTTGATTGCGTCAATGAGCGCTTCGCCGATCAGTGCTTCGCGAGGCGTAAAGTCCTCGAGCTCAAGCTGCCACAAGAGATGTTCCCGGAGCGTTTGACCGGATTCATCCGCAAATTCATTGGACGGTCTGCCTTCGCCATTCCATCCGCCGTCCTGGATGCGTTCCATGGATCTGGACTGCCAGCTGTCTTCGGCCCGGATGGTCTCGATTTCGGCTGTGGATTCGGCTGACGTCTTCGGTACGTCCGGAAGGTCCTCCATCTCCAGCATGATGTTTTCTTCCAGTGCGTCCTGAATCTGCGCGGATAGATCCAGAACCGGAAGTTGCAGCAGGCGTATGGCCTGTTGCAATTGCGGGGTCATGGTCAGTGACTGACCTAATTTCAGTTGCAGTGATGGTTTCAGCATGTGTCGCCGGTTTTACCAGTCAGTTCGCGTGTCTTCACGGTTTCCCGCGGTGCCCACTCGATATTGGTGTCAGTTACGCGATTCTGACTCAGAGTTTGAACTCCTGTCCGAGATACACTTCCCGAACGTGCTGATTTTCCAGAATTTCGCCAGGAGACCCCGACGCAATAAGAGTGCCGTCACTCAGTATATAGGCTCTTGAGCAGATTCCGAGTGTTTCCCGCACATTATGGTCAGTAATCAAGACGCCGATTTTCCGGTCTGACAAGTGCCGGATAATTCGCTGGATGTCGAGTACGGAAATCGGGTCGACGCCGGCGAAAGGCTCGTCGAGCAGCACGAAGCGAGGGTTTGCGGCCAGTGCGCGCGCGATTTCGACCCTTCGCCGTTCCCCGCCCGACAGGCTGATGCCGAGGCTCGTGCGCACATGCCCGACATGCAACTCGTCGAGCAGTTTGTCCAGCTCGTGGTCGCGCCCGGCGCGGTCCAGGTCTTCGCGATACTCGAGTATCGCCAGAATGTTTTGCTCGACAGTCAGTTTGCGAAAAATCGACGTTTCCTGAGGCAAATAGCCCAGGCCAAGCGCGGCTCGTTTGTGCATGGGCAACGCCGTCAGATCCTTGCCATCCAGAAGAATTTTGCCCCGGTCAGAGCGAATCAGGCCGACGATCATATAGAACGCAGTCGTCTTGCCTGCGCCATTGGGGCCAAGCAACCCGACGACTTCGCCGCTGGTCAATTCGAGTGAAATACCTTTGACGACCTCACGGAATTTGTAACGCTTTGCAATATCCTGAACGCTCAGAATACTCATCTGCGCCTTTCTCCCGTTTCCTCGGATGGGTCGTCTGTTTCAGGAGGGTCAGTCGGCGGCGGTTCGGCTGACTCAGCGTCCTTATCGCCGGGCTCAATAGCGCCGGGTGTGTACGTTATGCGAACCTTGGCATCGCCTTCGCCGCCCGAGGACGCGTTAATGCGTTGTTCAAGAATGTTGTAAACGAGGAAGCTCGAAGAAATCTGGTTGCCGCCCTCGGTGATGGTCGCTTGGTCCGAAAACTCCACGATTCCCCTGTCGAAGTCATAGACAAGCGATCCAGCTTGGGCCTGAGTCTTCTCCTCACTGCCAGGGCGTTGCATTTCGAACTTCGCGGGCGAACCTGTAATCGTCGCCGTGCGCAGCTGATAACCCGAAAACGCCAAGTCAGCGGTATCACATTCAATGTGCCCGTTCTCGACATCGATCAGTACGTTACCCTCGAAGTGCCAGGTGCTATCTTCGAAATCCATTTTGCTGGCGTATCCTTCGTCCGCGGAAATTCCCAGGCTGCCCTGTGTAAGCCTCAATCCGCGAAACATTACGACCGAGCTTTTTCCATCGTACGCGGTGGAGTCCGCATCAAGTGATACCGGAAGTCGCAGGTCGTCGCCTTGCGCCAGCACGGCAGTGGAATAGATCACGCAGGCGAGTGCAGCGACGGCTCGACACAACCTGCTTTTGAACGGATAAATGATGAGAGAAATGTTCATATCAGGGTACGAATTTGCCGCTGACATTCGACTTTAGTTCAAGCCTGTTTTCCTGCAGCAATGCTAGCATCCCGGTCCCCGTCAGACTGCGAGACCCGATTCGCAGTTGCACCCGGCTGTCAGTTTCGGCCCGGTATGAGTTTGGGTCGATTTCAAGAACCGGCGTGCGAATTTCAGTCTCACGGCCACCAAATCCTTCTTCGCTCACGGCAACAACATGACCACTAAGGCGCAACAGGTCCTGATTGCCGGTGATGATCGCGAGATCGGCGTTAATTGTCCACGGTACCGCCGTGCTGGTCGAATACTTGATATGCACATTCTGCAATTCGATGTCGTTGTTCTCCTGCTGCTCCGCGAATTCGGCCTCTATCTCGTAAAGAAGCTGACCATCGATGCCGGTGCCAAAAATGCGCGCGGCGCGAAGGTAAAATCCGCCGCTGCCGGTTTCCGTGAGTGTCTTCGTAATTTCGGTGGCGGATTGCGATTGTGACAGGTACCAGCTGCCAATGGCTGCTGCCGCAAGAATGCCGGTTGCGAGTGTGTTCCTGAGGTTCAAGCGGGCGGACCGGTTTCTGCCCGCGACAGAATCAACTCGCAGACTTCCCGCACAGCGCCGCTGCCGCCGGCAGCGGTCGTTGTCAGATCGCATTCCGCCCTTACTTCGGGCACCGCGTTAGCGACAGCGACCGAGAAGCCCACCAGGCGTAGCAAGGGCAGGTCCGGAATGTCGTCACCGACATACGCTGTCTTTTCGATGTCGATTCCCATTCCGGCAGCGATTCCTGCGAATGCTGCAACTTTGTCCTTACAGCCAAGGATGACGTGTTTGATGCCGAGTTCGGCCATACGTATTTCAACGGCAACCGAATGCCGGCCACTGATGATGGCAACGCCGATGCCTGCGGTTACCAGTTGTCGAATGCCGTACCCGTCCTGCGTCGAAAATTGCTTGCTTTCAACGCCTTCATCCGAGAGGAAAAAACGCCCGTCCGTAAACACGCCGTCGACATCGAAGCCGACGAGTTTCAGGTCAGCCGGGCAACGCTTTTTCGTGGTTTCAGTCACATTACACCGGCACGAAAGAGGTCATGAATGTTCAGTGCGCCCACCAGTCGGTTTCGATCGTCGGCCACGAGCAGTGATGTGATTTTCTTTTCTTCGAGGATCCGCACAGCCTCTGCGGCCATGGTGTCGGGGCCGACAGTAACGCAGCCGGCATGCATCACGGAACTCATAGTTGTCTTGTGCACATTGATTTCGTGGTCCAGTGTGCGCCTGAGATCGCCGTCCGTGAACACGCCGAGGATACGGTTTTCATCGTCAACGATGGCTGTCATTCCTAGGCCTTTTTCGGTCATCTCCAGGAGCCCGTCACGAACGCTCACGGTCGCATTGACTGCAGGAATTTCGGTGCCGCTGTGCATAACGTCTGCAACGCGGAGCAACAGTCTTTTGCCGAGACTGCCACTTGGGTGCGAGAGCGCAAAATCCTCAGCGGTAAATCCCCGACTTTCGAGCAGGGCAACGGCAAGGGCATCGCCCATTGCCAGTGTGGCTGTCGTGCTGGCCGTTGGCGCGAGATTTAGCGGGCAGGCTTCTTCGCTGACGCTGACATCAAGATGCACATCCGCGGCTTTCGCCAACGTCGAGCCAGGCTTGCCGGTCATGGAGATCAGTTTCGCGCCCATCCTTTTTACGAGCGGCAGAATGGTGACTACCTCGTCGGTTTCACCTGAATAGGACACCGCCAGCAGGAGATCGTGCGGTGTAATCATGCCAAGATCGCCGTGGCTCGCCTCTGCCGGGTGCATGAAGAACGATGGCGTTCCCGTACTGGCGAGCGTTGCCGCAATCTTGCCGCCGATATGCCCGGACTTGCCCATACCGGTGACGACTACCCGGCCTTCGGTCTGCAGGCAAAGATTGCAGGCATCCGCAAAACTGTCGTCGAGTCGGCCAATCAGCTCGCTGACTGCGCGTGACTCGATGCCGAGCACCTTGGCGGCAAGCGCAGCGAGATCCTTGGGTGAGTTTTTCGTCAATGCCTGGTCCAAATGCTCTTTACTAGTCGCCAATTCTAACGTTTTGCGCGACGACATAGGCATCGTAGGCCAAAAAGGCGACAACCAGGGCAAATCCTTCGAACCGGCTGATTGTACCGCGGCCATCGTATTCGTAAGTCATTGCAAAAAGCACGAGCGTGAATGCCACCATGACGAAGATATGCAGGGACAGCACGGACGGCGGCAATATCGCCGGCTGAATGACGGCGGCGACACCGATGACTGCCAGCAGGTTAAATATGTTCGACCCGACGATGTTGCCAATGGCAAGACCGTATTCGCCCCGGATCGCGCTGACCAGTGAAACGGCGAGTTCCGGGAGGCTGGTTGCCACGGCCACCAGCGTTATGCCGATGACCACTTCGGAAACACCGACGGACCTGGCGATCTCGATGGCGCCGTCGACCAGCAACTGGGCTCCGAATAGCAGCGACGCGATGCCGACGATCAGCCAGAAGATCGCCAGTCGCATATTCATATTGCTCGGAATCTCGGCTTCGAAGTCTGCCTGCAATGGATCGGTTGAAGACGTGCGCAGACCGAGGCGGACCAACCAGATAACCACGATGACAAGGCCGGTAAGCAGCACGAAACCGTCCACCCGGTTCAGCTGGGAGTCCAGAAAAAGGGCCACCGTAAGCAGTGACACGGCAAGCAATGCCGGCATTTCGCGTCGCAAGGTCGCGGATTTGAGTTCGATCGGCCGAAACAAGGCAACGGTGCCAAGAACCAGGCCAATATTGGCGATATTGGAGCCAATGGCATTGCCGACTGCCAGATCCGGCTCGCCGCGCAATGCCGCAACCACTGATACCAGGACCTCCGGAGCCGAGGTAGCGAATGCTACGATCGTCAAGCCGATCATTAGCGGCGCCACACCCAGGTTACGGGCAATCGCTGCCGCACCATTGACGAAACGATCGGCTCCCCAAATCAGTAGAATGAGGCCGACGGTGACTTCGGTAATATTGCCTAGCATAGGAACCAGCTTATCCGTTCAGCAGATTTTGACAGAGTGGCTGCCTTTAGTTTCGGGCGGTGTCGTCGCAGGACGATGCACCGGCGGCGATTCGGCCAGGACAGCACCCAATAATACACAATGGAAGGCGCGCTTGTTTTGCTACACTGCGCGCCAAATGGCACAAAGGCAGACCTTTTAATTATGGATCCGGCAGAAATCAAGAGCATTATCGAAAACGGTCTCGATAATTCGAGCGTTGAGATATTCAGCGAAGACAATACGCACTACGCGGCGCTGGTTATTTCGCCAGTGTTTGCAGGCAAAAGGCTGATCGCGAGGCACCAGCTCATTTACCAGTGCCTGGGGAGCCTGATGGGCAACGAAATTCATGCCATGTCGATACGCGCACACACGCCGGAAGAGTGGAGCAAGCTGCAAGTCGCAGGCGGCGAGTAGGGCGAATGGACAAGCTGCTAATCAGGGGTGGCGTCGCGCTTGACGGCACCATCACAGTGTCCGGAGCCAAGAATGCGGCACTGCCGATACTGGCCGGAACCCTGTTGTCGTCCGTACCGACGGTGATCAGAAACGTCCCGCAACTGAAAGACGTCGCCACGATGATCACCTTGCTGCAAAGCATGGGGGTAGAGGCGACCTTCGACGAAAACCTGGACGTCGAAGTCGATGCGTCAAACGTGGTCGCTCGCCGGGCAGCCTATGAGCTCGTCAAGACCATGCGTGCGTCGATCCTCGTTCTCGGCCCCCTCTTGGCCAGATTCGGCGAGGCGGAAGTGTCACTTCCCGGCGGCTGCGCCATTGGTGCCCGCCCGGTAAACCTGCACGTGCAGGGGCTCGAAGCCATGGGCGCTGAAATCAAAGTCGAGAACGGCTACATCCATGCTCGCGCCGACCGCCTCCGCGGCGCCCACATTGTTTTTGATACCGTAACGGTAACGGGCACCGAAAACCTGATGATGGCGGCGGTGCTTGCGCACGGCGAAACCGTCCTCGAAAATGCGGCACGCGAACCTGAAGTGATTGATGTCGCTGATTTTCTGAACGCCATGGGTGCCAGGGTTCGTGGCGCTGGCACCAGCACCATCAAAATCGAAGGCGTCGCGGAATTGCACGGCGCTGATCACACGGTCTTGCCGGATCGAATCGAGACCGGGACCTACCTGGTTGCCGCGGCCATGACGGGCGGCCGAATTCGCCTCAACGGCGCCTCGCCCGAGCACCTGGAAGCCGTAATTATCAAATTGCAGGAGGCGGGGGCCAGTATCGAGACCGGCGACGGTTATATCGAAATCGATATGCGCGGCAAACGACCCGAAGCAGTGGATGTCCGGACCACGCCCTACCCGGGTTTTCCGACCGACATGCAGGCCCAATTTTGTGCAATGAATGCGATGGCTGACGGCGTTGGGACCATCACGGAGACCATCTTCGAGAACCGCTTTCAGCACGTGCTGGAACTGCAGCGCATGGGTGCGGATATTCAGATAGACGGCAACAAGGCGCTTTGTCGCGGCGTTGAGAAACTGACGTCCGCCCCGGTAATGGCGACGGACCTGCGCGCGTCAGCCGGGCTCGTGCTGGCCGCACTGGCGGCGGAGGGCGAGACCCTCGTTGATCGCATCTACCACGTGGACCGCGGCTACGAAAGGATTGAGGAAAAGCTGCGTCAGTTGGGAGCCGAAATACGCCGGGTTCCAAAGTAGGTCAGGACGGTCATGGTCTCGGCGTACGCTCGGTAGCGGTGAGGCTGACATCGAACGGCTGGCCATTACGCAATCCATGTAATTGCACAACATCGCCGGGGCTGAGCCTCGCGACTATCAGGAGTGCCTGCTGGCGCGAGCGAATCGGTTCACCATTGATAGAAAGCACTATATCGCCGGGGAGCAGGCCGGCATGCTCCGCCGGGCTGTCGGAGACAACGTCGCTAAGCAGTATGCCGATATTGGGGTCAATTCCGAGCGCCGCGGATTCAACCCGGGACAATTCCTCGGGAACAAGCCCGACGTAGCCGCGGATCACCCGGCCATTTTTCTTGATTTCCTCGACGACCCCGCGAACCAGGTCCACCGGGATCGCGAATCCAATGCCCTCGGTGCCCGCATCCTGGGTAAGTACGGCAGTATTAATGCCCACCAGCTGACCGTTGGTGTCGATCAGCGCCCCACCGGAGTTGCCCTCGTTGATGGCGGCATCCGTCTGGATGAAATTCTCGAAGGTCAGCAGGCCAAGCACACCGCGCCCCGTTGCGCTGACGATCCCCTGCGTCACGGTCTTCGTCAGTCCGTAGGGATTGCCGATCGCGAGCACAACATCCCCGATCCGCAACTGATCGGAACGCCCCAGCGGGATGGCCGGTAATGTCCCGAGGTCAATCTTGAGCAGCGCCAGATCCGTTTCCGCATCCACACCGATTAGCTGCGGGCTCGCAATCTGGCCGTCAGCCAGTTGCAGGCGGATGTCATTGGCAAGGCCAATAACGTGGTAATTCGTGACGAGGTAGCCCTCCGGGTCGATAATGACCGCCGATCCGACCCCTGTGTCCACCCGAAAGCGGCCGTTGCCGCCGCTGTTGTTGTCGGATACCAGGCGCCGCGTATAAACGTTTGCCACAGACGGTGCGGCGATATCAACGGCGTCGGCATAACTTGCCGGAGGGCCGGCGATGCCAATTCTTCCCGTGTCGATGGCCGGCAAAAGCTGGGGTCGCAGCAGTACCACCACAAATGCGGCCGCAAGTCCGACGATGACGGACTGAATCAGGAATATCAGGACTGGTTTGAGTCGAGCCACGCTGGGTCGCCGCCATCTTGCCTTTCAGGTATTTACAAATATAGAGGCACCTTAAGCGCTCTCATGCCTAGCCAATTTTGAATGGCCCTGTGTATAATGCGCGACTGATTCCGCACCCAGTCCCGAATCCACTACTATCCTTACGGTGTAACGGCCCTGGACGCAAATCTAACAGGTTTCGAATACAGCAATAAACCGTCCGTACCAGAGTCATGTCAAACCATTGCAGGGTGAGCTTAGGTTAAACAAAACCGCGAGAAATCGCCGCTGAAATAGCAGGTTTTTTTGCTGATGAGACGTGATTTTTTACACATTTGAAGCCAGTAACGGCCTGATATTACAACTATAACGAGATGGTGAAAGGGAGTGCTACATGACTGATGACGTTGATCGCAACAGGCGTCATTTCCTGACGGTTGCCACGGCCGTTACCGGCGGAGCCGGAATCGTGGCGGCAGCGATTCCTTTCCTGTCTTCGCTGAAACCCAGCGCAAGAGCGCAGGCGCTCGGCGCCCCGGTAGAAGTGCCGATCGGCTCACTGGAGCCCGGCGAAATGGTGCGCGTAATGTGGCGCGGCCGCCTGGTCTACATTCTGCGACGCGACGAAGAAATGCTGTCTCGTCTCAACAAGACGACCGACTTGCTCCGTGATCCGGACTCAGCGGAAGTCGAACAGCAGCCCGAGTTTGCCGTTAACCAGTATCGCTCTCTGAAGCCTGCGTACCTGGTGCTTGAGGGTTCGTGCACGCATCTGGGGTGCGCGCCCCTGGCTCAATTCGACGTTGGTCCGGCAGATGACTGGTTTGGTGGTTTTTTCTGCCCGTGCCACGGGTCTCGTTTCGATCTTGCCGGTCGGGTTTATAAAGGCGTGCCCGCGCCGAAAAACCTCAGGGTGCCGCCGTATCGATTTGTCCGCGAAGACGTCATCATGATTGGCGCTGAATCAGGAGCAGCATAATGGCGCGTATTGAGTCTGAAGTGGGTACGCATAGTAACGCCTTTATGAAGTGGATCGATGATCGCTTTCCGTTCACGGCAACGATGAAGTATCACGTCACCGAGTACTACGCTTCCAAAAATTTCAACTGGTGGTACATATTCGGCGTTCTCGCGATGGTGGTTCTGGTCATGCAGCTGCTGACCGGCATTTTCCTGACGATGAATTACAAGCCGGCAGCAACCGAAGCATTCGCATCCGTCGAATACATCATGCGCGATGTCGAATGGGGCTGGCTGATCCGGTACATGCATTCCACCGGTGCATCGTTCTTTTTTATCGTGGTTTACCTGCACATGTTCCGCGCAATGCTCTATGGCTCCTACCAGAAGCCGCGGGAGCTGATCTGGATCATCGGCATGCTTATATTCTTCTGCCTTTTTGCGGAAGCGTTTGCAGGCTACCTGTTGCCTTGGGGGCAAATGTCGTACTGGGGCGCGCAGGTCATTATTTCGCTCTTCGGCGCTATTCCGTTCGTGGGCGAGGCACTCGTCGAGCTGATTCGCGGTGACTACGCAATTTCGGACATCACGCTAAATCGGTTTTTCGCTTTCCACGTAATCCTGATTCCGCTGTTGCTGGTTGGCCTGGTTTTTGTGCATATCGTTGCGCTGCATCATGTCGGATCGAATAACCCGGATGGCGTCGAGATCAAGGACCGCAAGGGCCCTGATGGCGTGCCGCTGGATGGTATAGCTTTCCACCCGTATCACACGTCAAAGGATCTTGTTGGCATCATCGTGTTTCTGATGATTTTCTCCTCAGTCGTGTTTTTTGCCCCCGATATGGGCGGCTTCTTCCTCGAGCACGCTAATTTCGAACCAGCCAATACCATGGCTACTCCTGAACACATCGCACCTGTCTGGTACTTCACGCCGTTTTACGCGATTTTGCGCGCCGTGCCTGACAAGCTTTGGGGTGCGGCCCTTATGGCAGGATCGGTGCTGTTACCCGCGTTTCTGCCGTGGCTCGACCGTTCCAGGGTCAAATCGATTCGCTATCGCGGCTGGATTTACAAATCGGCGCTAGGAGTTTTCGTCGTCAGCTTCGTTATGCTGGGCTGGCTTGGACTGCAACCCGCAGACGGCATTTACGTGACCCTCGCGCGAATATTCTCGATTTTGTATTTCGCATTTTTCGTTTTCATGCCGTACTACACAACGATCGACAAGACAAAGCCCGTGCCTGACAGGGTGGTTTATCATGGTTAATTTAATGTCTGCCAAGAAAGCCCGAACAGGGTCGTCTATCAAGTCTAAAACGATCAGGATTGGCACGGCACTGGGCGCGCTTTTGCTGACGTTTGGCGTTTATGCGGCCAGCACTATAGAACTCGAGCCTGCGGGTAACGATCCGGACAATATCAATTCCCTGCAGCGCGGTGCGCGCAATTTCATGAACTACTGCTCCGGTTGTCATTCCGCCAAATATGTCCGCTTCAACACGCTTGGCAGGGACCTGAATCTGAGCGAAGACCAGCTGATCGACAATTTGATGTTCAGCGCGGAAAAGACGTTTGAAACCATTCAGGCGAATATGCCGCAGGACCAGGCGGCGCGCTGGTTTGGTCAGCCACCTCCGGATCTGTCTTTGATGGCTCGGGCACGTGGAACGGACTACGTTTATAATTTCCTCAAAGGTTTTTACCTGGATCCGAGCAGTCCGTCGGGCGTTGACAATCGCGTACTTGCAGGTACGAGCATGCCGAACGTGCTTTGGGAATTGCAGGGACTCCAGTCTGCTGTGTTTTCTACGGATGAAAACGGCACGCGGCACTTCGAACATTTTGAACAGACGACGCCCGGCTCGATGTCCGCCGAAGATTTTGATGAGTTCGTGCGCGATACCACCAACTTCCTTGCCTATATTAGCGAACCCATACGTTCCACGAGGCGTGTTCTCGGCGTATGGGTTCTGATGTTTCTGGTCTTTTTCTGGATCATTGCGTCGATGCTCAAGAAGCAGATATGGAAAGACGTTACCTGACAGGTGCGCCTTTCAGATCTAGAAGATTGCAAGAATATTAAGACCTGACTAACAGTATTCCTGAGGGGACCTCACCATGGCAGTAATTGCCAACCGACGATCTGTGATGACTTTGTTTTCGAAGCCCACGTGTATTCATAGTCACCGTACACGCTTGGTGCTTGCCGAAAAAAATATCAATATTGAGATAGTAAATGTTGACGGGCCGGAACTGCCGGAAGACCTGATGGACCTCAACCCGTATCATACGGTGCCAACCCTGGTGGATCGTGACCTGGTCTTGTACGACTCCCGGGTTATTATCGAATATCTGGATGAACGCTTTCCGCATCCGCCACTGATGCCTGTCGACCCGGTAACCCGGGCGCAGTTCCGGCTCGCACTATTTCGTATCGAGACTGACTGGTACCAGTTTGCTGAACAGTTCGATATGGATGGCGATCGCAAGTTTGCGTCCAAATCAAAGAAGATGCTGCGTGAGAGTATTCTGGCCAGCGTCGAATTGTTTTCTGCACGGCAGTTTTTCTTGAGTGACGAGTTTTCGCTGGTGGATTGCAGTATTGCGCCGATCCTGTGGCGACTGCCAGCTTACGGAATAGAGCTTGGTTCTCAGGCGGCGCCAATCGAGGCGTACATGAAACGTGTATTCGAGCGGCGTTCGTTCCAAAGCAGTCTGACCGAGCTGGAACAGGAAATGCGGCTCTAAAGCGCCTTTCCGGCGAGGTCGGAATTGCTCAGGCTGGAATGGTATCTCGCGGTTCGATCATGACGTATCCCAGCAAGTCAAAAAGACCTTATCTGATTCGTGCCATGCACGAGTGGATGGGCGATAACGGCCAGACGCCGCACATCGTTATCGATGCCAATGTCGACGGTGTGACCGTGCCGACTGAGCACATCAAAGACGGCAAAATCATACTCAATATCAGCCACTCGGCGGCGCACAATCTCAAGCTGACGAACGCGGGCGTGAGCTTTCGCGCGCGTTTTTCAGGAGTACCGTTTGATGTCTGGGTGCCCGTTTCGTCTGTGATGGGCATCTACGCCAAGGAAACGGGGCAGGGCATGATTTTCTCGCACGGTACAGAACAACCTGAACCGCCGGACGATCCTGAGGACAAGGAAAAACTGAAGGGCGACCGCTCGCATCTGAAGATCGTCAAATAGTCTGCTTTTCTTGACGCCGCGGCCAACTCCGCTGCGAATCAGCCGCCAAACAGGTACTCGTCGATCAGGTCGCAGAGGCAGTGGATAACCACCAGGTGGACCTCCTGAATGCGCGCCGTGCGCTCCGCGGGCACGCGAATTTCGACGTCATCGGGAGTTAGCAAAGCGGCCATTGGCCCGCCGTCTTTCCCGCTCAGCGCCACGACCAGCATGTTTCGTTCATGGGCAGCGGTAATTGCCCGATTCACGTTTTCGGAATTGCCGGAAGTCGATATTGCGAGAAGCACGTCACCGGCACGGCCGAGCGCGCGTACCTGCTTGGCAAAAATGTCTTCGTATGCGTAGTCGTTTGCAATAGATGTCAGCGTCGACGAATCTGTTGTGAGCGCGATTCCGGGCAAACCAGGCCGTTCGCGCTCGAAACGGTTCAGCAGTTCAGAAGAAAAATGCTGGGCATCCCCGGCGGAACCGCCATTACCGCAGCTCAGGATTTTTCCTTCGTTCTGCAACGAGCGACCCAGCAGCAATCCAGCCGTGGCGATGCGTTCTGGCAGTTTTGTTGCCGCCGCTCTCTTGACGTCAATACTTTCCGAGAAATGTGCTTTGACCCTGGTTTCCGCGTCCATATTATGTGCTTTGGCGCCTTGTTATTGTCACGATGATTAAACGCGAAACGCGTCCTTGAGCCATTGTATCCTGACCGGGCCTTTTTCTCTGCCATCAAATGCAACAACGTCAAATCGGACGGGATAATCTGCCATTGCGGGGTGCTTGCCGAGAAAAATTTCGGCGGTGCGTGCGATCTTCGATTGCTTGATGTTGTCCACCGAAAGGGCAGCGCTGGCAAACTGGCTTGCGGACCGATAACGCACTTCAACAAAGACAATGCAGTCGTGATCTTGCATCACCAGATCGACTTCCCCCATACGGCAGCGAAAGTTGCGGGCCACCAATACGTGGCCCTCTCGTCGCAAATAGTCAAGCGCAGCCGCCTCGGCTTGTTGCCCTCTTGCGGCGCTAGTTGATGCGCGGGAGTTCTTCCCGTGCGTCGAGAGGCTCTTCATAGGAGGCTTCCGTGCCAGGCTCCCCGGTTATCTCCGAAAATTCGTTATGGTCGGCCAGCGCCGCCGGGCGACCGTTTTCGAAACGTGCCCAGGCCAGGCGCCGATGAACGCGCCCGTCCCTCGTCAGGAACAGCTGACCGGTGGCGCCGACAATTTCTTCCATTGAGCCTTCGCGCGCATTGAACAACTGGCCCATCAGGTGATAAGCGTCATAACCCATGGCGTGCAGGCGCGTGAGCCGCTTTTCCGCCGGCCAGTATTCGCTGTAGATGGCCGGGTAGTCTGCAATCCATGCGGGTGGAGCAATAACCCATGGAGCATCAGCAAACATTACCTCGTTAAGGTCAGAGTCCGAACGGCCGTCCATGGTGTATATGAACGACGTCGAATAGACGGGGAGGTCGCCTGCATAATGGAACTTCAGTTGCGACTTGATCAATCGCCCGGCTTTCGCGTCCCCCGCCAGAAAGACGAAATCGATATCCTGACGCCGCCGCGGGTCGAACTGCAGTGGCCCACCGATGTTAGCCCGCAGTCTTTGATAGCGTTGCACGCTTTGCGACAGGCCGGTAAGGCTCTCAATTTCGAAAGAGAAGTCCTGAGCATTTGTCTCATAGTTTCGGTAGTCAACCAACGTACCGCCAAGTCCTTCGAATTCGGTTGCAAAACTGCCAAGCACTCTGCGACCCCAGTCGTTCGCCGGAATGAGCGCGACGCCGCGTAAACCATCATCAGCAATCGCGCGTTGAGCGGCAGACGCGGCCTCGTCTTCTGGCGCCAATGCAAACTGATAGAAACCGGGCGGTGACGCGACGTCATTAGGAAGATAGTTGAGGCTGAGCACCGGCACCGGGAGCAAAGGCTCTGCGGCAAGCTCGGAAACGCTGTTGCGCAGTAATGGACCAACGACAAACTCGGCGCCGTCGATCACTGCCTGTGAATAGGCCTCTACAGCGCCACCCGGCGCGTTAACATCGTAGACCTGAATTTGCTGCTGGCTGTCGATGCCACTGACCGCCGCGAAATACGCGCCGAGGAATCCATTCTTGATCGCGTTGCCGGCCGTTGCGTTACTACCGGTGAGTGGCAACAGCAGTGCAACCTGGCGCGGGTAGTTAAGGAGGCTGTCGCCCGGCAAGGTCAGGTCCGACAGGACTCCGATCGCCGGGTGATCGACATACGTTTCCTGCCAGCGGATTACGCCATTGCCCCAGCCGATTCCCTGTTGGCCCGTCGAATTCGCCAGCGCTGCCAGGGATAACCAGCCGCGCGCGATCGGGTCGTGAGCAACCGCGGCAGAGTCCTTGAGCGCCTGGGTGTCACTCACGGTGAGGCCAGCCCACAGGCGTTGCCGGTTCGCGTCGATCGCGCGCTGATTATCCAGCCAGTTCTCTCGCTGGATGAAGAGGTCAACCGCCCGCAGCGGTTCGCCTTTCTGGAACCACGCATCGGCGCGCAATGCCTCGATCCTGGCGCGATGATCGGCTGGCAATACCTGTTGGGAGAGCGGGTCCAGCAGCGACAGTGCCCTGTCGGGCCGGCCTTCCCAAAGGGACAGGGCCGCCGTATCGGCGTTCCACAACCACAACAGCTCGCCGCTGGCAGGCGCCGGGATCTGGCCCAGCGCATTACGGGCGCGCCTGCCGTCACCGGCAAATAGCCACTGCTCAACCGCCAAAAGCGTTAGTCGGTCTCGCTCCTGGCCAGTCGCGCTCGACGCCAGCCCGATATAGGCGCCGGCCGCGTCCGCAAACTGGCCGTTCTCTGCCAGGGTTTCCGCACGGCGCTCATTCTGGCTGCTGCCGTAGCCACCAAAATCGGAAGTCGCGCATGCATTTAGCAATAATGCAAGCGTCAGGAGTGCGACAATACGGCCGGACGGCGATTGATTCAGCGACACGTGAACGGCCTGTCAGCGGATGGGGCATGCGGAATGTTGGTCAATACAATCATTGATACAAAGTTATCCTGAACGTAGATCAGTCAAATATCGAACCTGTCCTGAATTTGGATCTTACCTAAATAGGAAACCGACGATTGAACGAGGGCACACTCTTTGTCGTTGCGACACCCATAGGGAATCTGGACGATCTGTCCCCGCGCGCCAGGGCAGTGCTGGCTGCAGTCGATCTTGTTGCCGCCGAGGATACCCGCGTGACCGGTCGATTGCTATCGCATTTCGGCATCAAAAAGCGACAAATTCCGCTTCACGAGCACAACGAAGAATCGGCTTCTGCGGGCCTTGTCAGGGAGTTGCAGGAAGGCAAATCGATCGCACTCGTCAGCGATGCCGGTACACCATTGATCAGCGACCCGGGCTTCGACCTGCTCCGCCGCGCGCACGCGGCCGGCATCACCGTGTCGCCGATCGCCGGTCCGTCGGCCGTCGTAGCGGCCTTGTCTGCGTCCGGACTGCCGACCGACCGATTTGCGTTCGAAGGATTCCTGCCGGCCAGGAAATCGGCCCGCACCCGGCGGCTGCAATCCCTCGCCGCTGAGAAGCGTACGCTGGTCTTTTATGAGTCGGTGCACAGGATCGCGGAGACCGTTGACGATATGGCCGCGACCCTGGGTGCGGGGCGGATGGCGTTTATTGGCCGTGAACTGAGCAAGTGGCACGAGCAATGTGTGTCGGCGGACCTGCAATCCCTCGCGAACCGGCTTGACGACGGCAGCATTCCTCTGAAGGGCGAGTTTGTGATCGTCGTCAGCGGCGCAGGCGATGCTGAGGAATCGGCAGGCCTCAATGCAGAGCTTCTGCTGGCCGAGCTGGTCGGCGTGCTGCCCGGCAAGCAGGCCGTCGAAATTGTTGCCAGGGTGGGCGGTGGCAGTCGCAATGAGCTTTACCAGAGGATGCTCGCCCTCAAAGCCGACGATTCCGTGGAAAAGTGATGAGTCAGGTCGACCAAATCAAGTATGATTCGCCGTCCGCCGCTACTTCCATGCAGGGGCGGGATAGAAAGTGAGAGTCGGCCAGGCAATCGCCGGGTTCCTAGGAATCCGGAGGAAAGTCCGGGCTCCGTCAGGCAGGGCGCCAGGTAACGCCTGGAGGGTGTGAACCCATGGAAAGTGCCACAGAAAATATACCGCCAGCGTTGCTGGTAAGGGTGAAATGGTGCGGTAAGAGCGCACCGCGCGGGTGGCAACACTCCGCGGCACGGTAAACCCCGCCTGGAGCAAGACCAAATAGGGGAGCAGAGCAGGCCTCAGGGCCTCTACCGTGCGCCTGAGCGGGCTCCCGGGTAGGTTGCTTGAGGCAGTCGGTGACGGCTGTCCCAGATGAATGATTGTCCACGACAGAACCCGGCTTATGGCCGGCTCTCTCTTTCT
>Ga0316195_10000097_pt1 | contig 27476 bp, 21 predicted proteins | sample Phised1_MG_FD_204937 | JGI IMG/M metagenome (GOLD analysis project Ga0316195, IMG submission 204937) | Coastal sediment microbial communities from Maine, United States - Phippsburg sediment 1 | ecosystem: Environmental > Aquatic > Marine > Coastal > Sediment | place: USA: Maine | collected...
CGTCCTTGCGGGACGCCTTCCATTGCCAGGCTGACGACGCAGCCTATCCCATGTGCAGCCCGCCGTTGCAGGAAAAGTCCGCGCCGGTGGCGAAGCCGGAATCGGGCCCGGCCAACCACGCGACGATCGAGCCGATTTCCTCCGGCGTGCCCAGCCGTTTCACCGGGATGGTCTCGATGATCTTTTCGAGGATCTGCGGCTTGATCGCGTTGACCATCTCGGTGCCGATGTAGCCCGGGCTCACGGTGTTGACGGTCACGCCCTTGGCCGCAAGTTCCTGGGCCAGTGCCATCGTGAATCCGTTCATGCCCGCCTTGGCCGCCGAGTAGTTGGTCTGGCCGGCCTGGCCCTTCTGGCCGTTCACGGAACTGATCTGGATGATCCGGCCCCACCCTTTCTCGATCATGCCGGGCACCACCTGCTTGGTGACGTTGAACATGCTGTTGAGGTTGGTGTCGATCACCGCGTCCCAGTCTTCGCGGGTCATCTTCAGGAACATGCGGTCGCGCGTGATGCCGGCGTTGTTGACCAGCACGTCGATCTGGCCGTGCTCGGCGATCGCCTTCTGGAATGCCTCGGTCGTGCTCGTCCAGTCGGCGACGTTGCCGACCGAGGCGTAGAAGGTGTAGCCCAGCGCCTTCTGCTCCCCCAGCCACTTGTCGAAGTCGCGGCTCGGCCCGCAGCCCGCGATGACCTTGAAGCCCTCCTTGTGAAGTCGCTGGCAGATCGCCGTTCCGATGCCGCCCATCCCGCCCGTCACATACGCCAGTTTCGCCATTCGCTGTCTCCGTTCATTTGCGTTGTTCTCGGATCGAATGCCGGCCATGCCGGAACCGACCCGCGGTTCTGATAAAGCCTAAACCCGGGGCAGCTGACCCCGGGGCGTTCATCGTTCGACCGTCAGCGCGACGCCCATCCCGCCGCCGATGCATAGCGACGCCAGGCCCTTCCTTGCGTTGCGTCGCTTCATTTCGTGCAGCAGCGTCACGAGAATCCGGCACCCGGAGGCGCCGATCGGGTGTCCGAGCGCAATCGCGCCACCGTTGACGTTGATCTTGCTGGTGTCCCAACCCATGTCCTTGTTGACAGCGCAGGCCTGGGCGGCGAAGGCCTCGTTGATTTCCATCAGATCGACCTGCTCCGCCGTCCAGCCGGCCTTCTTCAGCGCCTTGCGGGACGCCGGGGCGGGTCCCATGCCCATGACCTTCGGGTCGACCCCGGCCGAGGCGAAGCTCCTGATCCGGGCGAGCGGCGTCAGCCCGAGTTCCTTCGCCTTGGCCTCGGACATCACCAGCACTGCCGCGGCGCCATCGTTGATCCCCGACGCGTTGCCGGCGGTCACGGTGCCCTGCTTGTCGAACGCCGGCTTCAGCCCACCGAGCGCCTCCTCGTTCGTCTTGCGGTTGACGAACTCGTCCGTGTCGAACACGACCGGGTCGCCCTTGCGCTGCGGGATCGTCACCGGCACGATCTCCTCCTTGAACCGCCCCGCGTCCTGGGCTGCCGCCGCCTTCTGCTGCGAGGCATAGGCGAACTTGTCCTGCTGGGCGCGGTCGATGCCGTGCTCCTTGGCGACGTTCTCCGCCGTGATCCCCATGTGGTACTGGTTGTATACGTCCCACAGGCCGTCGACGATCATGCTGTCGACAATCTTGGCGTCTCCCATGCGGAAGCCGTCGCGCGATCCCTGCATGACGTGCGGCGAGGCGCTCATGTTCTCCTGACCGCCGGCAACCACCACTTCGGCATCGCCGTTGGCGATCGACTGCGCGGCCAGCATCACCGCCTTCAGGCCGGAGCCGCACACCTTGTTGATCGTCATGGCCGGCACCGTCACCGGCAGGCCGGCCTTGATGACCGCCTGGCGCGCCGGGTTCTGGCCAACGCCGGCCGTCAGCACCTGTCCCATGATCACTTCGTCGACCTGATCGGGCTTCACGCCCGCGCGCGCCAGCACTTCCTTGATGACCAGCGCCCCGAGTTCAGATGCAGGGATCTTCGCCAGCGAACCGCCGAACTTGCCGATGGCCGTGCGGGCCGCGGCAACGATGACAACATTGGACATCTTCTTCTCCTCAGGCCTTCTCTTTGACGTAGCGACCGGGCGCAGGCTCGATCACCCTGTATTTCGAACTTCCGTACTGCTTCGGAGCCGGCTTCATCGGCCCGCCGAACTTCGCCAGCCACTGGCTCCAGTCGTTCCACCAGCTGCCCGGATGCTCGACCGCGTCGTGCAGCCACGCTTCCGAGTTCGCCGGCAGCTTGTCGTCCCCGCCGGTCCAGAAGCTGCGCTTGTTCTTCGACGCCGGATTGATGCTGCCTGCAATGTGTCCGCTGGCGCCCAGCACATAACGCACACCGCCGGCCTTGCCGCCGCCCGGCATCAAGCGGGCTGACGCATACGCAGCCTTCCACGGAACGATGTGGTCCTCGCGCGCGGCGAACACGTACGTGGGCACCTTGACGCGGCCCAGGTCCACCGGCTGCCCGCAGCACGTGAGCTTGCCAGGAATCCTCAGGTTGTTCTCCAGGTACATGTTGCGCAGGTACCAGCTGTACATCGGCCCCGGGAGGTTGGTGCTGTCGCCGTTCCAGTACAGCAGGTCGAACACCGGAGGTTGCTTGCCCTCGAGGTAGTTGTTGACGACATAGTTCCAGATCAGGTCGTTCGGTCGCAGGCTGTTGAACGTGATCGCCAGTTCGCGCCCCGGCATCAGTCCGCCCTTGGCGAACTGCTGCTCGCGCAGCCGCACCTGCTGCTCGTCGATGAAGACGTCGAGCAGGCCGGTGTCCTCGAAATCGAGCAGAGCGGTCATCAGCGTCAGGCTCGTGACCGGATCCTCGCCGCGGCCATACATCACGGCGAGGGCGTTGCCGACGATCGTGCCGCCCACGCAGAAGCCGAGCACGTTGATCTGCCTTTCGCCGCTGATTTCCTGCACGACGTGGATCGCGCGTATCGCGCCTTCCTCGAGGTAGTCGTCCCATGTCACGTGCGCTTCGGACTGGTGCGGGTTCTTCCACGACACCACGAACACCGTGTGCCCCTGCTCGGCCGCGAAGCGTATGAACGAGTTCTCGGGCTGCAGGTCGAGGATGTAGTACTTGTTGATGCAGGGCGGGACCAGCAGGAACGGGCGTGCGTGCACCTTGGTCGTCAGCGCCTTGTACTGGATCAGCTGGAACAGCCGGTTCTCGTAGACGATTGCGCCTTCGCTGGTGGCGACATTCTTGCCCACGTCGAACGCGCTTTCGTCGGTCTGCGTGATCTTGCCGCGCTGCAGGTCGCCGAGCAGGTTTTCCATGCCCGCCTTCAGGCTTTCACCACCGCTCTCGAGCAGGGTCTGCTGGGCCTTCGGATTGGTCGCCAGGAAGTTCGAGGGCGAGGTCGCATCGACCCACTGCTGCACGGCGAACTTGACGCGTTTCTTGGTCTTGCGATCGACCTCGACGGCATCGGCCATGCGGTTCATGAACTCGGCGTTCACGAGGTAGGCGCGCGCATAGAGCGACGCCAGCGAGTTCTTCTGCCATGCGGGATCGGAGAAACGCGGGTCCTTGATCGGCTCGCCCGCCTGGTCGGGATGCTCGAAGAAGTTCTGCCACAGGGACCCCATGCGCTTCAGGTAGTCCTGCTGCAGGTCGAGCACCCTCTGCGGCGACAGCGGCATCAGGGGATTCATGCCGGCCGCTGACTCAGCCCCGCCGCCCATCAACCAAGGCAGCGGAAAAGCGAACGGCTCCATGCTGCCGAGCGCGGCTGGCTTCCCGGTCGCGCGAGGCGCCGGTCGATCATGGCCGCCTGCCGGCGCATCGATCCTGGCAGGCTGCCCGCTCGGCCTGCTGGGCGCGGCCGCCGCCTTCGGCCTGGCCTTTCGCGCGCGTGGCGGCGTCGCCTTGCGGCTGCGCGCGGCGCTGCCACCCGTCTTCCGTGTTGCCATCTCGATTCCTCCGTTGATGTCGCGCTCGACCGATACCGCAGCCTTGTGCCCGATTCTCCACAGGCAACTCGAAGGGGTCAAACGGCGTTCCCGCACGCTCGACGCCCATCAGCCGCGTCCGGGTCACGCCTGCTCGAGCCAGACAAGCGCTGCATGCCGACCGGTGACCCGGTCGCGCCGGAAGCTGAAGTAGCGTCCGGGGTCACTGTAGGTGCATTCGAAGCGCCCGTGAATGCCGGAGATACCCGCTTGCGCGAGCGCCTGGCGGCCGAGGGCGAACAGGTCCGCAAGATACTTGTCCCCGCGCGCGACGAAGGCGGCTGGCGCGTCGGGCAGCGATTGCGTCATTGCCTCGAGCACTTCCCTGCCGACTTCGAAGTGCGACGGTCCGATCGCGGGTCCGAGGTATGCAATCAGTCCCGCCGACGGATCCGCCAGGCGATCGCGCATCGCCGCCGCCACGTTCTGGATCACGCCGGCCGCCAGTCCGCGCCAGCCAGCGTGCGCCACGCCGACGCAGCGACCGGCCGGATCCGCCAGCAGGACCGGCATGCAGTCGGCGACCAGCACGGCCGCGACCACGCCCGGCGTGCTGGTATACGAAGCGTCGGCTTCGACCGGCGCGGTGACCTGCTCGGCGGCGACCGCTGCGGCGCCATGGACCTGCTTGAGCCAGCGTGGCTCGGACGGCAGCAGTTGCCGCAGCCGCGTCCGGTTTTCACTCACCGCCTGCGGCAGGTCGCCGGAGCCGAAGCCGAGGTTCATGCCTCCCAGTCCCTCCGGCGGAACTCCATACGGTCCTGTGGAGACGCCTCCCTGGCGCGTGGTGATCAGCGCCCGGACACGGCCGGGCGCCGGCCAGTCGGGAAGGATCCAGGCGAGCGGTGCCGTGTTCATGCGTCGGCTCCGAAAACAGTGCCCGGCTGATCGAGCGGAGCGAATCCGAGGGCGGACATCAATCCGGCGAGGTCCGGGGGCGGTCCCCGGAACCAGGACAGCGTGACCCCCGTGCCCGGATGGACCAGTCCCAGCCGGCAGGCGTGCAGCGCCTGCCGCCGGAACCCGCGCCAGCCATCGGAGCCGCCCGCGCGGCCAGGCAGTCCGCGCCGGTACACGGGGTCGCCGACCAGCGGGTGACCGCGATGCTCCATGTGGACCCGGATCTGGTGGGTCCGTCCGGTTTCGAGCCGACAGGCGACCCAGGACAGCCTGACGCCATCCACCTGCCGTGTCTGCACGACCGCGAATCGGGTTCGCGCCGGCTTTGCGCTCGCGGCGTGGCTGACGTGGAAGCGCAAAGGATTGCGCGGGTCGCGGCCGATCGGGGCGTCGATCGTCCCCGCCGGCGCGGGAACACCGAGGACCACGGCCCAGTATTCGCGCATCACCGAACGTTCCTGCAACTGCCGAACCAGATGGGTCTGCGCTGCCAGGGTCTTGGCGACCACCATCAGCCCGGATGTGTCCGCATCGAGCCGATGCACGATGCCGGCTCGCGGCACGTCGGCAAGCTGCGGCGCATGAGCCAGCAGGCCGTTGAGCAATGTGCCGCTCCAGTGCCCGGCGGCCGGATGCACCACGAGCCCCGCCGGCTTGTCGACCACGAGGACCTGGTCGTCTTCGTGCAGTATCGCCAGATCCATCGGCTCCGCGGTGTAGGCCGCCGCGTCGGGTGCCGGTTGCGGTGCGACTTCGATCAGGTCGCCCAGCACCAGCTGATGACGCTGCCGTACCTGCGCTCCGTTCACGCTCACGGCACCATCGGCGACCCATTGCTGCAGGCGGCTGCGCGACAGTTCCGGCATCAGCTCCGCCAGCGCCTTGTCCAGCCGCGCACCCGCGTGCCGCGCCTCCACGCTGAAGCGCAGCGCGAGCTCGCCGGCATCGGCGTCGGCATCCGCATCTTCAACATCCTGGAGGGTTGGCTCGGTCACCGGACGATATACTTCGACGATTCAGGAGGACTCGGATCCGATGACTGCAATGCAGGACACCCGCCGCTTCGCACGCTGGTGGGCGCGACTCGCGCTGTTGCTCGCGGCCGCTGCCCTCGCCGGGTGCAGCTGGCTGGGCGATCTGGGCAAGGCCGACCAGACGGCAAAGTGGGACGCGGACAAATTGTACGCAGAGGCGCGCATCGAGATCGGCAACGGGGCCTGGGCCAAGGCGCGCGAGCTGCTCCAGAAGCTGGAGTCCCGCTTCCCGTTCGGACGCCACGCGCAGCAAGCGCTGATGGAGATCGCCTACACGTACTACAAGGAAGGCGAGAGCGCCCAGGCCATCCAGGCCTGTGATCGCTTCATCCGGCAGTATCCGAACCATCCCAGCGTCGATTACGTCTACTACCTGAAGGGCCTGGCGTCCTACAACGAGGACCTCGGGCTGATCGGACGCGTCCTGAGCCAGGACGTCTCGGACCGCGATGCAAAAGCCGCGCGCGAGGCATTCGATGTCTTCAAGGACCTCGTCAACCGCTTCCCCGACAGCAAGTACGCGGACGATGCCCGCGCCCGCATGCGCTATCTGCTGAACGCGCAAGCGCAGGCGGAAGTGAACGTGGCGCGCTTCTATTTCGCCCGCAAGGCCTATCTCGCGGCGATCCAGCGTTCGCAAACGGTCGTGCGCGAATTCCAGCGCTCACCAGCCGTTGAAGAGGCCCTGGGGCTGATGGTCCGCTCGTACGCGGCACTCGACATGGAGGACCTGCAGGCCGATGCCGAGCGCGTTCTAAGGCTGAACTTCCCCGAGAGCCGCTTCCTGCCGAAGCAGAAGTAGTTCAGGCCGCCTCTTCCCGCCCCGCCGACAGGAACGCGACCGCATCGTCTTCGCTGCGGGTGCGGGCAAACGCAGGCAGGCTGTTCAGGACCGTGCGTCCATAGGATTTCGTCACAAGCCGTTCGTCGAGCACCATCAGGACGCCCCGGTCGTGCTCGTCTCGAATGAGCCTGCCGGCGCCCTGCTTCATCAGCATCACGGCCTCCGGCAGCTGGTATTCGTTGAACGCGTTGCGTCCACAACGCTTGAGGTGCCTGATCCTCGCCTCGACGACGGGATCGTCGGGTGGCGCAAACGGCAGCTTGTCGATGACGACCAGCGAAAGCGTTTCGCCGCGGATATCGATGCCCTCCCAGAAGCTGATGCTGCCCACCAGCACGGCGTTGCCCGCCGCACGGAAGCGGTCGATCAGCGCCCGGCGCGTGCTTTCGCCCTGGATCAGCAGCGGGAAATCGACGCCCTCGTCGGCCATCAGCTGGCCGAGCCGCCGTGCCACCCGGTCCACCGCGCGCAGGGTGGTGCACAGGACGAAGGCCCTCCCGCCATTGGCCCGAATCAGGGGCCACGCCGCTTCGGCCACATGTTCCTGGAAGTGGGAATCCGACGGGGACGGCAGGTTCTTCGGAAGGTAGAACAGTCCCTGCTTTCCAAAGTCGAACGGGCTGTCCCAGCGCGCGGTCGTGCAACCGGTGATGCCGAGTTCCGCCAGGAAGTGATCGAAGCGCCCGGCCGTGGTCAGCGTGGCGGACGTCAGGATCCAAGGCTGGTGCTGGGTTTCGCGAACCCGTGCCAGCGCCTGGCCTGGCGCCAATGGCGTCTTGTTGAACTGCGCGCCATGTGCCGACACAGCCACCCACCTCACGGACGGCTCGTCTTCGGGCTCGGGCGCCTCGTCCGCGCCCGCCCTTTCGCCCAGCGCCCGGCCCCAGTCCTGCACCTGCCTTCGCAAATCAGCAAACCGGGCGGCCAGCAGATCGAGTTCGCCGTCCCGTCCGCGATTGACTTCCAGAGCGCGCCCGACCTCCGCCGCCAACCCGCCGAGGTCGTTTACCGCGTCCTGCAGCATCTCGCGCCGAGCGATCCGGTCCAGCGGCGTGCGTGAACCTGCCAACAGACCACACTCGGCCAGCGCCAGGCGCACGTCGCGCACCGCCCGCTCGAAACGGGATGTCAGCAGCGCCCACGAGGCGCCGTCCGATGCCCGCGACAAGCCCAGGCTGCGCGCATCGCGGCCCGCTTCAAGCAGCTGTCCGAGCGACAAGGTGACGCCGAAGAAGTCCGCCGCGATCGAGGGAAGCTGATGCGCTTCGTCGAGCACCACGACGTCGACGGCCGGCAGGAAATCGCGGATCGAGTCCTCCCGCATGGCGAGGTCCGCCAGGAACAGATGGTGATTGACGACCACGACGTCAGCTGCCTGCGCAGCACGCCGTGCCTTGAACAGAAAACAGTCCGTGAAGCGCGGACACTCGGCACCCAGGCAGTTGTCCCGCGTCGAGGTCACCAGCGGCCAGACGCCGGCGTTCTCCGGGACCCCGGGCAGCTCGGCGCGATCGCCCGTGGACGTCTCGGACACGAAACGCCGGATCGAACGCAAGTGCACCGTGTCCTCGCGCGTCGGCAGCAGTCCCTCGGTTTCCGCCCGGTCGAGTCGGTGCAGGCAGACGTAGTTAGCGCGACCCTTCAGCAAGGCGACGTCGACGTTGAGCCGCAGGGACTCGAGGACCGCGGGCAGGTCCTTGCGGAACAACTGGTCCTGCAGCGGTTTCGTGCCGGTGGAGACCAGGACCTTGCCGCCCGCAAGCAGCACCGCGACCAGATAAGCGAAGGTCTTGCCGGTGCCGGTGCCGGCCTCCGCAACGAGAGTGCCGCCGTGCACGATCGTGTCGTATACGGTCGCCGCCATCTCGGCCTGCGACGCGCGGGGCACGAAGCCCGCGACGTGCCCGGCGAGCGCCCCACCGGCCCCGAAAGCTGCAATGACGCGCGCGCGCGTCGGGTCCGGTGCATCGGACCGGACGTCGCGGCGTTCAATCACGCGGGTATGTCAGGCACCAGCCCCATTTCGAGCCGCGACACCGAGTCCTTGATCTGGAGCTTGCGCTTCTTCATTCGTCGCAGCGCGAGGTCATCGACCCCGAACTGGTCACTGAGTCTGTCGATGGCTTCGTCGAGATCGCGGTGCTCGATCTGCAGTTCGATGATGCGCCGCTTGATTTCTTCTTGATCCATGTGCGCGCGAACCATGAAAGTGAACGTGAAAAGGCGCTGTCCTTGCCCTGCCACTGCGCCGTCCAGGCCCGATGATAGACTTCCTGAAACCACTTTTCCCACTGTGTCCAGCTTCAAAGTCAGCGCCTGTGTCGCGACCCACATCGGCGACCGCCACGATCAGCAGGACCGGGTGGCCATCGTCACCAGTCCGCGGAACCCCGGCGCTTTGCTGGCCGTCGTCGCCGACGGCATGGGTGGCCGGACCGGGGGCCGCCAGGCTGCCGACCAGGTCATCTCGACCGCCGAGAACCTGTTTCGCGACATGTCGGACCGCGATTCGACGTTCCGCGACCTTCTGCTCCACCTGGCCGCCGAGGCCCACACCGTCATCCGCCTGACCGCGATTGCCAGCGAGAAGGAACCGCACAGCACCCTGTGCGCGCTCATCATCAAGAAGCGCTATGCGATCTGGGCGCACGCCGGCGACAGCCGCCTCTATTTCTTCCGGAACGGCCAGTTGGTGCACCGCACCGAGGACCATACCTACGCGCAGCAGCTGCGCGAGGAGGGTCGCCACGAGGACGCGGAACTGGCCAGCCAGCGCTACAAGAACATCCTGGTCAGCGCGCTCGGCATCAACAAGAAACCCAAGGTCGAGATCGGCGAGGACCACATCCTGACGGTAGGCGACGTGTTCCTGCTCGCGAGTGATGGCCTGTGGGCCTACTTCGACGACAGCGAGTTGGCGGACATCCTCACCGCGATGGGGCCGCGCGACGCCTCGGAAGAGCTGATCGCCCTCGCGCGCGAGCGCGCGGAAGGACGAGGCGACAACCTATCGCTCGCCATCGTCAAGCTCGAGCCGCCGGCGTCCCAGGACGGCGCCTGAGCGCTACTTCGAGCCGCCGCCCTTCGCGGCCGCCTCGGCCTGGCGACGCACTTCCTCGCGTTGCGCCTCCTGCGCCTCGACCTGCTTGCGGCGTTCCGCCCGCCGTTCCTCCGCCTGCTTGCGCTCGGCGGCCTTCTGCTGCGCCCGCCGCTCGGCCTCTGCCTGCTTTTCCCGGTAGGCGCGTTCGTTGTCAGCACGCTCCTGCGCCCTCGCCTGCTCGCGTGCTGCTTCCATTTGCTTGTCGGCGATCCGCTTTTCGTAATCGGCGCGATTGCGCGCCTCCTCTTCGGGAGTCAGCGAAGAGCCGGTTGACGCGTCCTTGCCGGGCGCTTTCGCCGGGCTCGGGCCGACCGCCTGTTCGGCCTTCGTCGCAGCCTCCGCGCGGCTACGGGCGGCCGCCTCTGCCTTGAGCTTCCGCTCCAGGTCATGCGCCTCGACCCTCACGCGCCGTACCTCGCGTTCAGCAGACAGCTTGTCGCGGCGGACCGCATCCCGGCAGCGATTGACCAGGAATCCCTTGTGGCACTCGGCTTCGCGTGCCTTGGAATCGCGCTCGATGCGGGACTCTTCGGCGTCCGCCTCGCGCAGCGCGGTCTCGGCGCGTGCCGAGTCGCTGATCGATCCTGCCGGGTAGCGGGCGCCGAAATCGCTGGCGCTCGCCGGGAGCGCCACGAAGAGAAGCAGCACTAAGAGCGTGGGTCTCATGGATGACTTAACGCCCGTCGCCCCGGCTGCGCTGACCGGTGGCGATCAGACACGCTGCACCACGGCGCGCCGCGGCGCATCGAGGTACTCCCGGGACTGCATCTCCGTGAGGCGCGACGCGGTCCGCGCAAACTCGTTCGACAGGGCACCCGCCGTGTAAAGCTCGATCGGCGCCGCCTCGGCCGAAGCCAGCAGCTTCACCCGATGGTCGTACAGGACGTCGACCAGCCAGGTGAACCGCCGCGCCTCGGAGGCCTGACCGGCGCTCATGCGCGGAATATTCGAGAGCAGCACGGTATGGAACTGCGCGGCGATCTCGAGATAGTCCGCATGCGAGCGCGGGCCGCCGCACAGCACCGCGAAGTCGAACCAGACCACGCCGCCGGCGCGACGCCGCGCACGTATTCGCCGCGCCTCGATCTCCAGGGTCGGGTCGTCGTCCTCGGCCTCGGCGATGCGCTCGAAGGCGCCCGCCAGCGCGGCTTCGGCCGTCGGCCCCCATGGCGTCAGGTAGGCCTCGATGTTCTCCATGGCACGCTGCCGGTAGTCGATGCCCGACTCGACCTGCACGACATCGAGGCGCTCGTTCAGCAGGTCGATCGCCGGCAGCAGGCGGTCCCGGTGCAGTCCGTCCGGATACAGCTGGTCGGGCGCGTAGTTGGACGTCATGACGAAGCCGATGTTCAGTTCGAACAGCTTCGACAGCAGGCGATGCAGGATCATCGCGTCGGCGATGTCCGACACGTGAAACTCGTCGAAGCAGACGAGCCGATGGCGCCTTGCGATCCGGCGCGCGACCTCGTCGAGCGGGTCCTGCATGCCCTTCACGTCGTCGAGTTCGCGGTGCACGCTGCGCATGAATTCGTGGAAGTGCAGTCGCGTCTTGCGCAGCACCGGCACCGTCGCGAAGAACGCGTCCATCAGGAAGCTCTTGCCGCGCCCGACGCCGCCCCAGAGGTACACGCCGCGCGGCACCGGCGGCCGCGCCAGCAGCTTCTTCAGCGCGTTCGACCGCTGCCTCTTGTAGGCGCGCCAGTCGTCTTCGAGTCGCTGCAGGCGCTGGAGAGCGGACAACTGCGACGCGTCCGCGCTGTAGCCCCGCGCGGCCAGATGCGCGTTGAAGACGTCGCGGACGGTCATCCGCGCTTCAGAAATTCAGCGCGCGCTTGTCGACGGCGAGCGCCGCTTCCTTGGTCGCCTCCGACAGCGACGGGTGGGCATGGCAGATCCGTGCGATGTCCTCGCTCGAAGCGCGGAACTCCATCGCGACGACAGCCTCCGAGATCAGTTCCGAGGCGAAGGGACCGATGATGTGGACGCCCAGGATCTCGTCGGTCTTCTCGTCCGCGAGAAACTTCACCAGACCGGCCGTGTCGCCCAGCGCGCGTGCCCGACCATTCGCCGCGAACGGGAAAGTGCCCGCCCGGTAGGCGCGGCCCGCGGCCTTGAGCTGCTGCTCCGTCTGTCCCACCCACGCGATCTCGGGCGACGTGTAGATGACCCACGGAATCGTGTTGAAGTTGACGTGTCCGTGCTGGCCGGCGATCCGCTCGGCGACCGCCACTCCCTCCTCTTCCGCCTTGTGCGCCAGCATCGGGCCGCGCACGACGTCGCCGACGGCCCACACGTTCGGCAGGTTCGTGCGGCACGCGTCGTCGACCTCGACGAACCCGCGTTCGTCGATCTTCAGGCCGACGGCCTCGCCGCTCAGTCCCGCGGTGTTGGGCACGCGCCCGATCGACACGATCAGCTTGTCGACCGCGAGCGTCTGCGGCTCTCCCTTCGAATCGGCGTACGTCACCGTCACGCCCTTGCGATCCGCCTTGACCGCGTCGATCTTCACCCCGAGGTGGATCTTCAGGCCCTGGCGGCCGAAGACCTTGGCCGCTTCCCGCGCAATCTGGTCGTCGACCGCGCCGAGGAAGGCCGGGAGGGCTTCGAGGATCGTCACCTCCGAGCCAAGCCGCCGCCACACCGAACCCATCTCGAGGCCGATGACACCCGCGCCGATCACGCCAAGCCGCTTGGGCACGCTCGGGATCGCCAGGGCGCCATCGTTCGACAGGACCTGCTTCTCGTCGAAGGGGGCCCCTGACAGTGGCCGCGCGCTGGACCCGGTGGCGACGATCACGTGCTTCGCGGTCAGCGTCTCGGCGGCTGCGCCGGCCACCGCGATTTCGTATCCCTTCTCCGTCCGTCCGGCGAAGCTGCCGTGACCGTGGAAGAACGCGACCTTGTTCTTCTTGAAGAGGTACAGGATGCCGTCGTTGTTCTGCTTCACGACGGTGTCCTTGCGCGCGAGCATCTTCGCGAGGTCGAGGCCGAGGCTCCCGATCTGGATCCCATGGTCCTTGAAGTGGTGTCCCGCGTGCTCGTAGTGCTCGGATGACTGCAGCAGCGCCTTCGACGGAATGCAGCCGATGTTGGTGCAGGTGCCGCCCGGAGCCGGTCCGCCCTGCGCGTTCTTCCAGTCGTCGATGCAGGCGACGGCAAGACCGAGCTGGGCCGCGCGGATCGCCGCGATGTACCCACCGGGTCCGCCGCCGATCACGACGACGTCGAAGTTCTTGGCCATGGTCCCTTCCGAGTTGTCAGTCCCCGTGCGCTACTGCCCTTCGCGCGGCACGAAGATCCACAGGATGATGTACAGGATGGCGGTGAACCCCCCGGCCAGCATGCCCAGCACGAACAGCAGGCGCCAGATCCAGGCGTCGACACCGGTGACGCTCGCCACCCCGCCGCACACGCCGGCGATCCACTTGTCCCTGTCGGAGAGTCGCAGCCGGTTGATCGCCAGCTCGGTCCCCGCACCGCCGGCTGTGCCGGCGAGCAGACGCGCCTTGGCCGCGTCGAATTCCGCCTGCGTCAGCGCCCCGTTCTGCAGCAGTCGATGGAGCTTCTCGAGTTCGTCGGCCATCGTCATCGCGTCTCTCCCGTGGTTCACACCTCAAGCAGCAGACGCGCCGGATCCTCCAGCGCTTCCTTCATGGCCACCAGGGACAGCACCGCCTCGCGTCCATCGATGATCCGATGGTCGTAGGACAGCGCCAGGTAGTTCATCGGCCGGATCACGATCTGGCCGTTTTCCACCACGGGGCGCTCCTTGGTTGCATGTATCCCCAGGATCGCGCTCTGCGGTGGATTGATGATGGGCGTCGACAGCATCGATCCGAACACGCCGCCATTGGAGATCGAGAAGGTGCCGCCGGTGAGTTCCTCGAGACCGAGCTTGCCTTCGCCGGCCCGCTTGCCGAAGTCGGCGATCTTCTTCTCGATGTCGGCGAAGGTCTGCTGGTCCGCGTCGCGCAGGATCGGGACGACGAGGCCGCGCGGGGAACCGACCGCGATGCCGATGTCGAAGTAGCCGTGGTAGACGATGTCGCTGCCGTCGACCGAGGCATTGACCACCGGATAGCGCTTCAGCGCCGCGACGGCCGCCTTGACGAAGAAGGACATGAAGCCGAGCTTGACCCCGTGCTCCTTCTCGAACTTGTCCTTGTACTTGTTGCGCAGCTCCAGCAGGGGCTGCATGTTGACTTCGTTGAACGTCGTCAGGATGGCCGCGGTCGACTGCGACTGCACCAAACGCTCGGCCACCCGCTGGCGCAGGCGCGACATCGGCACCCGCTGTTCGGGCCGGTCGGCCAGTCCGGTCAGGTCGATCGGCGCCCTGACCTCCGGCAGCGCCGGGCGCACCGTCGCCACGGCCGCGGCGGGCGGCGCCGCGGGCGCTTTCGCGCCGGCCGCGGCAGCGGCAATGACGTCGCCCTTGGTGATGCGGCCGTCGCGGCCGGTGCCGCTCACCTGCGCGGCGGCCATGCCCTGCTCCGCCATCATCTTCGCAGCCGCCGGCATTGCCACGCCGCTCATCGCGCCCGGCGGCGGCGCGGCCGCAGCCGCAGGCCGGGGCGCTGCCGCCGCGGGCGGCGGCGCGGCCGCAGGGGCCGGCGCGGCTGCCTTGCCCTCGGTGTCCAGCCGCGCGATCAGCTCTCCCGCAACGACCGTGCTGCCGTCGTCGCGGACGATCTCGATGAGCACCCCGGCCGCCGGTGCAGGAACCTCCAGGACCACCTTGTCGGTCTCGACCTCGATCAGGATTTCGTCGATCGCCACGGCGTCGCCGGGCTTCTTCTTCCACTGCAGCAGGGTCGCCTCGGCGACCGACTCGGACAGCTGCGGAACCTTCACTTCCACGATGGCCATGTTCTTCTGACGCTCCGGATGCTTGACGTGAAGGGCGGACGGCGGCGCCTGGCGCCGGACGCGATCCGCCTGCTTGCCTACTTGTTGAGCACGAGTCCCTTGAGCTTGCTGAAGGCCGTGTCCAGCAGGGCCTTCTGCTGCTCCTGGTGCTTGGCGTAGTAACCGACCGCCGGCGACGCCGATGCCGCGCGTCCCGCGTACGCCAGCTTCTGCCCGTCCGCCATGTTTTCGAGCAGGTGGTGCTGCACGTAGAACCAGCCGCCCTGATTGGCCGGCTCGTCCTGGCACCACACGACTTCCGTGGCAGCGGGGTACTTCTTCAGTTCGGCCGCCAGCGCCTTGTGGGGGAAGGGATAGAGCTGCTCCACGCGGATGATCGCTGCGGTCGAGTCCTCGCGATCGCGGCGCGTGTTGACCAGGTCGAAGTAGACCTTTCCGGAACAGGCGATGACCCGCTTGACCTTCTTCGCCTCGATGGCCGGGTCGCGCTCGGGGATCACGGTCTGGAACTCGCCCTTGGCCAGTTCCGACAGCTCGGAGGCCGCGTCCTTCGCGCGCAGCAGCGACTTGGGCGTCATGATGACGAGCGGCTTGCGGAACAGTCGGATCATCTGCCGGCGCAGCAGGTGGAAGATCTGCGCGGCCGTCGTCGGCTGTGCGATCTGCATGTTGCTGTCCGCCGCCAGCTGCAGGAAGCGTTCGATGCGCGCCGACGAGTGCTCGGGACCCTGTCCCTCGTAGCCGTGGGGCAGCATCAGCGTCAGACCGGACTGCCGGCCCCACTTGACCTCGCCTGACGACAGGAACTGATCGATCACGACCTGGGCGCCGTTGACGAAGTCGCCGAACTGAGCTTCCCAGATCACCAGGGCGTTCGGCTCGGCGCTCGCATACCCGTACTCGAACGCGAGCACCGCCTCTTCCGACAGGACCGAGTCGATGACCGTGAACGGCGCCTGTTTCTCGGACACGTGCTGCAACGGGACGTAGATCCCCTCGTCCCAACGTTCGCGGTTCTGGTCGTGCAGCACCGAGTGCCGGTGGGTGAACGTGCCGCGCCCCGAGTCCTGGCCAGTGATGCGCACGGGATAGCCGCTCGATACGAGGGACGCGAACGCCAGGTGCTCCGCCATGCCCCAGTCGAGCGGCAACTTGCCCTCGCCCATCGCGCGGCGGTCGGCCACCACCTTCTCCACGAGCGGATGCAGCTTGAAGTTGGACGGGATCGTCGTCAGGCGCTCGGCGAGGCGTTTCAACTCGGCAATGGGAACCGCCGTGTCGGCGTGATCGGTCCACTTGCGGTTCAGGAACGGAGACCAGTCGACCGCGTACTTGCTCTTGTAGTTGGTCAGTACCGGGTCGGACGTGGTGCGGCCCTCGTCCATGGCGGCGCGGTGGGCCTTGACCATCAGGTCGGGCTCTTCGGCCGAGATCGTGCCCTGGGTGACCAGCTTGTCGCCATAGAGCTTGCGCGTGCCGGGGTGCTGGCCGATCTTCTTGTACATCAGCGGCTGGGTCACCGCCGGGGTGTCCTGCTCGTTGTGGCCAAGGCGGCGGAAGCAGATGATGTCGATGACCACGTCCTTGTTGAACTCCTGGCGGTAGTCCATCGCCAGCTGCGTGACGAACACGACCGCTTCCGGATCGTCGCCGTTCACGTGGAACACGGGGGCCTCGATCATCTTCACGACGTCGGTCGCGTACAGGGTCGAGCGCGTGTCGCGAGGGTCGGAGGTCGTGAACCCGATCTGGTTGTTGATGATGATGTGGATGGTCCCGCCGGTGCCGTAACCGCGGGTCTGGGCGAGGTTCAGCGTCTCCATCACCACGCCCTGCCCGGCGAAGGCGGCATCGCCGTGCACCAGCACCGGCAGGACCGTGTCCCCCTCCTTGTCGCCGCGCCGCTCCTGGCGCGCGCGGACCGAGCCCTCGACCACCGGGTTGACGATCTCGAGGTGGGACGGGTTGAACGCAAGCGAGAGATGGACCGGACCGCCCGGGGTCGTGATGTCGCTCGAGAAGCCGTTGTGGTACTTGACATCCCCGGCCGGCAGGTCGGAGGCGGCCTTGCCCTCGAACTCGGCGAAGAGATCCCTCGGCATCTTGCCCAGCGTGTTCACCAGCACGTTCAGGCGACCGCGGTGCGCCATGCCGATGACGATTTCCTGCACGCCGTTGGCGCCGGCCCGCTGCACCAGTTCGTCCATCGCGGCGATGAAGCTTTCACCGCCCTCCAGTGAAAAGCGCTTCTGGCCGACGTACTTCGTGTGCAGGTAGCGCTCGAGTCCCTCGGCCGCGGTCACGCGCTCCAGGATGTGACGCTTCTGTTCCGCGGTGAACGTCGGGGTCGACCTGATCGACTCCAGTCGCTGCTGGATCCAGCGCTTCTGCGCCGGGTCCGAAATGAACATGAACTCGGCGCCGATGTTGCAGCAGTACGTGTCGCGCAGCGCCTTGATCAGGTCGCGCAGCGTCATGTCCTCCTGGCCGAAGTACGTGTTCGCAGCGGCGAACACGGTGTCCATGTCGGCTTCCGTCAGGTCGTAGAACGCCGGCTCGAGTTCCGGAATGACCGGCCGCTCCTGGCGCTGCAGCGGATCGAGGTTGGCCCAGCAGTTTCCGAGAAACCGGTAGGCCGCGATGATCGACTGGACATGGACCTGCTTGCGGGCCACCGTAAGGTCCGACGGCGCGACCTTGGCGACGAACGCGTTGGCCTTGGCGCGCTGCGCGAAGGACTCCACGATCGGGGCATGGGCAATGTCGCGCGAGTCCGGCGAACCGTCGGCGGCGGGGACCAGCTGCATCTGGTCGAAATAAGCACGCCACTTTTCCGGAACGGAGCCGGGGTTATCGAGGTAGCGTTCATAGAGCTCCTCGACGTACGGCGCATTGCCGCCAAACAGGTACGAATTGACCTGGAACTGTCTCATCATCGGCTTCACCTGAAAAAACGAGTTTCTCGTTTGAGATGCCCGGAAAACCCATGAGCGAGACGTGGGAACTCCGGCGGCAACCGTTCCGGATTCCGGTCTGGCTGCCGAGTCATATCGCTGCGCAGCAACCGGGCCGCGGCGAAACGCGGATGCTACCACTGGCCGCTCGGCGGCCATCAACGTGTCGCATCCACGCAGCGGCGGTGTCTCGAGGCACCGCCTCCAGGGTGCGCGGCCTACACTGCGCCGACTCGAAGACAGCTGACGCTATCAGGACGGCGCCGAGCAAGGAGACCTGAGTGCAGCCGACGGACATAAAGAATCCCGAGTACTTTCATCGCGTCGTGGATTGCCAGTGGGCATGCCCGGCGCATACACCGGTTCCCGAATACATCCGCTTGATCGCGTCGGGGCGCTACTCCGATGCATACATGGTCAACTGGAAGTCGAATGTCTTTCCGGGCATCCTCGGCCGAACCTGCGACCGCCCGTGCGAGCCCGCCTGCCGCCGTGGCCGGGTCGAAGAGCAGCAGGCGGAGCGCCCCGAACCTGTCGCGATCTGCCGCCTGAAGCGCGTCGCCGCCGATCTCAAGGGCGACATCAGCGCGCGGCTTCCCAGGCGCCTGGCGCCGATGAACGGAAGAAGGGTCGCCTGCATCGGCGCGGGCCCTGCCTCACTGACCGTCGCGCGCGATCTTGCGCCGCTGGGCTACCACGTGACCGTGTTCGACCAGGATCCGAAGGCGGGCGGGATGATCCGCACGCAGATCCCGCGCTTCCGGCTGCCGGAAGAGGTGATCGACGAGGAAACTGGATACGTCCTCGGGCTCGGCGTCGAGTTCCGCGGCGGTGTGCGGATCGATTCGATGAAGTCCCTGCTCGCGGAGAAGTACGACGCGATCTTCGTCGGCTCGGGCGCCCCGCGTGGTCGCGACCTCGACATCCCCGGCCGCAGCCAGGCAGCCGCATCGATCCACATCGGCATCGACTGGCTCTCTTCGGTGTCTTTCGGTCACGTCACCTCGGTCGGCAGGCGCGTCATCGTGCTCGGCGGCGGCAATACCGCGATGGACTGCTGCCGCACCGCGAAACGACTGGGCGGCGAGGACGTGAAGGTAATCGTGCGCTCGGGATTCGAGGAGATGAAGGCGTCCCCCTGGGAGAAGGAAGACGCCATGCACGAAGGCATCCCGATCCTGAACTACCTGGTGCCCAAGGCATTCCTGCACGAGAACGGGAAGCTCGCGGCCATGCGCTTCGAGAAGGTCAAGGCCGTCTATGACGACAAGGGACACCGCGCGCTGATCTCCACGGGCGAGCCCGATCCGGTCTTTCCGTGCGACGACGTGCTGGTCGCGGTCGGCCAGGAAAACGCGTTCCCGTGGATCGAACGCGACGCCGGCGTCGAATTCGACCAATGGGGTCTGCCCATCCTCGACCGCACCACGCTGCAGGCGTCGCTGCCCAACGTGTTCTTCGGCGGAGACGCAGCGCTCGGACCGAAGAACATCATCTGGGCGGTCGCCCAGGGCCACGACGCCGCCATCTCGATCGACAAGTACCTCAACGGCGAGGACGTGCGCGCCCGCCCCGCGCCGGGCGTCAGCCTGATCTCCCAGAAGATGGGCATCCACGAGTGGAGCTACGACAACGAGGTCGCGCCGGATGCCCGCTTCAAGGTGCCCTGGCGCGACGTCAACCAGGCCCTGGCCAGCATCCGTGTCGAGGTCGAACTCGGCTTCGACCCCGCCACGGCGTGGAAGGAAGCGCAGCGCTGCCTCAACTGCGACGTGCAGACGGTCTTCACGGCGCAGCAGTGCATCGAGTGCGATGCGTGCCTCGACATCTGCCCGACCGACTGCATCAATTTCACGCGCAACGGCGCCGAAGCCGACCTGCGCGCGCGGCTGCGGGCACCTGCCCTGAACGCCGACCAGGCCCTGTACGTCTCCGGCGAGCTGAAGACGGGTCGCGTGATGGTGAAGGACGAGGACGTCTGCCTGCATTGCGGGCTGTGCGCCGAACGCTGCCCCACCGGAGCCTGGGACATGCAGAAGTTCCTGATCGAGATGACACATGCCGGGCGTGGCTGTCGCACCCCGGAGCGGGAGGCCGCGTGACGACAGTCCTGCACGGCCGCTCGCAGACAGGCTCGCGCAGCGCGCTGGAGGTCGACCAATGAGCGTTCCTGACCAGGGCCGACCGGGCCCCCGCACGAGCGGCGGCGTGATCCGCCATCGCGGCATCACCGCCACCAACGACTTCGTGGTCAAGTTCGCGAACGTCAACGGCTCGGGTTCTGCCAGCGCCAACGAACTGTTCGCTCGCAGCATCCTGCGGATGGGCGTGCCGGTGTCGCCGCGCAACATCTTCCCGTCCAACATCCAGGGCCTGCCCACCTGGTACGAAGTGCGGGTCACCGAGCAGGGTCACCTCGGACGCCGTGGCGGCGTCGACCTGATGATCGCGATGAACCCGCAGACCTGGGACCAGGACATCAGGGAGATCGAGCCCGACGGCTACGTGCTGTACGACAGCACCCGGCCGCTGCCGCCGTCGCGCTTCCGGCCGGACATCCACGCCATCGGCGTTCCGCTGTCGGACATTGCCGCCGGCAAGTTCGCCGATCCTAAGGAACGCCAGCTGCTGAAGAACATCATGTACGTCGGCGTGCTGGCGTACCTGCTTGGCATCGAGTCCGAGGTGGTCGCGCAGCTGCTCGGCGAGCAGTACAAGGGCAAGGACAAGCTGATCAAGCCGAACCTCGACGCCTTCGAGACCGGACGCAGCTACGCCGAGCAGAACCTGGCCGGCGTGCTCGCGCTGCGGGTCGAGCGCCGCAACAGCGTGGGCGACCGCATCTTCATCGAGGGCAATGCGGCAGCGGCGCTCGGCGCGGTGTACGGCGGCGCCACGGTATGCGCTTGGTATCCGATCACGCCGTCGTCGTCGGTGGCGGAGGCATTCCAGAAGTACTGCGGCCGCTACCGGGTCGACAAGGCGACCGGCCGCAACAAGTTCGCGATCGTGCAGGCCGAGGACGAGCTGGCTTCGATCGGCATGGTCATTGGAGCCGGCTGGAACGGGGCGCGCGCCTTCACGGCTACCTCCGGTCCCGGCGTGTCCTTGATGACGGAGTTCATCGGCCTGGCGTATTTCGCCGAGATCCCGGCGACGATCATCAACGTGCAGCGCGGCGGTCCGTCGACCGGAATGCCGACGCGCACCCAGCAGTCGGACCTGCTCGCGTGCGCATACGCCTCGCACGGGGACACCAAGCACGTGCTGCTGTTCCCCGAGGATCCGCACGAGTGCTTCGAGTTTTCGGCCGCCGCGCTGGACCTCGCCGAGCGGCTGCAGACGCCGATCTTCCTGATGACCGACCTCGACATCGGCATGAACCACCGGCTGTGTGCGCCGCTCAGGTGGGACGACAGCCGGCGGTATGACCGGGGCAAGGTCATGAGCGCCGAGGAGCTCGAGGCCGGCAAGGACTTTGGCCGCTATCTCGACGCCGACGGCGACGGTATTCCTTCGCGCACCCTGCCGGGCACCCATCCCACGCGCGGAGCCTACTTCACGCGGGGCACGACGAAGGATGCCTACGCGCGCTACTCGGAAGCCGGCCCTGACTATGTCTACAACATGGAGCGCCTGCTGAAGAAGTTCGACAGCGCCAAGAAGCTGGTGCCGCAGCCGATCGTCCGCAAGGCGAGCCAGAAGACGCCGTACGGCGTGATCTTCTACGGGTCGACGAGCCCGTCGATGAACGAGGCGATCGGGACGCTGGAGCAGTCCGGCGTGCACCTCGACCGGCTGCGCGTGCGCGCTTTCCCGTTCCCCGAATCGGTCGACAGATTCATCGAGCAGCATGAGCGGGTATTCGTCGTCGAGCAGAACCGCGACGGGCAGCTGCGGGCAATGCTGGTGAATGAACTGCAGGTCGACCCGGCCCGCCTCGTGCCGATCCTCCACTACGACGGCACGCCGATCACGGCCCGCTTCATCGTGAAGGCGATCAAGGACCGGATGGCGGGTGCCAACGTGCGCCCGTTGAAGGGCGGCAAGGCCGCTTGAGGAACAGCCGATGACCTATCTCGCGAAGCCGAAGCTGCATCACCCCACCCTTCCAGCCAATCGCCTCGGCTACACGCGGCGCGATTACGAGGGAAAGATCTCGACGCTGTGCGCAGGTTGCGGGCACGACTCGATCTCCGCCTCCATCATCCAGGCCTGCTGGGAACTGGAGATCGAACCGCACCGGGTCGCGAAGCTGTCCGGCATCGGGTGTTCGTCGAAGACACCCGACTACTTCCTGGGCAATTCGCACGGATTCAACTCGGTGCACGGGCGCATGCCGTCAGTGCTGACCGGCGCCAACCTCGCCAATCGCGACCTGATGTACCTCGGCGTGTCCGGCGATGGAGACTCCGCCTCGATCGGCCTGGGCCAGTTCGCCCACCTGATCCGGCGCGGGGTCAACATGACCTACATCGTCGAGAACAACGGCGTGTACGGCCTGACCAAGGGGCAGTTCTCCGCCACCGCGGACCAGGGCTCCAAGTCCAAGCGCGGCGCGGTCAACCGCGACGCCCCGATCGACATGGTCTCGCTCGCGCTGCAGCTGGGCGTCACCTACGTCGCACGCAGCTTCTCAGGCGACAAGGAGCAACTGGTGCCGCTGATCAAGGGAGCGCTCAACCACCGCGGCGCCGCGCTGATCGACGTCATCAGCCCGTGCGTTGCCTTCAACAACCACGCCGGCAGCACGAAGAGCTACGACTACATCCGGGCCCACAATGACGCGGTGAACCGCCTGGATTTCATGCCGCGCCGCGACGTGATCCTCGCCGACTACTCGCCCGGCGAAGTGATCGAGATCACCCAGCACGACGGCAGCCGGCTGCGCCTGCGCAAGCTGGCCGACGGGTACGATCCGGGCGACCGGCTGGCCGCGATCAGCCACATCACGGCCCACCAGGCGCGCGGGGAGGTGGTGACCGGGCTGCTGTTCGTCGATCCGTCGGCCGACGACCTGCACGATCACCTCAACACGGTGGCGGCGCCCCTGAACCGCCTGGCCGAAGCCGACCTGTGCCCGGGTGCCGGCGTCCTCGAGGCCATCAACGCCGAGCTCACCTGAGTCGCGGTGCGTGTCGCTTTGGGCCGACTGCCGTTTTGAGGACTGCAACGCCGTCCCACGGACTGAGATGCGGTTGCGAAAGATCAAAGCCACCACCCCCGTTGCAATCGAAGCTCTCGATTACGTGAGGTAGTTCGCCTCAAGTTCGCGCCGCCCCGCGCCAGACGGGCGCGCGGAAACCCAGAGCGCACGGGGGGACAGACCATGGCGCAGGCGAACGCGGGATCCGAGTTCAGGATCGTAGCGCGCGAGGACTATTCGGACGTCACCTACATGCTTGAGGTGACGCATCCACAGATGGCGCGGGCCGCCCGGCCCGGGCAGTTCGTGATCGTGATGGAGCACGAGCATGGCGAGCGGATTCCGCTCACCATCGCCGACTTCGACCGCGAACGCGGCACGATCACCCTGGTGATCCAGGCCGTCGGCAAGACCACCAAGGAGATGCAGGCGGGTTGCAAGGTCGGTGACTCCCTCTTCGCAATGGTCGGGCCGATGGGCATCCCGAGCCACATCGGCAAGGCGAAGAAGGTGGTCTGCGTCGGCGGCGGCCTCGGCGTCGCGCCGGTGTATCCGCAGGCGCGCGCCTACAAGGAAAGCGGCGCCTACGTGATCGGCGTCATCGGCTTCCGCAACAAGGACCTGATGTTCTGGCAGGACAAGTTCGGCGCCGTCTGCGACGAACTGATCATCTGCACGGACGACGGCTCGGCCGGCATCAAGGGGCTCGTGACCGAGGGGATCAAGCAGGCGGTCGCCAAGCATCCTGACATCGACGAAGTGGTGGCGATCGGACCTCCCATCATGATGAAGGGCTGCGCCGAAGCCACGCGTGCCTTCGGCATCAAGACGATCGTCAGCCTGAACCCGGTGATGGTCGACGGCACCGGCATGTGCGGCGGCTGCCGGGTCAAGATCGGCGACCAGGTGAAGTTCGCCTGCGTCGACGGCCCGGACTTCGACGGCCACAAGGTCGATTTCGACGACCTGATGTCACGGCTGGGCCGCTACAAGCCGACCGAGCGTGCAGCGGTCGAGCGCTGGCAGGAGTCCTGCCGCATCCGCAGCGACCAGGTCATCGACCTGAAGACTGCGGTGCTCGGCGCGAACGCGGAGCCGCCCATCGACGTGCAGCCGAACACCGACGGCTAGGACAGCGAGGACACGATGGCCACGAAGAAGAAGACGATCCGCACCATTCCCCAGGAGCGGACGCCGATGCCCGAGCAGGATCCCCAGGTCCGGGCCAGGAATTTCGAGGAGGTGGCCTGCGGCTACCGTCTCGAGGACGCGCAGCGCGAGGCCGAGCGCTGCCTGCAATGCCCGGACGAGCCGTGCGTGCGCGGCTGCCCGGTCAGCATCGACATTCCGGCCTTCATCCAGAAGATCACCGAGAAGCACTTCCACGGCGCCTACGACATCATCACCGACACCAACCTGCTCCCGTCGATCTGCGGACGGGTCTGCCCCCAGGAGAACCAGTGCGAGGGCGTGTGCACCGTGGGGGAGACGCTGGAGCCGGTGGCGATCGGGCGTCTCGAGCGCTTCATCGGCGACATGGCGATTGCCGAGGGTTGGGAGAACGTCCCCTACATCGAGCCCTCGGGCTGCAAGGTCGGCATCGTCGGCGCGGGCCCTGCGGGGATGGCGTGCGCGGCCGACATGGCGAAGGCCGGCTGCGAAGTGATCGTGTACGAGGCCTTCCACACCCCGGGCGGCGTGCTCAAGTACGGCATTCCCGACTTCCGCCTGCCGAACGACGTCATCGACGCCGAGATCCAGAAGCTGCGCAACCTGGGCGTACGGTTCGAGTGCAACACGCTGGTCGGCCGCCTGTTCACCATCGAGCAGATGGTGGCCGAGATGGGCTTTCACACGGTCTTCATCGGCACCGGCGCGGGCTATCCGAGCTTCATGGGCATCCCGGGAGAGTCGCTGAACGGCGTGCTGTCCGCCAACGAACTGCTGACGCGCTGCAACCTGATGCGCGCGCGTGACTTTCCGAATTTCGACACGCCGCTGCAGCCCGGCAAGCACGTCGCCGTCATCGGCGCGGGCAACACGGCCATGGATGCGCTGCGCGTGTCGCTGCGGCTTGGCGCCGAGTCGGTCCACTGCATCTATCGCCGCTCGAAGAAAGAGGCGCCAGCAAGGGTCGAGGAGATCCACCACGCCGAGCAGGAAGGCGTCGACTTCAACTGGCTGACCAGCCCGGTCGAGATCCTCGGCGACGCGAACAACAACGTGCGCGCGCTGCGCTGCGTGAGGATGGAACTCGGCGAGCCCGACGAGTCGGGACGGCGCCGCCCCGTGGTGGTGCCCGGAAGCGACTTCGAGTTCGAGGCCGACATGGTCGTGTTCGCGATCGGCACCAATGCCAATCCGATCCTGGGCCAGACGTCGAAACTGAAATTGAACAAGTGGGGCTACATCGCCACCGACGACAACCTGGCGACGTCGATCGCCGGCGTGTACGCGGGCGGCGACATCGTCACCGGGGCCGCCACCGTGATCCAGGCCATGGGCGCCGGCCGCAAGGCCGCGCGCGCGATGAAGGCCTACCTCGGCCTGCGCGACAGCAGTTCCGTCTACGACGCCGGCGCCGAGGGATCGCTGTTCGGCATTCCGCGCGCCGAGCACGGCTTCGCGCTGGTCAGGGTCGCCTGAGCACAACGAGAGAGCAAGGAACGAGCATGAATGCTGCAGTCCTGGACCGCCCGGCCTCCAAGGGCAATGCCGGAACCAAACGGGCCGTCAGGCTGCCCGAGCACATCGTCGAGGTGATCAGCGATTCCGGCGAAGGCGCGCAGCGCTGCGGCCAGGCGCTGGCCTCGGTCGCCGCGCGCAGCGGCAACGGCATCTGGACCGTCGAGATCATCCCGGCCGAGATCCAGCCGCCGGCACGCAGCGTGGCGGGAGCGAGCGGAATCCGCATCAGGATCGGATCCAAGCAGGTGACCAACGGCGGCGACGAGACCGACCTCGTCGTCGCGTTCAACGAGCAGGTGCTGCTTGGCCGCGTGCGTGCCGGAGAACTCAAGCAAGGCGCGACGATCCTGCTCGAAAACATGTGGGGAGAGCACCGCGACCCGACGATCGTCAAGTCCTACGTCGAAGCGGTGAAAGGCCTGAAGGAGGCCGGCTTCCGCGTGATCGACCTGCCCCTCGAGAAGGAATGCCGGGCCCTGATGAGCGATGCGCGGCGCGGCAAGAACATGTTCGTGCTGGGCGTCCTGTGCAACATCTACAGCCTCGACCTGCAGCTCGCGCGCGACCAGATCGCCCTGACCTTCGGCAAGAAGGACCAGAAGGTGATCGACTCGAACGTCCGCCTGATGGAAGCCGGCTTTGCGTGGGGCGAGGCCAACCTGGACTTCAAGTACGAGATCCCGGCCGAGAAGGCGAAGGTGCCGCAGATCGTCGTCAACGGCAACACGGCCGTGGCGCTCGGCGTGCTGGCGTCGGGCATGGACATCTGCGCGATGTACCCGATCACCCCGGCGACGTCGGCATCGCACTACCTGTCCGACTGCTTCGAGCGCGTCGGCGGCATCGTGCACCAGGCCGAGGACGAGATCGCCGCGTGCGCGTTCGCGATCGGAGCCTCCTACGCGGGCCGCTGTGCCGTGACGATCACGTCCGGCCCGGGCTACTCGCTGAAGCAGGAAGGCATCGGCCTGGCGGTGATGGCCGAGATCCCCCTGGTCGTCGTCAACGTGATGCGCGGCGGCCCGTCGACGGGCCAGCCGACGAAGGTCGAGCAGGCCGACCTCCTGACCGCCGTCTACGGCAGCCACGGCGATGCTCCCAAGGTGGTCATCGCCGCCACCAGCATCGAGGACTGTTTCTACTCGATGATCACGGCACGCAAGATCGCCGAGACGTTCAACATGGTCGTGGTCGTCCTGACGGACGCCAGCCTCGCGACGGCGCAGCAGCCGTTCACGCGACCGAGCTTCAACGAAGAGTGGCTCGCGCCGCCGATCGACCAGTCGCCTCTGCCGGAAGGCGCGAAACCCTACGACTGGGACAAGGTCACGGGCATCGCGCGGCGCTTCTCGCCCGGCCAGCCCAACGGCATGCACACGATCACGGGACTGGCGCACGACCGCGCGAGCAAGGTCGCGTACGACCCGATCATCAACGAGGAAGGCCTGCGCATGCGCAGCCTGAAGCTCGCGACCCTGCAGAAGACGCTGAAGACGCCGCCGGTGTTCGGCGATCCCGAAGGCGACCTGCTGGTCGTCGGCTGGGGCAGCACGCAGGGCGTCATCGAGGAAGCCGTGCAGCGCCTGCGCGACGAGGGGCTGAAGGTCTCCGCCCTGCAGATGCGCTTCATCCAGCCGATGCCATCGGGCATCAAGGACATCCTCAAGCGCTTCAGGAAGGTGATGACGGTCGAGGGAACCTGGGCCGATCGACCGGACGAGGACGAAGTCATCGACCAGGAAAACCGCCGCTATGCCCCGCTCGCGATGATGCTGCGCGCGCGGACGCTGATCGATGTGGACTGCTGGACCGAGGCACGCGGCCAGCCGATCAAACCGGGCCTGGTAGCCAAGGCGCTGCGCGCCAAGCTGGCCGAATGAAATCGAGCGAAGGAAAGTAGACGATGGGCTCCGCACTCAGCCAGTACATCATCAAGCTGCACGAGGAACATCACACCCTCG
>Ga0316195_10000098_pt1 | contig 27458 bp, 21 predicted proteins | sample Phised1_MG_FD_204937 | JGI IMG/M metagenome (GOLD analysis project Ga0316195, IMG submission 204937) | Coastal sediment microbial communities from Maine, United States - Phippsburg sediment 1 | ecosystem: Environmental > Aquatic > Marine > Coastal > Sediment | place: USA: Maine | collected...
CGACGAAGAACATGACAGCTCTCTGAAGCAACAGGAGGGGCTACGGTATTCGGCGCGCGACCTGGCGGTCGCGCGCGGCAAAAAATTGAATATTCCGGTTGTGCTGGGCTCGGCAACGCCGTCTCTAGATACCCTGCAACGTTGCCGCGAAGGCGCCTATCACGTGGTAAACCTGCCGACGCGCGCCGGCAAAGCCGTCCCGCCGCTCATGCGCCTGGTTGATCTCACCAGGCACGATGCTTACACAGGGCTCAGTGAACCCGTCATCAGTGCCATTGAAAAAAACGTCAAGCGTGGCGGACAGGTGCTGGTGTTCTTGAATCGACGGGGATTTGCACCAACCCTTATCTGTTCCGGATGCGGCAAGGTCGCGGAATGTACCCGTTGCGATTCCCGAATGACCGTACATGCCGGCAGCAGCCTGTTGAAGTGCCATCACTGCGGCGCACAGCGACCCATCGAAAGTGAGTGCGCAGACTGTGGCGCCGGCTGCCGGCCATTGGGTCACGGCACCGAGCGACTTGAGGATGCCCTCCGTAGCCGGTTTCCCGGCGAGGAAATCACGCGTATCGATTCTGACAGCACGCGGCTGAAGGGAACGATGAGCAAGGCGCTGACCATGGCTACGACCGGGCAGACACGCATACTGGTTGGTACGCAAATGCTGTCCAAAGGCCATCATTTTCCCAACCTGACGCTGGTTGTCGTCATCGACGCGGACCAGGGGCTTTTCAGTACTGACTTCAGAGGTGGGGAGCGGCTCGCGCAGAGCCTCATCCAGGTTGCTGGCAGGGCGGGACGGGAGGAACAGCAGGGCGAGGTTATTATCCAGACAGCGTTTCCAACACATCGATTCTGGACAGAGTTATTCAGCGGCGGCTACCAGGGCGTTGCCGAAAACGCGCTCGCGGAGCGCGAAAGCACATTGTGGCCGCCATTTTCCAGGCTCGCTCTTGTTCGCGCCAACGCCGCATCCAGAGCCGATGCCCACCGTTTTCTCGAGACCGCGCGCAGATACGCCGAAGGCTCCGGAATCGAGGGCGTTCGGTTGCTCGGACCGGTGAGCGCGCCAATGGAGCGCAAAGCCGGGAGATACCGGGCTCAGCTACTGGTGCAGAGCCGGCAACGCGCCAATTTGCACCGGCTTCTCGGCTGGCTCCGGAATTCATTGGAAGGAAGTACTGAGGCACGGCGGGTAAGATGGTCCATTGACGTCGATCCGATTGAGCTTTTCTGAATGAACGTTAGAATTGCCGCCTCTTTACCGACAGTCGAACCGGGAACAGGATCTTGAAAAGCAGTATCGCAAAACTCGTTGCGCAGGCAATCTCGACCTTGCCGGACTATTCGGACGCACCGGAAGTCGCTTCTATCAGCACGACAGTCGAACGAACCCGTGACCCACGCCACGGCGACTTCGCAACAAATATCGCCATGCGACTCGCCAAAGCGGCGGGCAAGAATCCACGCGCAATAGCCCAGGCGATTATTGCTGCGCTTCCCGGGAATGACCTGGTCGACAAGGTCGACATCGCCGGCCCGGGCTTTATCAATTTTCACGTCAGTAGCAAGGCGTTCCATCACGAGTTGGAGACAATCCTGGAAAAGGGTGCGCACTACGGTCGCCAGGAAAAGCGCTCGGCGCCCAGGGTCCTTCTTGAATTCGTGTCTGCAAATCCGACCGGTCCTTTGCACGTTGGTCACGGACGTCATGCCTCTTACGGTGCGACACTCGGTAACCTGCTTGAGGCTGCGGGCTACCCGCTGGACCGCGAATACTACGTGAATGACGCGGGTCGACAAATGGACATCCTCGGCGTCAGCGTGTTGCTCAGAATTCTTGAATCAAGAGGCAACGCGATCCATTTTCCGGATGCCGGCTACAAAGGCGAATACATAAAGTTGATAGCCGCCGAGATCGGAGATGTGGCGGAGATATCAGCCACGGAACTTTTTGCCAACCTGCCAGCCGATGCGCCTGAGGGCGACAAGGAAGCTTTTATCGGCGCTTTGATTGACAGGGCCGAAGCGTTTCTGGGGACAGAGGCGTTTCACCAGCTTCGGCGTCGATCGCTGACGTCGATTCTCGACGATATCAAGGACGACCTCGCGGAATTCGGCGTTACTTTCGACCAGTGGTTTTCGGAACAAAGCCTGACGGACGACAGGCTGATTGAAAAGGCCCTTGCCGTGCTAAAAGAGCGTCGCATGCTCTACGAAAAGGACGGTGCAACCTGGTTCAGGGCGACTGATTTTGGCGACGAAAAAGACAGGGTCGTAGTGCGCGAGAACGGCAAGAAAACGTATTTCGCATCGGACATCGCTTATCACTTTGGCAAGCGGGAACGCGGCTACGAAATTCTCATCGACATCCTCGGCTCCGACCATCACGGGTATATAGCCCGGGTTCGCGCAGGGCTTGAAGCCATGGGTTACGCCGGCGACAGCCTTGAAGTGAACCTGGTGCAGTTCGTCACGCTTTATCGCGGCGGCGAAAAGATGCAGATGTCGACCCGGTCGGGTGAGTTCGTCACGTTGCGTCAATTGCGGAAAGAAGTAGGCAACGACGCGGCGCGCTTCTTTTATGTCATGCGCTCGAATGACCAACACCTGGACTTTGATCTTGAACTGGCCAAGAGTCGCTCCAATGACAATCCGGTGTATTACATTCAATATGCACATGCGCGCGTTGCCAGTGTCTTCCGTCAACTGGCCGAGAAATCATTTACGTACGAAGAGGCAGTCGGCATCAAACACTTCGACCGGCTGACCGAGACCCACGAGAAGGCGCTGATGTCGTCGCTCAGCAGGTATCCCGAGCTTATTGAGCTCGCTGCCAACAATCGTGCCCCGCAACATCTTGTTCACTTCCTGCGTGACCTGGCCAATGAACTGCACAGCTATTACAACGCGCACACCTTTATCGTTGACGACGCCACATTACGTAATGCACGGCTTGCGCTGATCAAAGCAACACGTATCGTAATCGCGAATGGTCTTGACATTATCGGCGTTTCGGCTCCGGATACGATGTAACGGGCATGGCAAAGCGAAAAGTTAAACGGACACAAAGACGGACAACAACCCGGCACAATCGGCGGGAAGACTATCCGGGCTGGATGTGGATGTTATTCGGCCTGACCATTGGACTTTCGGTCGCATTTGCCATCTACATGAAGGATCAACGTAATCCAGTGCCGCCGCAGTCGGTCGCCCGGCAGCCGGCGAGCATGGAAGAGTCCCTGGAGCGCACGCCTTTAGCTGCCGCTGCGGAACCGGCGACCACCCCGGTACCCGCGGCCGAGGAAAACGCCGAACCACGTTTTTCCTTCTACAATATGCTGCCGAATTTTGAAGTGGTGCTGCCGGAGGAAGAATCGGACGTGAGCCGGGACCGGGCGATCGAAGCAATTCAGCAGCCGGGCACCTATGTTTTGCAGGCGGGCTCATTTGGCGACCTTGCCGACGCCGACCGTCGCAGAGCGGAACTTGCATTGCTCGGCCTGGAATCGCGTATTCAACGAGTGTCGATTGATGACAAAACCTTTCACCGTGTTCGCATTGGTCCGATTTCTGATCTCGACCGGTTGAACCTTATCCGCAATCAACTCCGCCAGGCGAAAATTGATGCCTTGCGCATTCGTCTTGGCGATTAGGCGCTACCTGTTACCCGCGATCCTGCTGGCCGGCTGTGCCAGCGCCCCATCGCCTGGTCCCGCCGTGCCGGCGGAGCCGGCGCCAGCCGCTGTAAACGCGGAACCTTCGTTGCCACAACCGCCGCAGCGGGACCTGTCACGCAAACGGATAAGCTTTGCTGCCGTCGGTGACATGATGCTTGGCACCGACTACCCCGATAACCATCTGCCCGACGATGACGGTGTGGGCTTCCTGACGGCCGTGACACCGATACTTTCATCCGCAGACATTACCTTCGGAAATCTTGAAGGTGTTCTGCTGGACGGCGGTGAGCCCGGGAAGAAGTGCGGCAATCCGAATGCCTGCTACCTGTTTCGTTCGCCGTCACGCTACGCACGTCACTATAAGAATGCGGGCTTCGATGTTATGAGCCTCGCAAACAATCATGCCCGCGATTTTGGCGAAGAAGGGCGGCTTGCAAGCATGAAGACCCTGGCGGCGTCCGGAATCAAGCATTCCGGCCTAGAGGGCGACTTCGCGACCATGACAACGAATGGTCTGAGTGTCGCAGTCATGGCTTATGCGGTCACCCGGAATTCGAACCTTCTGCTCGACTACGAGTTGGCTCAATCAACTGTTGCCGAATTTGCTGCGACGCATGACATCGTCATGGTCAGCTTTCACGGTGGTGCGGAGGGCCGCGATGTGGCCCATCTGCCATTCGCTGAGGAGGAATACTTTGGCGAGCCGCGCGGCGATGTCGTCAAGTTTTCACGCATGATGATAGATGCCGGGGCCGACCTTGTCGTAGGACACGGCCCGCATGTTGTTCGAGCGATGGAAAACTATAAAGACCGTTTGATTGCGTACAGCCTGGGTAATTTTGCGACGTACTACGGCATCAGCGTCGAGGGTCAAAAAGGCGTTGCCCCTGTTCTTACGGTTACGCTCGACGGCGACGGAAAATTTGTCGAAGGAAAGATTCATTCAACGATTCAATTGCGTCCCGACGGCCCATCGATCGACCCGCAGAGCCGTGCTCTTGACCTTATCAGGCAATTGAGCCAGCAGGATTTCGGCTCGCCGGGCGTGTTTTTCGGTTCCGATGGCACAATTCAGCCCATACCGCGTCAATCCGTTAGGTTTTTAGCTGACACTTTCTGATCCGGAAGTCGGGAGTAGCCGTAAGGCGATTCGGCAGCTGATGCCGCATATTTAATCAGGAGAGCAGGATGACATTGCCGTTGATCGGACCTGACCAGGACTTTGCCATTTGGGCCGTACTGATAGCCATCTCCGCTTTCGGCTTCTGGTGCGAACGTTTCGCATGGGGCAGAAAATACTCCGGCGTAATGTTGCTGATAACGTTGGCCATCGTCCTCGCTAACCTGCGCATCATCCCGACCAAGGCACCGGTTTACGACACCGTATGGGAATATCTCGTGCCGATTGCCATTGTGCTCTTGTTGTTCGAGGCAGACCTGAAGAGGATTGTGCGGGAGTCGGGCCCAACGCTGATAGCCTTCATCATTGGCAGTGCCGCTGTCGTCGCCGGCACCGTAACCGGCGCCTTGTTGCTGAACCTTGGCCCGAATGAAGCAGAAATGGCCGGCATCTTTACCGGCACCTATATTGGCGGAAGCCTCAACTTTGCCGCGGTCGCCGAAGCGACAAACATGCAGAACAGTAGCATGCTCGCAGCGGCGATCGCGGCAGACAACGTGGTCACGAATCTGCATTTCCTGCTGATTATTTTCATTCCCGGAATAGCCTGGATGGCGAAACGGTATCCGACACATCACATGGATAATGCGCGGGTGGTGGCGATCGATCCGGACAAGCCGGCACACTCAATCGCCAACCTCGACATCGCCGGCCTTCTCGCAGGCCTCGCATTGGCCTTTGCGATTGCGGCCGCAGGCAGCTGGCTGGCTGATATTGCAGGTTTTCCACAGTTCTCAATCCTCGTTATCACTGCAATAACGGTTTTCGTCGCAACTTTGCTGCCTTCACAGATGAAGAAACTATCCGGCTGCCGCGAATCGGGCAACGTGATGATGTTCATTTTTCTTGCGACTATCGGTGCGAGCGCTGACGTCTGGGAACTTATGGAGATTGCGCCGGTTTTCTTCGTTTATGCCAGCATTATTATCGTCGTTCACCTCAGCATACTCTTCGGCGTCGGCTTCCTGATGCGACTCGACCTCGCTGAGCTCCTCATGGCCTCCGCAGTCTGTATCGGCGGGCCGTCCAGCGCACCGGCTCTTGCGTCCGCAAAGGGCTGGGGCGACCTGGTTACCCCGGGCATTCTCGCCGGATCATTCGGTTACGCGATCGGCAGTTTTGTCGGGGTCCGGGTTGCCACCTGGCTTGCCTGATACCGGTCCGGCACGGCGTGGCTCGAGGATTTCGGGTACATACCCACCTGCGAACGGCCCGCTCCGGTTTGATATCGCGTGGCCGACGCCTTCGAACTCACAGCTGTTGCCGTCGAATTCCTGGTCAAATAATTCAAGGTATTCGGCAATTGGCGCTGACGGCGCAGTGCCGTCGGTCTCGCCGGGTGCGCGCATCATCGGCCCACCGGTTGGGCCGGGATTGCTGTAATATCTGGCAACTCTGCAGAAAATAACAAGATTCTCTAGGACGCCTCATGCAAGAAATCGTCAGTGGTATCAATGGCTGGGTCTGGAGCCCGGCACTTATCTATCTCGCGTTGGGCGCCGGGTTGTTTTTCTCGGTGCTGACCCGTTTCGTGCAGCTGCGACTGTTCCGCGAGATGCTTCACCTGCTGTTTTCGGGCAAGGAATCGGAGAAGGGTATTTCGTCATTCCAGGCGCTGGCCGTGTCCCTGTCTGGTCGCGTCGGCACAGGCAACATTGCAGGCGTTGCCGCTGCCATCGGCTTTGGCGGTCCTGGTGCCGTTTTCTGGATGTGGGTGGTCGCATTCCTTGGCGCATCAACGGCCTATGTGGAAGCCGCGCTGGGGCAGATCTACAAAGAAGTCGACGAGGGACAGTATCGCGGTGGACCTGCTTTCTACATCGAGAAAGCTATGGGCCAACGGTGGTATGCCTGGATTTTTGCCGTATCCACCATTTTTGCGTGCGGTGTGTTACTTCCGACCGTTCAGGCCAATGCGATAAGCACAAGTGTCGAGATTGCGCTTGGTACCAACGGCACCATCGAAACCTTCCTCGGCACTATTAGTGTCACGAAGCTGGCGGCCGCTGTTTTCGTGGTTACTATTTTTGGATTTATTATTTTCGGCGGGGTAAAGAGGATCGCGCATGTTACGCAGATCGTCGTACCTTTCATGGCGATCGGTTACATTCTTGCCGCAATTATTATTATCTTGATAAACATTGCGGAGCTGCCGGGCATTATCGCAATGATCGTCGGTGATGCATTCACACCAATGGCCGGTTTCGGCGCGGCGATCGGCTGGGGCGTAAAGCGGGGCGTGTACTCGAACGAAGCTGGCCAGGGAACCGGGCCACATGCCGCCTCGGCGGCGGAGGTTCAGCATCCGGCGCAACAGGGACTGGTGCAGGCGTTCTCGGTTTATGTAGACACACTGTTTGTCTGTTCCGCCACCGCATTCATGATTTTGATTACCGGCGCTTACAACGTGCAGGACGGGCTCACGGGGTTTGTTGTGCAGAACCTGCCGGCGGCGACGGACCCGAACAGCGCCGCATTTACCCAATTTGCGGTGGAAAGCGTCATGCCGGGGGTTGGCAAACCCTTTGTTGCTATCGCGTTGTTCTTCTTTGCGTTCACGACCGTACTTGCTTATTACTACATCGCCGAGACCAACATCGCCTACCTGCGACGCTTTTTCCGGGTGCCCGGCGAAATGATCATACTGAAGCTCGTTATGATGGCTGCGGTGTTTTACGGCGCGGTCAGAACAGCCGAACTTGCCTGGGGACTGGGTGATATCGGCGTCGGCCTAATGGCGTGGCTAAATATCATTGCCATCCTGATCCTGTTCGTCATGGGTAAGCCGGCGCTCAAGGCGCTCGCAGACTACGAGCGGCAGAAGAAGGCAGGCGTCGAACAATACACGTTTGATCCGGAGGCGCTCGGTATAAAGAACGCCGACTTCTGGAAAAACAGGAACCCCTGACAACCAGAGTGAGAGCAGTTATGAATTCAGTCACAGCAGGAGTTGTTCTGCTTTTTTCCCTATGTCTATCTTCAACTGACGCGCTGGCACAACAGGGCAAAGACCAGCAGAAAGCCGTTCTGATCACCGGTGCAAGCACGGGCATCGGACGAAACATGGCGGAAACGCTGGCGGCCGAAGGCTATTTCGTCTATGCGGGCGCCAGGAAGCAGGCCGATATCGATGCGTTGAGCGACATCGACAACATCCAGGGCATCAGGCTCGATGTCACGGCCCAGGAAGAAATTGATGCGGCGGTTGAGACGGTGCGCAAGGAAGGTCGTGGCCTTTACGGCCTGGTCAATAATGCGGGTGTCGGCGTCATCGGGCCAATGATCGAAGTTGATGAAGAAGACATGCGGTTTCAAATGGATGTGAACGTGTTCGGCCCGTATCGGGTTACGAAGGCGTTTGCGCCGCTAATTATCGAAAGCAAAGGCAGAATTACAACGACCGGCTCCATTTCAGGAATATTGTCGGGCACGCTGTTCGGACCGTACAGCATGAGTAAACACGCTATCGAGGCTTTTACGGATTCACTCGCACGCGAAATGCGAAAATTTGACGTGCAGGTCAGCGTGATCGAGCCGGGCAACTACAACTCCGCCATCATCGCTAACCTGAAACGGCGAATGGATGCTCGCGGGCAGTCGCCGGAGGGCTCGCTGTACGAAGAAGAAATGAACAGGATGCTCGCCGGTATGGACTCTATTGAAAAGGACAAGGACCCCGATGAGGTCTCTGCCGCATTACTGGCATTCCTGTCCGACCCGAATCCAAAGCGTCGCTACATGGTCGTACCGGAAGAAGCCCAGGCGGAAATTACGATCCGCAAGGCAATCGCCGAACTTACTGAGCTAAATGAGGATCAGCCCTATACCTACGACCGTGACGAACTGGTCGCAATGCTTGATGAGGCATTGGCTTCCCGGAAAAAATAGCGCTCGAAAATGGCATTGTGCCGCTTGCCCGCTTTTCGATCTCAGCCCTCACTCAGCAGATGTCTTGAATTCGACACCTAGCGAACGTAGTTTGCGGTAGAGGTGCGTTCTTTCCATGCCAACCCGGAGCGCCAGCTTGCCAACCTTACCGTCACAAAGCGCAAGTTGCTGTTGCAGGTAGGCACGTTCGAACTGTTCTCGAGCCTCGCGTAGCGGCAGGGCGAGTAAGTCTTGCTTAACCAGGGGCTCATCGGCAATCGATGATGCGGTGATTTCCGCCTCAACCTCATTGAGCGAAATCTCTTCATCAGCATTTCCCATCAACAATCGCCTGACGAGATGCTTCAGTTCGCGCACATTGTCAGGCCATGGATAATTTCTGAGTCGATTTTGTGCGGCAACGCTGAAGCGACGAAATGGAAGGTCCTCGGCGTCGACCAGTTTGTCGACATAGTAGCTCAGCAACTCCGGCAAATCTTCCACGTACTCTCTGAGCGGCGGCACCCTGACCGACAATGGGTTCAGGCAGGAAACGAGGTCGCGACGGAGCTCATCACGCTCAACTGCTTTCTCGTAGTCAGCGTTGGCAGTGGCAATCACCCGCGCCTGCAATTTTATGGGCTTATGCCCGCCGGAGCGGATGAATTCACCTTGCTCCAGCACGCTGATGATGAGTTTCTGTGCCTGATCGCAGAGGTCGGTCAGTTCGTCGATAATCAGAGTGCCGTTTTTCGCGCGCTCAAAATAACCGCTATGAACGTTTCCGCCGTCTTCGCTGCCCAGCAGTCGCTCCTCGGCGTTGCTCTCCGTCAGCGACGCCGCTATCAGCGTGACCAGCGGGGCGTCGGCACGCGAACTCATGCTGTGAACATAACGCGCAAAAGCGCTACGACCGGATCCCGGTTCACCGCTGAACAAAATAGACGAATCGTGACGGGCAAACTGCTGAACCTTTTCGCGCAGGCCTTTCATAAGAGCGCTGCGGCCAATCGGCGCAAGCAATGAGGGCAGCATGCTGCGGGCGGCACCCACCGGTTTCTTCGACGAGTCAATTGCGCGCTCCACGGTGTGCAAAAGTTTCGCGAGCGACAATGGTTTTTCAACGAAGTCGAAAGCACCGAGACGCGTAGCCTCAACCGCGGTATCCACGGTACCGTGCCCGGACATCATGACGACCGGACAATCGAGATCTCCGGGCTCCGACCATTCGCGTAGCAAGGTGATACCGTCAGTTCCTGGCATCCAGATGTCGAGCAAAACAAGATCGAACTTCGTATCAACCTTTGCAGCACGTGCTTCATCAGCGTTCCCGGCAACAGAAACATCGTATCCTTCCTCTGAAAGTATCTCGTCTATGAGGACCCGAATGTCCTCCTCGTCGTCGACGACCAGTACACGTGGTCCGCTCATGCCCTCTCCCTCCGCTTCTCCGGCCTGCCCGGCGTTTTCGCGATTATCTGACCTCGAGCTGTTTCATTCACCGGTAACTGAATTCGTATCAACGCGCCGCCCTCTTCAGGATTTATTGCTTCGATGCTCCCCATGTGTTCCTCGACAAGTTTTTTCACAATTGCCAGGCCCAGCCCTGTTCCTTTCGGTTTCGTCGTGACATACGGATCGAATATCTGGCTGAGTGAATTGCTTTTGAAACCGGGGCCATTATCTGCAACGACGATGTTCACAACATTGACTCCATTAACTTCTGCGGCGGTCACGTCAACCTCAATACGGCCATCGGGCGTTTGTTCCAGAGCCTCGGTCGCATTGCGTAACAGGTTGTGCAAAATTTGCCGGATTCGACCGATGTCCGCCTCGATTTTCGGCAAGTCGGAGTCCGTCTTCAGGATGATCCTGATATCGCTCTCCTGTGCCCGGTAGAGATCGACAACCTCATGGACAAGAGCCCCAATATCAAATTTGTTCAGCTCAATGTCCGGTGCACGCGCATAGTCACTGAACGCGTTGACCATTTCCTTCATGGCCTCAACCTGTTGCACGATCGTATGCGTCGCCCGATCGAGAACCTGGGCTTCTTCTTCCGGAAGCGTATGCAGGTACTTGCGCCGCATGCGTTCTGCGGACAGCTGGATAGGCGTCAGCGGATTCTTGATTTCATGTGCCAGCCTGCGCGCGACTTCGCCCCATGCAGCATCCCGTTGGGCCTGCAAGAGTGCCGTTATGTCGTCGAATACCACGACGAAGCCGGCCGCGTGATCCTCGTCGCCAGGCAATGTCGTACAGGCGCAGGTGAGAACACGTCGCCCGACTTCGCCGCGCAGTACAATTTGCTCACGCCATTCCGTTTCCCCTGCGTTCAGATGAACGCGGGCGACATCCACAAATTGCTCCAGCAACGGCTGGCCCTTCGCAACGTCCGGCAGAAATTCGCCGATCCGGTTTTCAAGATCAACGTTCAGGATCGAACCAGAGGCTTCGTTCGCGTTACGTATCCGCAGGTCGGACTCCAGCGCAACAACGCCGGTCGAGAGGCGGTCCAGGATGACGGCAAGATTCGCGCGCTCGGCTTCAACCAGTGCCTGACTCAGGCTTGCCTCGCGGCGCGCCGATGACAATCGCTGCGTCATATCGTTGAATGAATTGATCAGGAAGCCGATCTCGTCCCGCGACGGCGCCGGCAGCCGGGTATCGAAGTCGCCTTTCGCGACCGCTCGGGTGCCGGCAACCAGATCCTGAATCGGCGCGACCAGCCAGCGTGACAGCACGAAGGCGCCATAGATCGACGCAAGCAGGGAGATCATCAGAACCACGGTCAGCGTCAGCGAAAAATTCCTTTTCAGCGGCTCCCGAATATAGGAGGCGCGCTTGTAATCGCTGCTCGACGACTCCACGCTGTTCGCCATTTTGCTGATGCGCTCAGGCACAGGGTACAAAGCCTGAATGATGCCGAAGCGGTCCGGGAGCGCCGGATTCGCAAAAGGTACCGCGGTGCGAATCTGGTAATTGCCGTCTTCAACCGGATCCAGGCTGACGAACGGGCGATTCTGTGCAACCTGCAACAACACTTCGTCAGTCAGTGATTTCGGCAAGCTGCCCGCGGATTGATCCGAGCTTGTCGCAAGAATCTGGCTGTTGCGCCCGAAAATGGATACTTCGCTGGCGCCACTTTCCCGACGCAAACGGCTGAGTTCGAAAATCAGTTGCCGCGGGCTGACATCCTGCAACCGGTTTGAGATCTGCGCCGTGGTGCCAAGATGGTCACGCATCTGGATGCCGAGCGCCGCCTGGCTCAGGGCCAACGCCTCATCAAGACCGGTTTCGATTTCGATGTTGAACCAGCTGTCGATGCCACTATTGATGAACTGAATCGAAAAGTAGAAGACCACCAGCAATGGAAGAACGGCAAGGCCGACGAACATTCCGACCATGCGCGCCTTGAGTTTGGATCCGGGGACGTTGTTTCGATAGTCGCGCAGCAATCGCGCAAGATTGCCTACCATCAAGACAAATAGAACGATTACACCGGCAATATTGATCAACAGGATGGTAATGTGCAGCGATTCGTAGTCATCCGAGTTTTGTGGCGTCCAGCTAAGAAGAAACAAAGCAACGAGCGCCAGCCCGACGCCGATGGCACCGATTAATCCGACTGCAATGCGCCTTATCTTTCTAGCGTCCATTCATACCATTCACTTTCCAATTGCCACTGACTGCGCCAGAAAAACAGGATCCTGAGAGCCGCGGGATACTGACGGGTGCTTAGCCTTGCGCGGAGCCGCAGCCGGTAACGGCTGTCCGAGTCGAGAACCGCATCGTCGATGACCGGCAGGCCCTGGATTCGCCCAAGATTATTGAGCGCGGAATACAGCGTCGAGAAAGAGTCAAGATCGCCGCTGTTGAGATTCCGAACCAGGTAACGCTGACTCAGAGGACGGTATTCAAGCTCATACTGAAAAGTCAGGTGAGCGACAGAATCGTCAAGCCACAGACCACGGACCCGGATCACTTCAAATTCGAGATCGATTGTGAGCGGCACACCACTGTTGAGCGCGTCGAGCGCCTCGTCGCTGAGAATTAGTTGCAGTCGGGCGTCCAGCGCGTGCACACCATCGGTCAGCGTGGTCGAAGCAGAACGAATATCGAAAAAGCCGCGACGTTCGGGCAGTTGCTGCGCCTTGAGCGGTGCGGCCACAAGCATGCTGGCGAGCATGGCAAGCACGACGACGCGCAACCCTTGAATTCCTCTCATATCATTAGTGTGCTGCAGCACTACGTGGACACCTTCTCTATAAGGACGTAGTAAAAGCCATCCATTCCTTCTGTGCCGGGTAATACTTGCCAGCCGACGGCCTTTGGACGCATTAGAGCCGAGATGTTGTAGTCATGCAACACACGGATTTCGCGGGTATCGGCCTGCGATGCCAGGAACGGTGCGACAACGCCCTCATTTTCCTCGCTGAGGACGGAGCAGGTGACGTAGAGCAGCCTGCCGCCAGGCTTGACCACTGTCCACAACGCCTCCAGCATCTCTCGCTGCCGCGCCGCCAGTTTTGCTATATCCCTGTCGCGGCGCAGTAACTTGATGTCCGGATGTCGCCGAATCACGCCCGTTGCCGAACAGGGCGCGTCGAGCAAGACACGATCAAACGGCCGGCTATCCCACCATTCCGCGGGTGCGGATGCATCGCCCGCAAACAGCGTTGCCTGCATGCCAAGGCGGGCGAGGTTTTGCTTTACGTTTTCCAGTCTGACGGCATCCGAGTCCAGCGCCGTGACCTCACTGCCGTCGCCAAGAATTTCCAGCAAGTGTCCGGTCTTGCCGCCGGGTGCCGCACAGGCGTCGAGCACCCGCCGACCGCCACCTTCAAGCAGCCACGGCGCCGCAAGTTGCGCGGCACAGTCCTGGACCGACACCTGCCCCTCGGCAAAACCAGCCAGGTCTTCCACCGCTACCGGGTTCTCAAGGCGAATCGCCTGTTCTGCGCCGGGCAGCAACTGGCCGTCAATTCCTGTCTGTTCGAGATACTGCTTTGCGCTGCAGCGTTGCCGGTTAACCCGGATCCACATCGGCGCACGATCGTTGTTGGCCCGAATTATCGATTCCCAGTCATCGGGCCAGTCCTTTCGCAAACGCTCGATCAACCACTGCGGGTGATTGAAACGCGCTTCGTCGTTTGCCGGTACGCCGGCGGCGATTTCCCGACGCACGAAGTTGCGCAAGACTGCATTCATGAGACCGGCGTACCTGGGTCGGCGAAGTACTCGTGCCGCTTCGACGGTCATGGACACCGCCGCATGATCAGGCACCCGCGTGTCACCGAGCTGGTACAGGCCAATGACAAGCAGCGATTCGATGACGCTGTCGCTCGCCTTTAGCGGCCGTTCGAGTAATTGCCGCAATTGTGATCGGAGACGGTAGTGATACCGGATGCTGCCGTAACAAAGCATGCGCAGGAGTGGTTTGTCAGCGGCACTGATACTTTCCTCAACGGAGGCCAGTACCGCATCGAGCGAGCGCCCTTCGCTGACGACTGCGTCCAGTGCCATAGCCGCCTTGGCGCGCAGTTTAGCGCCTGTATTGCTGGCCGCCACGCTGTTCAGCCGAGCCTCTGGTTGACCAGCGTTGCCTGATCGGCAAACTGGGCGGCGGAAATCTTGCGCCGTCCTGGCCGCTGCACCTCGAGTAGCCGCAACGCACCGCTGCCGCAGGCAATGTCGATACCCGCTTTGCCGGCCCGTAAAACCAGGCCCGCAGGATCCCCGGCGGCATCGATTATCTGTGCCCTCCAGCATTTGACTCGTTCCCCGTGGAAGTCGAAAAACGCGCCGGGAACTGGATTATAAGCTCTTATTTTTCTTAGAATTTCCGACGCCGACTCTGTCCAGTCCAGGGCTGCGTCGGCGGTGTGAATCTTGCCGGCATAGGTTGCCGCCGCCTCGTCCTGAGGGACGGCCGTAAGGCGGCCGGCCAGTATCGCGGGAAGCGTTGCCACGAGCAGTTTTCCGCCCGCTTCGGCCAGGCGATCGTGCAACTGGCCAGCGGTTTCCTCCTCCCCGATATCGAGCGGGGTACTGGCAAATACGGGTCCCGTATCCAGACCGGCCTCCATTTGCATCAGACAGGTCCCGGTAACCTTGTCACCGTGCAGAATTGCCTGCTGAATGGGGGCCGCGCCCCGCCAGCGTGGCAACAGCGACGCGTGCACGTTAAGGCAACCGTGTCGCGGGATATCCAGTACGGCCTGCGGCAAGATGAGCCCGTAAGCAGCGACAACGAGCACGTCCGGGTCCGCCAGCGAGATTTTCTCGACCATGTCCTGGCGCTTGAGAGTTTTCGGCTGCCATACCGGTATACCCCTCTCGGCCGCGAAAATTTTCACCGGACTCGCCGTGAGCTTCTTGCCCCGACCAGCGGGCCGGTCCGGCTGCGTCAACACGGCAAGCGGAACATGGTTCGCTTCGACGAGGGCCCGCAGTGACGCCAGCGCGAAGTCGGGCGTGCCGGCGAACAGGATTCTTGCAGCGCTCATGAAGTGATTATCGGGAACAGCGTCGCGATTCGATCAGAGAACAGTCGCGGGTTCAGGCTGCCGCCGCCGCTCTTTCTCCAGGCGCTTGCGGATACGCTGGCGTTTCGCCTCGGATAGATAATCCACAAACAACTTGCCCTCGAGATGATCCATTTCGTGCTGCACACAAACCGCCAGCAGGCCGTCGAAGTCACTTTCGCGTGTTTCGCCGTTGCGGTCGAGATATCGAACCCGTATGTGCTCCGCGCGCTGCACCTCTTCGTAATAGCCGGGCACTGACAGGCAGCCCTCTTCGGTCACCTCTACGCCGTCCTGCTGCAATATGACGGGGTTGATGAGTACCCACGGTTCATTCTTGTCAGCCGATACGTCCGCGACCAGAAGGCGCAGGTGCACATCAACCTGCGTTGCCGCCAGGCCTATTCCCGGGGCGTCATACATGGTCTCGAACATGTCGTCGATCAGGTGCCGCAGCGCTTCATCGACCGCAGCCACCGGCACCGCCTTCTTGCGGAGGCGAGGATCAGGAAATTCCAGTATTTTCAGCTTTGCCATAAATGCTCTGGTCAAAATTAGTGTGAATTCCCAGAAATTGCACCTAAATTTTTGACTTTATTGAATAAGATAGCGGACAATGCCGCGTAATATCTGGGCTGCGAGACCCTCTTTTGGGCCGGAATTGTGACGCGTTTGGCAGCCTCATCGGCGTCGACACGACATATTATAGCAACGACTGCCCCAGGGCAGACACGAACTACTCTGATGGAGCACCCGTCAATTATGTCTCCTGACACAAATTGCCTGAAATACAGTCTCAGAATGACCATTCTTGCGCTGACTGCGTCCATCGCCGGATGCAGCACGATCAGTAATCTGAACCCGTTTGACTCGGATGAAGACGAGGCGCCGCCACCCGCACCGCGGACATCTACGATGCCAAGCGGCTCGTCCTCGCTCGATCCTAACGGGACACGCTCGGCCTCCGCCTCCGCCACCCAGGGTGGAGTCGTGATGCAGCAGGTGAGCCAGCCCGTACCGCTGGCTTCCGGAGCGCCGAATGAATATGTCGTAAAGGACGGCGATACGCTTTGGGACATCGCTGCCACATTCCTCCGCGACCCGTGGTACTGGCCTGAAGTCTGGTACGTGAATCCGCAGGTTGAGAACCCGCACCTTATTTACCCCGGTGATGTTCTGGCGCTGGTAATGATTAACGGCGAACAACGAATCACCAATGTTCGTGCATCGAGCTATCGATTATCACCGCAGGCGCGCGTCACGCCGCTGACCGAATCGATCACGAGCATTCCTTACGAGCAGATTTCGGCCTTTTTATCGAAAGGCCTCGTGCTGGAAAAAGACCAGGCAGACAAGCTCCCGTACATACTGTCGACCCGCGGAGACCATCTGATCGCAAGCGCTGGCAACGAGGTTTACATTCGAGGCGGGGACCCCGTGCCGAATGGAACACGTTTCAGCGTGGTTCATGTCGGTGACGAACTGCGCGATCCGGATGATAAGAAGCTGATCGGGTACCAGGGAATCTACGTTGGCGAAGGCGCAATGTCGCGCGGCGGCGATCCGGCCACGGTTGCGTTGACGGATACCAACCGGGAAGCGCTTGGCGGCGATCGCCTCATTCCGGAAACCGTCGATATTCCGCTCAACTTCTTCCCCAAGTCACCCGACATCGAAATTGATGGTCGCATTATTTCCGTTGTTGACGGCGTTTCGCTGATCGGCCAGTACCAGGTGGTCGTCCTTAATCGCGGTGCGCGCCACGGGCTGGCCCCTGGAGATGTCCTGACCGTATTCCAGGCAGGCGAGGAAGTTAACGATCGCTATGCCAACTCATCGCTGCTCGGAACCGCAATCCGCGGTGGTGGTGAAAAGGTCACGCTTCCAGACGAGGAAGCAGGCACCATCATGGTCTTTAAGGTGTACGACCGTATCGGTTACGGCCTGGTCATGGAGGCAACGAGCGACATTCATGTGCTTGATGCCGTTCGCAACCCGATCTAGAAAGAAATTCCAGAAGGGCCGGTGCCGAGAGGTGCCGGCCCTTTTTCTTTGCTTGCGCCAAATTTGACGTACTCATCCTGCGATGCAGGGACTAGAATCGCACGGTGACTGTATCCGACGACGAAGCAACATGGGCGACCGATCCGACGCATCATATTATCGACGGACACTCGGACGACTTTCCCGGCCTTCTGCGGCAAATCCCCGACCAGCCAGTGCGTCTCTTCGTTGCCGGCAACGTGGATGCCCTGCATTTGCCGGCCCTTGCGATCGTTGGTAGTCGCAATCCGACCCAACAGGGGCGCCGGAACGCCTACGAATTTGCAAAACATCTCGGGCGCTCCGGCTTTTGTATCGTTAGCGGCCTTGCATCCGGTATTGATTCGGCGGCACATGAAGGAGCGCTCGACGGCGGCGCGATGACGGTCGCTTTTCTCGGCCACGGTATCGACCAGATTTATCCGGCTGCCAACAAGGCCCTCGCCGAACGAATAAAGGTGAGCGGGGCGCTTTGTTCCGAATTCGATCTCGGCAGCGAACCGCGACGCCAGCACTTTCCGCAGAGAAACCGGCTGATCAGCGGACTCAGTCTGGGTGTGCTGGTCGTCGAAGCGGCGCAACGCAGCGGCTCGTTGATCACCGCGCGACTTGCGGCGGAACAGGGTCGCGAAATTTTCGCAATTCCGGGTTCGATACATAATCCGATGTCGCGCGGCTGCCACCAACTCATCCGGCAGGGAGCGAAGCTGGTCGAAAGCGCAGCGGATATTGTCAGTGAGCTCGGTCCGCTCGTTGAATCGTTGCTGCAAATCCCTGAAGAGGCGCTGCCCGCGAATCACGCGAGCCATGAACCGGATGCAGATTATGAAATATTGCTGCAGGCCATGGGCTTCGATCCGGCGACAACCGACGAACTTGCCGAGCGATCCGGATTGACGATCGGGCATGTTTCCTCCATGCTTCTTATCCTTGAGCTTGAGGGAAAAATTGAGGCGCAAGCCGGTGGCCGTTACTCAAGTCTGCATAAATAACTCGATTTCGGTCATATAGGGAGATGCTCCAGGCATGAAAGAAAATGTACTCGACGTCTTGATGTATTTGTTTGAGACATACATCGACGCTGAGATAGAGCCGGAGCCGGATCAGAACGAGCTCAAAGACGAGCTATCCCGGGCTGGCTTCGGCGACACCGAGATCGACCGCGCCCTGGACTGGCTTGATGGTCTGACCGACAACCAACACAGATTTATTTGCAACCCGCAAACTCCGCATGGCACGCGCATTTATAACGATGTCGAAACCGAGCGGCTGGACTCCGGTTGCCGGGGGTTCATTACTTACCTCGAGCAGATCGGGATACTGTCTCCACATCAGCGCGAAATACTCGTCGAACGCCTGCTGGCCCTGGAAACGCCGGACATTGATGTCGAGCAGGTTAAATGGGTTGTCCTTATGGTTTTGTTCAGCCAGCCCGGTCAGGAATTGGCCTATGCTCGCATGGAGGACCTGGTTTTCGACGAAGGCGATTCGCAATTGCATTGAGCAAATTTGAGCGCGTCCGGTCGGTTTTCGATGACCAAAAATTTGACACACCGCTCTTAACACTGTAATTCAACCGCGGCATTGCCCGCGGTTTTGCGTTATAGACTTATCAATCTGGGAACGGTCACTCCGAATGTCGAAAAACCTTGTCATCGTCGAATCACCTGCCAAAGCGACAACTATCAGCAAGTACCTTGGCAAAGATTTTGACGTCCTTGCCTCGTATGGTCACGTTCGCGACCTCGTGCCCAAGGAAGGTGCAGTGGATCCTGAGCAGGGGTTCGCCATGAAATACCAGATCATCGAGCGAAACGAGAAACATGTAAATGCAATCGTCAAGGCCCTGAAGAGCGCTGAAGCCCTCTATCTTGCCACTGACCCGGATCGCGAAGGCGAAGCCATTTCCTGGCACCTGATCGAGCTGCTTAAGGAACGCAAGGTTCTCGGCGACAAGGCGGTCCATCGCGTGGTCTTTCACGAGATTACGAAGGACGCTGTCCGACACGCCATCGAGAATCCGCGTAAGTTGTCGACGCACCTGGTGAGCGCACAGCAGGCGCGACGGGCGCTCGACTACCTCGTTGGTTTCAACCTCTCGCCATTGTTGTGGAAAAAAGTTCAGCGAGGGCTGTCCGCAGGCCGCGTGCAAAGCCCGGCGCTTCGCTTGATCGCCGAGCGTGAACTTGAAATTGAAGCATTCAAAGCCCGCGAATACTGGTCCATCGAAGCCGACGTCAGCAAGAAACAACAATCATTCGTTTCGCGGCTGGTGCGTTACAAGGGAGAGAAGGTAGAACAATTCTCTTTTGGCAACGAGCAATCGGCACGCGACGTCGAAACAACCATATTGGCCGCCGCTGCCGGCAAATTGACGACGGTAAAAGTCGACAAAAAGCAGCGACGTCGAAATCCGGCGGCCCCGTTTACGACCTCGACCTTGCAACAGGAAGCGTCCCGGAAACTTGGTTTCAATACTCAATGGACGATGAGAGTCGCACAGAAACTCTATGAAGGCATTGAGTTACCGGACGAAGGTAACGTCGGCCTTATTACCTACATGCGTACTGACTCGGTAACCCTCGCCGATGTTGCGGTGGCCGAAATTCGGGACGTCATCAGCGATCGTTACGGTGCCGAAAATTTGCCTGAGGAAGTTCGGGTATTCAAAACCAAGGCAAAGAACGCGCAGGAAGCGCACGAAGCAATCCGGCCAACGTCGGTGGCGCGCACGCCAGAATCGCTGAAAGGCAAACTCGACGCAGACCAGCTGAAACTGTATGGACTGATCTGGCGCCGTACGATGGCCTGTCAGATGGTGCCCGCCGTCTTCGATACGGTCGCCGTAGAATTCACGCCGGGCGAGACCAGCGCGGAGACGGCGGACGAAGCGCACCGATTTCGCGCCAATGGTTCAGTTCTCGTCGAACCCGGATTCATGGCTGTCTACCATGAAGGCAAGGACGATTCGAAGGAAGATGACGACGATCACCTGCTGCCAGAGATTGATGTCGGCGACGTAATTAACCTTGATCTGTTACGGCCCGAACAGCATTTCACCGAGCCGCCGCCGCGATTTACCGAGGCAAGCCTCGTCAAGACGCTCGAAGAATATGGTATCGGTCGGCCGTCCACCTACGCCAGTATTATCGCAACCCTCAAGAACCGTGAATACGTCGAGATGGACGCGAAACGGTTCATGCCCACTGATATTGGCCGTATCGTCAACGGATTTCTCACCGAGCATTTCAAGCAGTACGTCGATTACGATTTCACGGCGAAGCTCGAAGACGATCTCGACGCTATATCTCTTGGCGACAAGGATCTGGTGCCCTTGCTTGAGGGTTTCTGGAAGCCGTTCCACGAACTGGTCGAAGACAAGGAACAAAGCGTCACACGCGAGCAGGTTGCCCAGGCCCGGGAACTTGGCACTGACCCGAAAAGTGGCAAGCCGGTAACGGTGCGTATGGGTCGCTACGGCCCCTTCGTGCAGATCGGCACGAAAGACGATGAAGACAAGCCAAAATTTGCCGGCTTGCGTCCGGGCCAGAAAATGGCCGACATCGATTTGGCGACGGCGATGGAGCTCTTCAAGCTGCCACGTACACTCGGTGAAACCGCGGACGGGCAAACGGTTGCTGCAAGCATTGGTCGTTTTGGCCCGTATATTCGGTATGGCGACAAATATGTATCCATTCGCGACGACGACCCGTACACGATTGAATTAGCCCGCGCCCTCGAGCTCATCGAAGAGAAAAAGATTGCCGACGCCAATCGCATCATTCTCGACTTTGAGGAAGACGGAATTCAGGTTCTGAACGGCCGTTATGGTCCCTACATTACCGACAAGACCAAGAATGCGCGCGTACCCAAGGATCGCGAGCCGAAAACCTTGACGCTCGAGGAATGCAAAGAGCTGCTCGCGGCGGCTCCCGTTCGCGGATCGCGCGGCAAGAAAAAAGTCGCCGCGAAAAAGGTGGCCAAGAAAAAGGTCGCGAAAAAGAAAGCCGGCAAAAAGAAAGTGGCCAAGAAAAAGGCCGTGCAGAAGAAAGCTAAAAAGAAAAAAGTCACCAAAAAAACTGAGCCCTGACATCGCGGGCCGGACCCTATGGCCAAATCACAAAAACTTCGGCGCGCAAGCAGAATCCTCGAATCGGGTGGCGTCATTGCCTACCCGACCGAAGGCGTTTTTGGACTGGGGTGCCTCGCGGACCACCTGCCGGCTGTGAGCCGGATTCTTGCGATAAAGTCGCGCGATCCCGCGATGGGCCTGGTCGTCATAATCTCCGACCCTGTCCAGATCGCCAGCTGGGTTGATATACCGCTCGCCGACCTGTCGCTCCCCTCCAGCGACGAAAAACCGACTACCTGGGTCGTGCCGGCATCGGACGAGGCGCCCTGGTGGATTTGCGGAGAGCACCCGGGAATAGCTATCCGCCAGACCACCCATCCGGTTGCCCGGGCCCTTTGCGAGTCAGTTGACGCGGCACTCGTGTCAACCAGTGCCAATATATCCGGGCACCCACCGGCGAGAAACAGGTTTGTTCTGCGCCGTGTCTTTGGCTCTTTAGTAGACTGTATCGTGCCGGGCGACTGCGGTCCGGCTGTTAATCCGTCTGAAATCAGACACATAACGTCTGGCAAGATTCTGAGGCCCGCATGAGCGAAATCAATATTTCCGCTGTCGAAGAGTATCTGCGCGGTTTGCAGATGCGCATTTGTTCATCGCTGCAGGACGTGGACGCGAAAGAAACATTCCGGCGCGATCACTGGGATCGAGCCGGCGGTGGCGGCGGGGAAAGTCGTGTTCTTGTTGGCGGTGGCGTATTCGAGCAGGCGGGGGTTGGATTCTCACATGTATTTGGCAGTGAAATGCCACCGTCCGCGACAAAGAGCCGGCCCGAGCTCGCTGGCAAGAGTTTTCAGGCGATGGGCGTGTCTCTCGTTCTGCACCCTCGAAACCCCTACGTTCCTACTACGCACGCGAATCTGCGCTTCTTCACAACGGACAGCGGCGATGGCGAGCCCGTTTGGTGGTTCGGCGGCGGATTCGACCTGACTCCTTATTATCCGTTTCACGACGATGTAATTCATTGGCACAAAGCGGCAAAAGCCGCCTGCGACCCGTTCGGCGATGATATTTATGACAGGTACAAAAAGTGGTGCGACGAGTATTTTTATCTCAAGCATCGCAATGAAACGCGCGGCGTCGGCGGGCTTTTTTTCGACGACCTGAATGAACCGGGTTTCGACAAGTCATTTGAATTCCTGCGCGCCGTCGGCGACCAGTTTCTCGCTGCCTACCTGCCAATCGTAAAATCGCGGCACAAACACAAGTATGGAGAGCGACAACGAGAGTTTCAGTTGTACCGGCGTGGTCGCTATGTGGAATTCAACCTGATCTATGACCGCGGCACCCTTTTCGGCCTGCAGTCGGGCGGCAGGACCGAATCCATTCTGATGTCCCTGCCTCCCCGCGTCCGCTGGGAGTACAACTGGCAACCGGAGCCGGGGTCGCCCGAAGCGGATCTTTACGAAAACTACCTCAGGCCGCGCGACTGGCTCGCCGGCTAGCGCTGACGCGGGTCCGGCCAGTGCTGGCGGTCGCCATATTCACTATGTTAAGTTCTTTTTAAAACCGGGATTTACATCGGTTTTCTGAGTTAGAATCGAATTAAATCGAATCGGGCCATGACCCGAAGCGAGTACCTCCGTGGCACCAATCAGGCTGATCATACTTTGCGGGTTGTTCGTAGGCGGCATAGCCTTTGCCGACTTCGAAACGCGCCTGCGTGATGCCGGTCCCGCGACCGGCATTCGCCTGGCCGGCAGCGAAGAGCCGGCCACGGGTCCACAAATCTACATCGTTCAGCTCAAGACGCCGCCAGCGGCCGTCGTGCATGCCGCCACGGCGCCGCGGGTCGCCGCCAAGCCAACCGTCGGATCGCTGCAGTCAGTGCCAGTATTCGACAAGAACAGCGCTCCGGTTCAAAGTCACTTGCAGAAGCTGGAAAACGAGCAGGCCGCGGTTCTGGCAAAGGCTGGCGCGGGCATCGAGCAGATTTACAGCTATCGATACAGCCTGAATGGCTTTGCGGCGCGTATGACGGCGGCACAGGCAACAAAGATCGAGCACATGCCGGAAGTTTTGCATGTCTGGCCGGACGAAATCCGTCCGCTCGCGACAAATCACAGCGCAAGCTTTCTCGACCTGTTTAATGCGAGCACGGGACTAAGGGGCCCGGAGGGACTGAATGGCGACGGCATTATCATCGGTGTCATCGACAGCGGTATCGCGCCCGAACACCCGGCATTGCAGGATACCCGCCCGGTTGATCGACCGGGTCGATGCTGGAGCACCTGGGCGGATGCGTCCTTACTTGGCCGCTGGTTGTGCAAGAACTACAACCGCGCTGAAGACATAAAGGACTTCGAATCGCCGGAAAACTGGAACGGAATCTGTGAAACCGGCCCCGAATTTACTGAAGACAATTGCAACAACAAGATGATCGGCGCGCGGATATTCGTGAACGGGGCACAGGCAAGTGGCTCGATCGATCCCGACGAAATATTTTCAGCCAGGGATGTCGACGGCCACGGTACGCACATCGCGACGACTGCAGCGGGCAACAAGGTGAAAGCCTCCATTTTTGGCACCTACCTGGGTTCGGTAGAAGGCATGGCGCCAAAGGTCCGCATCGCGACTTACAAGGCGTGCTGGTTGCGACCGGGCGGCACGCGCGCCAGCTGCAACACGTCGGATCTCGCAAACGCTATCGATATGGCGGTGGCCGACGGTGTGGATATCATCAACTATTCCATTGGCAGTTCGCTCTTCACGGTAACGGCGCCTGACGATATCGCGTTACTCGCGGCCGCCAAGGCCGGCGTGCTGACAATCGTCGCGGCCGGTAACGAAGGCCCCAACCTGCAGACCATTACATCGCCGGCCAGTAATCCCGCCGTAATCACCACCGGCGCCTCTACTCGCGAAGGCCAGCATTCGCTGGAGGCCATGAAGGTCAACACGCCACCCGCGGTTGCCGGCAAGTATGCCGTGATGGAAGCCGCTTTCACGCCGGCACTGATCGAGCGCGATCCGATAGAGGCAGAACTCGTCCTGGTGGATGACGAGGACGATACGCTACCGGACGGCTCCAGCGGAACGACTATGGATGGCTGCCAGGCAATCACCAACACGACCAGGATGTCCGGAAATATTGCGTTTATCGAACGTGGCGGCTGCGACTTCGACGAGAAAATTGCCAACGCAGAAGACGCCGGTGCAATCGCAGCAGTCGTTTTTAATATAGCTGGCGACCCGATCGTGATGACCGGCGACTCGGGCCTTTCCGACATTCCTGCCGTGATGATCGGTGGTGCTGACGGCACCCTGCTTCTCGATGAGATCAACAACGATCAAATCATTAACATTGTTCTCGACAAGAGTTTCTTTTTGACGGTCGACGATACCGGCAACGTGATGGCAGGCTTTTCGTCACGTGGACCGGGCGTCGTACAGGATATCCTCAAGCCGGACGTCACGGCACCCGGGGTCAACATCCTCGCCGGGCATACGCCGGATGCCATCGCAACGGCCGCGGGGGAAAACTTCCAGTTTCTGAGCGGCACGTCGATGTCCGCACCGCACGTATCCGGAATAGCGGCGCTCCTGAAGCAGGGGCATCCGGACTGGAGCCCGGCAGTCATCAAATCTGCGTTGATGACGACCGCTTACCAGGAAGTGACCATGCCTGACGGCACATCAATTATTCCGTTCGATTATGGCAGTGGGCATATTGATCCGAACAAGGCGAACGATCCCGGCCTGGTTTATGAAGTATCGGATGACGAATACGATGCCTATTCGTGTGTCATCGACTCGCCCGACATCGATCAGGCCCGCTGCGATGAACTGACAGCCAACGGTGTTTCGTTCGAGCCGGTGGACATGAACCAGCCAAATATTTCCGTGTCGCGACTCACCAGCATGCAGACCGTTCGTCGTCGCGTTACCAATGTTACGGACAACTCTGAATCCTATAATCTTGAGATAGAACAGCCGCCGGGTGTCGTTGTCAGCGTGACGCCGGCGGCGCTCACCGTAGGCCCTGGCCAGACGGTTGAGTACGAGGTTACCCTGAGTTTTCAGAGCGGACCGCAGGATATCTACCGATTCGGCAGCCTGACCTGGGTCAGTAACGAGCACCGGGTGCGCAGCGTCATCGCCGTGCAGCCTTTGTCGGTCGATGCGCCGGGCGAGATTTTTTCATTCGGCGGGAGTGGCAGCGTCAGCTTCCCGGTCGATTTCGGCTATACCGGGTCCTATACGCCGGGCGTTCACGGCTTGCGCCAGCCACTGGCAATTGACGGATTCGTCGACCAGGATCCGGACAAGACCTTCACCTTCCGCACCGGCAACGGCGTTACGGCACACCTGATCGACGTGCCGTTTGACCAGCTCTTCCTTCGCTTCGCAACCTTCGACGAGCTGACGGACGGCAACGATGACCTCGACATGTATGTCTACTACTGCCCCGACGGCGTCACCTGTTCCAAGATCGGCGAGAGCGGCGAGGCAACGTCACGAGAGCAAGTTGACATCTTCTTACCAGGCGCGGGTACGTACGCGGTATTCATCCATGGCTTTGAAACGGACCAGGTCGCCGGGGGACCCGGGGCGTTCTATACGCTGCTCGGCTGGGGCTTTGGCCTTTTCGATGACCAGGGGAACATGACGGCGACCGGACCCATGTCGGTTACCGCGGGCACGACCCAGGACATTACTGTCGACTGGAACGGGCTTGCACCCGATACGATCTATCTCGGCGGTATCTCGCACAATACTCCCGACGGCCTGGCCTCGCTGACCATTATCAATATTGCCAACTAGCCGGATTACTCGGCGGCGAAAAGCCAGCGCATTCCCTGCAGATACGCTGCCGGCGGCGCAGACATGTGGCTATGACCTTCAAGGTCCTCTACCCGTAGCAGCCACGGCTTCTCCCCACGACTGCTCCACTCCGCGACCCACCGGGCTCGCGGCTCGAGAAAGCGGGCGTCGTCGTTGGTAGCGTTACCGACGAACAGCATGGGCTTTCGCCTTACGGAAACGCCGGGATCCGCCTGCAAGAAGAACTCGAGATTGCGGTGCAAAGCCGGATTGCTCGAAATTGCGCCCCAGAACAGGTCGGGTGCTGTCTGTGCGGCATACAGAACGAACTGCCCGCCGAGCGAGTGGCCGAAAACAATGCGCCGGTCGACCCTGGAACGGTAGTCGGTTTCTATCAGGGGAATGAGCTCATCGCTCAGGAATTTTCTGAAATTCTCGGCCCCGCCCCAAAACTCTCGTTCCGTGGTCGGCGCCGTGTAGTCGGTGCTTCTGAAGTTGCCGCTTTCAAAATCGTCGGTTCCGTAGGAAATACCAATTACGATCATCGGCGGTATGTCTTTGCCAGAAACAAGGTAGCGCTGATAGGAAACCAGCATGGGAAACAACTCGCCGCCATCGAGAACGTAGAGCGCCGGGTAGGCGTCGTTCGATTCCTCGTAACCTTCCGGCAATGAAACATAGATGTGAAAGCCACGACCGACGCGGTCCGAGAACAAGTGCCGATACCGTGTATCGCCGAGCCCCTGCATGAATCGGGACTCTACGGCCGCAGCAGACGAGGACACGATCACAAGCAACAGTGCAAGTACTGGTATTTTTGTTTTCATCGCGCTGATTTGGTCCGTGCCACTCGCCGAAAGTTCAGCAGAATCCCAATCCGTCAGCGGTGAAGCGATTCAGTTTGGCTATACACAGCCAAACCGAAAGGACCAATAATAAGGACAACCCTCCGTCCCGCGGGGGAAACGACCTGATCCTCGAGCTGCAGCGCGCGATTTGATTGTGGTCGTTGTCGGCATCCTGGCAGCGCTGCGGCTCGACTCCTGGTGACAGGCGCAAGGGGACCGGGCCATCGGCTTCATGGGCATGGATAGCGATGCTATTCATCCGTCAGACGTGATCGCGGCATTCAGGGGAACCGCCGGCCACGCTGTTCTTCGATCCGTCGACAGGTCAGCTATCGCCGCTGATCACGCCCCGAAAACCCGGCCTGATCGAGAACGCGAAACTGCGGGCACAAATTGCGGACTGGCCGAGCCTGGTTGCAG
>Ga0316195_10000099_pt1 | contig 27402 bp, 26 predicted proteins | sample Phised1_MG_FD_204937 | JGI IMG/M metagenome (GOLD analysis project Ga0316195, IMG submission 204937) | Coastal sediment microbial communities from Maine, United States - Phippsburg sediment 1 | ecosystem: Environmental > Aquatic > Marine > Coastal > Sediment | place: USA: Maine | collected...
GTACCGGAAATCCGGCGCATCGTGGCCCGGACCGGCTCCGACGAGCTGGGCATGGACCCGATGAGCCTGAACGAAACCGATGTCTTCCTCGAGCTGAGCCCGTCCGATGAGTGGCGCAAGGGCGGCAAGCCCGCCCTGGAAGATGCGATCCGGGAAGTGCTGGATCACTTCAAAGGCATCAACTACGGCTTTACCCAGCCCATCGACATGCGCGTTTCCGAGATGCTGACGGGATCGCGGGGCGACCTGGCGGTGAAGATCTTTGGCGAAGACCTGGGTCAGCTGAATGAACTGGCCAAGCAGGTGGCCGGGGTGCTCGAGGGTATCGAGGGCAGCGCGGACGTGTTGACCGGCGTTAACGAAGGCATGCAGTACATCGTTTTGCGGCCGCAACGCGAAATGATCGGCCGCTACGGGGTCAGCATTCAGCAGGTCATGGATCACGTCAAGGTGCTGGTGGAAGGCCTGCCGGCGGGCACCGTCATCGAAGGATCAGCCCGCGTGCCGATCGTGCTGCGCTATCCGCAGACAGGCGGCGAACCCCTGGACAAGTTCAACACGGAGTTGGTTACATTGCCGGACGGCGGTCGCGTGCCTCTGTCCACCCTGCTGCACGCGGAGCGCGTTGAAGGCCCCGTTTCGGTGAAGCGCGAGCAGGGTCGTCGCTTCGTGGTGGTCATGTCCAACGTCAGGGGCCGCGACCTGGTTGGCTTCGTCGAGCAGGCCCAACAGACCATCCGCGAGCAGGTCAGCCTGCCCGAGGGCGTTTACATGGAATGGGGCGGGCAGTTCGAGAACCAGCAGCGTGCCGCCAGGCGCTTGCTGATGGTGGTGCCGGTGGCGGTGGTGCTCATATTCCTGCTGCTGTTCTCTACCTTCCGGTCGCTGTCGCAGGCCGGGCTGGTGCTGGCCAACGTGCCGCTGGCGCTGATCGGCGGGGTACTGGCCCTGGCGATCTCCGGGGAATACATGTCGGTGCCGGCATCGGTGGGCTTTATCGCCCTGATGGGTATCGCGGTGCTCAACGGCGTGGTTCTGGTCAGCCACTTCAACACGCTGCGCAGCCGTGGCCTGGCCATCGACGAGGTCGTGCGGCTTGGCTCCGAGCGCCGGCTCAGACCGGTGCTGATGACCGCCTCGATTGCCGCGCTGGGCCTCGTTCCGCTGCTGTTCGTGAGTGGGCCGGGCTCCGAAATACAGAAGCCGCTGGCCGTGGTGGTGATCGGCGGGCTGGTCACCAGCACGGCGTTGACTTTGTTCGTCCTGCCGGTCCTTTACCGGCGCTTCACCAAGCCGGAGTCGAAATGAGCCAGAAATTCCTGTTGCGCGTGAATATTCCCCCGAGCCTCGAAGAGGAGTTCATGGATGCGCTGCTGGCGAACCCCGAGGTTCAAGGCTACCAGACCTGGCACACCAGCGGCCACGGCCAGGTCGGCGCCATGTCCATCAACGAGCAGGTGGCCGGGCGACGCAACCGCGTACTGTTCGAAGTCGTGCTCGATGAATCGACGCTCGAATCCGTATTGGCGGCACTGAAGGCCACGCTGCCCATTGCGGACATCATTTACTGGGTGTTGCCGATTACGGCCTCGGGACGGTTTTCCTCGTAGGCGGAAACGTGCGAAGCGACCGCGCGCCAGCTGTCACCTTCCTTGATCAACACGTTACTCGATTTGTAACTGTACCTCTCTGCTACGCCAGTACCGTCGATAATGGCCCAGCGGCCGTCATAGATGTCCAGCCGTTCGATGCGGTATTCGAAAGCGCCGGGATTCCATTCGTTTTCGGCGATCCATGCCAGCTCTTTTTGCTTGGTCGAACGGTTCCCCTGATCGTCGATCATCTGGAAGCTGTCGTGCAGCATGCGGTCCAGTAATTCGACGTCCTGAGTTCGATAGGCCTGCGGCCACAACACGGTCTTGAAGTGTCGCAAGGTCTCTTCGTCGCTCGGATCAGCCGATGCCGGCCCCCCGAGCAATGCCACGAGCAGCGGCAGACAAGCCATCCGGCTTATGAGGCGCCGGGTGGCTTTCCCTGCAGCTGCCGGCCTCATACCGTCGGGCGAATGTTCGCGTTCAGGCGGAACAGGTTGGTCGGGTCGTACTGGTTCTTCAGCTTCACCAGTCGCTCGTAGTTGCCCTGGTAGTTCTTGTTGACGGCCCCGGCGGCCTGGTCAGACACCTCGTTGGTATACCAGCCGTCGGTGAAAGGCTCGAACTGCTTCCAGTGGTCGCGGATGTAGGCGACATGGCTCTCGGGCGCCTCGTCCATCGGCCATTCCACCACCGCGAACATGTTGGCGATCGACTTGCGGTGGGCGAAGGCGGTGGCGTCGGCGGGCACGCGGCCGATGGCGCCGCCGGAGTGCTGGAAGAAGATGGTCGTGCCGCGTTCGTTGAAGGCCTTGAAGTTCTGCGCGATGGTGCTGACCAATTGGTCGGGCATTGCGTTGACGAAACCTGATTTCAGGTACTCGCTGGTATTTCGCGGGTCCGTGTTGTCCCAGGAACGCTGAATCGCGGTGTAGTCCACTGCCTTGATGCCGTCGTCCAGCGGCTTGCCGGCCTTGTAGATCGGCGCCAGTACTTTCTCGGCTTCGCCTTCCGGGCCCGAGTAGCAGGCGTGCACGACGCAGACGCCTTCGGTGGTGCCGAGCTTGGAGGTGACGACGAAATCCAGGTACAGGTCATCGGGCGCCGCCTGCGTGTATTCGGCGTACATGCCGAGCACGTCACGCAGCTGTGCCAGCGGGAACACCACGTCGCCGCCGATCACCTGGCGTTGCATCTCGTGCAGGCCGAATTCGAAGTTGGTGACGACGCCGAAATTGCCGCCGCCGCCGCGCACGCCCCAGTAAAGGTCGGGGTTTTCGGTCGCGCTGGCGTGGCGCAGTTTGCCATCGGCCGTGACGACGTCTACCGCCTTGACGTTGTCCAGCGCCAGGCCGAAGCGCCGCGCCAGGCGGCCGAATCCACCGCCGAGGGTCAGGCCGCCCACGCCAGTGTGCGAAACGGTGCCGGCCGTGGTGACCAGGCCGAAGTTCATCGCCTCGTGGTCGAGCGCCGCCAACAGGCTGCCGCCGGTGATGTACGCAGTCTTGGAAAACGGGTCGACCCGCGCGCCGCGGAAGGTCGAAAGGTCGATCTGCATGCCGCCCTCGCAGGTCGACTTGCCGCCATAGCTGTGCCCGCCGCACTTGACGGCGACCAGCAGATTGCGCTCAGCAGCAAAGGTCACGGCCTGGGTAATGTCGGCGGCGCCGGTTGGCTGCACGATCAGCGCCGGGTGCTTGTCGATGCCCGGGTTGAGCACCCGGCGCGCGGCTTCGTAGCCGTCAAATCCCGGCAGCAGCAGGCGGCCTTGCAAGCGGTCGCTGAGCTCCTTCACCGCGGCCCGTTCCAGCATGACCTGGGCGCCGCCGCCGGTCATCGCGTTCACATCGCCGGCGACTTCGCTCATCGAGGCGAGCGCGGCGGCCAGCGCCTGGCTGGTGGGAAGCGACGCAGCAACCGCCGCGGCGATGGAGGACTGCAGAAAGTGACGTCGTTGCATACTGAAGACTCCTTTGTTGTTGGTTTTGCTAACCATAGTCCATGCACAGGTGAATTTCACCGTAGGACTGAATTCATTCGGGAATTCTTCGCGGATAAATCCGCTCCTACGTTAGAATGGCGGTTTTCCCGCGGAAATCCGAAATGACCGAGACACGCTTCAGCGGCACCGATCGCTACGTCGCCACCGAGGACCTGATGACCGCCGTCAACGCGGCGGTGACCCTGGGCCGGCCCATCCTGATCAAGGGCGAGCCCGGCACCGGCAAGACCCAGCTGGCCGAGGAAATCGCCCGCGGCCTGGACCGTCCCCTGTTGCAGTGGCACATCAAGTCCACCACCAAGGCCCAGCAGGGCCTGTACGAGTACGATGCGGTGGCGCGCCTGCGTGACTCGCAGCTCGGTGACGAGCGCGTCCACGACATCGCCAACTACATCGTGCGGGGGCCGCTGTGGGAGGCTTTTGACCAGGACCTGCAGCCGGTGCTGTTGATTGACGAGATCGACAAGGCCGATATCGAGTTCCCCAATGACCTGCTGCGGGAACTCGACCGCATGGAGTTTTACGTCTACGAAACACAGCAAACCGTGGTGGCCAAACACCGGCCGATCATTGTCATCACTTCCAACAATGAGAAGGAACTACCCGATGCCTTTCTGCGGCGCTGCTTCTTCCACTACATCCGCTTTCCCGACCACGAGACCATGCGCGAGATCGTCGATGTGCACTATCCGGGTTTGAAGAAGGAACTGCTAGAGGAGGCGCTCAAGGCGTTTTACGGCTTGCGCGAGGTGCCCGGCCTGAAGAAAAAGCCGTCGACTTCCGAACTGCTCGACTGGCTGAAGCTGCTGCTGGCCGAGGACGTCCCGCCGGAGGCGCTGTCCAGCGATGACCGCCGCAAAACCCTGCCGCCGCTGCACGGGGCCCTGTTGAAGAACGAGCAGGACGTGCACCTGTTCGAGCGGCTGATCTTCCTCAGCCAGCGCGAGGGCCGCTGATCCGGAAGCCGCGGGGATGCTGATCAAGTTCTTCTTCATGCTGCGTGACGGGGGCATCAAAGTCTCCCTGACCGAGTTCCTGACCCTGCTCGAAGTGCTGAAACGGCGGATCGCGGGTTACAGCGTGGACGAGTTTTACTACCTTTCCCGTGCCTGCCTGGTCAAGGATGAAGCCCTGTACGATCGTTTTGACCAGGTATTTGCTGCACATTTCAAGGGAATTCAGGCTATTTTCGGCGATGATGTGGCCGAAATCCCCGAAGATTGGTTGCGTAAGCAGCTCGAGCTGAGCCTCAGCGAGGAAGAAAAAGCACAGATCGAGGCCCTGGGTGGCTGGGAAAAGCTGATGGAGACGCTGCGCAAACGCCTGGAGGAGCAGGAAAAGCGCCACCAGGGCGGCAGCAAGTGGATCGGCACCGGCGGCACCTCGCCTTTTGGCGCCTATGGCTACAACCCCGAAGGTATGCGCATCGGCCAGGAAGGCTCACGCAACCGCAGGGCGGTCAAAGTCTGGGATCGGCGCGAATTCCGCAACCTGGACGACTCGGTCGAGCTGGGCACGCGCAACCTCAAGGTCGCGCTGCGGCGCCTGCGGCGCTTCGCCCGCGAGGGCGCGGCCGACGAACTCGACCTGCACGATACGATCGAGTCGACAGCGCGCAACGCCGGACTGCTGGACATCCGCATGGTGCCGGAGCGCCACAACGCCGTGAAAGTGCTGCTGTTTCTGGATATCGGCGGTTCGATGGACGATCACGTGCGGGTTTGCGAAGAGTTGTTCTCGGCCGCTCGCGGCGAGTTCAAACACCTCGAGTACTTCTACTTCCACAACTGCGTCTACGAGGGCGTCTGGAAGGACAACCGGCGCCGCCACAGCGAACGCCTGCCCACCATGGACCTGCTGCACAAATACGCGGCCGACTACAAGCTGATCTTCGTCGGCGATGCCACCATGAGCCCCTACGAGATCCACTACCCGGGCGGCAGCGTCGAGCATTGGAACGAAGAGGCTGGAGCCACCTGGATGAAGCGACTGCTGGACACCTATCCGAAGGCCATCTGGCTGAACCCGGAGCCTTTGCAGCGCTGGGACTACACGCCTTCGATCCGCATGATCAACGAGCTCATGGAAGAGCGCATGTTTCCGCTTACGGTCCGGGGCTTGGAGGAGGGTATGCGGGCGTTGGGCTGACAGCATTTTTGCGCTTTTCGGCAGGCACCTGCTGCTCAATTTTTGACCAGTTTTTAGTGTGGATGCTCTAAAACCGGATGCTGTAATCATAGTCGGACCCAACCTGAAGGGAGGTCTGAAGATGATCAGATACGCGATTGTTTACACGTTTCTCGGCATTCTCATGGCCGCTCTGGTTTACATAATCGGCATGCCGTGGAGTTCGAAACGGCGCAAGTTCGCCTGGGATTCGAGCCAGGGGAAAGACCAACGCAGATTCAGAGAGTAACCCGCGTCTCAGGCTGTTTCCGGGGTGAGCGGATGCGGGGACTGGAGTTGATCGATCAGCGTATCCTTCTCCGCCCACATCCCCATCATCCAGGCTTCCAGGTCCCTGCGAAACTGCGGATCGGACCGGAAATCCCGGCCCAGCAGGCTGCGTGGGATTTCGCGCTGCTCGGCGCGCGCCACGATCCGCGGGACATGGCCTGTCAGCAGGTCCCAGAAGGTCGGCGCCCGGGCAGCGGGATCATCCTGCGGATAAACGATGGTCACGTCGATCAGCGCTTCGAGTTGGTCGCCCAGTGCGTACAGCACCTGGCCCATGCCGCCGATGCGCGGCAGCAGCAGGTTCCGGAAGGGTGAGCGGCCCTTGTCGCGCTTGCTGACGGAAAAGCGCGTTCCCTCCGGAAAATTCATCATGGCGACCGGGATATTGCGGAACTTTTCGCAGGCCTTGCGCGCATTTTCCAGGTCGCGTCCTTTCAAGCCGGGACGCCGGGCCAGTTCGGCCTTCGAATCGCGGCGCATGAATGGAAAATCCAGCGCCCACCACGCCATGCCGAGGAAAGGCACCCGGATCAGTTCGCGCTTCAGGAAGAACCGCAGCAAGGGCAGGCGGCGATTGAAGCAGCGCTGCAGCACCAGGATGTCCACCCAGGAACGATGGTTGCAGCTGACCAGGTAACAGCCCTTGCGGTCGAGATCCTCGGGAATCTCGAGGTCCCATTCGGTGTTTCGGTACATCGACAGGACGAAGTTGTTTATCGAGATCCAGAGTTCGGCGATTTTGGCCAGTTCCCGGCGGAAGAAGTCGCGCACGGATTCCGTCGGCGCCAGCCACTTCGGGATCGCCAGGATGCACAGGGTCAGGCACAGCACGATGGTGTTGACGGCGATGGCCAGCATGGCCGTGCAGCCCTTGGCGGTGTCTGTGATGGTGGTGAGCGTTGAGATGAGGACGTTCCCGTGGAGAGGCCGGTGGGTCGCACGTTCAGCCGTACAGCCAAATTATTGCACCGGTGCGCGGGGAGGTCTAGCCGGCGCGGCCGCCGCCGCGCCCATCACCAGTCTTCAATGGCCTGGCGCCTGATCAGCAGGAGGTAGCAGACGCCGCCGGTGGCGCCGGCCAGGCCCTGCAGCAGCAGGCCGCCGGCCGTCCGGGCAATGGCAATCGGCGTCAGCCCGAAGGCGAGGTGCAGGATCAGGTGAATCGTGATCAGTGCGGCGCCGCCGGCCACCGCATACAGCGGCAGGCGCCAGCGGGCCAGCCAGCGGCACAGCAGCGCGGCAGTCATGAAGGCCATCAGCAGCGCGAACGCCACCATCGGCAGGAACATGTTGGCCATGCCAATGATGTCGCTCAGCGTCATTTGCAGACGAACGCCCGGCTGCACGTCCACGCCCATGCCGGCGAGACTGCCGATCACCGACTGCGTGGCGGTGGCGGACGCCAATACATAGGCCACCGCTACAGCCAACAGCCATGCCCCGAGGCGCCTGGTCAAGAAGTAGATGGTCGAAACGCGCGTGTCCATTTGTTTGCTTTCCCGCGAACGGCAGGGCTAGCATACCGGAATCTGCCGAAAAGGCACCCCGGAGGCGATCGATGAAAGCCATTCACACCGCATTGGCTGCCCTACTCACGCTTGGTATGGCGAGTTCTTCACTGACAGCCGATTACCGCCTGGATGCCTGGGCCGGAGGGCTCGAGTTACCCTGGAGCCTGGCCTTCCTGCCGGATGGTTCGGCCCTGGTGACCGAACTGGGCGGCTCGCTGCGCCGCATCGGTCCAACTGGCGAGGTGGGCGAGCCCATCGCCAACGTGCCGGCGGTGTATTTTGCCGGGCAGGGCGGGCTGTTCGACGTTGTGCCCCACCCGCAATTCACCAGCAATCGGCTCGTCTATCTGAGTTATGCCGAAGGTGCGCCCGGCGACAACGGCACGGCCGTCGCCCGCGGGCGACTGGTGGGTGACGCACTGGAAGATGTCGAGGTTGTCTTCCGTAACTTCACGCGTAAGGACACCGCGGTTCACTACGGTGGCCGCCTCGCTTTTCTGCCGGACGGCACCCTGCTGCTGACCACCGGCGACGGCTTCGATTACCGCGAAGCCGCCCAGGACGTGGACAGCGGCCTCGGCAAGGTCCTGCGCATGAACGACGACGGCAGCGCGGCGACGGGCAATCCGTTTCCCGGTTCGCCGTACATTTTCAGTTATGGGCACCGCAACCCGCAGGGTCTGGCCATCAGCGCGCGGGGTGACATCTGGCTGCACGAACACGGGCCGCGCGGCGGTGACGAGCTGAACCGTATCGAAGCAGGGACCAACTATGGCTGGCCGGCGATTACCCATGGGGTGGACTACAGCGGTGCGGTGATCTCGCCCCACACCGAGTGGCAAGGTATGGCTCAGCCTGAAAAATACTGGGTCCCGTCGATTGCTCCGTCCGGGCTCAGCGTCTACGCGGGCGATCTGTTTCCCGCCTGGCAGGGCGACCTGTTGCTGGGCACCCTGGTGGACCACGATGTGCGTCGAATCGATCTCTCGGGCGGCCAGGTGGTCGGCGAGGAGGTCTTGTTCGAAGATCTGAACGCCCGCGTCCGCGACGTGCGCGTGGGTCCCGAGGGCGCGCTCTATGTGCTCGTGCCGGATCGCATCGTGCGTGTCACCCCGGCAGGGACTGACTGACAGTGGACTGTAGCGGAGATGAGTGAAGCCGCATTGGCCGGCAACCTGCGGGTCATCGTCTCCCTGCGCAAGGGCGGTTCGACCGCTTGTTCCGCGATCGTTACGAGGCGCTGCGCTAAGGGCCTGCCGCAGCCTGATCGGGCAACTGCGCCTGGGAGGCCTGCAAGGCCCTGCGCGTGATGGCCGGAGCGGTGATTTCATAGATGATGGTCGACGCCAGGACGACCGGCAGCAGGAACGGTTCGTACTCCGGAAACCGTTGAGCCGCCATCAGCGCCATGCCCAGCGCAACCCCGGCCTGTGGAAACAGGCACAGGCCCATCCACTTGCGCACCGCCGGGCTGGCGCCGACCCAGGTACCGCCCAGCCACGCGCCGATGTAGGTGCCGGTACAACGGCTGAGCATGTAAACCGCGGTAATACCGCTGACGAGCAGCAGGGCGTCCGCGTGCGCGGACGCTCCGGCCAGGATGAAAAAGAGGATCAGGAACGGCCACTCGACGTCCTCGATGGCGTGAAACGGGCGGTCGTGATGCTTGGCCAGGCTCGCCACCACGCTGCCCATGACCATGGCGCAGAGCACGGGGGACAGATCCAGCCAGGTGGCGAGGCCACCGCACAGCAGGACGAAGCCCATGGCCTCGGCCAGGGTGGGTTCCCCGGGCCGTATCCGCCCGGTCAAGTAAGCCATCGGCACACCGAGCACCGCCCCGAGCAGGAGGCTGCCGCCAATCTCCTGGAGACCGCCCATCACGCTGGACATCACCAGGTGGTTCCCTCCGACCATGGAGGCCGCCGCCAGCATCACCGAAAACAGCAGCAAGGCCACCGCGTCGTCGAGGGCCACGACCGCCAGCAGGGTATCCGTAAATTCGCCCTTGATGCCGCACTCCCGGACGACGTCGAACGTCGCCGCGGGCGCACTGGCCGCGGCGATGCCCGCCAACAGCAGCGCCGCGATCGGGTGGACGCCGATGGCCAGCAGCGCAAGCGCCACCGCCAGCAGTGCCAGGGTGGTTTCGGCGACGGTGATACCAATGACCATCCGTCCGTGAGCCCGAAGCTCGGCGATCGATAGCTTCTCGCCCAGCAGGAAGCCGATCAGAGACAGAGCCACGATGGTCATCGGAGGAAACCAGTCGCGCACCAGCGCCTCGGGCAGTAAGTCGAAACCGACAGGGCCCACCGCCAGCCCGACCAGTATGAGTAGCGTTACCCGGGGAACGAAGGTGTGCCGACCGACCAGGTCAGCCGCCAGTCCGAGCAGGAACAGCAGCCCCAGGGTCAGCAGAATGGGCGGTTCGCTCAGGTGCATGCTTCATTATAAATCTAATTGCTGCGCATCCCCGATCGGCGAAGCTGGTGTTATAGTTACAAGCCGGCCTGCGCGGACAGGCTCGAAACCAGCGCTGTATCGAAAGGAGCAAGCAATGAAATCAGGTTTTTTGAATCGCGGCAGTGTGCTCGTCGGGCTTCTCGCGATGTTTTTCGCATCGACTGCCCTTGCCCAGGTGGAACCGACGTGGGTCAAGCAAGGCGTAGACTGGCAGAAGTACAACATGTTCCTGGTTCGTCCGTTGAATGTAGACAACGTCCAGGTGATCAAGCCGGCCTATGCACAGGACGATCCCTCTGACTGGTCACTGGAAATCCAGGACCTGCAGGGCATCCAGGCCATTTTCCGGGATGTGATGAACGAACAGCTCAGTGGCAGCGATGGCTATCCGCTGGTGTACGCACCCGGCAGAGGCGTGGTCGAGGTCGAGGTGGAACTGCTGAGCATCACGCCCTGGCTGAAGCCCGGCGGTGACCCGGCGCTCGAGGGGCACGTGGTGACGACGCTGGGTTCCGGAGAAGTCACCGGGCGCGTGGAGCTGCGTGATTCGACGACCCGCGAGTTGCTGCTGCTGATCGAGGGCGACAAGGCCGTGGGCGAGAAATACACCGAGTTCACGCGGGCCAATAACGTATCGAATATCGAAGTGATGTTCACCAGTTTTGGCAAGCGGCTGCGCGGCGCCATGGACAAAGTCCACGGCAAGTAAGCCGGCCCGGACGGTACCTGAAGCCGCCCTACTCAGTGGCGGCTTTTTGTTGGCGGCTGTTGTGCATGGCCGGCTCTGATCACGGATAATGTCTCGTCCCGGCAACGGCAATCCCGATCGATGAAACCAGCCCATTCCTGCGACATTTCCCTCGCCATTACCGGCTCCGGTGGGGCGGGCGCCATTACGGCCGGTGAACTGCTGCTCAGCCTGGCGGGCAATAATGGCTGCTTCGGCATGATGCGCCGCTCCTTCGGACCCCAGATCCGCGGCGGCGAAGCGGCTGCCCTGGTGCGCATCAGCCACTGCCCGGTCGAGTGCATGAACGACGCCTTCGACCTGCTATTGGCGCTGGACTGGCAGAATGCCGAGCGCTTTGCCGACGAGATCGCGCTGCGGCCCGATAGCCTGATCATTGCGGATCCGGACGCCGGTGAGATTCCGGAGGCGATCCAGGGGCTGGGCGTCGAGATCATCCCGGTGCCGATGAAGGCCCTGGCCAAGGATATTCCCGCCGGGCGGCCGAACATGGTGGCGCTGGGCTTGCTGTCGCACTGGCTGGGCATCTGCCCGGACGAGGCTGGCCGGCTGATCGACCACGTATTCCATGCCAAGGGGGAAGCGGTTGTCCAGGGTTCCCGAGCGGCATTCGACAGGGGCTTTACCGAGCCATTGATCGTGGAGGCGCGCGAGGCTCGGCCCCGGCCGGAACACAGCGGCCCGGCGTTCGACGGATCGCGCTGGGACTTGAGCGGTAACGAAGGCTGTGGCGTGGGTGCGCTGCGCGGCGGTATCCGTTTCGCCGCGGCTTACCCGATCACACCGGCCAGCGACCTGCTGGAGTGGCTGGCGCCGCGGCTGGAGCAGTTGGGCGGCAGCCTGCTGCAGGCCGAGGACGAGTTGGCCTCGATCAACATGGTGATCGGCGCGTCCTTTGGTGGCGTTCCCGCGCTGACCGCTACCTCCGGGCCCGGTATGGCGCTGATGCTGGAGGGGCTGGGCCTGGCCGTGGCTGCCGAAATCCCCGCGGTGGTGGTCGACGTAATGCGCGGTGGGCCATCCACGGGTGTTCCCACCAAGTCGGAGCAGGCCGATCTCAACATGGCGCTGTACGGAATGCACGGCGACGCCCCGCACCTGGTGCTCGGCGCGCTCGATCACGCCGACTGCATCCTGACCGCGGAGTGGTCGGTGCGCCTGGCCGAGGCCTTGCAGACCGTGGCGATCATGCTGACTGACCAGAACCTGGCCCAGTCCCGCGTACTGATCCCGGAGCCGCAATACGAGTTGCCTGAGATCCCGCCGCGGTTGCAGGCCGGGCCCGTTGAGGGCTATCAACGCTACGCCTTGACGCCCAGCGGGGTTTCGCCGATGGCGATCCCGGGTACGCCGTCCTGCACCTACGTGGCGGACGGGCTTGAACACGACCAGCGGGGCAAGCCGTCTACCGCCGCGGCCGATCACCAGGCGCAGCTGGACAAGCGATTGCGCAAGCTGGCGGATTTCGACTTCGGCGATTGCTGGGCGGATATTCGGGGCGAAGGCGAAACCGCGATCCTGACCTGGGGTTCGAGCGCCGCGGTAGCGCGCGAAGCGGCCGAGCGACTGAGCGTGAACGGGCAGGCAACCAGGGTCATCGCTCTCAGGCTGTTGATGCCTGCCAGTCCTGCAAAACTGGCTGCCGCGCTCGCAGGCGTGAGCCGGGTGCTGGTGCTGGAGCAGAGCCACGGCCGGCAGTTCCTGCTTTATCTGCGGGCCTGGTACGACATTACCGCGGAAGTCCGGACCTTGGCGCGGCCGGGACCGTTGCCCATCACGCCGGGCGAAATCGTGGCGCAAATCGAGGAATGGAGTTGAACATGGAACACGCGCAAACTTCCAGGCCGCCGGGTCCCAAGGAGTACAAGTCCGACCTCAAGCCGATCTGGTGCCCGGGCTGCGGTGATTTTGCCGTTCTCAACGCCGTTACCAAGGCGCTGGCGTTCCTGGAGTTGCCGCGGGAAGACGTAGCGCTGATCACCGGCATCGGCTGTTCCTCTCGGATCGCGGCCTATACCAGCCTGTACGGGTTCCACGGCCTGCACGGCCGGGCCCTGGCGCTGGCCGCCGGCCTGAAAGCTGCGCGCAAGGATCTCACGGTGCTGGTGGCCGGCGGTGACGGCGACGGCCTGTCGATCGGCGGCAATCACTTCATCCACGCCTGTCGGCGCAACATGGACCTGACGTACGTCATGATGGACAACGAGGTGTATGGCATGACCAAGGGCCAGGCCTCTCCGACCACGGCAGCGGATTGGTCACAGAGTAAGCTGACGCCGCAAGGTTCTAGAATCCGGCCCCTCCGGCCTGCCAGCCTCGCGCTGACCGCCGGCGCCACCTTCATTGCCCGTGGATTTACCGGCGACCCCAACGGCCTGGCCAAAATCCTGGTCGAGGCCATTCAACATCCCGGCTTCGCCTTCGTGCAGGCGCTCAGCCCCTGCCCGACCTTTCGCCCGGAGCAGATGGAGTGGAAGCACCAGGTGCGAGGATTTGAACAGGAAACAAGCAGCGACCCGATGGAAGCCGCCCGGCGCATCCGGGCTGATGACGGCATGAGCACCGGAATCATCTACCGCAGCGACTACCCTGCCTTTCAGCCCGGCAGCGGGGCCGGAGGCGACGTGGCGGCTGGGATGGCAGCGATCGAGGGCGAGCTCAGGATATGAAGCTGTCAAAACAGATGACTGACCTGGATACCTTCCTGGCCTATTCGGTGGCCCTCGAGGAGGAAGCCGCCGAACGCCACGACGAGTTGGCCGACATGATGGAGGTGCATAACAACCCCGAGGTTGCCGAGACCTTCCGCAAACTGGCCCACTACAGTCGGCTGCACGCACAGGAAATCCGTGATCGTTCGCAGGGCTCCGACTTGCCGCGGATCGCTCCCTGGGATTTTGGCTGGGAGACGATGGAAGGCCCGGAAACGGCCGACATCGGCGAGATGAACTACCTGATGAACACGTCCCAGGCGCTGAACGTCGCGATGGGCAACGAGCAGCGCGCGCACGATTTTTACTTCAGCATCAGCGAAGAAAGTCCCGACCCGGAAGTGCGCGCGCTGGCCGCCGAGTTCGCCGACGAAGAGAAGGAGCACCTGGCGCTGTTGGAAAAATGGCTGGCGAAAGTGCCCGAATCCACCGAGGAAACGGTATTTGACCCGGATCCGCCACACATGCCGGAGTGAGCGGCATCGCCGTCCGGGCGGAACAATCACTGGTCCGGCATGGTCAAACGTGTGGGATCATCCCATAGTAAGATCATCTTCCCGGACCTTTGGGCCGGACTCCCTGGCAGCGGTACAGAGGCTATGACCCGGCTTTTCAACTTAATTGTCATTCTGAGCCTGTCCTGCGCAGCGGTCGACGCCGTTGCCCAATACGGCTCCGTGCCCGATGAGGACATGTATCGAACCGACGAACGCCGCTATGGCCACCTCGAGTACTTTGGCTTCTACGCCAGCGCGATGGCGCACTGGAACTTCACGGCGGAACTGGCTCCGTTCACCAACCTGACCTGGATCCATGTGGGGTCGGCCGACGACGAAGCCGGCGCGATCGACGCTATGGTCGAGCGCATGCTGCAGGCGCGCGACGCCGGCGTACAGGCGGTGCTCAGCATCGAGCCTTTCCTGTTTCTGAACCAGCGCGGCGACCCGCGCCCGGACGCCGACACCGAGGGCTTTCTGGTCGAATTGCGCGCGCGAATCGAGAACGAGGGCCTGCTGGATACCCTGTTGATGATCTACCCCAAGGACGAGCCGTTCCGCGAATTCGTGCGCTACCGCGATCCGAATTATTACGATCAGTACGTCACCGGCAAAGTCTACAAGGACATCCACAAGGACCTGGTCCACGTGAATGGCCTGGTCAAAATCGTATTTCCGGAGAAGCCGGTCGGCGTGATCCTGTCGGGTTACAGCCTGCACCACCGTTTTTTCAGCATCCCGGAGAATTACGACTGGGTCGGCTTCGACTGCTACGACAACCTGTTCAGGGGCTGTGACGACCGCTCTTTCGTGGACAGCTATTCACGCTTGCTGGATTACATGCAGCCCCATCAGCGGCTGATGGCAGTTCCCGAAGCCTGGGTGCAGAACGAGGACCTGAACCGCGCCGACTGGCCGGACGTGCTGATGAGCCGCTTCCGGCAGCACTACGAAATGGCGCTGAATGAACCGCGCTTCATCGCCTTCGTTCCCTTCATCTGGTCGTTCGAGGCGGAAGGCGAGGTCCCCGGCGTGGGGCTGGACCGCGTTGCCGAGTGGTTTGATGACAGCGGCAACCAATTCGTGGACTACGTCCAACAAGTCGGCTGGCAGGTCAAGCACGGCATGATGCAATTCCCGAACATGGCCTGGAGTGAGACCGAGAACACGCCGGCCCGGCCGGCGAGCAGCGTGCGCGGCGAGATCATGAGCATCACGCCACGGGGGCTGGTGAGCGCCTGGGCGTTCGATGATTCGCTTCCGCACAAAAACCTGCGGGTGCGGCTACTGCTGCGGGACGAAAAGGGCAAGCTCATTTACAAGTCCCGGCCCGAGCGCACCTATGTATACGATCCCGATCTCCGCCAGGGGGACCGAATCGGGCGTGGATTCGTCGGCCTGCACGGCTACCGCTACCAGATTCCCCAGGACGTGCTAACCCGCCACGGAGGGCAGAATCTGGACCTGGAATTCGTCATTTACCTGGACGGACCAAGCCCTGAGATCGCCCACCGCTTCAACCGGCAATTCACCGGCGACCTCAGACTTTCGCCCCCGCCCGCTTTGACCCGTCAAGCAGTCGGGCTCGACACGCTCTAGTCCAACCGCTTCTGGAAGCGCTTCACCGCCACGGTCATCGCCACCGCGATGAATCCGAGAAGGATGAAGAGTTCCGCTGACAACTCCGCCAGAGAGGCGCCGCGCAGCACCACCCCCCGGATCAGGCGCATGAAGTGGGTCATCGGCAGCACTTCGGCGATCCACTGGGCTGGCCTGGGCATGCCGGCGAACGGGAACATGAAACCGGACAGCAGGATCGACGGCAGCAGGATGAAGAAGGTCATCTGCATGGCCTGGAACTGGGTCTGCGCGAGGGTCGAGATGACCAGGCCCATCGCCAGGTTGGCGACGATGAACACCAGGCTCACCCAGTAGACGTTCATCAGCGCTCCGCGCAGCGGCACCGCGAACAGCAGGTGCCCAAGCAACAGCACCAGTGAGACCTGGATCAGGCCGATGAAGACGTAAGGCAGGATCTTGGCCAGCATCAGTTCGGACGAGCGCACGGGAGTGGTGATCAGCAGTTCCAGGTTGCCGCGTTCGCGTTCGCGCACGATCGCCACCGCGGTGAACAGGGTCATGGTCATGGTCAGGATGATGCCGACCAGGCCCGGAACGGTATTGACCGGCGAGCGTCGTTCGGGGTTGTAGTAGGTGCGCAGTTCCATTACCGGCGGCTGATCGTTGTAAGGGGAGGTCCGCGCGGAGCGGGCCAGCAACGCCGCGGCCCCTTGTACGATGTTGTCGGAACCGTCGATCAGCAGCTGCGCAGCGGCACGCTCCGGCTGCTGCAGGCGCCGCTCGAAATCGCCGGGAATGAAGATGCCCACGCTGATCCTGCCCTGGCGCATCAGGCGCTCGAGCGCGTCCGTGTCCGCCACCTGGTACTGGATGTCGATGACCTGCGTGTTGGCCAGGTCCATCACAAGCTGGCGCGAAGCGGCGGTCGAGGACAGGTCCGCCACGGCGGCCGACAGGTGCCGCACGTCGGTGTTGATCGCGTAGCCGAACAGCAGCAACTGCATCACCGGGATGCCGACGATCATGCCGAAGGTCAGGCGGTCGCGGCGCAGTTGCCGGATTTCCTTCAGCACGATGGCGAAGATGCGCTGCAGCGATTTCATGCCGCCTCCCTCACGCCGCCTGGTCCCGCTGCGCTTTGCGGGCCTGGGTAACCGCGACGAACACGTCCTCCAGGCTGGGCCGGACCTGCTCACAGCCGCTCAGCGGCAGTCCCGCGCCCGTGATGGCCGCAGCGGTGCTTTGCGCCGGCTGTTCGAGGCCGATATCCACCATGACCCGCAAGCTGTTGCCGATCTGCGCCGTGCTGTGCACGAACGGCTGTTGCTCGAGAAACTTGCTGATGTCCCTGGGACGGGTCGAGTCGACGACCACGACGGCCGCGTCGATATCGTCTGCGAGGCTTTCCGGACTGCCCTCGGCCACCAGCGTGCCGAGGTCGAGGATCGCGATGGAATGACAGCGCTCGGCTTCGTCCATGTAGTGGGTCGAGACCAGGATGGTCGTATCCTCGGCCACCAGGTCGAACAGGATCTCCCAGAACGCGCGGCGGTTTTCCGGATCGACGGCGGAGGTCGGTTCGTCCAGGAACAGCAGTTCGGGGCGGTGCAGGGTGGCGGCCGCCAGCGCCAGCCGTTGCCGCTGTCCGCCGCTGAGGGTGCCGGCCCGTTGCCGCAGCAGGCGCCCCAGCTCGTAGCGCTCGACCGCCTCCGGGATGCGCCGCTGCCGCACGGCGCGCGGCATCGTATAGATGTCGGCCATGAAGCGCAGATTCTCGGAAACGGTCAGATCTTCATACAGTGAAAACTTCTGGGTCATGTAGCCGACCTTCCGCCGCAGTGCTTCGCCTTCTCGCGGAATGTCGTAGCCGAGCACATTGATCTCGCCGCGGGTCGGCGTCAGCAGGCCGCAGAGCATGCGGATGGTGGTTGATTTGCCAGAGCCGTTGGGGCCCAGGAAGCCGTAGACGCGGGAACGCGGAATGTCGAGATTGAGGTCGTTGACCGCAATCACGTGGCCGAATTCCTTGGTAAGGCCCCGCGCGCGTATCGCCAGGTTGCCTTCGACGGCGGCGTCCATGCTTCAGTCCCCCGCAGGAAAGTCGGCCTGCAGCGGAACCCCGGAGGGCAGGTCTGCGGAGCCTTCCAGGTCAATCTCGGCCAGGTAGCTGAGGCGGGAGCGATCGTGTTCAGTCAGGGCGAAGTAAGGCGTGAAACTGGCGTCGGCCGAGACCCAGCGCACCCGGCCCTGCAGGGGCTCGGCGACGCCGTCGACCCGCACATTCAGGGTTTCACCCGGCTGCACGGCGTACCTCAGGTTTTCGGGCACATAGACGCGCGCGAAGGACCGGCTGCTGTCCAGCAGCACCGCGATCGTGGTGCCCGGCGGTGGCCGCTCGCCCAGTTGGTACAGGACCTTGTCGACGGTGCCTGCAACGGGCGCGATGATGTGGGTGCGCGCCAGGTCCAACTCGGCGGCCCGGACCTGGGCCTGTGCCGCCTCGAGCGCCGCTTCCGCTTGCTGCAGCTCCTCGACCGTGGTGCCGTTGAGCAGGCGCTCCAGTCCCTCGAGCGCGGCCTGTTCGCGCGCGATGGCGGTCTTGTACGCGGTCTCGTCGCGGTCCAGCTGACCCTTGCTGGAAAGGCCCCGTTCGTAAACTCCCCGGGTCCGCTCGAGATCGGCCAGTGCGTTGACGCGCTGCGCGCGGGCGACCTCGAGGTTGGCCCGGGCCTCGCGGATGGTCTCCTCGCGCGGGCCGCGTTTCAGCTCGGCCAGCCGCGCGGCCGCCTGGTCCCGCTGGCTGGACACTTGCGCCAGCCGATCCTGTGCACGGGCCGGGTCCTGGCTCAGCACGGGATCGCCGGGGACGACGGCCTGGCCGTCCCGCACGTGAATGGCGACGATTGGTTCGTTGCTCTCGACTTTCAGTTCGATGCGGTTGCGCTCCAGCGTACCCACCATGAAGGTTTCCGGCTCGCGGTCACAGGCCGTGAGCAGCAGCGCGCCCAATGCCAGGAGCAGGGCGGACGATTGCGGTGTGTTCATGTACAAAAACCCTCGTTCAGGATGCGCTCGATGTGCTGCTCGAGCCGGCTCAGCCCGTCGGCGTCGTAGGTGATCTGCAGTGCGGGCCCTGCGAGGTCCCGCGCAATGAATGGAAAGGCGCACAGTGACAAAAGGATCAGCGTGCTTACCCGGGGGTCGAGGTCCGCGTGCATGCGCCCGGCTGCCTGTTCTTTTTCGATCAACCCGGGTATCGAGCCGCCCAGGCGCGGCGCGAGATACCGCAGGAAGTGCTCCTGCATGACGCCCCCGGGCAGGATGACTTCCCGGGCAATGAGCATGGGCAAGCTTGGATGCTGACTGAAGGTCCGCAACAACAGCTGTGCGATTTCGGCGGCCGGCGCCTGACCGCCCGCCCGCATCACCCCGATAGCTGCCGCCAGCGGTTCCAGCGTGCGCTCCAGCACCCGCTGTAGCAGTTCATGCTTGCTGCTGAAGTAGTAGTGGATCATCGCCGGGTTGACGTCGACGGCCTCGGCGATCTCGCGCACCGAGGTCGCTGCGTAGCCCTGCTGGGCGAACAGCGCCTCGGCCGCGTCCAGGATGGCCGTGCGGATATCCGCCGTATCGGTTCCCGCCGGCCGGCCGCGGGGATTGCTGCCACGCTTGCGCGCCGTCGTCGCTGTCGCCATGGGTAATCGCACGCTCCAGTGTTTATCGTCGTCATTATAAATTAATTAAATGACCAATTAAATAATTTACCGAATTAATCTCTTGGATCCCACGTAGGATCGAACCTTGTTCGCGATGGTTTCTGCGTTGCAAGAGGTAGCGGGTGCCCCGTTACGTCCTAATGACCAAAGGCTCATCGCGAACGAGGTTCGCTCTATGATTATTTGTCCTTGTCAGAGAAATCCATGGTCGCCCAATAGTCGGCGACGGTTTCCTTCATTTCCCGGTGCAGCAGCAGGATGCCGATGATGTTCGGAATGGTCATCAGCGCGATAGCGATGCCCGAAAACGTCCACACGATGGTGGTGTCGATGATCGACGCAGCGAAAAAGCCGAGCACGTAAAGCACACGGTAGTAACGGACGTATTCGAGGCCCCACAGGAAGGTCACGGCCCGGTCGCCGTAATAGGACCAGGAGATGGCTGTGGAAAAAGCGAACAGCAGCAGGCTGATGGGGATGATGAACCGTCCCCAATCGCCCAACAGGCCCCGACTGAACGCCATCGTGGTCAACGGTGCGCTGTGCAGCAAAGAGCGGCCGGTCAGCTGGATTTCGCTGGTAGCGTTGAAAATGCGCCCGTTCTCGACCGGCAGAATGCCGGTGAAGCGCTCCCCGGTGGCGGTGCTGGTCAAGACCACGTCCTCGGCCACCGAACGCGCATGGATCAGCGTGACCGGTTCGCGGATGGTGCCGTTGTCGACGTGCAGCCGGCCGTTGAAGGGACGGGCCTTCGATTCGGTCGAAGGGTTCAGCAACAGGAACAACTGCTCGCGCTGCGCCGGGTCGCTTTCGTCATAAATCCCGTCCAGCACGACCAAATCGGCGCGCTGGAAGATGTTCTCGTATTTCTCCTTCCACACGCCTGACGCCAACAGCACCATGCCGGTCAGCATGCAGATAATGATCGTGTCGATGAACGGCTCGAGGATGGCCACCATACCTTCCGATACCGGGTGATCGGCCTTGGCCGCCGCGTGGGCGATGGGCGCGCTGCCCTGGCCCGCTTCATTCGAAAACAACCCCCGGTTGACGCCGCGGTTGAAGGCGAAGGCCAACGTGGCGCCCAGAAAGCCGCCGGTGGCCGAGGAGCCGGTGAAAATGTCACCGGCGATGGCCGCCAGCGACGGCGCGATGTTCTCGGTGTTGGCGAAGATCACCGACAGGGCGCCGACGAAGTAGACCAGGGCCATTAGCGGAACCAGCTTGGACGTGGTGGCGGCGATACGCTTGATGCCGCCGAGGATGATCATGGCCAGCAGCACGGCCAGCACCAGCCCGGTGATCGCGTGATGGATGCCGAATGCAGTGTGCATGGAATTCGCGATGCTGTTGATCTGCGGCATGTTGCCGGTGCCGAAGGAAGAAATGATGGTGGCCAGTGCAAACAGCACGGCCATCCATTTCATGTTGAGCCGATTTTTCATGTAGTACATGGGGCCGCCGGCGGCGGAGCCATCCGGGGCAAATTCGCGGTACTTGTGCGACAGCGTCACTTCCACGAACTTGGTGGTCATGCCGAGCATCGCCGTTACCAGCATCCAGAACAGGGCAGCGGGACCGCCGAGGTGGATGGCCAGGGCCACGCCGGCGATGTTGCCGGTACCCACCGTGCCGGACAACGCGGTTGTCAATGCCCTGAAATGCGTCGTGTCGCCCTTGGCGCCCTCTTCGTCGTACTTGCCGCTGACCATCAGGAAGGCGTGGCGGAAGTAACGGACCTGCGGAAACTTGAGGTACAGGGTGAAAAACAGGCCGGTGCCGACCAGCAGGTATACGAACCAGCTGGAGCCGCCGATATAGCCGTCGATGGTGGCAAAAATTTCGTTCAGTGCATGCATGGCAGTCCCTCTTGAGCGCGACCATCTTAACCCCAAATACAACTTATGGGACGCTCGTGGCGATGGTCAGTGCGCAGTGTACCGCAGGCGCCGATTGACCCGGAGGGGGCTGTTCCACCAAGATAGGCGATTAGATAGACGGAGCGCCGCCCATGAGCTGCAGATTGACGATGACGCTGATTTCCGAGCTGCAGGAGGGCAATGTCGGTGAGGACTGGAAGTACGACCTCGACGTAGAAGTTCTTTGCGACGGTGTGGTCGGGCAGGGCTCGTTCAAGGTGCCGAAACACAATCTGCCGTCGGGCGTGGTGCGGGCGCCACACGGAACGCCTGCTCCGCAGGTGCTTTATACTGGTGACTGCGAGGGTGAGTTGCTGCTGCGGTCGCACCTTACCGCGACCGAGGTCGATGTATTTGTCAACGATGTCGGAAAGATCCAGAAGGACCTGGTCATCGAATGCCCGGGCCCGGCTGGCGGCACCGTTACAAAGGAAGTGGATATCGCGGTCCCCGTGCACGAAATGCCTGCCTTCTTGCCGCAGAAAGCCGAATTCACATTGCGCGTCCGCTTCAACCTGACCTGCTCCTGACCGGCGCGACCTAACCCCGGTCACGGAAACGGTTGGCTCGTCTTGAAATGCAGGTTTCGATCCACGAAACTGCAAACATCGGGTGACACAATCGACGCGGTCGAGCCGCGTTGCATCTTTCAACGAATCGAGTGAGGTAATTCCCATGTCCGAAAGCACACTGAAACCGGGTGTCGTAACCGGCAAAGGCTACAAGACGCTGGTCGACGCCGCGAAATCCGGGGGCTATGCCCTGCCGGCTGTCAACGTGGTCGGCACCAACAGCATGAACGCCGTCATGGAGGCTGCAGCCAAGGCCGGGTCGGACATCATCATCCAGCTGTCCAACAGCGGCACCGCGTTTTTTGCCGGTGCCGGCATGCCGGACGGCTTCAAGGCCAAGGTAGTGGGCGCGGTCGCCGCGGCGCAGCACGCCCATCTGCTGGCGGAGCACTATGGCATCTGCGTCGCCATGCACACCGACCACGCCAATCGCGAGCTGATCCCCTGGGTCGAGGCCATGCTGGACGAGGGCGAAAAGTACTACGCGCAGCACGGCAAGCCCCTTTACAGCTCGCACATGCTGGACCTGTCCGCGGACCCGATCGACTTCAACCTGGGCGAATGCGCGCGGCTTCTGAAGCGCATGGCGAAGCTCGACATGTCGCTGGAAATCGAGCTGGGGGTCACCGGCGGTGAAGAGGATGGCATGGGCAGCGAGTTCGAGGAGCATGCCGACAATTCGCGGCTCTACACCCAGCCGCAGGACGTTCTGCAGGCCTATGACCTGCTCAACCCCATTGGACATTTCTCGGTGGCGGCTTCCTTTGGCAACGTGCACGGCGTGTACAAGCCGGGCAACGTCAAGCTGCGGCCCGAGATCCTTAAGAACTCCCAGGACCTGGTCCAGAAGACCCACGGCACCGGGCACAACCCCCTCCACCTCGTGTTTCATGGCGGGTCCGGTTCCGAGAAGGCCAAGATCGCCGAGGCGGTGCGTTACGGCGTGTTCAAGATGAACATCGACACCGATACGCAGTTCGCCTTTTCCGAGCCGGTGGGCGAATACGTCAACGCCAACCAGCGCGCCTTCCGCTTCCAGATCGATCCCGACGACGGCACGCCTTACAAGAAAGCCTACGACCCGCGGAAATACCTGCGCGCAGGCGAGCAGGGCATCGTCAAGCGGTTGCAGGAAGCCTGCGAAGACCTCGGCTCCAAGGGCCGCTCGATCGCCCAAAAATGAGGTCGTCAGCTGAATAGAGGTAAGGTTGCTGCTGAACAGCCAGGGGCTGCGACACCTCTTTCCAGAACCGTATGAAACAGGATGTTTCATTCGAGCCCCCAGGGATGGGTTTACGGCGAGTTCTGGAAAGAGGTGTCGTGGCGCCTGGCGGCCGCTCATGACGTCTGCCTGGCTTCGAGGAACTACTAAGCGAGCTACGCTGATCGTGCTATAACGCCCCCTATGCCACTCGTCCAACACTCCGATCTGCCCACCTTCGCCCGCCTGCGCGAGCACGGACACGAAGTGCTGTCGCTGGAACGCGCCGTGCACCAGGACATCCGGGAACTGCATATTGGATTTCTCAACATGATGCCGGATGCCGCGCTGCAGGCGACCGAGCGGCAATTCATCCGGCTGGTCGGCGGCTGCAACCGCATCGCCCAGTTCTTCGTTTACCCGTTCTCGTTGCCGGGCCTGCCGCGCGGGGACGACGCGCTGGAGTACATCGATCGTTACTACAGCCGCTTCGACGAACTGCGGGAGCAGGGCCTCGATGCCCTGATCGTCACCGGGGCCAATGTCGCCAACCCGGCGCTGGACCAGGAACCCTTCTGGGACCCCTTGATGGTCGTGATGGACTGGGCGCGGACCCACGTCGCCTCAACCCTGTGCTCCTGCCTGGCCACGCACGCCATGCTGAAGCGCTTTTACGAGATCGAGCGCCAGCCCCTGGGGGAAAAGCTATGGGGCGTTTACAGCCACCGGGTGGCCGTGCCCGACCATCCCCTGCTGCGTGAAATCAATACCCGGTTCGACGTGCCGCACTCGCGCTACAACGATATTTCGCGGGCCCGGTTCGAGTCCGCCGGGCTGACCGTGCTGGCCGAGAGCGAGGACGGCGGCGTGCACATGGCTGTCAGCCCGGACCAATTCCGGCTGATCTTTTTCCAGGGCCACCCGGAGTACGACACCAACAGCCTGCTAAAGGAATACAAGCGCGAAGTGTTCCGCTACCTGAACGGCGAGCTGCCGGAGCCGCCTCCGCATCCGCGGCACATATTCTCACCGGCTGCGGCGCAGGCGGCCGACCGCTTCGTGCGCGAGGCGGAGCGGGCGCTGCGCGAAGACCGGCCGTTGCCGGATTTTCTGGAAGCGGAAATCGAGCCGCTGCTCGACAACACCTGGGGCGACACCGCCAAGGCCATCGTCAACAACTGGCTGGGCCTGGTCTACCAGGTCACCAACCTCGACCGCCGCCAGCAATATATGGAAGGCGTCGATCCCCACGACCCGCTGGGCCTGAAAGAATGAGCGCTTTTCCCACTCCGACACCGATTCTGCCGAGGCCGCTGTGGGGCAGGACCTTCCAGAACTGTCGAGCTGTCGGGAACAGTCGACAAGCGCACAGGGATGTCTTGAGCGTGTTCTGGAAGGTCCTGCCCCACAGCGGCCGGGTACGAAACGACCAAAACCCAATCGCGGCTGAAGCCGCTCCTACGACGGGAATCGAACAGACTATGGAGAACAAGCGATGAAAGACCAGACCCTGGCCATCCATGCCGGCTTCAAATCCGACCCCACCACCAAGGCGGTCGCGGTGCCGATCTACCAGACCGTGGCCTACGAATTCGACGATGCGCAGCACGGAGCCGACCTGTTCAACCTGGCGGTGCCGGGTAATATTTACACGCGCATCATGAACCCGACCACCGACGTGCTCGAGCAGCGCTGCGCGGCGCTGGAAGGCGGCATCGCCGGGCTGGGCCTCAGCGCCGGCAGTGCGGCGATCAACTACTCGGTACTGAATATCGCCGAGCAGGGCAACAACATCGTGACCGTGCCCTTGCTTTATGGCGGCACCTATACCCTGTTCAAGCACATGCTGCCGCGGCAGGGCATCGAGGTTCGATTCGCGGCCGACGACAGCCCGGATGCCATGCGCGCGCTGATCGACGACAAAACCACGGCCGTGTTCTGCGAGTCGATCGGCAACCCGGCCGGCAACATCGTTGACATCGAGGCGCTGGCCAACATGGCTCACGAGCACGGCGTGCCGCTGATCGTCGACAACACGGTCGCCACGCCAGCCCTGATCAAGCCTATCGAGTGGGGCGCGGACATCGTGGTCAATTCGCTGACCAAGTACATGAGCGGTCATGGCAACTCCCTCGGCGGCATGATCGTCGATGGCGGCGAGTTCCCCTGGGCCGACTACCCGGAAAAGTTCCACATGCTCAACGAGCCGGAAGAGTCCTACCACGGCGTGGTCTACACTCAGGCGCTGGGCGCCGCCGCCTACGTGGGCCGGGTGCGCACGGTGGCGCTGCGCAACACCGGCTCGGCGCTCAGCCCGATGAACGCCTTTCTGATCCTGCAGGGGCTGCAGACGCTGCCATTGCGCATGGAACGGCACTGCGACAACGCCCTCGTCGTGGCTCAGTATCTCAAGGACCACCCGAAGGTAGCCTGGGTAAGTTTCGCCGGCTTGCCGGACTCGCCGTACTACGACCTGGCGATGAAGTACACCAACGGCCGCCCGTCCGCACTGCTGACCTTTGGCATCAAGGGCGGCTTCGAGGCCGGCGTGAAGTTTTACGACGCGCTGCAGATGTTCCTGCGGCTGGTCAATATCGGCGACGTCAAGTCGCTGGCCTCCCACCCGGCCTCGACCACCCATCGGCAGTTGTCTGAAGCCGAACTCGAATCGGCCGGCGTGACGCCCGACATGATCCGGCTGTGCATCGGCATCGAGGACATAGACGACATCATCGCCGACCTCGACCAGGCGCTAAAGTCCGCATAAGAGGCAGGTGAAACTTCTCTTTTACTTCAATGGTTTCAATTCGGCCATTCCCGAGGACTGGTCGGACAACGAAAAACTCGTGGCCGTCGAAGACTATGCGGCACGGCGAGGCTTTCGCTTCGTGCCGTACACCGTCAATTACCGTCGTGCGTGCGAGCACACCGCGGAGATCCTGCAGCGCTTGGCCGGTGAAACCGTGGACCAAGTGGTCTTCAGCGGCTCGTCGATGGGCGGATGGTTCGCCCGCGTGATGCAGTTGCTGCTGGCCCAGGCAAGCCCCGGGATGCCGGCGGCAGCGCTGGCTTTCAACCCGGCCTTCGACCTGGGCCTGCACGGGCACATGCTGCTGGGGCCACAGGTCAATTTCGTCACGCTCGAGGAATACGATTGGACCGAGCAGGATAGCGCGCGGCTGACAGAACTGGAGGATTCCGTCGACTACGATGCGCCGTTGCCTTTCTTCGTCTACGTCGACAAGGGGGATGAAGTGATCAGCTGGGCGCACAGCGCGGCCCGCCACGCCAATATCGCCCGTTTTCTTGCTTTCGAGGGCGGCAGCCACAGCTTCGAACACAGCCACGAAGCGCTGCGGGACTTCGATTCGGCCCGGAATCACTGAAATCCAGGCGCTGCCGCCGCTGCACGTCAATCGCTCATCGTGCTGGAGGCGAACCGGACATCTTGGTAGGATGGTTGCCCCCTAGTTGAAATGGCATAAGGTTATGGCGATGTTCGACAAGCACAAAGGTAGCAAGGAAAGCAGCCCCACGGCTTCTGAACCCAGGGTTTCACAGCCGCCACCGCCGAGCGTGAGCCCGGCACCCGCCGGGAGTACGGACAAGGTGGCCATGATCGGCCGCGGAATCAGCATTTCCGGAGATGTCACCGCCGACTCCAATCTGCGGGTCGAGGGCGTGATCGAGGGACGCAGTGTCCAGAGTTCGCACGACGTGGAGATTGCCGAGTCAGGGCGGGTCGTCGCCGGCATCACGGCAAAAGTCATCAAGATTGCCGGCGAGGTCACCGGTGACATAGCCGCCAGCGAAAAGGTCATGATCGCAAGGTCGGGCCGGGTACAGGGCAACGTGGTTGCGCCGCGCGTCCAACTCGAAGACGGCGCGTTGTTCCGCGGCAGCATCGACATGAACCCGGCGACAACTGCCGACGTCAAGCCGGTTGCGACCAAGCCCGCGGCGGTGGAGAGCAGCGCCAAGGCGCCGGCCGCCGCAGCGTCCCAAGGCTCCGAAACCGCCATGGGCGGACCCAGAAAGGACTCCGGGCTCTCGCTGAAGAGCGGTTGAGCGAGGCGGCGTTCCAACTCGACGCCGCGCCCGGCCCGCTGCGGGCCGGGCCGGTGGCGTCGCATATCCCGAGCAAACTGTTTTCCGCGCTGTTTCGCCAGGTCGATCCCGATCACCGCTTAACGGTGCTGGAAATCGGCACCGCGCTGCCGGAGACCGTGGACTTCTTCTCGCAGTTCAGATGCCGGCTCCACTTCTGTGATCTGTACGCGGAGACGTGCGTGCGTGAGCAGGCGGACTTGTCTGAAACCGAGTTGCGGCATGGTTTCGAGGAGCAGTTTCGCTTTCCGTCCGGAACCTCGTTCGACCTCTGCCTGTTCTGGGATTTTCTTTCCTACCTGGATGACGCGGCGCTGCGCGC
>Ga0316195_10000100_pt1 | contig 27383 bp, 28 predicted proteins | sample Phised1_MG_FD_204937 | JGI IMG/M metagenome (GOLD analysis project Ga0316195, IMG submission 204937) | Coastal sediment microbial communities from Maine, United States - Phippsburg sediment 1 | ecosystem: Environmental > Aquatic > Marine > Coastal > Sediment | place: USA: Maine | collected...
GTTCGTTGGGGGGATCCAATGAAAACCTATACCTACCTGGGGTCCGACAATCGGGAACTTCGCTACGAAGATCGTTGGCGCGCACGCTGGTTGCTGTCGGTCTTCATACCGCTGCTGCCGGTCCTGGGAATCGTCGGGGCGGAACTCTCCGGCTGGCGCGGCCTGCTGTGGTCGCCGTTGATCCTCCTCTACGGCGCCATTCCCCTGCTCGACCGGCTGGTCGGTACCGATACCCGTAACCCGCCTGAAGAAGTGGTCTCCCAGCTCGAGCACGAACCGTTCTATCGCTGGCTGACTTACCTGGCCGTCCCGGTTCACGTCGGTGTCCTCATCGCCTGCTTCTGGTACGCGATGGTCGTGGCGCAGGGCTTCTGGGAAATCCTGCCGATCATGATCTCGCTTGGATTCGCCTCTGCGCTTGGAATCAACACGGGTCACGAACTGGGGCATAAGGGGGACATGCTCGAGCGCGTGCTTGCGCAGATTGCCCTCGCCGTTTCCGGCTACGGTCATTTCAGGATGGAGCACAACCTGGGTCATCACGTCCAGGTGGCGACGCCCGAAGACTCGTCCAGCGCACGCATGGGAGAGAGCCTCTATCGATTCGCCCTGCGGGAAATACCGGGCGCCGCCCGACGCGGCTGGCGGCTCGAGGCAGCGAGGCTGGCACGCGGCGGACATTCCACCTGGTCGCCGGGAAACGAGATACTGCAGTCGCTGGCGATAACCCTGCTGTTGCAGGGTGGTCTGGTCGTCTGGCTGGGCTGGACTGCCCTGCCCTGGCTCCTGTTTCACAACCTGTGGGCGTGGTTCCAACTGACCGCGGTCAACTACATCGAACACTATGGACTGTTGCGCGAACGCCGTCCGGGCGGCGGTTACGAACGCTGCCGGCCGCGTCACTCCTGGAACAGCAACCACAGCGTCTCGAACGTCCTGCTGTTTCACTTGCAGAGGCATTCCGACCATCACGCCCACGCCGAGCGGCGGTACCAGTCGCTCAGGCATTTCGACGAAGCGCCGCAACTGCCGATCGGCTACATGGGCATGATCGTGCTGTCCTACGTGCCCGGTCTGTTCTTCCGCGTCATGGACCCGCGGCTGATGGCGGTCAACGACGGTGACCTTCGGCGCATCAACGTGGACCCGCGCGCCAGGGCACGGCTCGAAGCGCGCTACGACGCAGAGCCTTCCAGTCCGAAGTGAGCGAGCGCGCTGCGCGCGACGGGCTCGCCCCACTCCTGGACAAAATGACCTGCATCCTGAACCAGCATGGGTTCAGGACACCGACGAATGCGTTTCTGCAGGGCGCGCATGGGAGCCTCCCCCAGCACCGGGTCCTGCAGACCGATGGCCATGAAGGTCTGGCCACACCAATCGTTTGACAGGAACGACATTGCGTGCAGCCCCGTCTCGACGCCGGGCATATCCGGCCGTGTGGGGACGAGCTCGGGAAACCTGCGGACTCCTGCCTTGTAGCGCGCATCCGGGAATGGGGCCGCATAGGCCTGCGACTCGGCATCCGATAGCGGCGGCGTCGTGCGCTTCATCAGCGCCGCGACGTCCAGGTCGGGGTTTGCGGCGTTGTACTCCCGCCAGGCGTCGAATCCCGGACCTGCCGAACGTCCCGTGCCGAGCCCGGTATTCATGATCAGCATTCGCGTGATTCGCTGCGGATAGTCCATCGGCAGCGTCAGGCCGAGCAGCCCGCCCCAGTCCTGCATGACGAGACAGGTCTGCAGCAGGTCGAATCGTTCGATGAAACGCTTTAACGCGTCACGATGAAACGCAAAGGTATAGGTCCTGTCTTCCTCCGGCTTGTCGGAGCGGCCGAAGCCGAAGAAATCAGGTGCAAGCACCCGATGTCCCGCTGCAACGAATACCGGAATCATCTTGCGGTAAAGATAGGACCAGGTCGGCTCGCCGTGCAGACAGAGGAAGGTGACTTCCGCGGTCCCCGGCCCTTCGTCGACGTAATGCATCCTGAGGCCTTCGTAGCCGTGCAGGTCGTCAAGGTACCTCGGCTCGTAGTCCCAGCCTGGCAGGCCGACAAAGCGTTCTTCCGGTGTGCGAAGGGCCTTCAATACTTCCCTCCGGTCCGATACAGGTAGTGCTGCATGTCCGTCATCTGCATGCTCAGCCTGCGCTGCACCTTGTGGGCCACACGCATGATCGCGCGCATGGTCTTGTAAACGACGACCGGATGGGTCGGTAACAGTTCCTCGAACCGCGGCCTGTCCAGCACCAGCACGCGCGTGGGGCCGTTGGCGATCAGGCTCGCGTACCGCGGCTCGCCGTCCATGAAAGAAAGTTCGCCGGCCAGGTCGCCTGCGCGCAGCGTGTGCAGGATGTTCCACTCGTTGTGCTCGTCGCGCTTGGTGATCGAGATCTTTCCGGAAACCGGGACGTAGAGATGGCTGTTGCTCTCGCCTTCCTCGACCAGCACCTCGCCGTCCTGGCAATCCCTGATTTCCACGATTCGCGCCAGTGCGCTGACCTCTACGTCGTCCATCTCGACGACCAGGGGTGACGCCATCAGGGCGGCGACGTTTTCGCTGATAACCACATGTGTCTCCTGGAATCCCGATGCCGGGCGCCTGCGGCCGAGCAATGGGAGAATCATACTATCTATTATCCGGGATGCGGATGACGGCCGCGCCGTCACCGGTCGCAGGACGCCGTGAGCCGTGCGGGCCGCAATCGCCAGACTGCTGCCAGCGGAGAGACTCGGCCTGGCCAGATCGATGAAGCTGCCCCCGCAACTCCAGGTGACGAAGATGGGCAAGCGTCTCCGTCGTCGCCAGCAGGCGGTTCAGGGCATCGAGCCTGTCCATCCTGAACAGCGAGCCCGCGATCTGCGAGGTCGAGGCGGGTTCGACGCAGGCATCGCGAATCTGTTGCAGCCGGCCTGCGTGTTCCCGGCGCAGCGCGTCGATCCTGGCGTGCAGGGTCATGAACGGCCGCCCGTGCGCCGGCAAGACCAGGGTATCTGCAGGCAGTTCCGCGAGACTCTCCAGCGAGTCCAGGTAATCGCCCAGGGGATCGCCCTGCTCGTTTGACGGGTACAGGCTGATGTTGCTGGAAATGCTGGGCAGCAACTGATCGCCGCTGATCAGCACCCTTGCCAGATCGTCGTGCAGGCAGACGTGACCCGGCGCGTGGCCGTCGTGGACGCTGATGCGCCAGTCGTGATCGGCTCCCGCCAGCCTTGCATTCACCGGCAAGCGATTGATGGCCGGACAACCGCTGACGATCGCGCGGTAGCCGCCACCGCGCAGGATCGCCCGCATGTCGGCGTCCAGCTCGACGCCCAGGCGTTCCACGAACCCGTCGGACGGCTCGCTCCGGCCGGACTGCGGTTCTTCCATGCCCGAGATGGCCGCCGCTGCCGCGAGTTCGTGCATGATCACTCCAACGCCGAAGCGCTCGGAGAGCCAATGGGCCATGCCAAAATGATCCGGGTGATGATGCGTGACGACGATCGACTCGAGACCGGTTGCCAGCGGCAACCGGTTTTCGAGCGACGCCCAGGCTTCGAGTACCACGCGGGTCTTCATGCCCGTATCGACGAGAAACCAGCCTTTCCTGCCCGGTACCAACCACACGTTGATGTGCCTGAGGGCACCCGGGATCGGCAGGCGAATCCAGAGGATTCCGCTCTCAAGCTCTATGTAATGACCCGCTTCGGGAGCTTCCCCGCCACCGAGTTCGAGCGTCCGTGTGCGTTCTACCGGATTCATCTGTATGCCCGACGGATCAGGGATTGGTTCAAGACGAGGCTCAAGATACACGACAGCTGCCTGGGATAGCGGGCTGCGGCGTCCGGCTGCTGATGAATCCGCGGGGGGCCGACGGCTCCCACGGGCGCTTTGGCCGGGACTCAGTCGCCGAAGATCGACAACTGGTTCTCCTGCTGCGACTCGTCCGCCTGGCTGGAAGCCTTTCGGCCCTTGCGCTTGTTGGCAGGTCTGGCAACGGGCTTTCGGACGGGGGCTTCGGACCCAGCGGGGATGGCCCGGGCCGGCAGGGAGGCAATGAATGTGGCCAGGTCGGCAAAGGCTTCCGGCTTGACGTCATAGCGAATGAACCGACCGTCCGGGGTCGCCTCGAGAAGCCCTGCCTGGGTCAGTTCCTTGAGGTGAAACGACAAGGTCGAGGCCGGGCAGCGAACCGCCTGCGCAATCCGGCCGGCGGCGGTACCTTCGGATCCTCCGTGCGCGATCACCTCGATGATCTTCAGTCGAGTCGGCTGCGACAGGGCTGCGAGCCTTCCCACGAATCCCGCTGCGCGTGTCTCGCCCATGGCGTGTCCCTTGCGAGTCGATCGATTGAGTAAGTTTCTAGGATAGTCGAATTCAAACAAGCTCGGTCCGAATTTGTCCGTACATGCCGAAGACACGACATATTGCACCGCCAAGAAATCGTGCTATCTTCCGCTTGTAGTGCTTTGAGCTGGCAGGGAATCTCTTTTGTCACCGAAGCCGGATCGCTTGCAGCTCCGATGACATGCTGTCCATGACGCAGAGCTGAGCCAATAGAAAACAACGACTTGGGGAGAGGGGAATGAGCGCCGCCTGGGAGTCCTTTCACCGAGCTGCTCGAGAGTTAGCCTCAGCAGCTCCTATAAAACAACGGCTTACACTGGCTTACTCGAAACACCTTAAAGAACTGACCGTCGACGATCTCCCTTCAGAGCTTCATTCTGTATTCGCGGGACTGTCAAGCCAGCTGACCTGCGTCTCTCCCCTGCGGGGCGAATCTGCCGTCTGCGCCACGGTTCGCAAGATGTCGAATGACGAGGCGGAGACCGTGGCTCAGCAGATCGTTCAAGTGCTTGCCGATCTCGCTGCACACCGGGAAACGCCGGTCCAGGTCAAGCCGCGCCGGGTCCTGTCGCTGTACGCCGCAGAGGGTTGACCGTCAGTCGAGCTTGAACTCGACCGAATCCCAGCGGGTCGTCTCCTCGTGCCGGGCCTGTCGGCGGATCGCGTCGGCTATCTCCCGTGTGTTCCAGGAGACGACCTCGTCTGCCACTTCGCGCAGCTTGGCCGGCACGGTTTCACCAGTCCCGAAAGGCTCCATCACGATGATCGGCTTGTCGCAGGCTTGCGCGTAAAGCGCCTCGAAGTCGATCAGTATGGGATCCTGGGCGCGCTGGCTGGTCAGGATCAGGATCACCTCGGCGTCGGCCATCTGGGAGCGCAGTCCGTCCTTGAGGCTCTCCTTATCGAGGCTCTTCGGCGGTTTGTCCGGCGTGCTCAGGTTCGTGTAGTAGAAATTGACGGCGCTTTCCAGGTACTCGAACACCCGGAGATACTCGTCGTCCATTGAATACAGGTGGCTGACGAACAGCCGGATCGGGTTTTTCTGTGACATGGCACTGCCCTCGCACGGTTCTCCTCCCCGATGCACCATGGCGTTGACGGGGCGAAGCACTAGAATACGACTTTTAGACTTCACGGGAACGCAAAATGCGTCTCGTCACGTACAACATCCGCTATGCGACCGGCACTGGCCCGTCCTTTCACCTGCCGCTGCCCGGGGCCGGCTACCTGCGAAGCAACCGTCAGGTGCTCGACAGGATCACCACGTTCCTCCAGGACCTCGACGCGGACATCATCGGGCTGATTGAAGTCGATACGGGCTCGATCCGCACTGGCATGGTCAACCAGGCGCGATTCATCGCGGATCGCCTGGGACACTACTCGACCTATCAGTGCAAGTATGGAGAGGACTCGCTGACGCAGCTCGTCCCCATCGTCCGCAAGCAGGGCAACGCATTCCTGGCGGCGCCGCGCGTGCACGGCGAACGGTTCCACTACTTCGATGCTGGCATCAAGCGCCTGATCATCGAACTGGAACTCGACCAGTGCGTCGTCTTCCTGGTGCACCTGTCCCTCAAGTTCCGCCACCGACACTACCAGTTGCGTCACCTGCACGAACTCATTCGCCACCAGCAGAAGCCGGTGATCGTCGCCGGCGACTTCAATACCTTCTGGGGCGACCACGAGATCTATCTGTTCATGCAGGCGGCCGGCCTGAAAAGCGCCAACGTTGCCGGCAAGCCTTCCTATCCGAGCCGCTGGCCACGCAAGGAACTCGACTTCGTGCTGTATGGCGAGGGTATCGAGCCGGTCGCCTTCGACATTCCTTCGGTGCAGCTGTCGGACCATCTTCCGCTGGTCTTCGACTTCGAGGTGGTGGCCGACCACATGCTGTCGCGCGCCAGCGAGGCGCGCGAGATCGAGGCGTGACAGCCGCCGCCCCGCAGGAGGGCTTGATGAACGCGACCGGAGGCAGCTGGTCCCTGCGGCTGGATGAGGCGCGCATTGCGTGGCTCAGCATCGACTGCAAGGACACCGCCGCCAATACGCTCGGCCGCGTGGTGATGACCGAGCTCAACGAGCGACTGGCGGAAATTGAGCGGCTGCGCCCGGTGGCGGTAGTGATCTGGTCGGGCAAGGAAAGCGGCTTCATCGCCGGAGCCGACATCAGCGAGTTCACAGGACTGGATGACGGCGACGAGGCCTACGAGCTCGTCCGTCTTGGACAGGGCGTGCTCGACCGGCTCGAGCGCCTGCCCTGCCCGACTGTCGCCGCTATCCACGGCTTCGCGCTGGGTGGCGGCCTGGAACTCGCGCTGGCCTGCGACTACCGGGTGGCGGCGCTGGAAGGGACCCGACTCGGCCTGCCCGAGGTCATGCTCGGCATTCATCCCGGCTTCGGGGGGACGGTCCGCGCGCCCCGCCTGATCGGCGCGCCGGCCGCCCTGGACCTGATGCTGACCGGGCGCAACGTCGGCGCGGACAAGGCCCTGAAGCTCGGCCTCGTGGACCGGCTGGCGGCGCGTGAAGTTCTCAACGACAGCGCGCGTGCGCTGGCGCTGGCGCCACCACGCCGTCATCGCCCTGCCATCGGGCTGCGCCTGCTGCAGTTGCCACTGCTTCGCGCGCTGGTCGCTTCCAGGGCGCGCAAGCAGGTGAAACGAAAGGCGCGCCCGGAACACTATCCAGCGCCGTATGCCATTCTCTCTCTCTGGGAGTCCTTCGGTGCGCGCGGCCGCGCAGCCTACGACGCCGAGGCCAGGTCCATCGCCAGGCTCTTCCTGACGCCGACCTCGCGCAACCTCGTGCGGGTCTTCTTCCTGCAGAACCGGCTCAAGGCGCTGGCCGGCAGGCAGGCCCGCCACTTCAGCAAGGTGCACGTGATCGGTGCCGGCGTCATGGGCGGTGACATCGCCGCATGGTGCGCCTATCGAGGGATCGACGTGACCCTGCAGGATCGCGAGCAGGGCTACATCGACCCGGCGCTGGAGCGGGCGCGCGAGTTCTTCGCCCGCCGCTGCCGCAATCCGGGGCAGGCCGGGGAGTGCATGCGACGGCTGCGCGCCGACGTTGCGGGCGCGGGCATCCGCGAGGCCGACCTCGTCATCGAGGCCATCCACGAGGACGCCGACGCGAAGCGGGAGCTGTACGCGCGCATCGAACCGGCGCTTGCGCCAGGCGCGCTGCTGGCTACCAATACTTCGAGCATCATGCTCGAGAGCCTCGCCAGCGCTCTTGCCGATCCAGGGCGCCTGGTCGGCCTGCACTTCTTCAACCCTGTTGCCAGGATGATGCTGGTCGAGGTCGTGCGCGGCGCGGCGACACGCGACCAGACGGCGCACGATGCCATCGCGTTCGCACGACAGCTCGACAAGCTGCCGCTGCCCTGCCGAAGCTCGCCGGGTTTTGTGGTCAACCGGATCCTGATGCCTTACATGACCGAGGCGATGTTCGCGGGCGAATCGGGTGTGCCGTTGGCCGTGATCGACCGGGTTGCGGTCGAATTCGGCATGCCGATGGGGCCGGTGGAACTGGCGGACACGGTCGGCCTCGACGTGGCATTGCATGTCGGCCGGATCCTGGCCGACGCCTTCGGTCGCCCGGCGCCTGCCGCGCTGGATGACATGGTGAAGCACGGCCGCCTTGGACGGAAGTCCGGGCGGGGCTATTACGAGTGGCGGGACGGCCGGCCGCTCAAGCCGGAGGCGAGGTCGCCGCCTCCCGAGGACCTCGAGGATCGCCTGGTTCTGCAGTTCGTCAACGAAGCCGTCGCGTGCCTGCGCGAGGGGGTCGTCGCGGAAGCCGATCTGCTGGATGCGGGCATAATCTTTGCTACCGGCTTTGCTCCCTTCAGGGGCGGTCCGATCCAGTACGTGCGGGAGCGAGGTATCGGGTCGACGATCACCCGGCTCAGGGAGCTGGAGGGTCGTTACGGACCGCGCTTCCGGCCAGACGACGGTTGGCAGGAGCTGGTCGACTTGCAGCCGCCGATGCTGTGATAGGATCCCGTTCCATAATGACAAGCCTCTGGTTGCGCCGCCGCGGCGCCTGCAATCCACATGTCTGAGCATCCGCTGGATCTCAAGGTTCTTCGCGCGTTCAGCCCCCTTGATGGACTGCGGGCCGAGAACCTGCACGCCCTTGCCCGCAAGACGGTCATCCGGGAGCTGGACAGCGGCCGGGTCCTGTTCAAGGAAGGCGACAGCGACAGGCGAACTTTCTATCTGGTCTCGGGCGATCTCGAGCTGCGTTCGGGCGAGCGCACGGTATCCACGGTTCGCGGCGGTTCGCCGGAGGCGCACAACGCCATCGCACCCGGGCAGCCACGGCGGTTCACCGCGAGGGCGCTGACCAACCTCGAGTACATCTCGATCGATAGCGACATGCTCGACGTCTTGATCACCTGGGACCAGACGGGCACCTACGAGGTCGGCGAGATCGGCGGCCAGGGGACGCCTGCCAGCGAGGGCGACGACTGGATGACCGTGCTGTTGCAGACCAAGGCGTTTCACCGGATTCCTCCGGCCAATATCCAGGCCCTGTTCATGCGCATGGAGCGGGTGAACGCCAAGGCCGGCGACGTGATCATCAAGCAGGGCAGCGAGGGTGATTACTTCTACGTGATCACTCGTGGCAAGTGCGTGGTCACGCGGGAGACACCGCTCAACCGGGAAGGTATCCGGCTCGCTGAGCTGACGGTCGGCGAGTCCTTCGGCGAAGAGGCACTGATCTCGGAGACCCGCCGCAATGCCACGGTCTCGATGCTGACGGACGGCTCGCTGATGCGGCTTGGCAAGGCCGATTTTGACGAATTGCTGCATGAGCCGATGCTGCGCTGGGTCGACCTGGACCATGCGCGGGATCTCGTTTCCCGCGGCGCGTCGTGGCTCGACGTCAGGCTGCCCAGCGAGTTCGAAATCTTCCACCTCGAGGGGGCCATCAACATTCCCCTCTACTTCATACGCATGAAGTTGCGTGCGCTGGAGCCTGACCAGCCCTATGTCGTCATATGCGATACCGGACGGCGCAGCTCCGCGGGCGCTTTTCTCCTGAGTGAGCGTGGATTTGAGGCCTACTGCCTGAAGGGCGGCCTCACGGCGAATGGACTCGGCCCGAGCGGCGGCTGACGCTCTCCCGCCGGGGGCTCTACATCGTATGCGTCTGCTTGTCGCCGCCGAGTGCGCCGGCCAGGTAGGACTCGATCTTCTTCTGGGTCGAACCGCGGTCCTGTTCGCTGAACTGAACGCCGATGCCCGCCGTGCGCTTGCCCTGCGCACCCTTGGGAGTGACCCATATCACGCGTCCGGCAACCGGCAACTTTTCCGACTCGCCCATCAGGTTCAACAACATGAAAACCTCGTCGCCGAGGCGGTAATTGCTGTTGGTCGGGATGAACAGCCCCCCGTTCCTCACGAACGGCATGTACGCCAGATACAGGGCGCTCTTGTCCTTGATGGTCAGCGTCAGCAGTCCTGGCTTTGTCGAAGGTGATCGCATCGTCAACCTTGGTGCTCCGTCCTGCCGGCGTTCCTGCCGGCCAGGGTTTCCACAAGCTGGACCGTCAGGTCCTCGAACATCAGTTGCGTATTCAGCGACCCCTCGAGCAGCGCACGGGCGTCCCGAAGCCTGTCCAGCATCGCGAAAGCTGCCCCAATGTTCACGCCCGCCCCGCCCCTTGGCAAGCGGAATTCTGGATTATTGTTAACCCTGTCACCTTCGACAGTCATTCCCCGGATCGATTCCTCAACCCAGCGCTCCAGCCAGGCCAGACGCTCCGCCGGGCGATCCTTGCTCCAGGCCGCGGCCATGCCCATCGGGTCATATTGATTCGTCGCCAGTGCGTCCGCGAGGCTGCTGCGCATGTCCTCGCACAATTCGCCGGTGCCATCGGCCGCCATCTGCAGGGCCCGGAAAGGCGCGCCGGCCGACAGGGCCAGCAGTTCCTCCCAGTCGTCCCGCGGCTGCTGCCGGTTCAACCAGTCCATGCCCTCTGCGGCACCCGGTGTCGTCACCCTCAGGCGCTGGCAGCGGCTGATCACGGTCTTTGGCAGCCGGTCCAGCCGTGAGGCAGCCAGGATGAGCAGCGTTTCTTGAGATGGTTCCTCAAGAGTTTTCAGTAAGGCATTGTTTGCCTGAATATTCATGCGATCCGCGGGATCGATAACTCCCACCTTCCCGGCCCCTCGGAAACTCTTCATCGCCAGCTTGCCGCACACTTCCCGGATCTGATCAACCTTGATGAAGCTGGCCTTTTCTTCCAGCGCGAGGGCGTAGAAGTCGGGGTGGTTGCCGGCCAGGAACAGGACGCAGCTGGGGCAGCGGCCGCAGGGCGCATCCCCAGCCGCTTCGCAGAGGACCAGCTGGGCGGTCCACAGCGCCAGCCCGGACTGACCCGACCCCATGGGGCCGTGCAGAAGGATGGCATGCGGCATGTGCCCCTCGCGCCGGGCAGCCGCCAGTTGCCCCCGCTGCTGGCCCAGCCAGGGCACCGCCGCCTGCGCGATCAGGGACCCGCGGTCCAGGGGATCTACCGGCACGGCGGGCGCTTGCTTGCGTGCCATCGTTCAGCTCGCTGCCTGGATGAACCGGTCCAATACCTGGGCAACTGCTGCCTCGACCTCGGCCAAGGGTCGGCTGGCATCAATTCGCCGCACCCGCTCCGGCTCCCGCTCGTGGATCGCCAGGTAGCCATGGCGGACCCGCTGGAAGAATTCGGCGCGTTCGGACTCGATCCGGTCGCCCGGACCGCCTCGCACAAGGGTCCGGGCCATGGCCACGTCCACCGGCGCATCCAGCAGCAGCGTCAGGTCCGGGCGGCGACCATGCTGGGCAATCCGTTCCAGTGTGTGGATGTGTTCCAGCGGAATCCCGCGACCATGCCCCTGGTAGGCCTCGGTCGCGTCGGTGAAACGGTCGCACAGGACCCAGGTGCCGCGCGCCAGCGAAGGCTCGATCAGGTTGGCCAGGTGGACGGACCTGGACGCGAACATGAGCAGCAGCTCGGACACGCTGTCCACGGTTTCCTCCCGCCGCTCCAGGACCAGCCGCCTGATGGCTTCGGCGAGCGGCGTCCCGCCCGGCTCCCGCGTCACGATCGCATCCAGTCCGCTGCGGCGCAGCCGTTCGGCCGCCAGCTTGAGCTGGGTGGACTTCCCGACCCCTTCGATGCCCTCGAATGTGATGAAGCGTCCCGGCATGCTCAGTTCGGTCCTTCGTGTGCTGCACCGCGAATCGTCGCAATGTACCTCGCCACGTTGTCGTTGTGCTCGGCGAGCGTTCGCGCGAAGCGGTGGCGACCGTCACCCAGGCCCGTCGCCACGAAATACAGCGCCTCCGTGTCCATCGGGTCCACCGCCGCACGGAGCGATTCCCGACCCGCAAGGGCGATGGGCGTCGGCGGCAGGCCTGCGCGGGTGTAGGTATTGTAGGGCGTATCCCGCGTCAGGTCCGCGCGCCGCAGGTTCCCGTCGAACGAATCCCCCATCCCGTAGATGACCGTGGGGTCGGTCTGCAGTCGCATCCGCAACCGCAGCCGGTTGACGAAGACCCCCGCGATCATCCGCCGTTCTTCCGGCGCGGCCGTCTCCTTCTCGATGATCGAGGCCAGGATCAGGGCCTGATACGGGCCATCCAGCGGCAGGTCCTGTTGCCGGCTGGCCCACGCGGCCTGTAGTTCGCGGTCCAGCGCCGCACGCGCCTGCCGGAGGATCTCGATGTCGTTCGCGCCGCGAGGAAACAGGTAGGTATCCGGAAACAGCATTCCTTCGGGGCTGCGACCTTGCAGTCCGAGTGCCTCGAGCAGGGACTGCCCGTCCGCTCCCGCAGCGCTTGGCGCCACGTTGGGGTTGCCGCGCACGGCCTCCAGCGCCTGCCGAAACGTCCAGCCTTCCGGCAGCGTGACGGCGTGCAGGAAGACGCGGCCGGCTACGAACATGTCGAGCATTTGTCGCGGGGTCATGCCCGGTTCCACCCGGTACTCGCCCGCGCGGATCCTCGCCGACAGCTCCTCGCGCCTGGCCTGCCTGACGAAACTCTGCGGGTGCTCCAGCAGTCCCTCGCCCGCCAGCGAACGCGCAACGGCCTGCAGGGAGCTGCCCGGACTGATGATGACGATGCGCGCGGCCTGGAGTCCCGGCACGGGCCGATCCAGCCGCTCGCGATCCAGCTGCGCGAGCCATAGCCAGCCACCACCTGCCAGCAGTAACGCCAGGCACAGGCCACCCACGAGAAACCTGATCAGAGTTGCGCGAGCCATCGATTGAATTCCACGGCGATGGTACCTCGTCCCAATGCCCGACCGTCCAGTTCGCGGGCGGGCAGTGCACCGACCAGCGCGTTGGTGAGAAAGACCTCGTCCGCCGTGAACAGGTCTTCCGGCCGCATGCGGGTCTCGTGCGCCGGCATGCCCTGGCGCAGGGCCCACTCGAGTACCGCGCGGCGCATCACCCCGGCAACGCCGCAGCGATCGATCCGTGGCGTGAGCAGTTCCGTCCCGACCCGCGCGAACAGGTTCGACTGGGTTCCACACACCAGCTGCCCGACTTCATCCCGCATCAGGCCTTCCGCGATGGTTTCGTCGTCCCACTCGGCGCGCGCCAGTACCTGTTCCAGGCGGCCCAGGTGCTTGAGACCCGCAAGACCCGCATTGCTCGCCAGTCTGGTCTCGCAGGTCCGCAAGCGGACGCCTTCGGCCGCATCGCTCCAGCCAGGCGTCGACCATGGAAACGCCGCGACGATACGGGTCGGCACCGCCTGCGCCGGCGGCCGGTATCCGCGCCCGCTCGAGCCGCGAGTCACGATCACCTTGATCACGCAGTCGGCGGCGATAGCCGCCTCGGCCATTTCGCGACCGAGCAGGTCGAAATCCGGTCGGCCGATCCGCAGGCGCTCGCAGCCTGTGGCGAGGCGCTCGAGGTGATACGCCAGCAACCGCGGCCGTCCCCCACGCATCGCGATGGTCTCGAACAGGCCGTCACCGTACTGCAGGCCTCGATCCATGACATCGATCGTGGTCGCGGGCCGGCCGTTGACGAGAATGTTCACATCGACCTCGAGAAAGCGCGCAGGACGCCGCGCGCCTTGGCACGGGTCTCTTCAAGTTCCCGCTCTGGCTCCGAATCGGCAACGATTCCAGCGCCTGCGCGCAGGACCGCCAGGTCGCCCTGCAGCGTGAGCGTACGAATGAGGATATTCAGGTCCAGGCTGCCGTCCAGACCGAGGTATCCCATCGAGCCGGTATACGCACCCCTGCCCTCGCCCTCCAGTTCACCGATCAACTCCATGCAGCGAATCTTCGGGGCGCCGGTAATGGTCCCGCCTGGAAACAGCGCCCGGAGCACCGCGGCCGGCGTCACGTCGCTGCGCAGCCTGCCACGGACGTTGGACACGATGTGGTGAACGTGCGCATAACTCTCCACGCACATCATCTCGTCCACCTCGACCGTGCCGGCCTCGCAAAGCCGTCCGAGATCGTTTCGCTCAAGGTCGATCAGCATGACGTGCTCCGCCCGCTCCTTGGGGTGGCCGATCAGTTCGTCGATTGCCATGGCGTCGGCCCCTTCATTGCGCGGTCGTGTACCCGCAATCGGCCGGGTCTCGATGACCTGCCCGCGCACGCTGACCAGTCGTTCCGGCGAGCTCGACAGGATTGCCAGGCCGCCTCCCAGGTCTGCGATGCCGGCAAAGGGACCGGGATTGGCACGTCGCAACTGATCGTAGATCGCCGCCGGCTTGTGGCCGGCCGGGATCCTGCCGGTCCAGGCACGCGACAGGTTCGCCTGATAGACATCGCCGGCGGCGATGTGCTCCAGGGCGCGCCTGACCGCGGCGCGAAAACGCTCCGGATCCTCCTCTTCAACGTCGAACACGGTTGGCGCCTCGCCCGGCGCGGGTGCAGGCTGCCGCAGGTCGACCATGACCCGGGCAGCGAAGCCAGCCGCTCCGGATTCGCTCGCGGCGACCGTCTCGCCCGTCGTGTGATCATGGATCAGCGCCGCACGCATCCGCCAGGCGAGCGCAATCAGTCCCCCCGGTGCAGCCGGCAGTCGGAGCCGTGGCTCGACCTCGCCGGCCAGCTCGTAGCCCAGGAAAAGAAACCAGCCGCCGCTGAAAGGCCAGCGTGCCGGGGTATCAGCCACCCGAAGGGAGGACCACCAGGAATCCAGGCGTTGCAGGAAGCCGGTGCCGCAACCGGGGCCCCGCAGCCCGTCGGCATCGCTGGTCAGCCGCTCGCCTGGCGCGCCGAGGAGAATGGAAAACCTGCCCTGCGGCGTCCCGCTTGCTGCACTTTCGAGCAGTACCGGGTAGCGGTCAGGATAGCGAGCGTGCAGCTGCAGCAAGGCATCGCCTGCCGCGCCGGGCAGCGCGATGGGTTCGGTCAGGAGGGAATCCATTCCGCCTTCCGGGCGGCGGTCAGCGCAAGGCCCGCAATATCACGGTACCGTTGGTGCCGCCAAAACCGAACGAGTTGGATGCGGCGATCTTGATCGGCATCTGGCGCGCCGTGTGTGGCACGTAATCGAGGTCGCAGCCCTCGTCGGGGTTGACCAGGTTGATGGTCGGCGGCGCGACCTGATCGCGGATGGCCAGCGTGCAGAAGATCGCCTCGGCCACGCCGGCCGCACCAAGCAGATGTCCGGTCATGGACTTGGTGGAGCTCACCGCCACGCGGGCGGCGTGATCGCCGAAGGCGCGCTTGATCGCCACGGTCTCGGCGAGGTCGCCCAGGATCGTGGAGGTCGCGTGCGCGTTGATGTACTGGACGTCCTCGGGGTTGCAGGCAGCGTCCCTCAAGGCGTTGATCATCGATCGGCGGGCGCCGTCACCGTCCGCCGGTGGTGCGGTGATGTGGTATGCGTCACCGCTCATGCCGAAGCCGATCAGCTCGCCGTAGATGTTCGCCCCGCGCGCGCGGGCCGACTCGTACTCCTCGAGCACCATCGCACCCGCCCCATCGGCCATGACGAAGCCGTCCCGGTCGCGATCCCAGGGGCGACTGGCCCCCTGGGGGTCTTCGTTGCGCGTCGACACGGCCTTGGCCTGGCAAAACGCGCCGACAGCCAGCGGCGTCTCGGCCATTTCAGCGCCGCCCACGACCATGATGTCTGCATCGCCGTACTGGATGCTGCGCATGCCGAGCCCGATCGCGTGGGTCGAGGTCGTGCAGGCGGTCACGACCGCCAGGTTCGGTCCATGGATCCCGTAGATCATGGAAAGGTGCCCCGAGATCATGTTGATGATGCTCGAGGGAATGAACAGCGGTGAAATCTTCCGATACGAGTTGTTCTCGAGGAAGCGGCCGTTGTTCTCCTCGATGGTGGACAGGCCGCCTATCCCGGCGCCAAACACCAGCCCGATCCGCTCCCGGTTGTCATCGCCGATTTCCAGCCCCGAATCGCGAATCGCCTGGATGCCGGCTGCAACGCCGTATTGCATGAACGGGTCCATGCGCTTGGCGTCCTTGGGCGTGATGTAGTCGTCGCGATTGAAACCTCGTAGCGCGCCAATGAACCTGACGGGGAAGGTGCTGGCGTCGAAGCGCGTGATCGGCCCGATCCCACTCTTGCCCGCGAGGATGTTTTCCCAGGCGGTGGCGACCGTGCAGCCCAGCGGCGTAAGGAGACCGAGACCGGTAACGACGACACGGCGCTTGCTCAAAACGATCTCCTCCTGGGAGCCCGAATCGCGGACGCGCGACGGGCCCCGGCCACCGAGGCCGGGGCCCGTCGTCCGTACGAATCAGGTCTTGGACTGATGCTCGACGATGTAGTCCACCGCCTGCTGCACCGTGGTGATCTTCTCGGCGTCCTCGTCAGGGATTTCGGTCTCGAACTCTTCTTCGAGAGCCATGACGAGCTCGACGGTGTCCAGCGAGTCGGCCCCCAGATCGTCAACGAAGGAAGCGTCATTGGTGACCTCCTCTTCCTTCACCCCGAGTTGCTCGGCGACGATCTTCTTCACACGTTCTTCGACTGTGCTCATCTTGATGATTTTCCTGTGAATCCCTTGGTTCCCTGCCGGCTACGGCGCCGGATGAGGGGCGCCATTCTAAGTAAAGCTGGCAGCCCTAGCTAGCTATCACCCCTAAATTGGCTTATTTTTCTTTATAAAACAGAACGTTATATAAGCGCGTCAAACCGTCAAGGCATGTGCATGCCGCCGTTTACATTGAGCGTTTCCCCGGTAATCCACCCCGCCCGGGGCGAGACCAGATAGCTCACCGCGGCGGCGATGTCCGCGGGGGTGCCCAGCCGACCCAGCGGAATCTGGCTTGCCAGTGCCCGTCGTTGCTCCTCGGGGAGCGCGCTGGTCATGTCGGTCTCGATGAACCCCGGGGCAATGACGTTCACGGTGATGCCTCGCGAGGCCACTTCGCGGGCCATGGACCGGCTGAACCCGATGATCCCGGCCTTGGCGGCGCTGTAGTTCGCCTGTCCTGGATTGCCGATCAGGCCGACCACCGACGCGATGTTCACGATCCTCCCCTTGCGCGCCTTCATCATGCCCCGGAGGACGCCCTTGGACAGGCGGAACACGCCGGCCAGGTTCGTGTTCATTACCGCGTCCCAGTCTTCCTGCTTCATCCGCAGCAGGAGGTTGTCGCGGGTGATGCCGGCATTGTTGATGAGAATCGAGACCGGGCCCTCGTGTGCCTCGATGTCTTTCAGGACCGACTCGCAACCCCCACTGTCGCCGACGTCCAGGGCCACGCCCCGGCCGGCCACCCCGGCGGACGCAAAGGTCGCGCCAATCGACGCTGCCCCCGCCTCGCTGGTTGCGGTTCCCACCACGGTCGCCCCCAGTGCGCCCAGCTCGAGCGCTATGGCCTGGCCGATCCCGCGCGACGCGCCAGTGACCAGCGCGACCTCGCCTTTCAGGCTCGTTGAGTCCGTCATGTCGCATCCCCCTTCAAGCCGGCCAGCGCCGCCGCCAGCGCGTCTGCCGTATCGAGTGTGAAGACTGCCAGGTCCCGGCCCCCTTCGGCGCGCCTGACCAGGCCCGCCAGGATCCTGCCCGGCCCGGCCTCGACCACGTGACTCACGCCCGAGCCGATAATTTCCGCAACGATGGAAGACCACCTCACCGGGTTGAACAGCTGCCGGTAGAGGCCGTCGCGAATGTCCTCGGGCGCGCCATAGAGACTCGCGTCGAAGGCGTAGACGGGCACCTCCGGCCGGCGAAACTCGATCTCGCGCAGTCGCTCGCGGAGGCGCTCGGCGGCCGGCTTCATGAGGGGGCTGTGAAACGGTCCCGACACGGGCAACGGCACGGCGCGCCTGGCACCGCGGGCCTTGCAGGCTTCCACTGCCCGTTCTACGGCAGGCGCCCCGCCGGCAATGACGACCTGCCCAGGCGAGTTGTAGTTCGCCGCAACGACTACGTCGCCTTGCGATGCGGCGGAGCATGCCGCCTCGACCTCGCCGTCGGCCAGACCGATGATCGCCGCCATGGCGCCGGTGCCGATGGGCACCGCCTCCTGCATGGCCCGACCGCGAAACTGCACCAGCGCCACGGCCGCGGCGAAGTCCAGTGCGCCGGCAGCGACCAGTGCGCTGATTTCTCCGAGGCTGTGACCTGCCATGAGCGCCGGCTGCGCCCCGTCCCGCGCCCGCCAGGCACGCCACGCGGCAATACCCGCCACCAGCAGCGCCGGCTGGGTGCGCTCTGTCTCATTGAGCCGAGCCTGCGGGCCGTTCTGGCACAGGTCCCAGAGGTCGTAGCCGAGGACCGACGAGGCCTCCTCGAAAGTCGACCGAACCACCGTCTCCACGCCCGCGAGGTCGGCGAGCATTCCCACGGACTGGGAACCCTGGCCTGGAAACAAGAATGCTGCTTTCACGAGGACCCTCCGGCGGATGCCAGCGGCGATTATAGGCCGAGGCTGCGGCCGTCCAGGCAACGCTCCCCTGCGAGCGCCCGCCGACAGGCTCTGCCCGCTGGGCTGTACGCCCATGGGGCAAGCGCTGCGGAACCGCGGCGCCGCGGCCTGGTCTGTTATCATGCCCGGTCAAGAAAGCGCCTCATCGCGCGCGTCCATCTGGAGTCCTGCATGCGCCTTGCCAACCTGTCCGAACGCGGTTTTACGCTGATCGAGATCATGGTCGTCATGGTGATCATCGCCATCCTCGGCGCCCTGATCGGACCACAGATCCTGGGCCGTGTGGACGAGGCGCGGGTCACCAAGGCCAGGGCCGACATCCGCACGCTCGGAACCTCGCTGGACCTGTACCGCATGGACAATTTCCAGTATCCGACGACCGACCAGGGGCTGCAGGCGCTGGTTCGCAAACCGAGCGATCCGTCGGTTCGCAACTGGAAGGACGGCGGCTACGTGCAGAAGCTGACCAAGGATCCGTGGGGGAACGACTACCAGTACCTGTTCCCCGGTACCCGTGGCGGCGCTTACGACCTTTACTCCCTGGGTGCGGACGGGCAGCTGGGTGGCGAGGGCAGCAACGCCGACATCGGGAGCTGGGACGAAGAGTGACCTGAAGGCTGCTGCGAAGTGCCCAGGCCCCCCCCCCTGCCCTCCAAGCGGGCCCGCGGCTTTACGCTGATCGAGCTGTTGGTGGTCGTCGTGATCATCGGCCTCATGGCCGCGGTCATGACGGTTGCCGTCGGCGCGCTGGGAGGCGATAGCGAAATCGACCGTGAGGCTACTCGGCTGACGGACGTCGTCGCCGTGGCGCTCGAGCAGGCGGAGCTGGAGGGGCGCGACTACGGTTTGCGCCTGGAACCTGGCGACTACGAGATCATGGTGTTCGACGGACGCCGTGGCTGGGTCAGTGCCGCGGGAGACCGCATGTTCGACTCTCACACCCTGCCCGCCGGGCTGACGCTCTCCCTGCAAGCAGAAGGCCGCCCGGTCCTGCTACGCACCCCGTCCAAGCTGGACACACGGCTGCCGCAGGTCATCACGTTCGCCAGCGGCGATGCCACGCCTTTCGAAATCTCCCTCACCCGCGCGAGCAGCGGAGCGAAGGTGACAGTCACCGGTGCAGCCGATGGCACGCTCGAGGTCCGGCGAGACGATGCAGCCTGAACCGCGCCAATCGGGTTTTACGCTCATCGAGGTCGTGGTCGCGATCGCCGTGGTCGCACTCGGCATGATGGCCGTGTTCAGGGTGGTTCATGACACGGTCAACAACTCGATCTACCTCAGGGATCGCACGCTGGCCACCTGGATCGCGGATAACCGTCTCGTGGAGATGCGCCTGGCGTCGGATCTTCCTTCGGTGGATGAAACCAGGGGCGAGGTGGACTACGCCAACGACACCTGGGAATGGACCGCGACGGTTTCCCAGACGCAGGTCGCCGACCTCAGGCGCATCGACGTGCGAGTCCGCCGCAAGGGCAATTCCCCGGACAGCGCGCTGGCCGAGGTGAGCGGCTTCGTGGGAGCGGTGGCGATGGCGACGGCGCCGTCTGCCGCCCAGTGGACCGGCGGCGCCCCCGGCGGGGACGACCAGGGCGGTCCAGACGGCGGTGGTTCAGAAGAGCCGGCAGTGCCGCCCCGGCCGGTCCCCCAACCCGGGCCGCCACCGGGCCGCGACGACAGCGAGCAATGATCATGCGGGCGCGGGGCTTTACGCTGATCGAAGTGCTGGTCGCCACCGTGATCCTGGCGATCCTGTCGATCATGGCGAACCGAGGCGTATCCGAAACCCGCCTCGCGGTCGAGCGTACGCGCGCGCACATGGAGCGCGTTCGCGAGGTGCAGCGGGCGGTGACGCTGATGACCATGGACTTTCGACAGCTGGCGCCGCGGCCGGTGCGCCAGCTGGTCGGCGACGGCTATCGGCCAGCGCTGATGCGCGACCCGAACGGCATCGACCTGGTGGAACTGTCCAGGGCCGGCTGGCCGAACACCATCGGCGCCACCCGCGGCACCGTCCAGCGAGTGATCTACCTGCTGGAAGACAACAAGCTGATCCGCCGCTACTGGAACGTTACGGACGCGACGCTGGCCAACGCACCCATCTCGCGTGACCTGCTGACCAACGTGGAGAGCGTCGAGATCCGGTACATGAACAACGGGCGCAAATGGCAGGTCGAGTGGCCGCCGCTCGGCGCCGCTTCGGACATCTCCTTGCGCATGCGACCTCTGGCGATCGAGATCATCATCGTGCTGTCGGACTACGGGCAGATCCGCCGCGTCGTCGAGGTGCCGGGGTGAAGCAACGCGGGGTAGCGCTGATCATGGCCATCGTGCTGGTGGCGATCGCCACGGTCCTGTCCACGCGCGTCGGCACCGAGGCGGCACTCGACCTGCGGCGCACGATGGGCATTGCTGCGCTGAACCAGGGGTGGCAGGTGGCACTCGGCGCCGAGGCCTGGGCCGCGCAGGCCCTGAACACGGACATCGGCGAGTCGCAGACCGATAACCTCGCCGAGCAATGGGCACAGCCCATTCCCCCGCTGCCGATCGATGGTGGATCGGTCGAAGGTTCCCTGGAGGACATGCAGGGGCGGTTCAACGTCAACAACCTGATCAAGGCCGATGCGACGATTGACGAGGCCAACGTGGCCCGCTTCAAGTTGCTGCTGAGGCTGGCGGATGTCGACGAGCGCTTCGCCGGCATGCTGGCGGACTGGCTGGACACCGACACCGTCGAAACCTTTCCGGACGGTGCCGAGGATGGCATCTATATCAGCCAGGCGCCGCCCTACCGCACGGCCAACGGACCGATCACCACGACGTCCGAGCTGCTGGCCTTGCCGGGCCTGACGCTCGACGACTATGCCCGCATCAAGCCGCACATTGCGGCGCTGCCGGTCGGCAGTCGCATCAATGTCTGCACGGCCACACCGCTCGTCCTCGCGGCCCTTGTCAACGGCGGTACCGATTTCGGTGACGCCGAGGCCCTCTCGAGGAACCGGAGCGAGGGCTGCTTCCCGACGCTCGAGGACCTGCAGGCGACCCTGGGCGCGGACCAGTACCAGCTCCTGCAGGAATCCGTTGCAGAAACCACCAACTGGTTCCGGCTGACGACAACAGTCAGTATTGGCACCTCGCAACTCACCCTGTACAGTCTGATGGAGCGCAACAACGCCGGCGGTATCCGGACCGTTCTCCGCTCGATCGGAACCGAGTGATTTCATGACCCAGATTCTCGTCCTCAGGCTTGGCGACCCGGTTTCCTGGGTTCTGGTCGATGCGGCAGGTGGCCGGCTGGGGCCGGTGTCCACCGGTACACTGGCCGACGCCGCCCCGCTTGCGGCGGAAAGACGCGTGATCGCGTTGGCTCCTGGCCGGGATGTCGTGCTGGCGGAGCCGGAGCTGCCCGTGCGCAGCGGGCCCAGGGTCGCCCAGGTCGTGCCCTTCGCGCTGGAGGAATACCTCGCAGGCGACGTCGAGGCCTTCCACTTCTCCGTCGGCAAATTCGGCGAGAATTCCCGGGCGCCGGTGGCTGCGGTCGAGCGCGAGCGTCTGGAAGCCTGGATCGCGGAATTCGCCGAGGCCGGACTGGCGCCCGAGGCGCTGTACGTAGAGACCCAGTGCCTGCCTGCGAATCCCGGCAAGATCGTGGCGGTTCTCGAGACGGGTCGCCTGTTCGTGCAGCAACCCGGCTGCATGCCGGTGGCGCTGGATGCCGAGCCGCTGACCGAGGCATTCGCCCTGGCGGGACTCGAAGGTGACGATCGGCATGTGCAACTCTTCGTCGCCCAGGAAGATTGGGAGAGCTCGCGCGACATGATCGAGGCGCTACGCGAGGTGGCCGGCAGCCTCGACGTACAGCTGTTGCCCGACGGCGCATTGCCTCTGCTGGCCAGCGTGGCTGTGGCCGCGCCGCCCCTGTCGCTGCTCACCGGCCGGTATGCGCCTCGCACCGGCTGGGCTGCGACCTGGCGGCGCTGGCGGCTGGTGGCGGGACTTGCCGCGGCGTTGCTGCTCGTCCACGTCGGGTCCCAGGCCTGGCAATACTTCAGTCTCGTCTCCCAGGAGAGACGGCTCGACGCATCGATAGCGGAGACCTTCAAGGTGGCGATGCCAGGGGTCGAGAAGATCGTCGACCCGCGCCGGCAGATGGCGCAAAGGCTGGGCGGCGCGGGGGCTGACGACCCGGGTAGCCTGCTGGCACGTCTGGACCGCCTTGCGCCTGCGTTTGCCAGCGTCCCTGGCGTGCGCATCGAATCGCTGGGCTGGCGGGACCGCAAGCTCGACCTGCGGGTCTTTGCGCCCTCGGGGGATGCCCTGGCCCAGCTGTCACGCATGGCCGGCGAGCAGGGACTTTCCTTTGACGTGCAGTCGACGACGCCGCGCGATGGCGGCGTCGAAGGCATGGTGTCCATCGCTCCGGCGGGCCGCACATGAAGCTGCTGCAGTGGTATCGGTCATTGACGGAACAGCAACGTCGTACCGTCCTGTACGGTGCGATCGTGGCCGCGGCCCTGCTCCTCGTCGGGGGCGTGTGGGGCCTGCAGTCGGCGACGTCGGCGGCGGCCAAGCGCGTCGCCACAAAGCGCGCGGACCTGACGTGGATGCAGGCGGTCGCACCGCGCCTGCGCAGCATGCCCGCCGCGCGTCCGGACGAATCGCTGGCGCTGTTGATGGACAGGACCGCGAAGGACGCCGGTCTCGGCGACGCCCTGTCGGGAGCCGACCCTGCCGGGAATGGCGGTCTTCGCGTCCGCCTGGAGGGCGCATCGTTTGATGCGATCGTGATCTGGCTCGGTCGCGTCCAGCAGGAGCGCGGGCTCGTCGTGGAATCGGCAAGTTTCGACGGCACGCCTGCCGAGGGCGTGGTCAATGCCAGCCTCGTACTCCGGGGCCCCTGACGGGAATGCGCCGCACCCGACTTCTCATCGCCGCGGGTGTCGCGGCTTTCCTGGTCTTTCTGGTCGTCTTTCTGCCGGCTTCCATGCTGCTCAGGTTCGTGCCGGCAGAGGTATCCCTGAGTGGCGTGTCCGGGACCATCTGGCGCGGCGCCGCCACGTCGATCGCGATCAAGGGCACGCCGCTGGGCCGGCTGCGCTGGACAAATCGTCCCTGGCGGCTGCTGCTCCTGCAGGCTGGATATGACGTCTCGCTGGAACCGGCCGACGGTACTGTCGACATGGTCGTCACCCTGGGACGCGACGGCCAGCTGGACATCAGACAGCTCGCCGGCCACTTTCCCGTTGCCACGGTCTACGGCCTGATCGCCCCCGCGGGCTGGACCGGCACAGTTGAACTGGATGTTGATGAGCTCAAGCTCCAGTCGGGATTCCCGGTCGCTGCCGCCGGCGTCGTGATGGTGCAGAACCTGACCTCCCACACGGGACCCCGTCAGGTCAACCTCGGCAGTTTCGAACTGCTGCTTGGCGAAGGTTCGGTTGGCACGGAGTCGATCTCCGGTCGCTTGCGTGACCTCGACAACGGCCCGATGAGGGTTCGCGCGACCATCGAGCTGGACCGTACCCGCAAATACCTGATAAGCGGCGAGGTCGCCGCCGGGCCAGAAGCCGGTCCCGTGATCCTGAAGACGCTGTCGTTTCTCGGTCCGCCGGACTCGCTGGGCCGTCGCCCCTTCAGCATCGAGGGCACCCTGTAACATCCTGGATGCGACGGCGCGCCCGCCTCGCCCCGCCCGCGCCGCGATTCAGGACGCAGGCTCCCACTGCTTCCAGGCATCCACCATCGGGAAGTACAGGCCGATCTTCTGCGGCCTGGGATCGTACAGCGCCATGACGCGTGAATAGCGCTCCAGCTGCGGCGCGTAGCGTTCGAGTTCCTGGTCGAGGAACTGCTCGAGCCCACCGCCTTCGTGCGCACTGGTCTTCCAGTCCACGATCCAGCGCGTCCCGGACTCGTCCACGAATGTCCGGTCCACCTTGATGCGCATGAACTCGCTGTCCAGCCATGCGGTCAGCTCCAGTTCACTCGCCGCCTCCCGGGCGGCCGGGTCGAGCAGGCGCGCCGCAAGGCGGCTGTTCGCGATCCGCGACACGGCCTGGGCAATGCGCGCAGTGGCGCTGTCGCAAAGCTGTTCCGGCAAACCGAGGCGCGCTACCTCGGCACGCCAACCGTCGGGCCGCGCGACCAGCTGCGCCGGCGGCAGCGCTGCTCGCGCCAGCAGTTCCAGTTCGGCATGAACTACCGTGCCCACGGCGATCGCTTCGCGGCCCGCCCAGTCGAAGTGCGGCCGCACCGTTCCTTCAATGGCCCGCGCGCGCCGCGTCGGGGCCCCGCACGCGGGCAGCGGTACCGCCGGCGGGACATAGGCCGACGGCAGCCTCTGCAGGGCCGGTGCGTGGCGGCGGGGCCGACCGGCCGCCTCCACCGCCTTGATGTCGTCGGCGTCCCTGGCGCTATCCAGCGCCTGCCTGAAGGCAGGGGAAACGATGGGCCAGAGGAAATCCAGCAGCGAGCCCTGCCGGGGCGGCGCCAGCTCGGGCCTGCCCTCTTCTGTCCAGGCCAATGCCGCCGAGCCGACAAGATGCAGCCGCCTGCGGGCGCGGGTCGCTGCCACGTAGGCCACCCGCCCCAACTCCAGCTGGGCGCGCTCCTTGTTCAGGCGCTTGATCCAGGCCTCGAGGCCGTCTGCCTGCGCCGCGCCGTCCACGCCTCCGTGGCTGGCCAAGACGATGCCGCGCGGGCCTTGCTCGACGGCCACAGGGGTCCAGTACAACAGCTGTCGGGCCGTGCCTGCGACGACCCGCTCCAGTCCCGGAAGGATGACGGTGTCGAACTCGAGCCCCTTGGCCTTGTGGATGGTCATCAACTGCACACGCGCCGAGGCGGCACCCACTGGAGAAGCCATCAGCCCGTCGATGGCCGACTCGATCCCGTCCCCCGTCGGCAGTGCATGGGTTTCGCTGGCCAGCTTGTCCAGGGCAACCAGGCAGGCCTCGACGTTGTCGAGATCGGATCGCTCGCTCAGGGTCGCCGGCCCACCGAGTGCCAGCCAGCACGCTTTCACCCAGGAACCCAGCGGGCGCCGCCCCCGTTCATCCAGTCCCTGCTTGAGGATTGACCAGGTGCGGCCCGCCCGCAGCTGACCATCGCCAGACAGCCGGCTCAGGGCCAGCGAATCGCCCAGCAGGCTTGCCAGGCTCGCCTTCCGGTCGGGTGCCGCGAGGGCATGCAAATCCGCCAGCGACAGTCCGCACCAGGGCGCTCGCAGGACGGCCAGCCAGGCGGTCCTGTCGCCGGGGTGCAGCAGGGCCCTGGCCAACGCCAGCACGTCCCGGACCGCGGGGCGCGCGCCCAGGCTTTCGAGTTCCACTCCCCGATAGTCGATTCGCCTTGCGCGCAGCTCGGCAAGGATGGCCGGCAGCGCGGTCCTGGCCCGCACCAGAATCGCGATCGAGCGCGCCGGCGCTGCGGGCCCGGCCCCGGATTCGGCCTCCTCGAGTCGCCGGTGATCCTCCAGCGTCTGGGCAACGATGTCGGCGACTACCCGGGCCTCGCGTCCCTCGTCACGGCCGATGAGCGCATGCAACGAAGCCCCTGCCCCGGCTTCATCGGTTCGCGTGTCTGCGCTGGGCGTGTAAGGCACGGCCCCGCGGGCGAAGTCCGCTGTGGAGGGCATCAGCGTGCCAAAGGTCGCGTTGACCCACTCGACGATGCTCCGGCAGGAGCGGAAGTTTCGCATCAAGGCACGCGAATGCAGCGGGACGCTGCCGATGCCTTGGGCCTGAGCCTCCAGGAACAGGGTGACGTCTGCTTCCCGGAAGCCGTAGATCGATTGCATCGGGTCACCGACACAGAACAGGCTGTGTCCGTCTCCCGGCTGCCAGCCTTCTACGAGACGCTTCAGGAGACTCTGCTGTGCGGGTGAGGTGTCCTGGTACTCATCTACCAGGATGTGACGGATCCGGTACTCGAGGGCCTGGGCAAGCTCCGATGGCGCTTCCGGGCCGCCGAGGGCGGTTCGTGCCGCGGCCGCCACGGCGGGGTGATCGAGCAGGCCCCGTTCGCCGAAGGTCGCCTGAAGCTCGGCCGCTGCCGGCAGCAACGTTGCGCGTAACGCCTCCACGCGGGCCCACTGCTCGTCGTCGTAACCCGACGGCGGCAGCTTCATGACGTCAGCCAGCGCCTCGACGAGCCCGGGCGCGTCGCCCAGCAGTTCCAGCAGGGCGAGCATCCGCGACTTCTGCTCCTTCAGCGGCGGCGGGAAACCCTGATTCTTGTTGAGGCTCCTGCGCAGCTCGCCCTTCCTGGTCAGCAGGATGCTGGACAGCGCCGCCCATTGATCGCGCGCAGCGGTCGTGGCGTCGGGCAGGCACGACAGGTTGCCCAGCGACGCGAGCGGGCCGCCAGGATCCAGCCTGGCCGCCTCGTTCAGCAGCGCCAGCACGTGGCCGATCAACTCGCCGTCCAGCTGGCCGCGGATGCGCGCCAGGTCCGATTCCACCGCAGCCGACAGCAGTCCTTCCATCTCCGCCCGCGGATCGTCAGAGCCAGCCAGCTGCAGCAGTTTCGGCAGCCACATTTCACGGCGGCCCAGCATCTCCGAGAGCAGTGACTCGAGCCAGGCAGGATCATGGTCGAGCATTTTCGCGATGCGCAGGATCGACCCGGCGACCGGATCGTCCTGCTCGAGCCTGCCAACGAAACGCCGCGCGGCTTCGACGTAGACCGGGCGCGCGTCGTCCAGCAACTCCGGTGCCAGGCCCAGTCGCGCGCTCAAGGGCAGCTTCCGGGACAGCCAGTGGTTCAGTCCGTCGATGGTCTGGATGTGCAGGCGCGAGGGGTGCCGTTCGAGGTTCCAGCCCAGCTGTTGACCGCGCAGCAGCGCGTCTCTCGCCAGGGTCCAGGTTTCGCGATCATGATCGCTGGCCTCCGGCGCGAGTTCCCGGGCCGCCCCGGCGAGCGCGCTGACGATGCGGTGGCGCATTTCCGCCGCAGCCTTCCGCGTAAAGGTGATGGCCACGATCTCCTCGGGTCGCTCGACCGTTCCCAGGAGCCTGAGGAAACGCTGGGTGAGCAGACTGGTCTTGCCGGATCCCGCCGGCGCCTGGACTACGAAAGAGCGTGCCGGATCGATCGCTTCGCGGCGTGCCTGCCGATCCAGGCGGACAGGGTCACTCATCGCCCGGCTCCCCGGCGTCGGCGTCCAGTTCCGCGGCAACCCG
>Ga0316195_10000101_pt1 | contig 27306 bp, 22 predicted proteins | sample Phised1_MG_FD_204937 | JGI IMG/M metagenome (GOLD analysis project Ga0316195, IMG submission 204937) | Coastal sediment microbial communities from Maine, United States - Phippsburg sediment 1 | ecosystem: Environmental > Aquatic > Marine > Coastal > Sediment | place: USA: Maine | collected...
GCGATCAGGCCTCGCGGGGCGTTCTCGAGGCCCGGTCTGTCGTAGAGCGGCAGCGCGGCCGCCATCTGCACATGGGCCTGTGCGGTGCTCGGTGCGACAACACCGGCCGATGCCGCGTCGGGTTTGCGGCGTGCAGACGATGCCATCCAAGACCAAAGTCCACTGCGAAGCTGCGGGCCTGGCTTTTGAGCGAAGATCGCGGTGATCTGCCGCGACGGCAGCCATCAACGCCGCCATTGGAGCCCCTTCGAATGAGTCAGGATCCGACCTACGTGCCACCCAGGATCTGGACCTGGGACAAGGAAAACGGCGGTCACTTCGCCAAGATCAACCGGCCCGTCGCCGGTGCCACCCACGACAAGGCGCTGCCGCTGGGCCGCCACCCTATGCAGCTGTATTCACTGGCCACGCCCAACGGCGTGAAGGTCACGGTGATGCTCGAGGAACTGCTGGCCCTGGGCCACGCCGGCGCCGAATACGACGCCTGGCTGATCCGCATCAGCGAGGGCGAGCAGTTCAGCAGCGGCTTCGTAGCGATCAACCCGAACTCCAAGATCCCGGCGCTGCTGGACCGCAGCGGGCCGACACCGATCCGGGTGTTCGAGTCCGGCGCGATCCTGATGCACTTGGCCGAGAAGTTCGGCGCTTTCTTGCCGAGCGATCCCGCGCAGCGAGCCGAATGCCTGTCGTGGCTGTTCTGGCAGATGGGCAGCTCACCCTACCTCGGCGGCGGCTTCGGCCACTTCTATGCCTATGCGCCGGCCAAGTTCGAGTACCCGATCGACCGCTTCGCGATGGAGGTCAAGCGCCAGCTCGACGTGCTCGACCGGCGCCTGGCCGAGAGCGAGTACCTGGCCGGCGCTGCCTACACGATCGCCGACATCGCGGTGTGGCCCTGGTATGGCGCGCTCGCCAAGGGTCTGCTGTACGGCTCGGGCGAGTTCCTGCAGGTGCAGGACTACAAGCACGTCCAGCGCTGGACCGAGCAGATCGCTGCGCGGCCGGCGGTCAAGCGCGGGCGCATGGTCAACCGCACCTGGGGCGAGCCGTCGAGCCAGCTGCGCGAGCGGCACGAGGCCAGCGACTTCGACACGAAGACGGCGGAAAAGCTGGCAGCCTCAGGCTGAGGCCGGCCGCGACAGCGCCGCCTGCAGTGCGTCGACGAACATCTTCGCCACGTCGAAGCCACTCTGCTGGGTGATCTCCTGGAAGCAGGTCGGGCTCGTGACGTTGATCTCGGTGAGGCTTTCACCGATCACGTCCAACCCCACCAGCAGCAGGCCGCGCTGCCACAGCACCGGGCCCAGCGCACGGGCGATCTGCCAGTCGCGCGCGCTCAGCGGCTGGGCCACGCCCTTGCCGCCGGCGGCGAGGTTGCCACGGATCTCGCTGCCCTGCGGGATGCGCGCCAGCGAGTGCGGCACCGGCTCGCCGGCGATGACCAGGATGCGCTTGTCGCCCTGCACGATCTCGGGCAGGTAGCGCTGCACCATCAGCGTCTGTGCGCCGCCGCGGTTCAGCGTCTCGACGATGCTGCCCAGGTTCATGCCGTCCGCACCGACACGGAAGATGCCCATGCCACCCATGCCGTCCAGCGGCTTGAGGATGATGTCGCGGTGCTCGGCGTGGAAGGCGCGCACGTCGTCGGCGCTGCGTGTGACCAGCGTCGCTCCGATGAACTCGGGAAACTCCAGGATGGCGAGCTTTTCCGGGTGGTCGCGCAGCGCGCGCGGCGCGTTGAACACGCGCGCACCGTCGGCCTCGGCACGCTGCAGCAGGTGCGTGGCGTAGAAGTACTCGCTGTCGAAGGGCGGGTCCTTGCGCATCAGCACCGCGTCGAATTCGGCCAGTGCGCGCTGCTCGGGCGCCGCCGCGTCGTACCAGGCTTCCAGGCTGCCGGTGAGCGACAGCTGGCGCACGCGCGCCATCACTGGGCCGCCACGCTGCCAGTGCAGATGCGCCGGCTCGCAGGCGTGGATCGAATGGCCGCGCGAGGCGGCCTCGCGCATCATCGCGTAGGTCGAGTCCTTGTAGGGTTTGAAGACCTCCAGCGGGTCGGCAACGAACAGCAGTTTCATGGCGAGAGGCATCAGCTCGGCTTGCGGGAGCGGTAGTGTTGCACCATCAGCGCCGCGCTGCCGGCGACCACGCCCCAGAAGGCCGAGCCGATGCCGAGCACGTTGACGCCGGAAAGGCACACCAGGAAAGTCAGCATCGCCGCGTCACGATGCCGCTCGTCGCGCAACGCGGTGCTCAGCGCGCCGCCGATGGTGCCAAGCAAGGCCAGCGCCGCCAGCGTCACGATCGCCTCGCGCGGAAAGGCTCCCAGCAAGCCCACCACCGCGCCGCCGGCCAGGCCCAGGCCGATGTAGAACACACCGGCACTGGCGGCAGCGACATAACGGCGCGAGGGCTCGGCGTGCGCCTCGCGGCCCATGCAGATGGCGGCGGTGATGGCCGCGAGGTTCAGCGCAAAGGCGCCGAACGGTGCCAGCACCAAGGTCGCCACGCCGGTGGTGGTGATCACTGGAGAGACCGGCGTGTCGAAGCCGCTGGCGCGCATCGCCGCCACGCCGGGCAGGTTCTGCGAAGCCATCGTCACGATGAACAGCGGCAGGGCGACGCTGACGAGCACGCCAGCGTGGAACACCGGCATAGTCCACACCGGCCAAGCCCAGTGCCACTCGACACGGGCCCAATGCAGCTGGCCGGTGGCTGCACTCAGAGCGACGGCGATGGCCAGCACGGATGGCACCGCGTAGCGCGGCAGCCAGCGCCGGGCCACGAGGTAGGCGGCGGTCATCGCCAGCACCAGCAGCGGCGCGCTTTTCAGGCCGGGCACCGCGTCCAGCCCGAATCGCGCCAGCACGCCGGCCAGCAGGGCCGCGGCCACCGCCTGCGGGATGCGGTCCATCAGCCGCTCGAAGCCGCGTGTCACCCCGGCGATGACGATCAGCAACGCGCAGGCCACGAACGCACCGGTGGCTTCGCCCAGTGCGACGCCGCTGCTGCCGGCGAGCAGCGCCGCGCCGGGTGTGGACCATGCGATCAGCACCGGCTGGCGGTAGCGCAGCGACAGGCCCAGGCTGCTCAGCCCCATGCCCAGGCCGAGCGCCCAGATCCACGAGGTGGTCTGCGCCGGCGTGGCGCCGAGCGCCTGTGCCGCGGCAAAGACGATGGCCACCGAGCTGCTGAAACCCACCAGCACGGCAACGAAGCCGGCGACCATGGCCGACAACGAAAAATCACGTGCGAAGGAACGCGCCGCGACGTCAGCCGAGGCCGAGGATTCAGCCATCACGCGAAAACTAGGTTACGCAGGACGGTGACACCGCTGGCGCTCGCAGGCGACCAGCGGTCCGCAGGGACTGCCGCTCGCCCGGCTCGCCTCCCTGCGGGAGAGGGGTGAAGCCGCTTCGGCGGTGGGTCAAATCTCCACCTTCGAGCCCAGCTCGACGATACGGTTGGCGGGCAGGTTCAGGAAGTCGGCCGCCGCCGCGGCGTTGCGGTGCATGCCGGCGAAGAGCTTTTCGCGCCACAGCGCCATGCCGCCGCCAAGCACCGGAATGACGCTGTCGCGCGACAGGAAGTAGCTGGTGTCCATCTCGTCCAATGGCACGCTGAGGCCCTGCAGCAACTTCAATGCCTCGGGCACGTCGGGGTCGTTCTTGAAGCCGAAGTGCAGGCTCACCTGCCAACAGTCGTGGCCCATCGACTCCACCTGCAGCCGCTTGTCGAAGCCGATCCATGGCACCTCGTGGTGCTTGACGTTGACGAACAGGTTGTACTCGTGCAGCACCTTGTTGTGCTTCAGGTTGTGCATCAGCGCATTCGGCGTCAGGCCCTCCTCGGCCGCCAGGAACACCGCCGTGCCGGACACCCGCGTGGGCGGGCTGATGAACACCGCGTCGAGAAAGCCCTTGAGCTCGATGGCATCGTCGCGCAGCCGCTCGCTGACCAGCCGCCGGCCCTGCATCCAGGTGAGCATCAGCGTGAACATGCCGATGCCGATGACGATCGGGAACCAGCCGCCGGCAAAGAGCTTGAGCATGTTCGACGCGAAGAAGGTGATGTCGATGACGAAGAACATACCGGTGGCCGCCAGGCACAGCGGCAGCGGCAGCTTCCAGCCGTAGCGGATCACGAAGAAAGTCATCACGGTGGTGATGGTCATGTCCAAGGTGACGGCAATGCCGTAGGCCGAAGCCAGGTTCGACGAGCTGCGAAACATCACCACCGCCAGCACGATGAACACGTACAGCCCCCAGTTGACCAGCGGCAGGTAGATCTGCCCGGTGTCGCGAACCGAGGTGTGCTGGATGCGCATGCGCGGCAGCATGCCCATCTGCACCGCCTGCTTGGTCACCGAGAAGGCGGCCGTGATGAGTGCCTGCGAGGCGATCACCGTGGCCGCGGTGGCCAGCACCACCAGCGGCAGCGCGGCCCAGGCCGGCGCCATGCGATAGAAGGGGTTCGCGGCATAGTCCGGGTGGTTCAGCAGCAGCGCGCCCTGGCCGAAGTAGTTGACCACCAGTGCCGGCATGACCAGCCCGTACCAGGCGATGCGGATCGGCAGCTTGCCGAAGTGCCCCAGGTCTGCGTACAACGCCTCGCCGCCAGTGACTACCAGCACCACCGCGCCCAGGCCGATGAAGGCCACCAGCGGCTGCTCGGCAAAAAAGCCCAGCGCGTACAGCGGGTTCAACGCCAGCAGCACATGCGGATTGCCGATGACGTGCGGCAGGCCAAGGGCAATCAATGTCGCGAACCACAGCAGCGTCACCGGCCCGAAGGCCTTGCCGATGCCCCCAGTGCCGAAGCGCTGCACCGCGAAAAGGGCGGTCAGCACCACCAGCGTGACCGGGATCACCGCTGCATGCAGGCGCGGCGCCACGACTTCCAGGCCTTCGACCGCCGACAGCACCGAGATCGCCGGCGTGATGACGCCGTCGCCGAAGAAGATGGCGGTGCCGAACAGCCCCACCGTCATCAACAGGCGGCGCAGCCGCGGCCGATCGTTCACCGCGGTGGTGGCCAGCGCCAGCATCGCGATCAGCCCGCCCTCGCCGTTGTTGTCGGCACGCAGCACCAGCAGAACGTACTTCAGCGAGACGATGACCGTCATCGTCCAGAAGATCAGCGACAGCACGCCCAGGATGTTGTCGTGCGTGGCCTCGACGTGACCGCCGTGGAATACCTCCTTCAGCGCATACAGCGGGCTGGTGCCGATGTCTCCGTAGACGACACCGAGCGCACCGAGGGTCAATGCGGCAAGGGCTGCGGGGTTGCGGGGAGGGTGGGGCGTGCTCAAGACATGCAGCCGCAACGCGTGATGCCAGCCGTCGAGCTATTGTGCCCGAGGTGAGTTGCGCTACGTCAAGCCCTTGTCGCAGCCTTTGTCTCAAGGTCCGCGCGATGAAGCGTCCTGGCGCTGGCCCACGGCCGATCCTCGCGCCGATGTCAGGCGTAGACCTCCGCCTCGGGGTCGGTCGCCTCCAGCTCGTAGCTGGCGGCCACCATGGCCAGCCTGGCGATCACGCCGTACATGTAGAAGCGGTTGGGCGCGCTGGCGCCGGGCTTCTCGCCGCGCTTGGGCAGGTGGCTGCTTTGCGCGAAGGCCAGCGGCACATAGGCCGAACCCGGGGCGCTGAGGTTCTCGTCAACGCCGCGCTCGGCGTGCACCCGGTAGAAACCGCCAACAACGTAGCGGTCGATCATGTAGACCACCGGCTCGGCCACCGCGTCGTTCATGCGCTCGTAGGTGGGCACGCCCTCCTGAATGATGACGGCGCCGGGCGGCGGCAGCTCGGCCGCGCCCTTGCCGGCGCGCGACGCCGACTGCCCGATGGCGTCGAGCTCCTTCGCGTCACGCACCGTGAGGATGCCGCGGCCGCTGGAGCCGGCGTCGGGCTTGACGACGACGAAGGGCCGCTCGTTGATGCCGTATTCCTTGTACTTGCGCTTGATCTTGCCCAGCAGCGTGTCGACATGGCCGCGCACGCAATCGAGCCCGGCGCTGTCGGCGAAATCGACGTCGCCGCATTGCGCGTACATCGGGTTGATCAGCCACGGGTCCATGCCCAGCAGCTTGGCGAACTTCTTGGCCAACTCCTCGTAGCTGCGCAGGTGGTTCGACTTGCGCCGCAGCGTCCAGCCGGCGTGCAGCGGCGGCAACAGGTACTGCTCGTACAGGCCATCCAGCACCTTCGGCACACCGCCGTCCAGATCGTCGTTGAGCAGGATCGTGCAGGGGTCGAAATTCTTCAGCCCGAGCCGCCCGCGCGTACGTTGCAGCGGCTCCAGCAGCAGCTCGCCACCGTCGGGCAGCGCCACCTTCTGGGGCTGCTTGATGGCGGCGTCCAGCGTGCCCAGACGCACGTTCAGCCCAGCCTGCGTGAAGACGTTGACCAGGCGCTGCACGCTGGACAGATAGAAGCTGTTGTGCGTGTGCGAGTCAGGGATCAGCAGCAGGTTCTTGGCTTCGGGGCAGATCTTCTCGATCGCCGCCATCGCCGCCTGCACCGCCAGCGGCAGCATCTCGGGTGTGAGGTTGTTGAAGCCGTTGGGAAAAAGGTTGGTGTCCACCGGCGCGAGCTTGAAGCCGGCGTTGCGCAAGTCGACCGAGCAGTAGAACGGTGGCGTGTGCTCCATCCACTCGAGCCTGAACCAGCGTTCGATGGCGGGCATCGACTCGAGCACGCGTTGCTCGAGTTCGTTGATGGGGCCGGTGAGGGAGGTGATGAGGTGGGGAACCATGGGCGGCCTTGGGGCGCGACAGAGGCTTCGATTCTAGGAGCCTCATCGGTCTAGCCGATGACAGGCGCCGGTCCGCGTCAACCTGTGGTGCCGCAGGCGAGGAAAAAAAGGGGCTGCCCGAAGGCAGCCCCAGCGAACTGCAGACCCGTGGACTACTTGGCGTAGGCCGTCTCGCCGTGCGAGCTGATGTCCAGGCCTTCGCGTTCCTGTTCCTCGGTGACGCGCAGCCCGACGGTCATGTCGACGATCTTGAAGGCCACGAAAGCCACCAAGCCAGACCACACCACGGTGATCAGCACCGCCTTCAGCTGGATCCACACCTGGGCAAGGATGCCGCTGGAGCCCACCGCGACGGTGACCCAGTCGGTCACCAGACCCGGGCCGCCCAGAGCCTGCGTGTTGAACACGCCAGTGAGCAGCGCACCGACGATGCCGCCGACACCGTGCACGCCGAAGACGTCCAGCGAGTCGTCAGCACCCAGCAGACGCTTCAGGCCGTTGACGCCCCAAAGGCAGGCGAAGCCGGCAATAAAGCCAATGACGATGGCGCCCATCAACCCGACGTTGCCGGCAGCGGGGGTGATGGCCACCAGGCCGGCCACCGCGCCCGAGGCGGCGCCGAGCATCGATGCCTTGCCGCGCATCATCGTCTCACCCAGCGACCACGCCAGCACCGCGGCGGCCGTCGCACTGAAGGTGTTCATGAAGGCCAGCACCGCAGCGTTGCTGGATTCGAGCGCCGAGCCGGCATTGAAGCCGAACCAGCCGACCCACAGCAGCGAGGCGCCGACCATCGTCAGCGGCAGGTTGTGCGGCGCCATGGCTTCCTTGCCGTAGCCGACGCGCTTGCCGATCATGAAGGCGCCGACCAGGCCTGCCACCGCCGCGTTGATGTGCACCACGGTGCCGCCTGCAAAGTCCAGCGCACCCATCTGCCAAAGGTAGCCCGCCTTGGCGTTCAGGCCGTCGACCAGATCGGCGCTGGTGTAGGCGTCCGGGCCCATCCAGAACCAGACCATGTGCGCGACCGGTGCATAGCTGAAGGTAAACCACAGCACGCTGAACAGCAGGACGGCCGAGAACTTGATGCGCTCGGCAAAGGCGCCGACGATCAGGCAGCAGGTAATGCCGGCGAAGGTCGCCTGGAAGGCGGCGAACAGCAGCTCCGGAATGACCACGCCCTTGCTGAAGGTGGCGCCCATGGCGAAGGTGCCGGCCACCGGATCGAACAGCCCTTTCATGAATAGGCGGTCGAAGCCACCGATGAAGGCGTTGCCTTCGCTGAAGGCCAGGCTGTAGCCGTAGATGCACCACAGCACGACGATCAGCGAGAAGGTGACCAGCACCTGCATCAGCACCGACAGCATGTTCTTGCTGCGCACCAAGCCACCGTAGAACAGGGCCAGGCCGGGCACGGTCATCATGATGACCAGCAAGGTGGCGACCAGCATCCAGGCCACGTCACCCTTGTTCGGCGTCGGCGCCGCGGCGGCGGCTGCGGCTTCGGCCGCCGCGGCCGCAGGCGCCGCGGCCTCGGCCATCGAGGCTGCCACGGCCGGCGCGGACGCTGCTGCGTCCTGGGCCAGTGCGCCGCCCGTGAAGCCCAGGGCCGCCAGGCCCAGGGCGAGGATCAGAAACAGTTTGTTCATGATGGTCTTCCGTGTTGTCGCGCAAGGCGGTGCACCGCGGTGCTCGAACTGGGCGAGCACTTGATCGGCGAGCGCCTGGCGGCGAGGGATGGGGCGGTCCTAGAGCGCGTCCTTGCCGGTCTCGCCGGTGCGGATGCGAAGCACTTGTTCCAGCGCGGACACGAAGATCTTCCCGTCACCGATCTTGCCGGTGCGAGCGGAGCTCTCGATGGCCTCGATGACGCGCTCGACCAGCGCGTCATCGACCGCCGCCTCGATCTTCACCTTGGGCAGGAAGTCGACCACATATTCCGCTCCGCGGTACAGCTCGGTGTGGCCCTTCTGGCGACCGAAGCCCTTGACTTCGGTCACCGTGATGCCCTGCACGCCGATGGCGCTGAGGGCTTCGCGTACTTCATCAAGCTTGAACGGCTTGACGATGGCGGTCACCATCTTCATGGTCATGACTCCTTGGCGATGCGGTTGCTAGAACGACTTGGTGACCGACAGCAGGGCGGTGCCGTTGCTGATGTTCTTGCTCGGGTTGGTATAGCCCGCCAGGTCTCGGTTGGTCGCGACGTAGGCCAGGCCGAAGGCCCAGCCATCGATCGTGTAGCTGCCGCCAATCTTCCAGTCGGTGATGCTGCAGGACAACGACCCGTTGATCTCGGTCACGCAGGCGCCGTTCTTCAGGCCGCCCTGGTAGCCGACCGAGGCGTTGACGCCGAAGCCGTTGCCGAAGTCGTGCACTCCGCCGAGAAAGATGTAGTACGCGCCGCTAGAGTTGGGCACGCCAAAGAAATCGGTCGTCGCGTAGTTGTACTTCAGGGTCAGCGGGCCCCAGCTGCCGGCAACATACAGCTCGAAGTTGTCGATCTTGTTGCTGCTGCCCGCGCCGGAGCCGGGGTAGTAGTAATAGATGCCGCCGACGTCGAAGCCGAAGCCCTCGAAGCTGGTCTTCCAGCCGCCGTAGAAGTCCATCTCGATGTTCGCGCCGTTGTATTGGGCGCTGTCGACGTTGGAGTTCCAGTTGCCGAGGTACAGGCCGTTCTTCATCGAGAAGTCGACACCACCCTGAATGGCAGGGTTCTTGTTGGTCTGCGAGATGCCGCGGAAGCGGTAGTCGGAGAAGATGCCGAGGTTGCCGGTGACGCTGAATTCGGGCTCAGGCGCCGCCGCGGTCTGCGCGAAGCTGGGCAGCACGCTCAGCGCCAGCAGGCCGGCCAGGGTGAACTTTGCGGATGTCATCATGAAGGCTCCAAGAGGGATGCTTTGAGTGGTTTGAATAGGACCCACGACCCGATATGCAGAAAGCGTGCCACTGCGCCGCTTTAACCAAGAACCGGCTCGGCGCAGGGGCTTGGGCGTTGCGATCCCCAATCCTGGGCGCAACGCACCAATGTCGTGCGCGATAGCTGCATCCCAGCCCGCGATCGGTCATCACGCACTGGCATGATGCAAAGCACAAGGGCAGCGCCGCCATGGCGCAATGCGTTGCCCCGCCCCGGCAGCGGGCAGCGCCAGGGCGCGCCAAACGCTTCGATCGAGGCTGGTTAGATCGATGAGCTGTGCGCGCTGGACGACATGGCTTTGCGCTTTGCGCAGGCTGCGGTGCAGCGCCTGGGCTGGTCCGGGTGCATCCTGCACCGCGCGCTGAAGGTGGCACGCACCATCGCCGACCTGGCCGGTGCCGAGACGCTCACGAGCGCGAGCGTGGCCGAGACGCCGCAGTACCGCCGTTCGCTGCTCAGCCCATCATGAAGCCGAGATTGCGCTTGCCGGCATCGTGGTTCGCCAGGTTCGGGAAGATGTCGAGCAGCTGGCCGTCGCTCAGGCCGAACCAGCGGCCGAGCGTAGCGCCGACCTGATCGACCGCAATCTCGGGCAGCAGCGAGCCGTTGCCCAGCTGGTTGGGGCTCGAGTCGAAGTTGTTGTTGTTGGCGTTCTTCGCACCCAGCACCGGGAAGTTGCCGTACAGGTCGCCACCGCGCACCGCGCCGCCCATGACGAAGTGGTGCGCGCCCCAGCCATGGTCGGTACCGTCGCCGTTGCTGGTGAAGGTGCGGCCGAAGTCGCTGGCGGTGAAGGTGCTGACGTTACTGCGCGCGCCCATCGCGCCCAGCGTGGTGTCGAAGTAGCGCAGCGCGTGCGCCAGCTTGGCCATCAGGTCGGCATGGTTGCGGTTCTGGTTGTCGTGCGTGTCGAAGCCGCCCATGCTGACGAAGAACACCTGGCGCCGCGCCTGCACGCCGCCGGCGCTGCTGGCGTCGATCAGCCGCGCCACCACCTGCAGCTGCTGCGCCAGCGCGTTGAATGCCTTGGCCCCGGTCAGCGGGTTGTCGTACTGCAGCTTCGGATCGTTGTTGGCGTTGTAGCTGCCGCTGGCCGGCGCGGTGCCGAACATCGCGTCGCTGGCCGGCTTCATCGCGGCGCGCAGCGCCACTTCGGCATCGATGGCGCGGCTGTTGAGCGCCGCCAGGTCACGCTCGAAGACATGCGTGCCGCGCGTGGCCGAGACGATGCGCTGCATCGCCGCGCCGACATCGGCCGACCCGTAGATGCGACCGTTGCCGTCGGTGCCCATGCGGATCGCGCCGTTGCCCCCGACCTGGTATTGCTGCACCGATTCGCCGGCCAGCCACACCGCGTTGCCGGCGGCCGAGATCGAGGTGAATACCGGCCGCGCGTTCATCGACGCAAGTAGGTCGCCCATGCGCCCACCCCAGCCGCGTGTCGCGCCTTCGGGGGCCAGCGCCTGCCAAGTGTTCTGCTGGTCGTTGTGCGAGAACAGGCGGGCCGGCTTGGGGTGCGCGCTCTGGCCATACTGCGCCTTGGTGGTCGGCGTCACCAACGGGCCGACGTTGGGCAGGATGGCCAGCCGCTTGTCGTTGTCGAACATCGCCTGCAGGCTGCCCATCATCGGGTGCAACGCGAAACTGCGGCCCTGGGCATTGGCCGGCGCGATCGGCAACACGCCACCCAGGCGCGCGGGTGAGCCGGCCGCGGCGCTCATCGCCGGCGCCGTGCCCGGCGCCAGCAGTGCGATCGAGTCCGGCGCCTGGCTGCGCACGGCGCTGTAGTTGGCCCAGGACGCGGCATCGGTGGGCAGCACCATGTTCAGCGAATCGTTACCGCCGAACAGGAACAGGCACACCAGCGCCTTGTGGTCGGGCGCCGCCTGCGCCGACGCCGCGCCCACCGCGGCCAGGTTCAGCGCCAGCGGCGCGGCCGCCGGGCCGAGCAGCGCACCCATCGCGCTGGCGTGGCGCAGGAACAGGCGGCGCGAAGCGTTGAGATGTGTCATTTGCGGACTCTGTGATTGGAGCAATGCAACCGCGAGCGGCGAGCAACGAGATCGAGCGGCGGCCGCGGAACCGGCTTCGCCGGACCGCTGGCGGCGCCCCCTTGAAGGGGAGCGCCGAAGGCGCTGCGGGGGCGGATCATTTCTGCACCTGGAACTCGGGCGAGATCAGCGCCAGGAAGATCGCCGCGTTGACACGGTTGCGCCTGGCGTCGTCGACCTGCTTCTGGTTCGAGCCGGTGCTGTTCAACACGGGGACGAGCATCTTCTCGATCGCACCCTGGATCTCGACCTTCAAGGCCGCGGGCATGGTGCCCGCCATCAGCCTGGCATTGATGCGCTCGACCAGCGCGGGCGGCTGTTCGGCCAACGCCACCTCGGCGCTGAAATCGGCCTGCAGGTCGCGCCGGCTGGTGCTGCTGTTCCACTGGCCCACGCCCTGCGAGACGTTGTCGCGCATGTAGTTGACGTAGCCCGCGGCGCTGGTCTCGTACGCGATCTGCAGCTCCGGCGTGGCCAGCCGCGACGCTGCCGCCTCGGTGCCGGGGGCGACGTAGCCGGGGCGATAGAAGTTGAAGACCGAGGGCGAGCGCATCGGCGTCTGGCCCAGCGCGCTGCCCGGGTTGTCGGTGTTGCCAACGCGGAAGTTGCCGCTGTCCGAGGTGAAGCCGAAGGCGCGCAGGAAGGCCGACAGCTTGAGCACCGGTTCGCGCAGCTTGCCCTGCGTATCAGCCATGCTTCGCGCTTCGGTGTGCAGCAGCACGGCACGCAGCATCGCCTTCATGTCGCCGCCCGAATTCCTGAACGCCGCACCGACGGCGGCCACGTACTGCGGGCTCGGGTTGCTGGTGACCAGGCGCTGGATCATCTGCCGGCCGACGAAGGGCCCGATGTTCGGGTGCGCCGCCAGCGCATCGAGCGCAATCCGCAGGCTGGTCTGCGGGTCGGACATCGACTGCGCGGCGATGGTCGTGCCGAGGAACTTCTTCTCCTCGCTGGAGTGGTACTGTGGATAACCGAGCATCGCGTTGAAACTGCGGTCGGGGTCGGAGTTGCCGTTGGCCGAGCCACTGAAGAAGCAGCTGTTGTCGGGCCACTCGGGGCAGGACCAGCTCCAGCCGGTGAACACCTTGGCCAGGCCGGCCACATCGGCTGCCGAATAGGTCTCCAGCGGCTTGCCGGCGTCGGTGCGCGCCGTGCCGTCGGGGTTCAGTTCGACCAAGCCGATCGAGAACAGCTGCATCACCTCGCGCGCATAGTTCTCGTCAGGCACGCGGCCGGTGCGCGGATCGGCCTTCTGGTTGCGCAGGTGCGACAGGTATTGGCCCATCAGCGGGTGCCGCGAGACGGTCTCGAGCAGCTCGCGGTAGTTGCCCAGGCCCTTGTCGCCGAGCATGTCCAGCCACGCGGCCACGGCGCGCGGGTTGTTGCCGACGGTGTCGTCGGCCATCGAGATCACGAACACCTGCGACAGCGCGTACACCCAGCGCTGGCGCAGCTGGTCCTCGCCGGTCAGCGCCTGGCGCCAGAAGGACTCGAAGACCTGGTCCTGCCCGGCGCTGCTACTGGGGTTGGCGGCCTTGATGGCGGCGTTGGCCGCTTCCCATGCCGCCCGATGCGAGGTTGCAGGCTTGGCCAACTGCTCGTCGATCCAGGCGCTGTACCCGATGGCCATGACTCGATCGATGTCGGCATCGGTCGGGCCGAAGGTGGCCTGCGTGAGAAAGCGCGCCGCCTGCTCGCGGCTGGACGGCTTTTCGCTCACGGCCGCTGCGCCAGCGCCGCTGGCGCCTTCGTCCGCACCGCCTGCGTCGCCACCCCCGCCGCCGCAGGCTGACAGCACCGCGGCCGCGCACAGGCTCAGCAACGCCAGCGCGCTGCGCGCACCGGGCCACGCCTTCGAGCCAATCACTCGCAACTTCGTCACATCGATCCCCAACGACGCGCCCGGGCGCGGAGTGCGGGCATGCCGGGTGCATGCCTGGGCGGCCGGGTCTTATCGGCAGCGCGAAGGGGTGCTGTGTATCCGCCGGTTGCCGCTGGCGCCGGGGCTTACGGCTGCTTACCGCAGATACGGTTGCAGCCTTTCCGGCTACCGGCTACAGCACTGGCGCCAGGTGGCGTTGCGCCGTGGCCGCATCCATGCCCTGTCTCGCGGCCCAGACCTGAGCCTGGTCCTGCCCGATGCGCCCGACATTGAAATATGTCGCATCGGGGTGCGCCAGGTAGAAGCCGCTGACGCTGGCCGCCGGCGTCATCGCCAGGCTTTCGGTCAGGCCCATGCCGATGTGCTCGGCCTGCAGCACGCGGAACATCTCGCGCTTGACGCTGTGGTCGGGGCACGCCGGGTAGCCCGGCGCGGGCCGGATGCCGCGGTACTTCTCGGCAATCAGTTCCTCGTTGCTGAGCCGCTCGTCGGCGGCGTAGCCCCACAGCTCGGTGCGAACCCGCTGGTGCAGCCGCTCGGCGAAGGCCTCGGCCAACCGGTCGGCCAGCGCCTTGAGCATGATCGCGGAGTAGTCGTCGTGATCGTCGGTGAACTGCTTCTCCTTCTTGTCGACGCCCAGGCCAGCGGTCACCGCGAACAGGCCGATGTAGTCTGGCTTGAGACCCTTGGGCGCGATGAAGTCGGCGAGGCAGCGGTTGGGGCGTTTCAGCTTCTCACCGTCCGGGCCATCGATCACCGGCCGCTCGGTCTGCAGGCGCAACGGCGACCAGCTCATTGCGACCTCGCGGCGCGACTCGTCGCTGTAGATCTCGATGGTGTCGTCGTCCACGGTGTTCGCCGGCAGCAGCGCGATCACGCCGTTGGCCTGCAGCCAGCGCCCCTCGATCAGCCGGTGCAGCAGCCGCTTGCCGTCGCTGAACACACGCTGCGCCTCGCTGCCGACCACCTCGTCACGCAGGAGGTCCGGGAAGCGCCCGGCCAGGTCCCAGGTCTGGAAAAACGGGCCCCAGTCGATGCATTTCGCCAACTCGGCGAGGTCGTAGTTGCGGAACTCGCGCCGGCCGATGAAGCGCGGCGTCGGCGGCTGGTAGCCCACCCAATCGATCGGCGTCTTGTTGGCACGGGCAGCGGCCAGCGACACCAGCGGCGTGACCTTCTTGTTGGCGTGCAATTCGCGCACCTTGGCGTAGTCGGCTTCCAGTTCGGCCACGTAGCGTGCCGCGCGCTCGTCCGACAGCAGCTCGGAGCACACGCCGACGCTGCGCGAGGCGTCGGGCACGTAGACCACCGCGCCGTCGTAGTGCGGAGCGATCTTCACCGCGGTGTGCACGCGGCTGGTGGTGGCCCCACCGATGAGCAGCGGGATCTTCTTCATGCGGAAGTAGTCGTCGCGCTGCATCTCGGCGGCGACATGCTGCATCTCTTCCAGGCTTGGCGTGATCAGCCCACTCAGCCCGATGATGTCGGCGCCCTCGACCTTGGCCTTGGCCAGGATGTCCTGACAGGGCACCATCACGCCCATGTTGACGACTTCGAAGTTGTTGCACTGGAGCACGACGGTGACGATGTTCTTGCCGATGTCGTGCACGTCGCCCTTGACGGTGGCGATGACGATCTTGCCTTTCGGCTTGGCCTCGCCGCCACCGGCGATCAGCAGCTTCTTCTCCTCCTCGATATAGGGCAGCAGGTGGGCCACCGCCTGCTTCATCACCCGCGCGCTCTTCACCACCTGCGGCAGGAACATCTTGCCCTGGCCGAACAGGTCGCCGACGATGTTCATGCCGGCCATCAGCGGGCCTTCGATGACGTGCAACGGCCGCCCGCCATCGGCGCGGATGCCCTGCCAGCATTGCTCGGTGTCCTCAACGATGAAGTCGGTGATGCCGTGCACCAGCGCGTGGCTCAGCCGTTCGGCCACGCCGCCGCTGCGCCAAGCCAGTCGCGTGCTGTCGTCCTTGGCCGCGCCCTTGGCGCTTTCGGCGATCTCGACCAGCCGCTCGCCGGCATCGCGGCGGCGATTCAGCACCACGTCCTCGACGCGCTCGCGCAAGGTCGGCTCCAGGTCGTCGTACACGCCGACCATGCCGGCGTTGACGATGCCCATGTCCATGCCGGCGCGGATCGCGTGGTACAGGAACACGGTGTGGATGGCTTCTCGCACCGGGTCGTTGCCGCGGAAGCTGAAACTAACGTTCGACACGCCGCCCGACACTTTGGCACCGGGCAGGTGCGCCTTGATCCAGCGCGTGGCCTCGATGAAGTCCACCGCGTAGTTGTCGTGCTCCTCGATGCCGGTGGCGATGGCGAAGATGTTGGGGTCGAAGATGATGTCCTCGGCCGGGAATCCGACTTCATCGACGAGGATGCGGTAAGCCCGCTCGCAGATCTGCGTCTTGCGCTCGAAGGTATCGGCCTGGCCCTTCTCGTCGAAGGCCATCACCACCGTGGCCGCACCGTAGCGGCGCACCAGCCTGGCCTGGCGCTTGAACTCGGCTTCGCCCTCCTTCAGCGAGATCGAGTTGACGATGCCCTTGCCCTGGATGCACTGCAGGCCGGCTTCGATGACCTCCCACTTCGAGCTGTCGATCATGATCGGCACGCGCGCGATCTCTGGCTCCCCGGCGATCAGGTTCAGGAATCGCACCATCGCGGCCTTCGAATCCAGCATGGCCTCGTCCATGTTGATGTCGATGACCTGTGCCCCGTTTTCCACCTGCTGGCGCGCCACGGCCAGCGCCTGCTCGAACTCGCCGTTCAGGATCAGCCGGGCGAAGGCCTTCGAGCCGGTGACGTTCGTACGCTCGCCAATGTTGACGAACAGCGATCCGGCACCGATGACCACCGGCTCCAGGCCGGACAGCTTCATCGGGGGGACGGGATTGCGGTGGGGCGTGTCGGTCATGGCGCGGCGGCTTTCAGCAGGCCGGGCAACTCACCACGGCCGATAGGCGGGTGAGCGCGGTTGACGACATAGCTTCCCAAGCCTGGCAACCGTCGATGACCTCGACGCGGCTGTCGCAACGCTCCTTGGGGGCGGGCGAATTGTGCCTGATGCACCAGCAGGCTGCACCCGCCCGGCGCGCCGGCAGCCGCAGAAATCGGCTAGGGCCCGCGGGGCTCGCTCGGTGTCTGCGCAGGCAGTTCGCGCGCCTCGACGTCGACGACCTCGCCGGCGCCCGGCGGCGCGGCCGAGCGGCCCGAGCCAGGGCGCCCGGGCCACTCGCCCTTGCGCCACATGAACTTCACGCCCTGCGGCTTGCGCCCGCGCAACAGCGCGAAGAGCATCACAGTCAGGCCCACCACCAGGCCGATGAGCAAGGCACCGACCATCAGCAGTGCGCCGAACAACGCCACGACGAAACGCGCGGCCGCCGACAACGCGGCGCCAAGCGCGGACAAGGGGCCATCCGATCGACTGTTCATGGGATCCATCTGCATCGGAGTGTACGGGCGGCGGGCAGTTCCCCAACCCGTCGCGGCGCCGGCATGCAGGCCCTGGATCGGGCTTCGGCAAGATCAGCGACCTCGCGTCATCGACCGCAACTACAGGACAAAAACCTGTCCGACGACGAAGTCGTGGTCAAGACGCCGCCCGAGAAGGAACGCGACACCATCATCCAGTTCAAGGACCTACAGAACCAAACCAAGACCCACATCGAGAAGTTGACGGCGTACGGGCTGCAACTTGGGCGACGAGCTGAAGACGAAGGGTGTGGGCCAGAAGGTCGACGACCTGGGGGCGCAGCAGACCAAGCTTCACGACGCCGTTGAAGCAGTGATCGCCGACGGCAAAGCCGCGTGCAACAGGCTGGCGAGGAAGAGCAGACGCAGCGGCTCAGGCAGCCAGCAGGCCGCTGAACAGCGGGTCCTGCCGGCTGCGCGGCCGGTAGGCGCCGACGCGGCGCGCGATGTCGGCGATGTGCTCGGGCGTCGTGCCGCAGCAGCCTCCGGCCAAGTTGATGAAGCCGCTCTTCGCGAAGCCCTCCATCAGTGCACCGGTGACCTCCGGCGTCTCGTCGAAACCGGTCTCGCTCATCGGGTTGGGCAAGCCGGCGTTCGGGTAGCAGCTGATGAAGGTGTCGCCAGCCAGCTTGGACAGCTCCTCGATGTACGGACGCATCAGTGCCGCGCCGAGCGCGCAATTCAACCCTACGGCCAGCGGCCGGGCGTGACGCACCGAATGCCAGAACGCACCCACCGTCTGCCCCGACAGGATGCGCCCCGAAGCATCGGTGACCGTGCCCGAGACGATCACCGGCAGCCGCTCGCCGCTGTTTTCCATCAGCTCGTCCAGCGCGAACAGCGCCGCCTTGGCGTTGAGCGTGTCGAAGACGGTCTCCACCAGGAACAGGTCGCAGCCGCCTTCGAGCAGACCCTCGGCCTGCTCTAGGTAGGCCTGCCTCAGCTGCTCGAAAGTGACGTTGCGCGCCGCCGGGTCGTTGACGTCCGGGCTGATGCTCGCGGTGCGCGGCGTCGGGCCGAGCGCACCGGCCACGAAGCGCGGCTTGTCCGGCGTGCTGTAGCGGTCGCAGGCCTCGCGCGCCAGACGTGCCGCAGCCAGGTTCATCTCGCGCGCGTGCTCGCCCAGGCCGTAGTCGTCCTGCGCGATGCGCGTCGCACCGAAGGTGTTGGTCTCGACGATGTCGGCGCCGGCCGCGAGGTACTGCTCATGGATCTGCCGGACCAGCTCGGGGCGCGTGAACTGCAGCAACTCATTGTTGCCCTTCAGGTCTTTCAGGTGATCCTTGAAGCGCTCCCCGCGGTAGTCGGCCTCGGTCAAGCGCAAGCGCTGGATCATCGTGCCCATCGCGCCGTCGATGATCAGGATGCGCTGCTGCAACAGTGCCGGCAATGCGGCACCGCGGGTGTAACAAAGACGGTCGGGATCCATCCGCGAATTGTAGGCACGCACGTCTGGGTGTCCCGAGAGCGCAGGCGCTGTCGCCGCAGCGAGTGCGCACGATCAGCGCGACTTGCGCATCCGGCGCCGCGACGCGGTAGGCTATCCGCGTCGAGCTACTCATGCGAAAGTCACGTGTCGGCGCCTGCGCCGGCAGCGGGCGTGCGTGATCGGCCCGCCCCGCTGCCCGCTGGGCCGGGCTAAGACCACGCCAGAGCAACCAGGACATGACCGCCTCTCGAACCGCCCAGGAAGGCACGCCGGAACAGACGCTTCGGCGCCTGCTGCACGCACGGGGCCTGCGCTTCGCGCTGCGCCCGCGCGACTTGCCCGGCGACCCCGAGCTCGTGCTGCCGAAGCGCAAAAGCGTCGTCTTCGTGCAGGGCTGCTTCTGGCACGGCCACGATTGCGCTCAAAGCCGCGCCGCGCCGAACTTCAAGGTGGGCGCCTGGGCCGAGAAGATCGCCGCGAACCGCGCGCGCGATCGGCAGCAGCAAGCCCAGCTGCAAGCCGCCGGCTGGCAGGTCGAGACGGTCTGGGAGTGCCAAGTCGGGCAAGCCGAGGCCATCGCCCGCCTGGCCCAGCGTCTTCGGCAGCGCTGAACGCGGCTACGAACGCACGAACCCGATCCCGCGGCGCTGGCGCACCTCTGGCTTGACGCGGTGCTCGCCTTCAAGCTGTGCCAGGAATTCGTCGGGCTCGAAGGCCTCGCCGAGGATGTCCCCCTGCCGCTTGACCGCGGCGAAGTCGCCGGGCACCAGCTGGTCCAGCGCCGCCAGGCGGGCGCGCTGCTCGTCGCCGAGGTGCTCGGCGACGCCGCCCAGCACCTCGGCGACGAAGAACCTTTCGCGCTGTACCGCCGTCAGCACCTGAAAGCGCAGCTTGAAGCTGAAGCGGCGCAACGCCGCTTCGTCCAGGTCGTCGAACAGGTTGGTGGTGCAGATGAACACGCCGGCGAAGCGCTCCATGCCCTGCAGCATTTCGTTGACCTCGCTGACTTCGTGGTGGCGCTCGGCCAGTCGTCGGCTGCGCAGGAAGCTGTCGGCCTCGTCGAGCAGCAGCACCGCGTCCTCGGCCGTCGCCTCGTCGAACATTCGCGCCATGTTCTGTTCGGTCTCGCCGACGTACTTGCTGGAGATGTCGCTGGCCTGGCGGATCATCAGCGGCCGGCCCATCGCCGTGGCAATGTGCTCGGCCAGCGCGGTCTTGCCGGTGCCCGGCGCGCCGTGGAAACACAAGCTGCCGTGCCCACAGCGCTGCAGCGCCTCGACGATGCGCGGCACCGCGAAGCGCGACTCCACATTCAGCAGGCTCAGGTCGTAGTGCGTGGCTACCGCGCGCGTGCCTCGCTCGCGGCTGCCACCCAGCGCCTTGTCGGCGTTGGCCAGCTGGCGCAGCACAAGCGCTTCGAAGCTGCCGGTCTGGCCCGAAGCACCGCTGGCCTGCGCCAGCTGCGCGAAGCGTACTGCGGTGCGGATCTGCGCCGGCGTCAGGCCATGCCGCTGCGCCAGCGCGGCCGCGAAGCCCTCGCTGACCGGTGCGCCCTGCAGCGCCCGCGCCACCAGGCCTTCGCGCGCACCAGGCGGCGGGGTCTTCAACAGCAGGTGGTACTGGAAGCGGCGCCGGAAGGCGGGGTCGATCTGCTCGATGCGGTTGGTCACCCAGATCACCGGCACCGGGTTGGTCTCGAGGATCTGGTTGACCCAGGCCTTGCCGCTGACGCTGCCCGAGGCACCGCACTCGCCGCTGTCCAGGCGCGCGATCAGCTGCGCAGCCTCGTTGCTGATTGGCGGGAACACGTCCTCGACCTCGTCGAACAACAGCGCCACGCCCTGCCCACCCTTGAGGAAGACCTGGCTGATCTGAAGGCTGCGGTAGCGGTCGCGGCCGGTCAGCGAATGGCCGTCGCGGTCGGCGTATTCCACCTCGTACAGCTGTAGCCCGGCAGCAGCAGCGCAGACCTTGGCCAGTTCGGTCTTGCCGGTGCCCGGCGGACCATAGAGCAGCACATTGACCCCGGCCCGGCGCTGCGCCACCGCGTTGCGCAGCAGCGTGCTCAGCACGGCCGCGTCCTCGGCGACGAAGGCGAAGTCGGCCAGCGCCAGCTCGCTGAGCGGCGCCGGGCGCGTGAACACGGCCATCAGCTCGCCCGGCTCGCGATATTCGCGCATCAGCACCGGCGGCAACTGCTCGCTGACCTTCATCAGGTCGGCCAGGTCAGTGATGTTGTGTTCGGAGATCAGGTTCTCGACCATGCCCACCCGCTCCAGCCGCGAGCCGGCGCGCAGCGCCTCGGCCACGTCAACGGCCTCGACGCCGGCCACCGCGGCGAGGGCGGCATAGGCCTCCTGCGCGCTGGACACCTTGAACTCGACGAGCAGCCCGCGCAGGTCGCGCTGGTAGCGCGCCAGCGTGCCATAGAGCAGCAGCGCCCGCTCGGCGGGGTTCAGTTGCAGCAGCCCGACCAGCGCGTCGATGTTCTTCTCGACCAGCGTCGCCTCGCGCCGCAGCTGCCGCTGCAGCCAGTCGCCGCTGGCGCCGAGCACGGCCAGCAGGTCCTTCGGCGAGTCCTTGACGTACTCGTCGATGTAGAAAAACAGGCTGCCTTCCTCATAGGCGCCTCGCCAGGCGCCGTAGCGGGCGATGAAGGCCTGGTCGCTCAGGCCCTCATGGCCGCGCCACGCGGCGTTGCCCTTGCAGCGCAGCCGCAGGTAGTCGCGCAGCCGGCCCAGTACAGCCTGCGGCCACACCAGGTGGCGGCCGATCAACGCGAGCAGGCTGTTGCAGTCGCGCCGCAGGTTGAAGCACCCGGCCTGGCGCAAGGTGAGCGTGATCACGAAGTGAGAGCACAGCCGATCGAGCAGCGGTGAACTCGCCAGCCCTGGCGATAACACCCCTCGCGCCTCGGTCTGGCCTCTGGCCATGCCACCCCCCGCCGCTGAGCCCCGTCGCGGGCCATCTTGGCTCACGCCAGCGCGGGCCGCAAGCCCCTGCGGCATGTCACGCCCATGCGCCGGCGGCGCTGGCCCTGCTCAGTGCAGCAGCACAGGCTGCTGCGCCAGCGTGGTGTAGGCAGCGATGTAGTCGTCCAGCGCCTCTTCGCTGGGGCCGGCTTCGATGATGGCCTGCACGCCGTCCTTGAAGCTCTGCGCCACCGCCCCCTCGATGAAGATGCCCTTGCGGGCGAACTTGTCCACGATCTCGACGCCGCCGCGCGCCGCATCGTCCGCGCCCACCGCGGGCACGTCGATCTGCAGCACCGTGAAGCTGTCCGAGTTGTAGAGCATCTGCATGGGAAACCCTCCTGTATTGACAGGTGGGAGCGAGCCGGCGTGTTTCAAGTCAGCCGGCAGCGGGTAGCGCTTCGATCGGCCGCAGCTCGGTGGGCCGGTCGTCGGGCACGGTGGTCAAGCGCACGCGCACGAACACGTGCCGGCGCTGCGGGTCGAGCCACAGCTTCACGCGTGTCATAGGGGCGGGTCGGCTCGCGCCGCAGGTGCAGTGCCTGTGCGGACGTGCCGTCGGGCTGCTGCAGTGTGTCGCGACCGCGCACCTCGAAGTGCCAGACCTCGGCATCGCCGCGCGGCCCCACAACGAACAGCGTCAGCCGCATGCCGTCGCGCGCCAGTGCCAGCTCGGCACCCGACGATGCCGGGCAACTGCAGCAGCCAGCCCAGCCTGGCCTACCCGCCACGCCACAGCGTGAACTCCAGCTGTGGGCCGGATAAGGTGATGCGACCGGCCTCGCGCTGGAAATTCACTGCACGCAACTCCTTCTCGCGGCGCCGCTCGACCATGCACAGCGGCGCCAGGCCGTCGGCGTCGACCGGGCCACGGCTGGTCGATCCGAGCACGGGGCATGCCCTGCAGTTCGGCGTCCATGCTCAGCTCGTAGCCCGCGCCGAGCCGGCGCCATGGCAAGGTGGCGCGGGCTCGGGCAGCCGGGTGAAGTAAGCCGGCGGCGCAGGCGCCCGGGGCCTGCTTCTCGGGCCGTTACAGCAGACCGGCATGCAGCAGATGCACCGCCAGCGCGACCCCCACCCCGACAGCGGCGCGCCGCACCGCGCGCCACGGGCCTGGCGCAGGGGCCGCAGCGGGGGTGGCGGGCATCGGACAATGGTGCCATCAACCGGAAAGCTTCATGAAACTCGCCACCTACAAGGATGGTTCGCGCGACGGCCAGCTGCTCGTCGTCTCGCGCGACCTGCACACCGCACACCACGCCACGGGCATCGCGACCCGGCTGCAGCAGGTGCTGGACGACTGGAACTTCCTGTCGCCGCAGCTGGAAGACCTGTACCAGACGCTGAACCAGGGCAAGGCGCGCCACGCCTTTGCTTTCGAGCCGCGACTGTGCATGGCGCCGCTGCCGCGCGCCTTCCAGTGGGCTGATGGCTCAGCGTTCCTCAGCCACATGCAGCGGCTGGCACGGGCCCGTGGCGGCGAGGCGCCCGCCGACTTCCTGGACGCGCCGCGCATGTACCAAGGCGGCAGCGACGACCTGCTCGGCCCGTGCGACGACGCGCGCTTCGCCGACCCGGCCTGGGGCATCGACTTCGAGGCCGAACTGGCGGTGGTTACCGGCGACATCGCGATGGGCGCGACGGCCGAGGCCGCGCTGGAGGGCGTGCGCCTGCTGATGCTGGCCAACGATTGGAGCCTGCGCGAGCTGGTGCCGGCCGAGCTGGCCAAGGGTTTCGGCTTCCTGCAGAGCAAGCCGGCCACCGCCTTTGCGCCGGTGGCGGTGACGCCCGACGAGCTGGGCGGCGACTGGCTGGGCGGTCGAGCGCGGCTGAACGTGCAGATCGACTGGAATGGCCGGCGCTTCGGCCGCATCGACAGCGCGGCCGAGATGGGCCTGCACTTCGGCCAGCTGGTCGCGCACCTGGCACGCACGCGCAACCTGCGCGCAGGCAGCATCGTCGGCAGCGGCACCGTCAGCCAGGCCGACGCGGCGCACGGCTTCGGCTGCATCGCCGAGCGACGCGCCTGCGAAGTCGCCGACGGCGGCAGCCCGAGCACCGCATACATGGCCTTCGGCGACCGCGTGCGCATCGAGGCGCTCGACACCGAGGGCCAGAGCATGTTCGGCGCGATCGATCAGCTCGTCGCTGCGGCGGCCTGAGGTCCCGATGAACGAGCTGCCGCGCAGCCTGAAGGTCGTCACCGTCTGGCTGCTGGCCGGGCTGGCGGTCTTCCTGGGTGTGCAGGCCTTGCTGGCGCAGCAGCGCAGCACGCGCTTCGAGGTGCAGGGCGAGCTGGTGCAGATCCGCCGCGCCGCCGATGGGCATTACCACTGGCCGGCCACCGTCAACGGCGTCTCGGTGGACTTCCTCATCGACACCGGCGCCACGCGCAGCGCACTGCCGATGGGCTTGGTGCGCCAACTGAAGCTGCCCAGCGAAGGCACGGTGCGCTCGCAGACCGCCGGCGGCACTGCGCACGGCGAGGTGGTGCGTGCCGAGCTGGTGCTGCAAGGCGGCGTGCGCATCGAGCGGCTGCCCATCGTCGCGCTGCCGGCGTTGGGCTCGCCGCTGCTGGGCATGGACGTGCTGGGCAAGCTGGCCTGGAAGCAGTCCGATGGCGTGCTCAGCATCGACCTGCGCCGGGGCTCACGCTGAGGGCCCGTGCCTTTGCGGTCGCGCGCGGCGACGTGCACAATGGTCCGACCCCGTGGTCTCGACGAAGGAACGACATGATGGACCCGAACGCTTTCGCGAAGATGGTGCCCGGCTTCGATTTCCTGCAAAGCCTGATGCAAAGCGCCGGCCAGGCGGCGCCGGCCATGGGGCAGTGGATCGCACCGACGCTGAACCCCGAAGAGCTGGACAAGCGCATCGGTGAACTCAAGACCGTGCAGTTCTGGCTGGAGCAGAACGCCCGCATGATCAGCGTCACGGTGCAGGCGCTGGAGGTACAGCGCATGACGCTGTCCACGCTGCAGACGATGAACCTGCCGATGGCCGAACTGCGCAACGCATTGACGCTGCCGACCGCCTCTGCCGCACCGACGCCCGCGCCGCGTCAGCCGGCCATCTCACCGGCCCCGCCGCCACCCGAGGCGACGCCCGAAGCAGCCGCCGAAGCAGCGAAACCGACCCCGGGCGAAGCGCCTGCCGCAGCGTCGGTCAAAGCGTCTGCGGCCAAGCCGGCCGTGGACCCGATGCAGTGGTGGGGCGCACTGACCCAGCAATTCACCGAGCTGGCGACCAAGGCGATGCAGGACGGAGGCGCTCTCGCTGCGCGCAACCTGGCGGCCGCGGCCGAGACGGCACCGGCGGCTGCGGCCAAAGCCAAGCCCGCACCGAAACCGGCAACCCGGCGCGCGACGGCGAAGAAGCCAGCCGCCAGGGCGTCGCGCAAGCGCGCCTGATACGCGCGGCGCCGGCCATGCCGCCCTTCGTTGTCGGCCATGCCACCCACCCCGACTGGCGCATGGCGCTGTCGCTGGCAGCGGCTCAACTCGACGCCTCAGGTGCCGGCCGGCCGACGCCGACGCTGGGCTTCGTCTATTTCACCGACCACTACGCGGCCCAGGCCGATGCATTGCTGGCTGCGCTGCGCCAGCGCCTTCCGGCGCCGGCGTGGGTCGGCTGTGTCGGCGTGGGCGTGGCCGCCAGCGGCGTCGAGTATTTCGATGAACCGGCGTTGGTGCTGATGCTCGGCACGCTGCCGCGCGAACACTTCGAACTCTTTTCCGGCGCCCGGCCGCTGTCGCGCGCCGATACCTTCAGCGCGCTGGTGCATGCCGACCCGTCCACACCGGAACTGCCCGAGCTGCTGCTGGAGATGAGCCAGCGCACGCAGTCGGGCTACCTGTTCGGGGGGCTGGCGGCGTCGCGCAACGGCCATTGCCACATCGCCGATGGCGTGTGGCGCGGCGGCCTGTCGGGTGTGGCCTTCACGCAGGAGGTGGCGCTGGTGTCGCGCGTCACGCAAGGCTGTCAGCCGATCGGCCCGGTGCGCAGCATCACCGCAGCCGAGCGCAACGGCGTGCTGCAGCTGGACGGCGAGCCGGCGCTGCGCTGCCTGCTGCGCGACCTGGGCGCCACGCTCGACGAGCCGCGCACCCTGGTGCCGAAACTGCGCAATACGCTGGTCGGCCTGAGCGCCGGAACCGAGAGCATGCTGGCACGCGGCGCGCAATTCGGCGCCGACACGCGCGTGCGCCACCTGGTCGGCGTCGATCCGGCGCGCGAGATCGTCGCCGTGGCCGACCTGGTGGAGCCCGGCATGCGCCTGGCCTTCTGCAGCCGCGACGTCGAGGCGGCGCGGCGAGATCTGGTGCGCATCTGCAGCGAGATCCGCGAGGAGCTGACGCCCGAGGCACTGCCGCTGCAGGCGGCAGGTGGTGCGCCAGCCCGGCGCGGCCGTGCGGCCAGTGCCCCGGCCGTTCCACACTCGGCCACGCAGAGCATCGCCGGCGCGATCTACGTCAGCTGCTCGGGCCGCGGCGGGCCGCACTTCGGCGGGCCCTCTGCCGAGTTGAAGATCGTGCAGCACGCGCTCGGTGAGGTGCCACTGGTCGGCTTCTTCGCAGGCGGCGAGATTGCGCGGCACCACCTGTACGGCTATACCGGCGTGCTCACGGTGTTCCGCGCCGACGCGGTGTAGCGGCCATCACCCACACGCCGGTCAAAACCGTTGCGACCCCGTCGAAGCGCCTGCGCAGCGTAAAGTGCGCACCACGCCGCTGCAGGCTGCGGCGCGAGAGGACCCTGCCCATGAACGCGCCAAATGCGCCGCCCGCGGTGGCCACCAGTGAACGCCTAGCGCGCCAGGCCCAGGTGGTGGCCGTGCTGCAACCGCTGCTGCCGGCGCATGCGCTGCTGTGGCATGCCGAGGACACGGTGCCCTACGAGTGCGACGGCCTGACCGCCTACCGCCAGCAGCCGCTGCTGGTGGCGCTGCCCGAGAACGATGCCCAGGTGGCGGCGGTGCTGCGCTGCTGCCACGAGCTGAAGGTGCCGGTCGTCGCGCGCGGCGCCGGCACCGGGCTGTCCGGTGGCGCGCTGCCGCACGCGCTGGGCGTGACGCTGTCGCTGGCCAAGTTCAACCGAATCGTCAAGATCGACAAGCTGGCGCGCACCGCCACCGTGCAATGCGGCGTGCGCAACCTGGCGATCAGCGAGGCAGCCGCGCCGTTGGGGCTGTACTACGCGCCCGACCCGAGCAGCCAGATCGCCTGCACGATCGGCGGCAACGTGGCCGAGAACTCCGGAGGCGTGCACTGCCTGAAGTACGGGCTGACGCTGCACAACGTGATGGCGGTGCGCGGCTTCACGATGGAAGGCGAAGCGGTGGAGTTCGGTTCGGCCGCGCTCGACGCCGCCGGGCTGGACCTGATGACCCTGATCGTCGGCAGCGAAGGCATGCTGGCGGTGATCACCGAGGTCACGGTCAAGCTGGTGCCCAAGCCGCAGCTGGCGCGCTGCATCATGGCTAGCTTCGACGACATCCGCAAGGCCGGCGACGCGGTGGCGCAGGTGATTGCCGCCGGCATCATCCCGGCCGGGCTCGAGATGATGGACAAGCCGATGACGGCCGCGGTCGAGGGCTTTGTGCACGCCGGCTACGACCTGCAGGCCGAGGCCATCCTGCTGTGTGAGAGCGACGGCACGCCCGAGGAAGTGGATGAGGAGATCGGCCGCATGCTGCAGGTGCTGACGGGCTGCGGCGCCTCACGCGTCGAGGTCAGCAAGGACGAGGCCCAGCGCCTGAAGTTCTGGAGCGGCCGCAAGAACGCCTTCCCGGCATCGGGGCGCATCAGCCC
>Ga0316195_10000102_pt1 | contig 27290 bp, 26 predicted proteins | sample Phised1_MG_FD_204937 | JGI IMG/M metagenome (GOLD analysis project Ga0316195, IMG submission 204937) | Coastal sediment microbial communities from Maine, United States - Phippsburg sediment 1 | ecosystem: Environmental > Aquatic > Marine > Coastal > Sediment | place: USA: Maine | collected...
TGGGAATTTTGCAAGATAATTTTCTATCATTTGCTCGTTCTCAATTTTTTTTACCATGTATCCTCTAAATCCAATATCAGGTTTTAATATACAGGGAAAACCAATGTTCTGCTCATTGCATTGGAGCAATACCTTACTCAGCTCCGTATTTTTATTGATTAAAATACTTTTTGGTGTATACTTTTCCGGAAGAATTTGAAGTGTCTGGTATTTACTTTCTGTTCCGTTACCTGACAAAAATATAGCAGGATTGGTTACTGAAAAATAGACCAGACTTTTTGCGGAGATTGTTTTTTTAAGGAAAAAGGGAAAAAGAGGTAGATAATACAAATAACTGGGCCAATATTCCCATTGGGTAGTTTTTATATAAAACGTTCTAAGACCCATGATCAAAAAGTGCTTTCAGAATAACCCGAATTCCCTGTGTTACCAGTAAAATTGTGAAGATGGCTAATATAATACCCAATATTAACAGCAAAAATGAGCCGTTTTTATTGATCAATTTAAATCCCATAGTAATGATTACAGGGGATAGAAATAATAGAGGTAAAGCAATGGCCAAATATTTGAACCCTTTCATTAACAGCGGATTGGATTTCAACTTTTTGGATTTCGACATAATAAATGATTTAGACTAAAATAATCATTTATACATAACAGAAACAAAAAAACTCCAATATCTTGGTAAAAATATTGGAGTCTTTGACTGAAAATTAAAATTAAGCTAAGGCCTTCTCTAAATTTACTTTTAAAGCTTCTAGGAAGTCCTCAGTGTTTAGGTAATCATTTGTTGTCAATTTGTCGCCGTGGATCAAAAGTGCTAGATCTTTAGTCATTTTACCACTTTCAACAGTGTCAATACAAACTTTTTCTAACTGATGACAAAAATTTATTAATGCTTGGTTATTGTCTAATTTACCTCTGTGTTCCAATCCTCTTGTCCAAGCAAAAATGGATGCAATTGGATTTGTAGATGTTTTTTTACCTTGTTGATGTTGTCTGTAATGGCGTGTTACAGTTCCATGAGCAGCCTCTGCTTCAAGGGTTTTTCCATCAGGCGTTACCAAAACAGAAGTCATTAATCCTAAAGAACCAAATCCTTGGGCAACGGTATCAGATTGTACATCACCATCGTAATTTTTACAAGCCCAGACAAAACCTCCGGACCATTTCATGGCAGAAGCGACCATATCGTCAATCAATCTGTGTTCATAGGTTATTCCTGCTTTGTCGAATTTATCTTTGAATTCATTTTGATACACTTCTTCAAAAATATCTTTGAACCTTCCATCATAAGCCTTTAAGATGGTATTTTTTGTACTCATGTACAAAGGCCATCCTTTTGTCAATGCTTGATTAAAACTTGACCTCGCAAATCCATAAATAGATGAGTCAATGTTATACATGGCCATTGCCACACCATCTTCTTGATAGTTATAAACCTCAAAAGTCTGTTCCGGATCTCCGTTTTCAGGCTTAAAAGTCAAGGTCAATTTACCCTTTCCTTTTGTTACGAAATCTGTCGCTTTATACTGATCACCGAATGCATGTCTACCAATACAAATCGGCTTTGTCCAACCCTGAACGTAACGAGGTACATTCTTCATGATAATGGGCTCTCTAAAAATAGTACCACCCACAATATTTCTGATCGTTCCATTAGGTGACCTCCACATTTTTTTCAAACTGAATTCCTTTACTCGGTCTTCATCCGGAGTAATCGTAGCACATTTAATACCAACATTGTATTTTTTAATCGCTTCGGCGGCATCGATAGTTACCTGATCGTTTGTTTTATCTCTGTATTCTATACCTAAATCAAAATATTTAATATCAAGATTCAAATAGGGCAAAATCAGTTGTTCTTTGATGAATTTCCATATTATTCTTGTCATTTCATCGCCATCAAGCTCAACAACAGGATTTGCTACATTTATTTTGGTCATGATTGTCTACTTTAGTTTAAAATGCTGCAAATATAAAAAACAATTAAAAGTTTAGCTATTAAAAACGAATTAAAACTGGATTAATCAAATTTGTTCAAAAACAAAGAGGCCATACATTTCTGAATGGCCTCAATTGAGAAAGTTTACACAATGATTTGTGTGACTTTTTAGGGAGATAACTCCTTGGTGTTTTTCACTTCCATTTCTTTCTTTATGCGCTAAACACTTTGAAATAAAGCTGAAAAACTATTTTGAGTCAAGTGATTTCGATACATCCATTTTCATAACAATAGCTAGGGAATGCACCTTTATCATACTTAAAGACTCGCTCAAATTTAACGTTTGTGACTCATTTAAACTGAATTTGGAATTTTAATTTACAAACACTTTGTGAACATCGCTTATAAACAATTGTTTATAAAAAGGACTAAAAACAAAAGCCATAAAAAGATATTACCCTTTTTATGGCCTTTTCAGAAACTTTTACAAATCTTTTGAATCGAATTCAAACTATTTATAACTGTTTCGTCAAGCTCACTTCAAACATTCAAGCTATTGCTTAACTTTTTTCCGTGAACTGCGGTTTCGGAAACTATTTTTACCAAATGATTCGTGCTAAATACTCAGCAAAAATTTCCTTGACCTAAAAGTTAACTCTAAAAGAATCAACTTTTCAATTTCAGAAATCAATCTTTATCCCCGAGTTAGACTTGGTTTTAAAAATCTCTCTCTAAAACTGTTCAGTAAAAGTAATATGGAATTCAATCTTAGCCAAGATTTACTCATTTATATTATGAACATTTTATCCTCCGCAGATATTAACAATTGTGCATAAAAAAAGTCCTGTAAACTACAGGACTTTTGAAAGCTAAGGCTTTTATATTTAAACTCTTTTTTCTTTGATTTGAGCTTTTTTACCTGTCAATTCTCTGTAGTAGAAAATTCTTGCTCTTCTCACTTTACCTCGTTTGTTGATCTCAATTTTTGAGATAGCAGGCAAGTTAATCGGGAAGATACGCTCAACCCCAACTGTACCAGACATTTTTCTGATCGTAAAAGTTTCAGAAGCTCCTGATCCTCTTTTTTGAATCACCACTCCTCTAAAGAACTGAGTACGTGTTTTTTTACCTTCAGTAATTTCATAATACACCGTAATTGTATCTCCTGTTGAGAATGAAGGCAATTCGTTTTTGTTCACAAATTCGTCTTGAACAAATTTTACTAAATTTTCCATTTTTCCAATAATAAATTGTTATTCAATAACCAACATTCACGATTTTCGTCAGAGGTTAATTTTGAGCTTGCAAATTTAGAAATATTTTTTTGATAAATAAAAGAAGAAAGTATAAATAATTTTGTCTGATCTAAATGAGTAAATACCTTTAAAACTGTAAGTTAGCATAAAGTCCCATTGTATTGTCTTCGAAAGTTGGACTTAGCATAGCCTTCCACTGTTTTTCTTTAAAGGGTTGCCAATTTTTAAGTGGTTCAATTCGGTAAACCAAATCCGCAACCAACATACCTATTCCAGCCCCGACTAAAACGTCTGATACCCAGTGTTCATTATTCATAACGCGCAAAGCGGCCGTTCCTGTTGCTAAAAAGTAACCTGAATAAGCGATCCACTTATTTGAATCATTAAATTCACGGTGCAACACTGTGGCCATCACAAAAGCCATGGAAGTGTGCCCCGAAGGGAAACTATCTGCCTCGCCATTGGGCCTTTCTTCATTGGTTAACTTTTTAAGACTGTATGTAATCGCTCCATTGGCCAAAAGTGCTATCCCTAAATACTTTGTTTGGGTAAAGGCATCATTCTTACTTTCTATTTTTAATAGATCAGCACCGTACATCACAAGGGCCGGAGTTGCAAACAGAAAATCGTCAAAACTAGTTTCAAAGCCATTTAATCCGTTTTGAATATCTTCCTGTAGATTTTCTTTTCCAAAAGTTCCGTCAGAATAATTCACAAATAAACCGGCTCCGATTAAGGAAATCGGAACGACAGAGCTTTTTAAAAATGATTTTTTTGAATCAATTTTTGGTAGATCAACCGAAGAAGAATCTACTTGGGCAGAAAGTTTAAGTATACTTAAAAATGCGATAATTAAAGTTTGAATTTTCACGATTTTTTGTCTTTATTTAAAAGATCTGGCCGGATGAGTTTCGTTCTTTCCAGGGACTGTTCATGTCGCCACTCATCTATTTTGGGGAAATTTCCAGACAATAATATATCCGGCACTTTCATTCCTTTGTATTCTGCCGGTCTTGTATAAACCGGTGGAGCCAATAAGTTATCCTGAAAAGAATCTGTCAGGGCAGAAGTTTCATCACCTAAAACTCCTGGTATTAATCGGATAACGGCATCACATAGCACAGCTGCGGCCAATTCTCCACCCGATAGTACATAATCTCCAATCGATATTTCTTTGGTAACGTATTTATCTCTTATTCGTTGGTCGATCCCTTTGTAATGACCTGTGATGATGATTAAATTTTGATAAGTTGAAAGTTGGTTGGCGGTTTGTTGGTTCAGGGTAGGGGCATCGGGTGTCATATAGATAACCTGGTCGTAGGTTCTTTCAGCAAAGAGGTCACTGAGACATTTGTCTATTGGTTCGATCATCAATACCATCCCGGCACCTCCGCCAAACTGATAATCATCAATTTTACCGTAGCGATTAAGGGCATAATCGCGCAGGTTATGAAAATGGATCTCGGTAATCTTTTTATCTATGGCCCTTTTTAAAATAGAATGTTCAAAAGGACTTCTGATCAATTCCGGAGAAACAGAAATAATATCAATTCGCATGGGACAAAATTAAAGTTTATTTCTGATTTAAAGTGTGGCTCTTTTGTGCTTTGACCATTCGCTCTTTTTTCTGGTAATCTTTTTTGATTTCGATATTTATAAAATCGTGCTGCTTAAGTATGTCTATTGTTTGATCTCCTTTACTTTCGTTGATCTCAAAATAAAGACGGCCATCGGGATTCAATTTTTCTCTTGATAACTTTGCAATAATGCGATAAAAAAGCAGTGCATCCGTGTCTTTTACGAACAAGGCAGTTTCGGGTTCAAAATCCAGTACATTTTTTTTCATCATTTCTTTCTCTGATTCTAAAACATAAGGAGGGTTAGAAACGATGATATCAAATGTTTCGTTTATCTCCGGAGAATTTAAAATATCCACTTTATTAAATTGTACGCTCACCTCATTTATCAATGCATTTTCTTTTGCCGTTTTAATTGCTTCAGCTGAAATATCAAGTGCAAAAACTTTTGATTTGGGCAGGTTTTTGGCTAATGAAATGGCAATACAACCTGAACCGGTTCCTATGTCTAAAATTTTTACTTCTTCATTTTTGTTCGTCGAAGAAATGATCCAATCTACTAATTCTTCAGTTTCCGGTCTGGGAATCAGCGTACTGGAATTCACTTTGATTTTAAGTCCATAAAATTCTGTATGCCCTATGATGTATTGTAACGGATATTCCTGTTGTAAAAGCAATAGGGCCTTGTCGAGCTTAGTTTGTTGTTCTGCAGATATCTGTTGATCTAATTGAAGCGCTAATTTATGCCTGGGTAAGTCGAAAAAATCCTCGCACAAAATCCTGAAAAAGAACAGAATTTCTTCTTGGGTAAATTTTGAGGCTAATGAATTTAGAAAATGCGTTTGATTTTGTTTGAAAGTCATTTAGTTGGTTATAAGGGTTTAATCATCCAAACATTACACGCGTAGTGAGAAGTATTTCCCAAAGCTTGATTGATTTGTGTAAAACCATTTTTTATATACAAATTGATGGCAGACTGCATCTGTGGAAAAGTCTCTAAATAACACTGTTCGTAATTGCTTTTTTTTGCGTAGTCAAGGCATTTTAAGATCAGTTCTTTGCCCACTTTTTTGTTTCTGGCTTCGGGCAGAATGTACATTTTTTGCAATTCACAAATATTCTCATCACTTCCGCTCAAATGTTTAATACCGGCGCCACCAACAATTCTATCATTTAGGATCGCCACAAAATAAGATTCATTGCTTTCTTGATATGCTTCAAACATGGAATCGGTTTCTTTATCCATATAAGCCGTGCCTTCCTTTGCGGCATCATGCTCAACTAGAACGGACTTAATGATTCGCGATACCTCTGCATTGTCAGTAGGTAAAATAGGTCTTATTATTAAGGTATCATTCATATCTTTGTTTCTTAAAAATTGCCTAAAAGTAAATATTATCGCTAAAACTTTTGTTGAAAAGTATGAGTCGAGATGAATTTTATATGCTGAGGTGTTTGCAGCTGGCTGCCAACGGATTGGGAACCACCTATCCAAATCCTTTGGTCGGTGCTGTTGTGGTCCATAATGACAAAATTATTGGAGAAGGATGGCATAAAAAATCCGGCGAAGCTCATGCGGAGGTAAAAGCAATTGATTCTGTTAAAAACCATGATTTATTAAAAGACTCAACACTTTACGTAAATCTGGAGCCTTGTTCCCATTTCGGAAAAACGCCGCCTTGTGCAGATTTGATCATTGAGAAGAAGATCAGAAAAATAGTTATTGGCTCGCTTGATTTTAATGATAGGGTATGTGGAAGAGGGATTGAAAAATTAAAATTAGCTGGTTGTGAAGTAGTTGTGGGCGTCTTAGACGAAAAATGTAAAGAATTGAATAAAAGGTTTTTTACCTTTCATTTAAAAAAACGGCCCTATGTTGTGTTAAAATGGGCAGAATCTTTTGACGGATATTTAAGTCCTGAACGTTTTGAGGAGGTTAATTTAGGTGACGTCAAAAACAGAAAACCATATTGGATCTCGAGCACATATTCAAGAATTTTTGTGCATAAATTAAGGGCTGAGGAGCAAAGTATATTGGTAGGAGCGAGGACGGCACTCATGGATAATCCCAAGTTGGATATCAGAAGTTATTCTGGTAAAAGTCCGCTTAGAATTTTAATCGATCGTAGGTTATCCTTAACCAAAGATTCTAATCTGTTTGATGGATCAGCGGAAACTCTAGTTTTTTGTGAAAACTTGCCAGAAAATAATGAATTTTTACCCAAAGTAGAGTTTGTAAAACTCGGGTTTAAAGATCATATAGAAGAGCGAATATTAGACGAGCTTTATCAAAGAGGAATTCAATCTGTTATCGTTGAAGGTGGAGGACAAACTCTGAGTGGGTTCATCGGGAAGGGCTTATGGGATGAGGCTATAGTTATTAAAGGGAAATCGATTTTTGGCAAAGGAACAAAAGCTCCCCAAATATCTGGTGAGTTGAAATCATCTTTTAACATAGTAGAGGATGAAGTTAGCCTCCTCCAAAATCAGGTAAACCTAATTTAAAATCAAAATAATTTGAACCCATCAGAACAAAACGATACTTTTCAAACCATTGTAAATCCGACTGATGAGGTTCTTTTTAAGGATAAGGGGAGTAAATTTTTTGGTTATGCTGTTCCGCTATCAAAAGAATCTGAGGTTGATTCAAAAATTCAGAACATAAAAGCAAAACATCATAAAGCAAGGCATTGGTGTTATGCCTATAAAATTGGCGTTGAGCCTTTTGTTTATAGAACTAATGATGATGGGGAACCTACAAATAGCGCAGGAATGCCTATTTATGGTCAAATTCTGTCACATGAATTAACGAATGTACTTGTGGTGGTCGTTCGGTATTTTGGTGGTGTAAAACTTGGTGTTGGAGGATTGATCAGTGCCTATAGAACGGCAGCACATATGGCTTTAGAATCTGCCACCACAATTCAAAAAACGATAGATGATACCATTGAGTTAAAATTCGACTACACGGATATGAATAAGGTGATGAAAATGATTAAAGATTTTAATCTCACTATTTTAAAACAAGAAATGCAATTATCCTGTGTATTCTTGCTAGCGGTAAGGAGAAGTCAAACCGAAGAGATCATTGAACTTTTTTCTGAAATGAGAATAGGTCAGTTTAGGAGGGTTGAATAAGCGAATTGATTTTATCTAAAAGAAAGGCAGGTGTTTTTGTTGGTCTATTTTTTTTCATGTCGACAAAGACAAGTTGAACTGTCGCTTCAGACAAAAGTTGATCCTTTTCGTTGTAAACATTAAAGTCAAATTCTATTTTGGCACTGGGGACTTTCGTTAGGATGGTTTCAATAGTGAGTAGATCATCATATTTAGCCGGATTAAAGTAGCGAATTTTCATTTCAAGAACCGGTAACATAATTCCCGATTCTTCAAGGCTTTTGTAGCTAACTCCAAGGTTTCTAAGCCATTCTACTCTGCCTACTTCTAGATATTGGGCATAGTTGCCATAGTACACATAACCCATTTGATCTGTTTCACCATATCGTACCCTAATTTTTGTTTTGTGGTTCAACATTTTTTTGTAATTTGCAGGGAAGTCTAGTGAAAAAAAAAATAAAAATCAATACCTATTTCGTTTTTTTATAATAAAGTTTATTCACACTTTTGTAGATGAGAATTAGGGGGAAAAAATTCTTTGAAAAAGAGTTAAAGTAAAATTTTGAAATCTAATTAATTTAATGAAACAAACAGCAGAATCTGTCTGGAACAATTGTCTTTTATTTATTAAGGATAACATCAAACCACAAGCTTTTAAAACGTGGTTTGAACCTATAAGACCAATGAAGGTTACGAATGACGTGTTGACTATACAGGTTCCAAGTAAATTTTTCTTTGAATGGTTAGAGGAACATTATATTAAACTTTTAAGAGTTGCCTTGGTAAAAGAGTTGGGAGAAAATGCCAAACTTGTTTATGATGTAAAAATGGAAAATTCTTACAGTAGTAAAAATCCACATACAGTTAAGTTTCCCAGTTCGAATAGAAAACCTTTTAATTCGCAAGGTGTTACTGTGCCACTTGAAATTGATAAGCACGAATTAAAGAACCCTTTTGTCATTCCTGGAATACAAAAGGTAAAAATAGAATCTCAGTTAAATCCTAATTACAGTTTTGACAATTTTATAGAAGGGGAATCAAATCGTTTGGCGAGATCTGCCGGTTTAGCTGTTTCGAATAAACCCGGAGGTACCTCATTTAATCCATTGCTGATCTATGGCGGAGTTGGTCTTGGGAAGACGCATTTGGCGCAGGCCATCGGTGTTAGGATAAAGGATAAGTATCCGGAAAGGACTGTACTTTACATTTCAGCTGAAAAATTCACCCAACAATTTATAGATTCCATCAAAGGAAATACCAGAAACGATTTTATTCATTTCTATCAAATGATAGATGTGTTGATTGTTGATGACGTTCAGTTTTTATCAGGAAAGGCAGGAACACAAGATGTGTTTTTCCATATCTTCAATCACCTTCATCAAAATGGAAAGCAGGTCATTTTGACCAGTGATAAAGCACCGGTTGACATGCAAGATATAGAGCAAAGACTTTTGTCCAGATTCAAATGGGGACTGTCTGCAGAATTAGTATCTCCAGAATTTGAGACCAGAGTTTCGATACTCAAAAATAAAATGTTCAGAGATGGTGTAGATATCCCTGATGAGATCGTCGAATACATTGCTAAAAATATAAAAACTAATGTAAGAGAATTAGAAGGAGTTTTGATTTCTCTTATTGCTCAAGCTTCTTTCAATCACAAGGAATTTACATTGCAACTCACCAAGCAGATCGTAGATAAATTTGTAAAAAACACCAAGAAGGAAGTCTCCATTGATTATATTCAGAAAGTTATTTCTAAATACTTCGAGATGGACGTGACCACTCTTCAGTCTAAAACCCGCAAACGTCATATCGTTCAAGCCCGTCAGCTGGCCATGTATTTTTCTAAAAGGATGACCAAGGCCTCCTTAGCGAGTATTGGTTCACAAATTGGAAGTCGAGATCATGCCACTGTATTACATGCTTGTAAAACGGTTGACAATCTTTTAGAAACAGATAAACAGTTTAGAAAGTACGTAGACGAAATTACAAAAAAGCTTACCTTTTAATAGATCTTCATGATTAGAGTGTTAATGGTTTGCCTAGGAAATATCTGCAGGTCGCCATTGGCCGAAGGTATTTTGCGTTCTAAAATAAACGCTGAAAAAATATTTGTAGACTCAGCTGGCACCGGCGCCTGGCATGTTGGACATTTGCCAGATAAAAGATCTATCGAGGTTGCTCAAAAGCACGATATTGATATCACTTACCAAAGGGCACGGCAATTTACAGAAGAGGATTTTGATTTATTCGACTTGATCTATGTCATGGACAAAGAGAATTTAAGAAATGTGCAATCCATGGCACTGAATCGGGAGCAGAGTAAAAAAGTTAAGTTAATATTAGACGTCACCGAGAATCCCAGATACAGAGAGGTGCCTGATCCGTACTATGGAGGTGATCAAGGTTTTGATTTCGTGTTTCAACTTTTAGATGAGGCCTGTGATCAAATTGCCAAAAATCTTATCAATGAATAAAAAAGGGACTTTGTATTTGATACCCACAACACTTGGTGAGGTTCAGCCCGATCTCGTTTTGCCAGTTACGGTCAAATTGATCATTGAAAAACTAGATCATTTTATTGTCGAGAATAACAAAACGGCAAGGAGATTTATAAAGAATATTTGTCCGGAAAAAGTCCAAAGTGAATTAATACTCTATACGTTAGACAAAAGAACAACAGAACAAGAATCAAATTCTTTTTTGGATATCTGTGAAAAGGGACTGTCAATAGGTTTAATTTCTGAGGCCGGTGTACCCGGGGTGGCCGATCCAGGTGCCAATATTGTTCTTTTGGCCCATAGAAAAGGAATTCCTGTTGTACCTCTCGTAGGACCTTCTTCTATTATCTTAGCCATGATGAGCTCCGGATTAAACGGTCAGAATTTTGCTTTTAACGGTTATTTACCGGTGGATAAATCTGATAAGAAATCTGCCATAAAAGATTTTGAAAGGTTGTCTAAAAGCAAAAATCAGAGCCAGATTTTTATTGAAACCCCTTATCGAAATAATGCGCTGTTTGATGATTTAAAGCAAAATCTAAATCCTGAAACCTATTTATGTATCGCTGCCGATATCACTTTAGGGACAGAATTCATAAAAACTTTAAAAATAAAAGACTGGAAATCTGTGCCTGTTGATTTGCACAAACGTCCAGCCATCTTTATTTTTCATCAAATGTAATTAAACGATTTGCGGGCTTTTATCAGGTTTAATGAATGAAGTGTCATACCCCGAGAATTTCTTCATATAGAATTGAACGTTTACCCCGTTCGCATCACTAAAGACATCTGTGCCGTTACTTCTCAGGAATTTTTTTACATTACCCGCACCAGCTAGGTGGGCGGCGGCTAAAATACCTGATTCAGTAATAACAACTCCATTGATCTTTTTACCAACACTTCGGTCTATATCTCTTTTAAGTATCCACTTATTTAATGAGCACAAGGCAATAAATGCTTTTTCCTGTAATTCAGGGTTTTCCATGAATTCATTGGTGTCATTAATTTTGAGGCGTTGAAGTGTAGTTTTACCGAACTGGTATTTTCCCATATAACCCAGTTCATTCACAACATGATATTTACCTTGAGATTCTTTAAAAGCTAGGGCTTCTCTAAAACCGATAAATGACTTGTCTATGGTAGGAGTGTAAACAACTTTGAAGGGTTGTATATCCTTTTTTACCGTAGTGATGGCCGTTTCGTTAAAATAATCCTGCCAATCGCTGTAATGGTTATTCTGCTCAAATCTGATCTGCTCAACGAGCACAAAGCAAAATGTTACGAATACGGAAATCGTAATTAAGTAACTTTTCATCTTTTTCATTTCTGATTTAGGTTTCATTGATTGATTAATGAAATACTAAACCAATTTTAATTTGCCGGGCAAAGATACGGCAAAAAAATGTTTTGAAATACAATTAACAATTAATTAATACTTTGAAAAGCAGCTTTTTAAAAAAAGATGGGGTGGAAAATAATGTTTCCATTGCTAGTAATTTCAAGGGTTGGGGAAGGAATTTTTATAAAATTCAGGACATTAAAAGTTGTCTTTAAAAGTGCTGATTTTGTGTTAATTTTTGTTAAATCTACGTCCAAACTGGTGTAAAATTGTCTGTATGGTTTCTGAAAAATCACCTCTCCGGAGTCAGTTTTTATCTCTTTTGGGAGGTCTTCTGCCCCATATCCAAAAGAAACATTTAACCATTTCGGGATTTTACTCTCTTTAAAGAACGACCAAATATTGGCAGATAACCAATAGGTCTGACCATTGTAATCTTTTAAAATTTGCTCTAAAGTATTCGTTCCAAGGTTCGGGTCGAGATCCGGGTAACTAGTGCTGTGAAAAGAAAATTTCATCTGAATGCGTTGTTCGTTCCACAATAATTCCTGTCCCACTAAAATTCCTGTTCCCAAGGCATTTGCTGCCATATCACCAACAGAAAATCCCCATTCTTCAGAAAATCCATCTAATACTTCGACAGCCGTTAAGAACGTGAAACCCAGTGTGGCCCCATATAAAAGTTGATTTTTTTGTGATTCTCCAGCCCATGATAGGGCATCCATTCCCATTTTTCCAATGTAATAACTGCTAAAAGTATGGCCAAACTTGTCCATTTGCAGCCAAGCACTATTGTCGTTGTAAAAATGAAACTTTGACCTTTCGTAATCTGCATACCACAGCTGATTTAATCCAAGAAGCGCGATGCCCGCACCAGCGCCTTCCGCAATATAAACCGCATTTCTTCTTTTGATGTTCAGGGTATCAGATGCTTCGAAAAAAGAGGTCTTTTGCTGCCCCATGAGCAATAATGTAAAGAACATTAAGCTAATACCGCATATTACAGCCTTCGAGGACCAACTAATCATCATCGCAAAATACCTTGTTTATTCACCCATTCCTGGTATTTTCGGGCATTAATATTGTGTTGTCTTAAGCTATTTGTGAACTCGTGCTCTCCTATTTTTTCAACACTGGCGCACATATAGTAGTAATTGTGTTTGGAGGGATTTAATACGGCTTCGATTGAAGAAATATCGGGCATTCCTATTGGTCCCGGAGGTAAGCCTATGATTTTATAAGTGTTATAAGGTGAATCTACTTTTAAATCTTTACTCAATACTCTTTTTATAATACTATCCTGACCGTAAGTTTGATGTAAAGCATAAATAACAGTAGGATCCGCTTGAAGTGGCCAATTGTCTCTGATTCTGTTCAAATACAAGCCTGCAACTATAGGTCTTTCTTTGACCACACTGGTTTCTTTTTGAACGATCGAGGCCAAAGTGGAAACCTGAATTGGTGTCAGTCCATGTTTTTTAGCTTTTTCAACCCGTTCGGAAGTCCAGTATTTTTTATATTCTGCGAGCATACGATCTCTGAATTCTTCCGAAGAAGTATTCCAGTAAAACTCGTAACTGTTCGGAATAAAGATCGATAGAGCAGTATTGTCGTTCAATCCATTTTGTGCTAAAAAATCTTTTTCATGGAAGGTTTTTAATAAAGTAAGAGAATCAGCTTCAATTTGATGTGAGATTCTTCCCGCTAATTTTTCGAAATTATCTTGATTGTTAAAAGTAACCAAAACAGTTTCAGGTGCTCCACCTCTTAGATGGTTTACGAGCTCCTCATTGTTCATTCCGGCTTCAATCTTAAATTTCCCGGCGCGAATTTTATTGGGATAATTCTTTTTATCGGCCACCCATTCAAAACCATTTAAGTTTTTGAGATAAGGGGAAATTAGTTTTGAAACAGTATCAAAATTTGCTCCTGTAGGAATATATATGTAGGTTGAATCCTTTACGTTAGGTTTTTTAATTTTACCGTAATAATTATAAGCGAACATGGATATACCCATAACCAGTGCAAGTAGCAGGAGTCCTATGATATATTTTTTTTTCATGAATTTTTAAAGAATTGAAAGATCATTACATCGGTAAAACCTCTCTCCGTTTTTAACCAATTTTTCAGATTTCCTGAGATGACAAAACCCAGATTGGTAAACAAAGCATCACTCGCTTTATTGTTTGCCGGAACGTGTGCGTAGATCTGATTCAGATCTAAATATCGAAACGCATAGTCATTAAATAATTTTATTGCACTGGTTGCAAAGCCCATATTTTGAAATTCTTCTTTGATCAAAATTCCCAGACCTGCTCTTTTATTAAAGGGATCAAAATCAAACAGATCGATAAGACCAACGGACTGATTGTCAGATTTTCTTTCGATCACAAGCCTTAATTGTTTGACCTCATAAATGTCTTTATTGGAATTCAACAAATAGTCCTTTAAGTCATTGCGGGAAAATGGTTTTTGCGTAGTGCTTACTTCCCAGTTTTTCACATCGTTTTCGACTTCAAATAAAAAATCTAAATCCTCTGGTTCTAAGGCTCTTAAATAAATTATTTCATTTTCTATTTTATTCATTTTTAAAAAGAAACAACTCCTTGAAACACGAATGTGGCCGGTCCTGAAAGAGTTATATTTTCGTATTTATTTTGTACTTTGTTTTGACTGAAATTGATCTCTAAATTTCCACCTAAGGTTTGAATTTTTATGGGAAGGTGGGTCGTATGATTAAGATGGGCTGCTGCAATTGCCGATGCTGTTACCCCTGTTCCGCAGCTTAAGGTTTCATTTTCCACCCCTCGTTCGTAGGTTCTCACTTTTAATTCATTTTCGCCCATAATTTGGACAAAATTTACATTTGCACCGACCTCGTGATAGGGAGCGCCATATCTTATCTTTTTGCCTTCCCGGAAAACATCTGTCCTGTCAACATCAGTTTTAAAACATACGTGATGGGGGGAACCCGTATTTAAAAAAACATAATCATTGTGTTTTTCTAATTGGTCGACATCAGAAATTTCCAAAGTCACCCAATTGTTCTTTATCGTTGCCTGATGCATTCCGTCGGGGGCTTCAAAGCTCGTTTTACCCTTGATTATACCTAGTTTTTCTGCGAATGCTACGATACATCTCCCGCCATTGCCGCACATGCTGCCAATATTCCCGTCTGCATTATAATAAATCATTTTAAAATCGGCACCATTTGATTCTTCCAGAAGCATCAAACCATCCGCACCTATGCCAAATTGTCGGTGGCACAACTTTTGAATAAAATTGAAATCAGAAGAGGGGAAATGGGAATCTCTATTATCGATAAGGATAAAATCATTTCCTGTTCCTTGATATTTATAAAAACTTATTTCCATGGTACAAATTTAACTATTAAGTCGCTTTTGAACGCCGTTAAAGTAACGTTAAATGTAAATAATGTAAAAACTAAAAATATAAATTTGTTAAAGTTAAAATTTAAAAATGATGAAAAAGACAATTCAATTAATTCTTGCCTCTATTTTAGGCGGAATGATTACGCTAGGCAGTTATTTTTTATTGTTTCCCCAATTCGGTATAATCAAAGAAACACAACCTCAAGCGAATCGTAAGTTCGAAGCGATTCCGGCAGTTTACACCGGAGGTGACAGGGCAGAAGCTGCTGAAAATACCGATTTTACAGTAATCGCAGAATCTACAGTTAACGCTGTAGTTCATGTTAAAAATGTTTCTGTCGCGCCATCCAATCCATTGATGGAATTCTTCTACGGTAGTTCAGCTCCAGGAGGGCAGATGGTTGTTGGCGCTGGCTCTGGAGTAATAATCTCGCCGGATGGTTATATTATTACCAATAATCATGTTATCAATGGGGCAAAAAAAATTGAGGTAACTCTAAATAATAAAAAAACATATGAAGCCGAGATCGTTGGAGTAGATAAAACAAGTGATATTGCCTTGTTGAAAATTAATGCTGGAGATTTACCTTCACTTGGTTTTGGTGATTCTGATAACCTTAAGGTAGGTGAATGGGTTCTAGCCGTTGGAAATCCGTATAATCTCACTTCAACTGTTACAGCCGGAATTGTAAGCGCCAAGGCGAGAGATATACGGATGAATGGTAATAACACTCAAATAGAATCTTTTATTCAAACCGATGCCGCTGTGAATCCAGGGAATAGTGGTGGAGCTCTTGTAAATGTCAGAGGTGAGTTGATAGGTATAAATACAGCTATTTCTTCTCAAACTGGAAGTTATGTGGGTTATAGCTTTGCCGTACCTTCTAATATTGCCAAAAAAGTCATTGAAGATATTTTAGAATTTGGCAATGTACAGAGGGCATATTTAGGGATAAATTACGATGAATTAGATAGTGAGAAGGCTGAAAAATATGGCGTAGCTACTTCGCAAGGAGTTATTATTACCAGAGTAGCAGAGAAGGGGGCTGCCAGTGAGGCCGGTCTTAAAGACAATGATGTCATCATTAAAATGGACAATATAAAAATCAATAAGTTCGCTGATTTACAAGGCTTTTTGGGTTCAAAAAGACCTGGAGATCAGGTAAAAGTGACTGTTTTAAGGGATAACCAAAACAAACAAGTTGATCTGATCTTGAAAAATCAATTTGGTAAAGAAAGTTTTGATGCAAACGATTTTACAAAAAGTTTAATTGGTGATTTAAAACCATTGGGTTCTAAAAATGCGAATAAATTTGATCTGGATTATGGTATGGAAATAACCTCCCTTAATAACAAAACCTTGTATTCTAAATATGGAGTAGAAAATGGTGACATGGTACTTGCTATAGAAGATCAAAAGGTGACATCGGAACAAGAGGTGGAGGAACTTTTAAGGGCTTATCAAAATAAGGATTATATCAATGTTCTCATTTTAAAACAAAATGGCACCTATGGCTATGTGAGATTAAGAGAATAGAAGGTTTCTTATGAGAATTACAAAAAAAAAACCAAACATATCCGTTTGGTTTTTTTACTTTTACAGATCTAAATCAAGACTGAATGAGCTATAAATACCTATCATTATTTTTCGTTGGATTGATCCTATCCTGTAATAAGGATGGCAATGATGGAAGTGCTGTTGTACAAAAAATCAATGTTGTAGAGATTAAGTCGGAGAATGTTCCTATTTTCTCTGACTACGTCGGCCAAGTATATGGAATTAAGGATATACCTATTAGAGCACGCGTTGATGGATTTTTGGAAGGTGTACATTTTAAAGAAGGAACAAAAATTAATAAAGGAGCACTTCTTTACACAATAGATGCCCAGCCTTTTGAGGCTAATCTGGCATCTAAAAGAAGTTATGTTTCAGAAGCTAATACCAAGCTAGCTTTCGCCAATAGTGAATACGACAGGATAAAACCATTAGCTGACATGAATGCGGTCAGTAAGAGTGATCTTGACGGTGCTACGGCAAGAAAAGAGGCTTCAGAGGCAGAATTGGATGCGGCAAAGGCCGGGTTAAAAATCGCTCAAATCGATTTGAGTTATACAGAGATCTTGTCGCCAATTACAGGAATTATAGGAAAAACACTCGCCAGGGAAGGGGAATATGTAGGAAAATCTCCAAATCCGGTAATTTTGACAACTATTTCAGAAATAGATATAGTAAGGGTTCAGTTTTTTTTAACTGAGTCCGAGTATCTTTATTTTGTCAAGGAATACAGAAAAAATCAAAACGAGGGAAGCTCGGATAAGGATGTTGAACTGACTCTTGTGCTTTCAGACGGTTCCCTTCACAATTATCCAGGTAAAGTAGATTTTATCGATAGAGGAATAGATGCGAGTACGGGAACCATACTGGTCCAAGCGTCTTTTCCAAATCCTGATTTCGTATTACGTCCGGGGCAATTTGTAAGGGTAAGGGCTAAAAGAAGTGAAAAAAGCAATGTATTGATCATACCTCAAAGATGTGTTTCAGAACTACAAGGTAAGTATTCTGTCTTTGCCGTAGATAAAGACAATAAAGTGGTTTCGAAGGAAATACAAATAGGAGAAAAATTTAACGATTACTATATTGTAAAAAGTGGTTTAGCCGAAAATGATCGAGTAGTTATCGAAGGTCTTCAAAAGGTCGGTACCGGTATGCAGGTTGAGCCTAATGTGGTCGACTTTGTCAGTCAAATGCAACAAATCAACCAATAATTATGGCTGAAAATAAAGGAAATTTTTTTGTGCACAGACCCATCGTGGCAATGGTTATCGCTATTGTTATTGTCATTGTCGGAACTGTGGCCATGTTGGGTTTGGCCATTGAACAATATCCTAATCTCACACCTCCTATTGTTCAGGTTCGCGCAAGTTATACAGGGGCAAATGCTATCAGCGTGGAAGAATCTGTTGCAACACCCTTAGAACAGCAAATTAACGGGGTCGATAATATGCTCTACATGAAATCGACCAATGCCAATGATGGTAGTATGGTGATTGATATCTCTTTTGATGTAGGTACTGATCCTGATATGAATACAGTTTTAGCGCAGAATCGGGTGGCAGCAGCAACAGCCAAGCTTCCTTCCGATGTGACCAAATACGGGGTAACGACACAGAAGTCATTACCCAATATTCTTTTGGCAATTGCCTTAACTTCTGATGGTCGATACAATGCTGATTTTCTTGGAAATTATGCACTTATCAATATAAAAGATCAACTTTCAAGGATCAAAGGAGTAGGTCGCGTTGATGTCATGGGAGCTGCAGATTATTCCATGCGAATTTGGGTAAAGCCAGATCGGTTGGCTCATATGGGACTGACCATACCGGAGATCATTAACGCCATTAACGAGCAGAATTTAATTGTTCCAGGTGGGAAATTTGGAGCAGAACCTGCACCGGCAGGAACCGAGTTCACCTATACGGTGAGGCTGCCTGAGCGTTTTAACTCGGTTGAGGCTTTTGAAGACATTGTTGTTCGCACAAATTCAGATGGCTCGCAAGTTAAGATCAGAGATGTGGCAACCGTGAATCTCGGGGTAGAAACCTACAATATGATCCCACGTGTAAATCAAGAAACATGTGCTATAATTGCTTTGTATCAAGCACCAGGATCTAATGCCGTTGAATTGTCGAAAGAAATTCAGGGTCAAATGGAAATACTCAAGAAGAATTTCCCTGAAAGCATGAAATACGAAGTGGCGCTTGATTCTACTTTACCCATAACGGCTGGAATCAAGGATATTATTGTAACGCTTATCATTGCCCTAGTGTTGGTAATTTTGGTTGTTTTTATATTTATTCAAGACTGGAGAGCCACGCTTATTCCAACACTTGCCATACCCGTATCCCTTATTGGTGCCTTTATATTTTTTCCATTGCTTGGTTTTACGATCAATGTTTTGTCACTTTTGGGATTAGTCTTGGCCATTGGGATAGTGGTAGACGACGCGATTGTTGTAGTTGAGGCGGTACAGGTTAACATTGCGAAAGGAATGACGGCCAAAGAAGCAACTTTGGATGCGATGGAAAAGGTAACGGCTCCAGTAATTGCGACAACATTAGTTTTGATCGCCGTTTTTATTCCTGTGGCGGGAATGGCAGGAATTACCGGGATACTCTACCAGCAATTCGCTATAACCATTGTCGTTTCTGTTATTGTTTCATCAGTGAACGCACTGACATTAAGTCCGGCACTATGCTCCTTATTATTAAAAGAGCCTAAGCCCTATGGTGGCTTATTAGGAAAATTCTTTGACAAGTTCAATAAAGTAATGGACAAAAGTACGGAGGGCTACATGTCTTATACCAATATATTTGCCCGAAAACTAAAAAGAGGAATCATTTTTATTTTAATAATGACTTTAGGATCTGCAGTTTTCGGAGCCTTGGTTCCGGGAGGTTTTATTCCTGAGGAAGACATGGGTTATTTCTTTGTAAATGTTCAATTGCCTAATGCAGCTTCTTTGCAAAGAACGGATAAAGTAGCCCAAGAAATCGAGCAGATATTGATGGATTTTGAAGAAGTAGAATATGTCACTACGGCTGCAGGTTATAGCCTGTTATCTGGTGCCATGGCTTCTAATACGGGTGTTATGTTTGTCAAATTATATGATTGGGGAGACCGAGACGACACCGCAGCAGAAATAATGCAGAGAGTAAATATTGAATTGTCAGGAAAAATAAAGGAAGCTCAGGCATTTGCTTTTGGTCCACCGGCTTTACCCGGATTGGGAAATGGTTCTGGCTTCAGTATCATGGTTCAGGATAAAGGTGGAAATGATCCAAATTATTTAGCGATGAATGCCATGAAGTTTATTAAAGCGGCAAATGAAAGAGAAGAAATAGGAAGCGCATTTTCGGCATTCCAGGCCAATGTACCTCAGAGATTTATGGATTTAGATAAAGAAAAAGCATTAAAGCTAGGCGTACCACTCAATGATTTGTACAAAACGGTTGGTGCCTTTATGGGAGGAGCATATGTCAATGATTTCACACGTTTTGGACGATTGTACAAAACATATATACAAGCAGAACCGGAGTATAGGGTGGATGAATCTCAGATCAGCAATTTCTTTATTAAAAATAAAGAGGGGAATATGGTGCCTTTAGCCACAATTTCTTCTGTTAAGCCTATATCTGGTCCGGATTATACCACTAGATTTAATTTGTACAGATCTGTGGAGGTGACAGGTGCACCCGCAGCCGGATATACTTCGGATCAGGCCAGACAGGCCTTGAAAGAAGTTGCTGAAGAAACCTTACCACAGGATATGAGTTATGCATGGAATGCCATGTCATTCCAGGAAGAAAAAGCTTCCGGTTCGCTGATGATGATCTTGGTCTTTTCTTTGGTTTTCGTCTTCCTGATTCTCGCTGCTCAATACGAAAGTTGGTCTTTACCTTTGAGCATCTTATTAGGGACTCCCTTTGCTATCTTTGGGGCGCTATTTGCTTTGTGGGTAGGCAGATTGGTCAGCCCAACATTTGAAAACAATATTTTTGCCCAAGTATCCTTTGTGATGTTAATTGGGATGGCTGCAAAAAATGCCATTTTGATCGTAGAATTTGCGAATGAGGAATTTAAAAAAGGCATGAGTTTGTTCGATGCAGCAATGGCTGCAGCTAAATCGAGGTTCCGCCCGATTTTGATGACGGCTTTTTCTTTTATTTTAGGAGTCTTTCCATTGGTTGTGGCATCCGGTACAGGAGCTGAAGCAAGAAAAGTGATGGGAATGGCCTTACTGGGCGGTATGACGCTGGCTACCTTCTTAGGGGTCTTTCTTTATCCCTTATTGTTTGTTTTTATTGGTAAAATAGCAGGTTATGAAAAGAAAAGGGAACAACAAATACAACTTGAACAAGATCTTAAATCAGCATTGAAATAATGAGCAGTCCTTTCGTAAAATATCTGGCTTATTTTATTTTGTCTATAGCATTGGCCTCTTGTGCGGTTGGTCCAAAATATCAAAAGCCGGTCACACAAAATCCTGAAATTTTCAGGTTTCAAGATACCGATCGAGATACCATCGTCAATCTTCAGTGGTGGACTATTTTTAATGACCCTGTATTGGAATCACTAATCTATGAGGCATTGGAAAACAATAAAGACGTTTTGATCGCTGCCAGCAGAATTGAACAGGCAAGGGCAAATGTGGGTTATAATAAAGCAGATTTTGGACCTAAAATTGGCGTTGAAGGTGTAGCGGGTAGGTCAAATTTTATCCAGGGAATTCAGCAAGACGAAGCAGTAAACGTCTATTCGGGAAACACGAATTTATATTGGGAACTCGATATTTGGGGAAAAATTAGAAGATCTACTGAGGCTGCTCGGGCGGAATTACTCTCTACGTTCTATGCAAAAAGAGGCGTTGAACTCAGTTTGATCAGTGAAGTAGCCTCAAATTATTTTAACCTGCTCGATTATAAAGCACGGTTAGATATTTCTGAAAAGACTTTTGCCTCCAGAGATAGTGCCTTGACCATCATTGAATTGAGATATGAGAAAGGGATTATCCCTTTGATAGATGTAAATCAGGCCCAAGTTCAAAGGAGTATTGCCCAAGCAGCAATTCCTCAATTTAAACGGTTGATTGCTCAATCTGAGCACAATATAAGTGTACTTTTGGGCAAAAATCCGGATCGTATCTTAACAGACTCAGATCTATTGAATCAAAATATTCCGGATTCAATTCCGGTAGGAATCCCTTCACAACTATTAAATAGAAGACCCGATATTGCACAATATGAGCAATTGTATAGAGCTCAGAACGCCAGAATTGGGGTGGCACAGGCGATGCGGTTTCCCTCCATCAGTTTAACAGGATTATTAGGGGTCGGAAGTACAGATTTATCCAATTTGGTATCTAACGGTTTAGGTTGGAGTGCTGGAGCTTCACTCGTAGGACCTTTATTTGAATGGGGAAAAAATATAAGAAGGGTAGATATTGAGAGAGAAAGAGCCAATCAGGCTTTGTTGGAATATGAATTTTCTGTTATAAATGCCTTGCGTGAAGTTCAAGATGCACTTGTAGAAATACAAACGTATCAAGAAGAGCTTTTGGCGAGAGCCGAAGGTGTGAGAGCCGCACAAAGTGGCAGGGAACTATCAGAAATGCGCTATGACAGAGGAGTAACGAGTTATTTAGAAGTATTGGAAACCCAAAGGCAAGAATTTGAAGCAAAACTTGGGTATTCACAAAATTACAATTTGGTCTTGTCTTCTTATATCAATTTGTATAAAGTTCTCGGCGGAGGATGGATCACCGAACAGGAAAGAGAGAGATACGCCGCGCAACAAGCTGAAAAAGAGGGTTTAGAGGTAGGTGCTATAGAAAATCAATCGACGATATATGACGGTCAGATTACAGATCTAGATTTGACCAAAGAGGAAGTTCAGCAAAGAAAGGAAGAGAAAAAGCTACAGCGTAAGTTGGAAAAAGAACAGAGAAAATCAAATAATTAAAAAAAAAAGGAGCAGAAAAAACTGCTCCTTTTTTAATTAAAGTGAATTAATTTTTTATGTAAATATGATTTGTGTTCTATCTCCATCACACAATTCGTAAAATTGTCCAATCGTAATGATATCTGTTACTTCATCTGACAAATCCTTCTTTTCTAATTTGAACATATCTACCGCTAATTTACAGGCGTAGATAGTTCCTCCACCGGCAGTAATCATTTCTAAAAACTCATCTACAGGAGGCATATCCAATTCTTCCATTTGTTTTCTCATCATACTGGAAACGGCTGTTTCAACTCCGGGTAGCCCACCTAACATGGTTGGAAATGGAATCCCTCCGGGCATTCTCATGGCAGGGTTACCCGTTGTGGCAGTATGCAAATGATTCATTCTTTCTTTTGTTATTCCGTCCAATCCGAAAAAAGTAAAGAATACGTTCGTTTCTATTCCTTCCATCACGGCACCATTTGCCATGACCAATGTAGCATATACATCTTCCAAGCTACCTTTGGCACATATAATACAAACTTTTTCTAGGGGTTTTTTCTCTGTTTTTGACATAATCAGTTAATTTTAAATTGAATTAAACGCAGCTTGTTGGTTTCGGAATACCAGCGATTTGAGAAGAGAATTTTAAAGGTCCTTTTGGGAAAAGAACATACAATTCTTTAATATCTACTATACCTGATTTACCTACTTTTCTAATGGTCAAAGCTTCTCCGGCAGCATGTTTATCTCGTAAATAATTGAGTACTTCAAAATGTTTTGGAGTTAATTCAATTCCTATTTCTTTTGCTATTTCTTTTGCAATATCCTCGTTCCATTGGTTCATATCTTCAAGATATCCATCATCTGAAACATTTACTTGCTTTCCTGCGATTGTTTTTACTGACATAATATAAATTTTAAGTTGTTCTATTGTTAATTAGGTTGTTTTTGATAAGTTTTTAAGGAATGTTATGGCAACACCCAAAGATTTTCTCATTTCAGGACTATTCATTTCTTTCATGAACTTCCATAGTGAGTAGGATGGTACGTTTTCTGTTTCGATACTATTGAAAACTTTTACTGCATTGTTCATGGTGTTCAAAACATCTGGCTGAGTCATTTGTTTTAAAGTTGTTAGAATGGAAACAACGCTATTTGCCAATTCTCTCACGTCTTCGGGTTTAAAACCTTGAACGATATTATCTGCGATCGGCACGATCTCTTTCGCAAATTCGAAATATCCTTTTTGTTCGAATTCTGACATGCTTTTCGTGAAATCAATGATCGCTTCATTTGCGATTGGAGCAACGTCATTGGCAAAGTCCATACCCATTTCTAACATTTCCATTACTTTTCGGATATTGCCGATATTTCTCAGAAACGTAACAGCTAAATCTGTCAATTCGTTAGGGTGTAATTCTATTTGTCTTTTGTCTAATTCGGCAACTGTAGAATCATAGGCATCTTTTCCAATAATCTGGAAGTCACTGACCAAATCAGTTACCATTTCGGTATTGAGCTTTTGTTCCTGGACATGGGCGAGAAGCAAGTCTAACTTTCTATCCAGCGCGTCTATTCTTTTATTTAGAATTTCTTCTTGCATGATAAGCACTTTTTAAAAATTAAACTCGGTGTTTTCCAGCCATTGACATATCTGCTTCTATGGGCAGTTCTCTACCTTTCAATAAAATATGCCAATATATCCAACGGAACATTACTTTTCCGTAATGATTTATTTTTGTGTTTTTCAACAATCCAAAGGGTCCAATACCCGGCAGTGGGAAAGTTCCCGGAAGAGGTTCTGTTTCGTAATTAAAGTCGATTAAAGCACCCTTTCCTTGCCCTGTTTCAATATAGCAATTGGCATGTCCGTCAAATTTAGCATCCAACGGTCTACCTTCCATGGCCGATAAAATATTCTCAGTAAGTATTTCCGCAGCGAAATGGGCAACAGAACCAGCTTTTGATGTGGGTATATTGGCTGCATCTCCAATTACAAAAATATTTTCAAACGCATCTGACTGTAAAGTGTGTTTGTTTGTAGGTATATAATTCATATCGTCACCCAGACCACTTCTTTCAACCATGTCTGAACCCATATTTACAGGAACTATTGTCAAAATATCAAAAGGTATTTCGCGCTCATCGTAAGAAATAAGCTTTTTCTCCTCATTGTCTACACTACTCAAATAGAAATCAGGGATTACCTCTATATTTTTTTCTGCTAATATTTCACCCAACATTTTTGAGGCTACCGGTTTAGTAAATGCGCCAGACATTAAGGTGACATATTTAATATTTACTTTGTCTCGAATTCCTTTTTTAGTGAAATAATCATCTGCAAGAAAAACAAATTCTAAAGGAGCTACCGGGCACTTGTAGGGTAATTCAGGAATACACATCACTAGATCACCGCCTTCCCAGTCTTTAAATCTTTTATGTAATTCAAGGGCACCTTCAATGGTATAGAAATCAAAAATATCCTTATACCATAATTTGTCTTTTAACCCTTCTGTTTCGCTCGGTCTTGTTTCGGTTCCGGTTGCAACAATTAAATAATCGTAGTTTAAAACTTTTCCACCTTCTAATAGCACTTTATTTTCTTCCGCTACGATCTTATCAATAGGGCTAAAAATGACATTTGTTCCAGGAGGAAAGAAATTTGCTTTCGGTTTAATCACATCATCTTTTTTATAAATACCAAATGGAATAAATAAAAAACCTGGCTGGTAATAATGTGTTTTATATTGATCAACAATGGTTAGTTCCCATTCTTCTCGATCTAGCACTTTATATAGTTTGTTGAGCATCATGGTTCCCGCTGTTCCTGCTCCTAGTATGACTAATTTTTTCATGATTTATTTACTATTTTTATGCGTTATTTATATAGGCAAATTTAAGTTTAAAGCATTGTTCAGAAGATGACATTCGTCATCAAAATGTAGCTAAAGTGTCTAAAAACAGTAACTTAAGTTACACAGGGAATTAATTTTGAAGAGGGAAATGGATAAGAATTTGAAAGAAATTTTAGAATTGAGAAAAATTTTGAGGGAGCATAATTATAACTACTATGTTCTTGATGAACCTGTTATCAGTGATTATGAATTTGATGTGTTGCTTAAAAAATTGCAGTTTCTGGAGGAAAAATTCCCGGAATTTGACGATCCCAATTCTCCCTCTAAAAGAGTAGGTGGTGAGGTAACTAAAATTTTTCAAACCAGAAAGCACAAATTTCCAATGTATTCTTTAGACAATTCCTATTCTAAGGAAGATATTATCGATTGGGAAAAGAGAAATCATAAAATATTAGGTGAGCATAAAATAAGTTATACCTGTGAATTAAAGTATGACGGTGCGTCCATAAATCTATATTATGTCAATGGTAAATTAGAATCCGCCACCACAAGGGGAGATGGAATTGAGGGAGATGAAGTTACCGCAAATATTAAAACGATCAAATCGATTCCATTAGTCATAGATTCCAAAGATCTGACCGAATTCGAAATTAGAGGAGAAGTCATTCTTCCGCTTGCGGGTTTTGAAAAAATGAACGTGGAAAGAATTGGCGCCGGGGAAGATCCTTATAGAAATCCGCGCAACACGGCGAGTGGCAGCCTTAAATTACAGGACAGCTCGGAGGTCGCTTCCAGACCCTTAGATTGCCTTCTCTATCAGCTTGTGGCAGAAAGAATGCCTTTTAAAACACATGAGGAGGCACTACAATTCGCGTCTGAGCTTGGCTTTAAAATTCCAAAAACAATAAAAGTTTGCAGTAATGTTGATGAAATCATAGAATTTATCAACTATTGGGATAAAAATCGCCATGATCTGCCCTATGAAACGGATGGAATAGTCATTAAGGTGAATGATTTGCAATTTCAGGATGAATTGGGATTCACTTCAAAATCTCCACGCTGGGCTTTGGCATATAAATTTAAAGCAGAACAGGCGATGACCATTCTGAACAAAATTTCATATCAAGTTGGCAGGACAGGAGCCATTACACCGGTGGCTAATTTGGAACCGGTAGAGTTGGCCGGAACTATTGTAAAAAGAGCTTCTTTGCATAATGCAGATCAGATAGAAAAATTAGATGTGCGAGTTGGTGACTCTGTTTATGTGGAAAAAGGAGGTGAAATTATCCCAAAAATTGTTGGAGTAGAACTCTCATTAAGACCTGAGAATTCAGTACCGACTGAATACATTAGCCATTGTCCAGATTGCAACACTTTACTCATAAGAAATGAAGGTGATGCCAAACACTATTGCCCAAATGAATTTGGTTGTCCTACTCAGATCACGGGTAAGATCATTCACTTTATCAGCAGGAAAGCGATGAATATTGACGGATTAGGTGTTGAAACGGTCGAGCTTTTGTATAAGGAAGGTTTAATTGAAAATTATGCTGATTTGTATGATTTAAAAATAGATCAAATTATTCCACTCGAAAGAATGGCACAAAAGTCGGCTGAAAATTTGATCATGGGTATTGAAGCCTCAAAGAGCATTCCTTTTGAAAAAGTGCTGTTTGCTCTGGGCATCAGATTTGTGGGTGAAACCGTGGCTAAAAAAATTGCGCAATATTTTAAAAATATTGATAGGATCATGATGGCGAGCTATGAGGAATTGATTTCGGTAGATGAGATTGGAGAAAGAATT
>Ga0316195_10000103_pt1 | contig 27172 bp, 28 predicted proteins | sample Phised1_MG_FD_204937 | JGI IMG/M metagenome (GOLD analysis project Ga0316195, IMG submission 204937) | Coastal sediment microbial communities from Maine, United States - Phippsburg sediment 1 | ecosystem: Environmental > Aquatic > Marine > Coastal > Sediment | place: USA: Maine | collected...
CGAGGTCCTCGGCTGTGAGCTTGTCGATCGGTTTCTTCTTGGCCTGCATGATCCCCTTGAACGTGGGATAGCGGGGTTCAACGACGCCGGAGGTAACGGACAGGAGCGCCGGGAGTGGCGCTTCAACGACGTCGTAGCCCCCTGCGGTCTGCTGTTCGACACGAATCCCGGCGTCGGTTGCGTCGACCTTGCGAGCGAACGTCAGCGACGGCACGTCGAGCAGTTCGGCGATCTGCTGGGGAACGACACCGGTGTACCCGTCGGTGGATTCCGTTCCTGCGATCACGAGGTCGAATCCTTCTCGCTCAATCGCCGCTGCGAGCACCCGCGACGTCGTCAGGGCATCGGATCCGCCGAGGGTCTCGTCATCGATGATGACCGCTTTGTCAGCGCCCATCGCCAGTGCCTGGCGGATTCCCTGAAGGGAACCGGACGGGGACATCGAGAACAACGTGACCGACCCGTCGTCTCCTTCGGCGAGTTGGAGCCCGACCTCGACGCCGAACCGATCGGTGTCGTCGAGGACCTGGTCATTCGGACGGACCACGCGATGGGTGTCCGGATCCAGGGCATATGGCGTCGCCGGGTCTGGGATCTGTTTCACACAGACCGCGATTCTCATGACGTTGCCGCTCCTTGGCTGGGGTGCTGAGATGATACCCCAACTTTGAGCGTGGACTCAAAAACGGGCGTCAGCCGGCGACGAGGAGCGGGAGGAGCGCGTCGAGCACGGAGGTGAAACGCTCCCTTGCCTCGGCCGCCGTTTCGGTGACTTCTTCGTGTGACAGCGGCGTATCCGTGATGCCCGCTGCGTAATTGGTCACCAGCGAGATTCCGGCAACTTCGACACCCATATGGTTGAGGGCGATCGCTTCGGGCACCGTCGACATGCCGACGAGGTCGCCGCCGGCCCTCCTCACCATCTCGATCTCGGCGGGTGTTTCGTAGCTGGGTCCAAGGAACCACGCATAGACGCCCTCGCGGTATGCGACGGACGAAGCTTCGAATGCACGCTCCATGAGACCTCGGAGGCGCTTCGAGTAGACCTCGCTCATGTCGGGGAATCGCGGGCCGAGCCGGTCGTCGTTCATGCCGACGAGTGGGTTTCTCGCCGTGTAGTTGAGATGGTCGCGGATCGCGACGAGGTCGCCGGGCGAGAGACCGTCGCCGAGACCGCCCGCGGCGTTCGTGAGGAGCACCGACGAAGCGCCGGCGAGCGCGGCGGTGCGGACGCCGAACACGACCTCGTCGAGTTCCCAGCCTTCGTACGTGTGGACACGTCCGGCGAAGAGCAACACGGCTCCGTCGCCGACGGGAGCTGAGAAGAGGCTCCCGCCGTGACCGACGACACGCGGTTCGGGGAAGAAAGGGATCTCCGAGTAGGGGATCTTGATCGCATTGTCGAGGGATCCGGCGTAGTCGCTCAGACCCGACCCAAGAACCACCGCCGCGTCGTGGTGTTCTCGACCGGTTCGTTCGGCAATCGCGGCCGCGGCGGCTTGCAGGTCTTCGTAGCTCATCTCACCTCTAGCAGGATCAGCGGTCGGGACGGCTGTGGTTCTTCGGACACCACCCATGCGGTCTCGAGGACCTGCAGGCAAGCGCCAAGCTGATCGTCCGTGTTGTAGCGTACGGTTCCGAGCGCATCACCTACATCGACGGGATCCCCGACCTTCGCGTGGATGGTGATTCCGACCCCGGGATCGACGTCGTCGTCCTTCACTTGACGACCGGCGCCGAGCCGCACTGCGGAACGTCCAACCGCAAGTGCATCGCAGCGTTCGACGAAGCCTGCGCGGTCGGCGACGACGGTGTGGACGCTTGCGGCGGACGGCAGGAGTGACGGGTCTTCGAGCACGTTCGGATCTCCGCCCTGTGCCTCGATGACCTTCGCCAACACCTCCAAGCCGGAACCGGATTCAACCGCACCTTCCAGTCGCGACCTCGCCTCCGCCCGGTCTGCCGCAACGCCACCGAGGACCAGCATCTCCTCCCCGAGGCGGAAGGTGAGTTCGGTCGTGTCGGGCGGTCCGTCACCGCGGAGCACCGCAATCGATTCGATAACCTCATTCGCGTTCCCGACCTCGCGTCCGAGCGGTTGGTCCATGTCGGTGAGGAACCCGACGACCGGCGTGCCGTGGGATCGCCCGATACCGACCATGGTCTCCGCCAATTCCATTCCGGATGCGACGTCCTTCATCCACGCCCCGGAGCCGATCTTGACGTCGAGAACCAGACCGTCGAGGTCTTCGGCGAGCTTCTTCGACATGATGGAGGAGGAGATGAGGGGAATCGACGGCACCGTGCCGCTTGCATCACGCAATGCGTAGATCCGCCGATCAGCAGGAGCCAACGTCTCGGACTGGCCTGCCAAGACGAGGCCGAGTTCGTCGAGTTGACGGGTGAAGACGTCGGGTTCGAGACGTGTCCTGAACCCCGGGATCGCTTCGAGTTTGTCGAGTGTGCCGCCGGTGTGGCCGAGGCCGCGTCCGGACATCATCGGGACGGCGACTCCACACGCCGCGGCAAGCGGCGCCAGCGTGATGCTGATCTTGTCTCCGACACCGCCGGTCGAGTGTTTGTCGATCTTGGGCATGGACGTGCCGGAGAGATCGAGCACATCACCCGAGTACAGCATGGCGTCGGTCCACGCCGCGAGTTCGCGGCTGTTCAGTCCTCGAAAGATGATCGCCATCAGGAGCGAGGAGAGTTGGTAGTCGGGGATCCGGTACGCCGTGTAGCCGGTGATGATCCACTTCAGCTCCTCGGCGGTGAGGACTCCACCATCACGTTTGGTCCGGATCAGCTCCGGCATGCTGTAGCTCATGAACCCTCCGATTCGGGGCGTGTATTGTCGCGCAATCTGACGCGACCATTGTTGACCGCGACTCCTTCGCTCCTCAACAGTTCGGTCTGTCGTTGTTCCAGCCCCGGGGCGAGTCGTCCCGACTTGGCGACGACGCGCCACCACGGAAGACCTGGTGTCGAGCGGACGAGGTTGCCGACGGCACGGGCGGCACCGGGAAATCCCGCCTCCTCTGCGACCTCGCCGTACGACACGACTTCGCCGGGTTCGAGCCGTTCGAGCACCCTGGCGACCTCTTCGCCGAAGTCCTTCATCGCTTCCTCGCCTTTGCGAAGGCATCGGCGTCGTACGAACGAGTGAGCTCTTGCTTCATCGCCCGCGAGCAGAACGGATGACTCAAAGCGTCCCGAACAGCCGATCGCCCATGTCTCCAAGACCGGGCACGATGTAGGCACGATCGTTGAGTTCGCGGTCGTGGGCTGCGGCGACGATATGAACGTCGGGGTGATCGTCGTACATCCGGCGGACTCCATCGGGCGCCGTAACCACGCAGAGGGCGGTGATGTCGCGCGCCCCGGATGATTTGACCTTGTCGACGGCCCATGAGAGCGACCCACCCGTTGCGAGCATCGGTTCGAGAATGAAGACCGATGCGTTGGACAGGTCGGGGAGGCGGAAGTAGTACTCCTGCGGAAGTGCCGTCTCCTCGTCGCGCTGCACACCGGCGAAGCCGACCTTGCAGTCGGGGATCATGTCGAGAACCGCATCGAGCATCCCGAGGCCGGCCCGCAACACGGCCACCGCGACCACGTCGTGGATGCGGTAGCCGATGGTCGTCTCCATCGGTGTTCGGACTTCGATCTCGGCAAGCGGCAAACGCTTCGTTGCTTCATGCACCAGGCTGTACGTGAGACCACGGGCCGCGGCCCGGAACAGCTCAGGTCGGGTGTCCTCGGCACGGAGGACGGTCAGATAGTGTCGGGCCAGCGGATGATCGATCACAGTGAGATTCATGTCGTGAGTCTCGCACGTCGCGTGTCTCGCTGCGAGCCGTAGACTCACGGTTCCATGTTCGATTCCCTCTCCAGCCGGTTGAACGACGCCTTCTCGCGATTGCGCGGCAAGGGCCGTCTCTCGGAATCTGACGTGAACGATGCCCTTCGCGAGGTGCGGATCGCCCTTCTCGAGGCTGATGTCAACGTGTCGGTCGTGAAATCAATGCTGGCGCGCGTGAAAGAACGGGCCGTCGACACCGAGGTGACGAAGAGCCTCACTCCGGGTCAGCAGGTCATCAAGATCGTTCACGAAGAGCTGATCGTCACTCTCGGCGCCGAGGAGGTGCCGCTGGTTCGACCGGCCGCCCCGCCGCTCGTCATCCTCATGGTCGGTCTGCAGGGCTCCGGCAAGACCACGACGGCGGCGAAGCTGGCGAAACACGTGAAGAGCAAGGGGAAACGCCCCATGCTCGTCGCTGCAGATCTTCAGCGCCCGGCGGCGATCGACCAACTCGAGTCCCTGGGGAAGAGGATCGACGTCCCCGTCTACGTTGATCGCAAAGCCAAGGCCCCGAGGCTCGTCAAGGCCGCCTTGAAGGAAGCGAGGACCGACGGCGCGAACGTGGTGATCATTGATACTGCCGGTCGCCTGCAGGTCGACAAGGACCTCATGAAGGAACTGGCCGCGGTGCGCAAGGCTGTGGATCCGGATGAGGTCCTCCTAGTACTGGATGCGATGACCGGTCAGGAAGCCGTGAACGTCGCGAACGGCTTTCTCGAATACACCGATCTCACCGGCCTTGTTCTGACCAAACTCGACGGGGATGCGCGCGGCGGCGCCGCCATCTCCGCGCGTGAGGTGACCGGGCAGCCGATCAAGTTTGTCGGTGTGGGCGAGGGCATCGACGAGCTCGATGTCTTCTACCCGGAGCGCATGGCGTCACGGATCCTGGGAATGGGTGACGTGCTGTCGCTCATCGAGAAGGCCGAGACGATCTATGACGAACAGGAGGCTGAGCAAGCGGCAGCCAAGATGTTGGATGCCTCTTTCAACCTCGAAGATTTCCTCCATCAGTTCCAGCAGATCAAGAAGATGGGGTCATTGCAGCAGCTGGTTGGTATGCTCCCGGGCGCCGGATCGGCACTGCGCGACGTCGAGATCGACGACCGTCAACTCGCTCGCGTCGAGGCCATCATCCGGTCGATGACCACCGCGGAGCGCCGGGATCCCAAGACCATCAACGGGAGCCGCAAGCGTCGCATCGCAAGGGGTTCGGGGACGCGGCCGCAGGACGTCAACGTGTTGCTCAAGCAGTTCTCCGAAACACAGAAGATGATGAAGGCATTCGCCGGAGGCAAGAGCCCAATTCCCGGGCTTACCCTGCCGGGGATGAGCCGCAAGAAGAAGAGGTAGACATGCCGGTGAAGATCCGCCTGACGCGGATGGGTAAGAAGAAGCAGCCCTCGTATCGCGTCGTGGTGATCGACTCACGCAAGCAGCGCGATGGCAAGTACATCGAGCAGATCGGCCGGTACGACGCCCGCGAGAATCCGTCACTCATTGAGATCGACAACGCTCGGGCGGTCGACTGGCTCCAGAAAGGCGCACAGCCGACGGACCGAGCGAAGAAGTTGCTCGAGATCTCCGGTGCCTGGACCGAGTTCAGGGTCGCCAGGGGTGATATTCATGTCGTCGTCGACAAACCGAAGAAGAAGGCCGAGCCGAAGCCCGTGATTCTCGACGAGATCGTTCAAGAGGCAGCCGCAGAGGCAGCCCTAGAGACAGCTGCAGAGGCCGAAGCCGAACTCACCGAAGAGGTCGTGGTGGCCGAAGAAGTCGTGGTGGCTGAAGAGGTCGTAGCAGAGGGATCGGACGAAGCATGAAGCAAGGCGAAATTGTCGAAAAGGTCGTGACCTACGTCGTCACACAGATCGTTGACGACGCCGATTCCGTCAAAGTCGAGATCGTGGCGGACGGCGACGATGCCATCGTTGCCGAGGTCCGCACCGCCAAGTCGGACATGGGGCGTGTCATCGGTCGCCGCGGTCGTGTGGCTCGGGCGATTCGCTCCGTCGCATCGGTCGCAGGCGAAGAAGAGGGCGTCTCCGTCGAGGTCGACTTCCTCGACTGACGTGGTACCGATTCTTGTCGGATACGTACGCCGGGCACACGGCATCAACGGTGCCGTTGTTGTGCGCCCGCTCACAGACGATCCAAACGGCCGTTGGCTTCCCGGAGCCGAGTTGGCCAGCGATGACACCCCGTCGATTGCGTACACCATCGCGCAGGTCGGTCCGCACAAGGACGGACTCCTTGTTCGATTCGAAGGTGTCTCCGATCGCGAAGCCGCGGAGGCGCTGCGTGGAACGTCGTTCACGATCGCGGCCGATGAGCGGCGTGACCTCGACTCCGAGGAGTTCTGGCCCGACGATCTGGTCGGATGCACCGTCGTCGACGCGGCCGGTGAGTCCCTCGGAACGGTTGAGTCGGTCGTATTTGGAGCCGCTCAGGATCGTCTCTCGGTCCGCACTCCGGACGGAAGTGTCGAGGTTCCTTTCGTCGACGCCATTGTTCCCATCGTGGATCTGGACGCCCGCCGCATCGTGATGACACCGCCGATCGGCCTCTTCCCTTCGAATGAGGAACCTGGGTAGACGGACGACCGCGAGCGACATTGTCGTATCCTGGAATCCGTGCCGTACGACCCGCACCACCACGTTCGCATCGTGACCGCCACGTCGTTGTTCGACGGCCACGACGCCGCCATCAACATCATGAGGCGTCTTCTCCAGTCGACCGGTGCGGAGGTCATCCACCTCGGTCACAACCGCTCGGCTGCCGACATAGCGTCCGCGGCCATCGAAGAGGACGCTCAAGCAGTCGCCATCACGTCGTACCAGGGCGGGCACATGGAGTTCTTCCGATACGTGCGCAGCCTGCTCGACGAGGCAGGCGCAACCCATGTGAAGATCTTCGGCGGCGGCGGGGGAACGATCCTGCCGCAGGAAGCGGAGGAGTTGGAACGATCGGGGATCGAGAGGATCTACTCGCCCGACGACGGACGGGATCTCGGACTCCAGGGCATGATCGACGATCTGCTCGAACGCGCCGATTTCCCGGTGGTAAGCGATGCGCCACTCGACCCGGCCGATCTCAGCCCCGCCACCCCCGGTCTGCTCGGGCGAATGATCTCAACGGTTGAGCAGGACGCCGACAGCGACCTTGTGTCGGCGGCACGAGAGGCAGGTGCCGGGAGCGACGCACCAGTGATCGGGATTACCGGCACCGGTGGGGCCGGCAAGTCGTCACTCATCGACGAAATCGTGGTGAGGTACCTCGCCGATTTCTCCGAACGGACCGTGGCCATTGTTTCGGTAGATCCCTCGCGGCGACGCTCGGGTGGCGCCCTGCTCGGCGACCGCATCCGCATGAACTCCGTCACTCATCCCCGTGTGTTCATGCGGTCCCTCGCTACCCGGCAGGCGAACCTCGCGCTCTCCCCACACGTTGCCTCGACCGTGGATCTCGTCAAGGCGGCCGGGTACGACCTCGTCATCCTCGAGACGTCGGGGATTGGGCAGGCCGACACCGAGATCGTGGATCACGCCGATCTTGCCCTCTATGTGATGACGCCCGAATACGGTGCCGCGAGCCAGCTCGAGAAGGTCGACATGCTCGACTTCGCCGACCTGATCGTCGTGAACAAGGCCGATCGGCGCGGCGCCGAAGATGCCGTTCGCGACGTTCGCAAGCAGTACCGACGAAACCACGGAGCCTTCGAGTCGACAGACGAAGAGCTTCCGATCTACGCGACCGTGGCATCCCATTTCAACGATGCGGGCACCAACCGCTTCTACCGGGCGCTCATGGGAGCCGTCGACCTTCGAGCGCACGGCCGGTTCGCCTCGACGATCGAACTCCCCACGGATCATGGGGGCGAGCGGCCGATCATCCCGAAGGACCGCGTCAGGTACCTCTCAGAGATCTCCGACACGATCCGGACCTACAACCGGAGCGTCGATGAGCAGGGAACCCTCGCAACCGAGGCACAGGCACTGGCAGTCGTTGCCCGGCGAAACGAGGACGGGGCGATGGCCGCCGCGAGCCGCGATGTGCAGGCATCACTCGATCCGGGGGCCGCAGCGGTCCTCGCCGAATGGGACAGCACCGCCGCGGCGTACACCGCCGACGCCATCACCTATGAAATACGCGGCAGTGAGATCGAGGTACAGACGTCATCGACGACCCTGTCCGGTACTCGCATTCCGAAGGTCGTCTTCCCCCGGCTGATCGGCTGGGGCGACCGAGTGCGGTGGGGTCTCCAGGAGAATCTCCCCGGCCGCTTCCCGTTCACTGCCGGCGTGTTCCCGTTCAAACGGGCCGCCGAGGATCCGACGCGGATGTTCGCGGGAGAGGGCGGCCCGGAGCAGACCAACCGCCGTTTCCACTACGTGTCGAGGGGGATGCCCGCGATCCGGCTCTCGACTGCGTTCGACTCGGTGACGCTCTACGGCGACGATCCGGACACCAGGCCAGACATCTACGGGAAGGTCGGGAACTCAGGAGTCTCGGTCGCCACACTCGACGATGCGAAGAAGCTCTACTCAGGATTCGATCTCCTCGACCCGGCAACGTCCGTTTCGATGACGATCAACGGTCCGGCGCCGATGATGCTCGCCTTCTTCCTGAACGCAGCGATCGATCAGCAGTGTGAGCGCTACATCGTCGGGCACGACATGCAGGGAGAGCTCGAGGCTGCTCTCGTCCAGAGATACGAGAATCGCGGATTCCCACGGCCCCGATACCACGGCGACCTTCCCCCCGGAAACGACGGTCTCGGGTTGATGCTTCTCGGACTCGCCGGCGATCAGGTGCTTCCGTCCGATGTCTACGAAGCGATCAAAGCAGACGTCTTGTCCCGTGTGCGGGGAACGATCCAGGCCGACATCCTCAAGGAGGATCAGGCCCAAAACACCTGCATCTTCTCCACGGAATTCGCGCTTCGCATGCAGGGTGACATCCAGGAGCTCTTCATCGACCGTTCGGTCCGCAACTTCTACTCGGTCTCGATCTCCGGCTACCACATGGCGGAGGCCGGCGCGAACCCGATCACCCAGTTGGCATTCACCCTGGCGAACGGGTTCACCTTCGTCGAGTACTTCCTCTCGCGCGGGATGCCGATCGACACGTTCGCGCCGAACCTGTCGTTCTTCTTCTCGAACGGCGTCGACGCCGAATACGCCGTCATCGGGCGGGTCGCTCGCAGGATCTGGGCAAAGGCGATGCGTGACCGATACGACGCATCGGAACGATCCCAGAAACTGAAGTACCACATCCAGACGTCCGGCCGGTCCTTGCACGCTCAGGAGATCGGATTCAACGACATTCGCACCACCCTTCAGGCGCTGTACGCGATCTACGACAACTGCAACTCGCTCCATACAAACGCCTACGACGAGGCGATCACGACGCCGACCGAGGAGTCGGTCCGACGCGCCTTGGCGATTCAGCTGATCATCAACCGCGAACTCGGTCTGGCGCGGAACGAGAACCCGATGCAAGGCTCTTTCATCATCGACGAGCTCACCGATCTCGTCGAAGAGGCCGTTCTCGTCGAGTTCGACCGTCTCACGGATCGGGGCGGTGTGCTCGGAGCGATGGAGCTGATGTATCAGCGTTCGAAGATTCAGGAGGAGTCGCTGCGATACGAGCGAATGAAGTCGACGGGTGAACTCCCGATCGTCGGCGTGAATACCTTCTTGTCCGAGGAAGGCTCACCGTTCATGGTCCCTGACACGATCATTCGGTCAACCGACGAGGACAAACACCGGCAGATCGACGCCGCCTCGTTGGTGAAGGAACTCAACGCCGACGTTGCCGCTGTGGCGATCGGCAAGCTCCAACGGACCGCCATCGACGGCGGCAACACGTTCGAGGCGCTCATGGAGGCAGCGAAGTACTGCACGATCGGGCAACTCTCGAACGCTCTGTACGATGTCGGTGGGCGATACCGGCGGAGCATGTAGCTCTGCTGCGGTCCGTAGTTGGCGGTCGACACGATTCATGAGGAGGCCGAGTAGTGAGCAATCTTGGCGGACCGGAGCTCATGATCGTTGCGGTTTGTGTTGGACTGCTCGTCCTATGGATCATCGGAGTGGTCAAGCTGTTCCAGAAGGGTTACCCATCGCTGGGTTGGGTTGCCGTCGTCGGAATCATCGTTCCCGTCATTGCCCTCGTCGGCTTTGCCGGTTGGTTTGTACGGGATCGTTCAGTTCACACCTGATCGACTACCGCTGTCATAGCGTCTCGCGAGAGCACGTTGTTCGATATCGCCGTTCTCCGCTCCTCGGTGAGCCGGTCAGGACGGCTGGATGGCCGATACGATCCCTGCGGCGGCCGCTTCGAGCTCTTCGCGAGTCGGGACCGGGCCTCGCGTGACGCGAAGGCCGAAGCCGTCGTCGGCGTACCGGGGGACCACATGCAGATGAGCGTGGGCGACCTCCTGGCCGGCGTCGGGCCCGTCTGCCAGATAGAGATTGATCCCTTTGACGTTCTCATCGCTCGCTCGGAGACCCTCGGCCATTCGTCGTGCGACGTTCATCATGCGGGCAGCCGTCGCATCGTCGAGGTCGACGAGGTCAGGGAGGTGCTTGCGGGGGAGCACAAGGAGATGACCCGGCGTCACCGGATTGATGTCCATGATCGACACCACGACGTTGTCTTGGTAGACGTAGTTCGTGGGGAGTTCACCACTCAGGATGGCGCAGAAGACACAGAAGTCAGCAGGATCGGTCGGTTGATCGCTCATGGATTCGAGCTTACCGGGCTTCGCCGTGGGTAGACGGTGGTCGGTACTCGGGGTTGGGATGGAGGCTGGTAGCTGGTAGCTGGCAGCTATCAGGGCGGGTCGGGGCCGACGGGGGTGCGGATCAGGGCGCGCCGGCCCGGTGGGCTCTCGGGGTCGATGCGGAAGCCTTGATGGTGGACGGCGACATGGTGATGGAACCAACACAACGTGGTCAGGTTCTCGGGATCGTGGGAACCGCCCACAGACCAATGGACGATGTGATGCGGCTCGAGCCGATACCGACTCCTACAACCCGCGATCGTGCACCCGCCGTCACGATGCGCCACCAGCCTGCGGAGCGCGGGCGGGATCGTCCGAGCGGCCCGAGAGGTGACCATCGGTTCGCCATGGTGGAGGCCGATGATCTGCACACTGCCCGTGCACAGCAGTTCTTCGAGTGTGTTCGGTCCGACCCTCGGACCGTATTCGATCTCTGCGCCGGTCTCGCCGCCGATCCCCTGTGCCCGGTCGAGATCCACAAACACCGACACCGACGACCCGGACGAGGCTTCACCGTCGCTCGTACGGTCGAGAGAGTCGTGTGCCATCGCAACCAGACCGTCGGCCTGACGCTGCCCCCTGGTAGACATGTCACCGCCGGTCAGGGTCCGGAACTCGTCGGCACGTGCGTGAAGCGCCGTTTCGACGATCCTTCCCTCCACACCGGGCAACAGGCCCCACAGGCGCCATGACGACTCATCCAACGTCGGCTGGATAGCCACGAACCGCTCGGCGAACACGTCGTGCTCATCGACGCGAGTGATACGCCGCTGCCGGGCCGTCAACCGCCCGACGCCGGCGAGGTCCAACGACTCGGAGTGCTCCAACGTTGTTTCGTCCGCACCCGCCACCGCGAGGCGGAGCATCGCGACGGTCCGATCGAACGTGAGATCACCGTTGACGAGCCGATGCTCGATCCGGCGATGCCGCTTCAACTGACGGGCCGCGAACACGAGATCCGACGCCGCAGTGTGCGACACGTCGAACCGCGAGGTCACCCACTCAGTGGTCGACCGCGATCCCGTCGACGCTGCGATGTTGATCTTGTCCAATTCGTTGATCAACACGGCCTGCCGGTTTCGAATGCCCGAGGCCCGCGCCTCGAGCGAACGGAGTTCTTCTTCCATCTCAGGCACGGAACGGGTTGACCAGAACATGGAGACAACGTATCAAGCAGGTACGACAGAAAACGCCTCTACGGTGCCCAATTCCCGAACCTTCTCGCGCCGATTCCGGCGCGTATGATCGCGGCGTGGATGTCGACGCAGTCAAGTCCCGGATCGCCGAGTTTCATCGCGGCAAGAAGTGGATTCTCCTCCCGGACGCAGCGGCCGTAGCGACGCCGGTCGTCGAAAGGCTCAGGGAGTGGGGCGCCGACGGCATCATGATCGTGGCAGCAATCGAAGGCGTGGGTGAACTCCCGAACGCCGACCGGTTCCACTACACCCGAACAACCGGAGCGACGATCATGGGCGGCGTACGGGCCTACCTCGACTCGGTTGAGCATCCTTCCGCTGCGCTCCTTGCAGCAGTCGACCGGTTCGACCCGGGCCACGATGCGATGGTGCTCGGCGCAGGTTTCAGCAGACACAGCACCCTTGTTGGCCGACCGGTGTACGGAGCGAAGCCCGCCGTCTGGGGATCGCTCGAGGACAAGACGACTGTCGACCAACTCTGGGACGACGCCGCCGTCCGTCGGGCGCCTTCTGCCGTTGTGCCGGTCGCAGATGCGTCCGTCGCCGCGGCGAACCTGACGTCGGATCTCGGTACGGTCTGGGTCGCCGACAACAGGGAAGGCTGGCACGGGGGAGGAGAGTATGCCCGGTGGGTCCGGAGCGCTGAGGATGTGGTGCCGGCCGTGGAATGGTTCTCGGAACATGCGGCAACCGTTCGCGTCATGCCCTTCTTGGACGGTATTCCGTGCTCGATCCACGGATTCGTCACCGGCGACGGCGTCGCGGTGTTTCTCCCGATGGAGATGATCATGCTTCGGCACGCGGAGCAGCCTGCGTTCATCTACGCACAAGCGGCGAACTTCTGGAACCCCCCGGTGGAAGTGCGAGACGAGATGCGCGGTGCGGGTCGCCGAGTCGGCACACTCCTCGCAGAGAGGCACGGCTACCTTGGTGGGTTCGGAGTCGACGGCGTGTGCACGCGGAACGGGTTTCTCCCAACCGAACTCAATCCACGCCGCAGTATCGGTCACGGGCTGCAATCCCGTGCCGCAGAGATTCCTCTCGACAGCATCGAGGGCATGCTGATCGAGGGCGATATCGACATCGCTGCCCAAGATCTGGAGGAGACGATCATCTCCGCAGCCACGACACGACGCAAGGGTGGCATGCTCTTGTCGTTGACCGAGCCACACGATGCTGCGAAGACGGGCATTCGGTTCAACGGATCCAGGGCAATTGCCGTCGATCCCGACGGAGAGAAGGACGGAGTCATGGAGATCGGACCGTCGGCCGTGGGATCGATCATCATCCTGCAACTCGACGCCGACCGCACACCGGTCGGTCCATCGGTAGCGCCGATGGCGATCCAGGCGATCGATCTGGCTCGCGACCTCTGGGGAATTGCCATGCCCCCGCTCGAATCAGCACCGGACCTTTGCAGTGAGCAGTAGAGGAGTGCTGAGCTACTCGGCTACTCGGCTCCTCGGCTCCCCGTCACGGAAGATCAAGGGGGACTTCTACCCCGGACACTGGTTCTCCCTCTTCCGTCATGATTCCTACGAAGAGGTCGACGGATCCTGATGGGCCGTCGGCCAGACCCACTTCGAAGGCGTGCCAAACGTGGACCGGTGAGAGGGTCGAGACCGATCGGTCGATGGAGACTCCCGTCGAGTCGGAGAGACGGATCCGCACCGCATCGACACCGGGAGCCGCGTAGCCGGAGATCTGGAGCGGATACAGGCCGACACCGGTCTGGGGACTCATGAGCACGATCTCACCTCCGGAGAATGGTCGTGCGATCGGGAGATCCTCTTGGGCCGGGATCAGATCGATGACAAGTTTGGCGGGGGACGTGGTGGTGAAGGCTCGAGCCGCTGCCCGTCGACCGAGGTGGAGATCCACATCGAGGCCATCATCGACCCCCTCGATGACGAACCACCCGTCGACGAGGTCCCCGTTGAGTGTTGTGTCGGCCACTGCCGAGTCCACGATCGCGTCCGACAACGTCACACGCACAATTCCGGTGTCGGAGAGAATCGAGACCCCGACGGGACCGATGCGAGAAGCCGGCGATCCGCCGACCGAGAGGAATTCGACCTCGATCCGTTCGCACCCGTCGAGTGCGTACCAGCGGATACCGGCGATCGCACGGGCATCACGGCCCTGGCTGTCCAGGGCTGCGACGGTGCCTTGTTCGACGAACGGCAGCTCTCCGGAGAGACACAACGGCGCATCGGTCGGACGTGTGGTCGTCGTGGTCGGCGCGGTCGTCGTCGACTCCTCGGCCGACTCGGTGGGGGCGCATGCGGTCATGACCACCATGACCGCGATGAGTAGTGGCGTGACCCGCATCCGGCGAGAATACCGGTGCCGGGGAGTTCGTCTCATTTGACTAACGGTCGAGAAGTACCGACAATACGGTAGATGTCGTCCCATGAACGATCCGACCTCGTGACGGACTCCAAATCTCAGCCCACGATGAGGACCTTCTTCATCGTCTGGGCCGGACAGCTCGTCTCGCTCATCGGCACCAATCTGACCGGCTTCGGCCTGAGCATCTACGTGTTCCAGGAGACCGGATCGGTGACACAGCTTGCCACGGTGATGCTCGCCTCACAGCTACCTCAGATCCTGATCACACCCTTCGCTGGGGCCCTCGTCGACCGGTGGGACCGGAGAAAGGCGATGATCCTCGCCGACGCCGGCGCCGGGGCGGGGACGATTGTTCTGGTGCTGCTCTACTTGACCGGCTCCCTCGCTCTGTGGAACATCGCAATCGCCGTGGCAATCTCCGGCATGTTCCAAGCATTCCAGTGGCCTGCCTACTCGGCGGCAATGGCCGTACTCGTGCCGAAGGAGCACTTCGGGCGAGCATCCGGACTCGTTCAGATGGCCGAGGCGCTCGGGCAGCTTGGGGGGCCGATTCTCGCTGGATTCGCTCTCGCGTTTTCGGGGATCGGTGCCGTCTTCGCCATCGACGTTCTCACGTTCTCGGTCGCGATCATGACCCTCCTCGTCGTGAGATTCCCCAGACCGAAGGCGAGCGAAGCCGGCACCGAAGGCGCCGGGAGCCTCTGGCACGAGACGAAGTACGGTTTCAAGTACTTGATCGCTCGTCACGGACTGCTCGCTCTCCTGCTGTATTTCGCGGTCATCAACGTCGCGTTTGGATTCGTCGGTCCTCTCTTCATCCCGCTGGGGCTCTCTCTCACATCGGAGGCAGGGCTCGGGATGGCGTTCACGGTGGCATCGTTGGGCATGTTGGTCGGCTCGATCGTGGCCAGCACCTGGGGAGGCCCGAAGAAGCGGGTCCTCGGCCTCGTCCTGGGAGGTGCGTTCCTCGGCGTGGTGTTCGCCACGGTTGGACTCAAAGCGTCGGTCTTCTGGATCACAGGAGTCATGTTCCTCGGCATGCTCTGGATCCCCACTGTCAATGCGACGAGCCAGGCGATCTGGTTGGCAAAGGTGGAAGCTGATCTTCAGGGGCGCGTATCCGCCGTGCGGCGGTTCATTGCCCAGGGTGCGGTTCCGATCGCCTACGTGCTGGTCGGCCCGCTCTCGGACCGCGTCTTTGAGCCGCTCATGGCTGAAGATGGTGCGTTGGCCGGCTCGGTCGGGGAGATCATCGGATCGGGATTCGGCCGCGGGTACGGGTTGTTCTTCATCGTGATTGGTCTGTTCGTTGTCGTGGCGTCCGTCGCGGCATGGATGTACCCGCCGCTGCGCCACCTCGAGCGAGACATCCCCGACGTTGTGCAGGAAGTGGAGTCGCAGAAGTCGGAGACGACGTCCACGGAGGTTCCGGGGGTGTGATAGGTTCGCTCGATGCCGTTCCCGGCGCCCGACCCCGACCTTGCATACCGATTCCTCACCGGCGCTTCTTCAACGGGAGCGTTGTTCTCTGAGGCTCGACGGCTTCGTGATGAGGGAAAAGGCAGAACGGTGACCTTCAGCAGGAAGGTCTTCATCCCGCTGACCACGATGTGTCGCGATCGGTGTACCTACTGCACGTTCGCGAAACCACCGGGCGCAGGGGGCGTCTACATGACACCCGACGAGGTAATGGCCGTCGTCCGCGCCGGTGAGACGCGCGGGTGCACTGAAGCCCTGTTCACCCTCGGGGACCGACCGGAGGACCGATGGCCCGCGGCACAGGAATTCTTGACCAGGAACGGCTACGAATCGACGGTCGCCTACGTCCAGCACATGACCGAACGCGTCGTAGGCGAGACCTCGCTCTTCCCTCACGCGAATCCTGGTCTCATGGATGAGGCGACTCAGCGAGCGCTTCGGAGATCGAACCCGTCGCTCGGCCTCATGCTCGAGAACATCTCACCCCGCTTGATGGAGCCCGGGATGCCGCATCACGACTGCCCGGACAAGGACCCGACAGCGCGGATGGAGACGATCGAGACAGCCGGTCGTCTGAGCATCCCGTTCACGACCGGCATATTGGTGGGGATCGGAGAGACGCCGGTCGAGATCGTTGAGAGCCTCTTTGCTCTGGCCGAGATGCACGGGCGCCGGGGCCATCTCCAGGAAATCATCGTGCAGAATTTCCAACCGAAGGCCGACACCAGGATGCGCGACGTCGATCCTCCGCCGACCGAGTTCTTCTCCACCGTTGTGGCACTGACTCGCTGGGTCTTCGGTGCAGAGATGAACGTGCAGGTTCCGCCGAACCTGACCGACGACTACGGCGTCTACCTCGATGCCGGCATCAACGATTGGGGTGGTGTCTCGCCGCTCACGATCGATTGGGTGAATCCCGAGGCACCGTGGCCGCACCTCGATCGCCTGCGGTCGGTCACCGAGGCCGCCGGCTTCGGTCTTCGGCACCGATTCCCCGTGTATCCGGAGTACCTCAACGACCGGTGGATCGACCCTGGGCTGCTGCCGATTCTGGTGAGTCGAGCGGACGATGACGGGTATCCTGTCGTCGAGGAGAAGGCGACCACATGACGATCATGACGACCATCACGTTCGTCCGTTCGCGACCCGCCGATACGGTAGGGGAGCGATGGGCGGAGACGAGACGCCGGGAGGGTTCGACCACTGTTGAGGTGGACGCCCTTACGGAGACGGATCGGGCCGCCGCGTTCTCGGGAGGTCTCCTACCGTTGGCAGGTGAGCACGCGACTGCTGTTGCACCGGCCTACGTCGCCGGTCCGGCTGGAATCCTGGCGCTCTCGAAAGAAGGAATCTGTGGTTGGCAGTTGACGATCGTCGCGGCTGGCGATCGAGCGGCCACGATCGACGCTCTCGCTCGAACACAGGCGGCGTTTCTTCGAGTCGGGCGGAGCCAGGTGGCCGACGGGGCTCGGATTGCCGCCCTCCCCGGGGTGAACCCGAGAGTCTCCGTTTTCGTCGACACCGTCGAAGAAGCCCTGGCCGCAGTCGAGGTCGGAGCGACCGACCTTCTCTTGCGAGGGTGGGACACGGACACGATCGGCAGGCTCCGCGACGTTCTTCCGTTCCCACTCCTGGAACGAACCGCTCTCCCCGTCGAAGTGACGGTTGACGAGGCGCGACGTCATCTCGAAAGCGATGCCTTCAAGGTCTATCTCGATCTTGTCGATGCGTCCGGGGTCGCGCGTCCCCGTACGGACTGGGCCCCGGGCAAAGATCTTCCCGCACCCCATGCACCGGGTCGGCTGTCCGCCCAGTGGAGTGATGAGGCGTGGGCCGGGGGAACGCACCCCGGCGGGGGAGACGCCGTTCGCGGTGTGTTGCAGCACATCCTCGATCGATCGCTCGAGGGACATCGCCCGAGTCGGGACGAGGTCCAGCGCCTGTTCGAGGCGCGAGGATCTGAGGTCGATGCGATCGCGTCGGTCGCCGACATTCTCCGCGAGCGCGCCAACGGCGAGAAGGTGTCCTTCGTCGTGAACCGGAACATCAGCTACACGAACCAGTGCACCTACAAGTGCGGCTTCTGTGCGTTCTCGAAGGGACCGCGGTCGCTGAATCTGCGCGAAGACCCCTATCTGCTGACCATTCCGAACATCGTCGAACGCTCCGTCGATGCCTGGAATCGCGGTGCGACCGAAGTCTGTCTCCAGGGGGGTATCCACCCAGAATTCACGGGGAGTTTCTACGTCACCGTCCTCGAAGCGATCAAAGAAGCAGTCCCCGCCATACACGTGCACGGGTTCACCCCCCTCGAGGTGTGGCAAGGTGCTGAGACGCTGGGGATCCCGGTTCGGGAGTTCCTCACCATGTTGCGCGACTCAGGACTCGGAACGCTGCCGGGTACGGCGGCCGAGATTCTCGACGATCGCATTCGAGAGCATCTCTGTCCCGACAAGATCAGAACCGCGCAGTGGGCCGAGGTGATGCTGACCGCTCACGACCTCGGCCTCCGGTCGACGGCGACGATGATGTTCGGACATATCGACGATCCGGCCTCATGGGCCAACCACATCGAGACGCTTCGCGTCATCCAACACCGCACCGGCGGGTTCACCGAGTTCGTGCCGCTTCCGTTCGTGCACATGGGCGCGCCGATCTATCTTCGGGGCGGGGCTCGCCCTGGTCCGACCTGGGATGAGGTGGTGCTCGTCCACGCGGTGGCGCGGATCGCGTTCGACGGCCTCATCGACAACATCCAGGCTTCGTGGGTGAAGTTGGGGCTCGAGGCGGGCCTGACACTCCTCAATGCCGGAGCAAACGACCTGGGAGGCACGCTGATGGATGAGTACATTTCGGCCGCTGCCGGGGCCTCCCACGGTTCCATGATGGGTGCCGAAGACTTCACCACGGCGATCGAGTCGATCGGACGAGTGCCGCAGCGCCGCACGACCCTGTACCGTCCTGCGCCGACGATTCGAGTTGTCGGAGGAATCCAATGAAGCGCGCGGGCGACGAGACCAGGAATCAGCTGTTCGACGCCGCGGCCCAGTTGTTCCGAGAACTCGGGTACGAGGCCACCTCTCACGCCGACATCTCTGCTGAGGCGGACATCGGACGTACCACGTTCTACGAGCACTTCGCTTCGAAGGAGGATCTGTTGGTGCAACTCGTACAGCGAGACCTCCCGGTGCTCATCGATGAGATGCTTGCTGAGGTCGATCCGAAGGTCTCACCCGACCTGCGGCTCCGCGAATTGACGGTTCGGTTCGTGGAGTTCGTCGGCATGGACCACCTGGGATTCATTCTCCACACCGAAGTTCCCCGATTGTCGGTTGACGCTCAACGTGAGATCGCGGACTCGCATCGGGCACTGTCGAACGAGGTGATGGACATCTACCGCTCCGGTGTGGCAGCCGGGGTGTTCGCCGAGCTTCCCGGGCCACTCGTCGGGCGCCTCATCCAGGACGTGATGATGGCCGGCGGGCGTGTCGTGATGGACCAACCGGAACCGAAACAGCGCCTTCACGAGATTGCGGAGGCAACTGCAGCGTTTCTGGTGAACGGCCTCTGCAAGTAGCGTCATCCTCATGCGGATCAATGTCATCACGATCTTCCCCGAGTTCTTCACTTCGCCCCTCGAGGCAAGCCTGGTCGGCAAAGCCCGGCAGGACGGCACGCTCGACGTGGTGCTTCACGACCTGCGCAGCCACGGCAAAGGGGTTCACCGGCAGATCGACGATGCTCCCTTCGGCGGTGGCGCCGGGATGGTGATGATGGTCGAACCGCTCGCCGCGGCGCTCGACCCTCTCGCTCACACGCACCGCATCCTGTTCACACCCGGCGGCCGCCCGCTGGATCAGGCGACCCTTGATCGATGGGCCGCGCTCGATGAGATCACCGTCGTGTGCGGGAGGTACGAAGGCGTCGACGAGCGCGTCGCAGAGCACTTCATCGACGAGGAGATCTCTATCGGGGACTACGTACTGCTTGGCGGTGAGGTTGCCGCTCTTGCAGTCATCGAAGGGGTGACACGCTTGATCGACGGCGTGGTCGGAAATCCCACGTCCGTTGAGACGGAGAGTTTCCGCGATGGCCTCCTCGAAGAGCCGCAGTACACCCGGCCCGCCGAGTTCCGTGGATGGACCGTCCCGAACGTCCTGCGCTCCGGCGACCACGCAAAGGTCGGGGAGTGGCGGAGAGAGCAGCGCGAGCAACGGACGAGGGAGCGAAGACCGGATCTACTGGACGAGTAGCTGAGTAGCCGAGTAGCGGAGTAGCGGAATAGCAGGGCGCGAGGCCACCCGTCTACCCGTACTCAGCTACTCGGCTACTCAGCTACTCAAGCCCGTTTAGCTTCTCCGCTTGCTATTATCAAGACCCGCCTTCCCCCCTTTCTTCTGGAGGATCCCGTGAATACGCTCGATCAGATCGAGAGCGCACAGTTGCGCGATGACATCCCGAACTTCGGTCCCGGGGATACCGTCCGCGTGGACGTGCGCGTCATCGAGGGTGGACGGGAACGCACCCAGGGTTTCGAAGGTGTTGTCATTGCCCGCAAGGGCGGAGGCATTCGCGAGACATTCACGGTCCGCAAGATCAGCTTCGGCGTTGGTGTCGAGCGGATATTCCCGGTCCATGCTCCGATCATCCAGAAGATCGAAGTTCTCCGTCGAGGTGACGTGCGAAGGGCCAAGCTCTATTACCTTCGTGGCCGGGTCGGCAAGGCCACCCGGATCAAGGAGAAGCGCGACTGACCGGTCTCGACCCGGACCTCGCCATCGAACACGACCCGTCCAATCGGCGGGTCGTTGTCGCGCCGCTCGACGATGCGGCACTGTCGGCCGGTGTCGCGACGCTGTCAGAGATGGATCCAATCCTCGCGAGGCTCGCGGAGCGCAACGGCGTTCCGCCGCTGTGGCCACGCGACCCCGGCTTCTCCACGATGGTCCGGCTCATCCTGGAGCAACAGGTCTCCCTCGCCTCCGCAGACGCGGCCTACGGGAAGCTCGAACGAGCGATCGGTCGCGTCGAACCCGAGGCCTTCGTTGTCCTGGGCGACTCTGAGCTGCGGACCATCGGATTCTCTCGGCAGAAGAGTGGCTATGTACGGGGCCTTGCCGCCGGCATGATGGACGGCTCGGTCGATCTGGAAGCCGTCGGCGGGCTCGACGATGCGACGGCAACGGACCGACTCCTCGACATCCGGGGCATCGGTCCGTGGACGGCGGCCTGCTACCTGCTGTTCGCACTCCGCCGCCCCGACGTCTGGCCGCCGGGCGACCGAGCACTCCAGGTCTCGATGGGCCGGGTCTACGCCCTCTCCGATGTTCCAGACGACGACACGTCGGGTGTTCGCGCAACCGCTTGGCGACCGCTCCGATCGATAGCCGCCAGGATCCTCTGGTTCGAGTACTTGGGAGGGCCAGCGTGAGAGACCCTTTGACCGGCGCGACAGGTAGGGTGCCGTTTGTGACGTCCTCCGATTTCGAACCCGTTGCGCCCGAACCAGTGGGGATCGAAAGCGCTGGCATCGAGAAGAAGAAACCTGCGCTCCCTTTCTGGCTCGAACTGCCGCTCCTCATCCTCGCGGCGCTCGTCATCGCCGTTGTTATCAAGACGTTCTTCTTCCAGGCATTCTGGATCCCGTCGTCATCGATGGAGGACACGCTCCAGATCAACGATCGAGTGATGGTGAACAAACTCGCGTACCGGATCGGAGACCTGCAGAGGGGTCATGTTGTTGTGTTCGACGACCCGCGCGGCGACGAAGCGCCGCAAGAGACGATCTTCGAGGCGGCACGGCGCAACGTCACGGAGGCGATCGGCATCTCCGTCCCACGGACCGAGTTCATCAAACGGGTGATCGGGCTGCCGGGCGAGCGGGTCGAGATCATCGACAACCAGGTGCTCATCGATGGCGCACCGATCGACGAGCCGTATCTGAAGACGGGGTCGGTGATGCCGGATTTCGGGCCGATCATCGTGCCTCCCGGTGAGATGTTCGTCATGGGCGACAACCGCAATGCGAGCCAGGACAGTCGCTACTTCGGGGCGGTGCCGACCAACACGATCGTCGGGAGGGCCTTCGTGATCATGTGGCCGGTGGCGCGCTGGACAACGTTGTGATCACGCGACCGACCATCGACGGGTTACCTGCGGACCCCCGGTAGCATCGACACGCCGACCACGGACGGGAGGAGCACGAGTGGGCGAAGAGGATCTCGAGCGATTCGAAACCGATGTCGAGTTGCAGATCTATCGCGAGTACCGCGACGTGCTCCCGATGTTCCGATACGTCGTTGAGACGGAGCGGCGCTTCTACCTTGCCAACAAGGTCGAGATGAACACCCGCTCGGCCGAAGGTTCGATCTACTTCGAACTCGAACTCGAAGATGCCTGGGTGTGGGACATGTTCCGGCCCGCACGGTTTGTGAAGCGAGTGCGGGTCATGACCTTCCGTGACGTCAACATCGAAGAGACCGACATCCCCTCGGATTTCTAGGAGTCGGCTCGCGGAGCCTGCTCGTGTTCCCGTCACAGCCGAGTGAGACGATGCGGAGATGACCACGCGCCGCACATCCGTTGGAGCCGCCGGGGAAGTGGTTGCGTCCCGATTCATTGAGCGCCACGGTGCCGTCATCCTGGACCGGAACGTTCGCGTCGGTCGCGACGAGATCGATCTCATCGCTCGGATCGATGGACACGTGGTCGCCATCGAAGTGAAGACCGGGCTCGGTTCCGAGACCCGTCCGTGGGAGAACTACGACGCTGACAAGAGCGCACGGATTCGGCGCGCTGCACGGGCTCTGTCGATCCGACGTATCGATCTCGTTGCCGTCGAACTCACCGGCTACGGGGTGGCCATCCGCTGGTTACCCGGAGTTGGTTGACCCGTACTTGCGACGCTGCTCCTTGAACCAGCACCCCCGATGCCAGTGGCGGCGCAGGTCTGGCGCATGTGCTGGGACAACAACGAGATGTCCGACCCCGGGCTCGATCCACGAATCACACCCGGGGCACACGTATGCCTTGCGCGCCTGATACGCCTGGACAGGGTTGACAACCTCGTCTCCGAGGCTTCCATTGTCGCGGAACGGGTCGGTCTGCATAGGGACAACGTAGCGGTGCAGCGGAGTAGCGGTGTGGCGCGCGCCCTTCGCCGACGGCCGAGCACCTGGGAGTGCTACCTTCGCCCCATGAGCTTCGTATCTGTCGATGACCGGGGGTTGGTTCGGTGGGTCACCATGTCGTCTCCCGGTGCGAAGAACGCGATCCCGAAGGTCGGATGGGGCGAATTGGCGGAAGCGTTCGAAGGGTTCGAAGCCTCGGATCAGCGAGCGCTGGTGGTGATCGGCGCCGATGGGGACTTCTCGGCTGGAGCCGACCTCGGTGCCGACTTCTCAGGATTCGGGACGGCAGCAGCGAATGCCGAGTACATGAAACTTCCCAACCGGGCGGCGCTTGCGCTGCATCGGATCTCGAAGCCGACGGTGGCCGCCGTCGATGGTGTAGCGGTCGGTGCGGGAATGAACCTTGCTCTCGGATGCGACGTCGTGATTGCCACGGAACGCGCACGGTTCGCTGAGATCTTCGTCAAGCGCGGGTTGACCCTCGACTTCGGTGGGACGTGGCTGCTGCCTCGTTTGGTGGGGCTCGCCCGTGCCCGCGAGATCGCGCTCACCGGCCGGATCGTCGAGGCCGAAGAGGCCCTCTCCATCGGATTGGCAACGCTCGTCGTACCGGCCTCGTCGCTTGAAGACACGGCCGTCGAGATTGCAGGAGCATTGGCCGAGGGTGCTCCACTCGCCCAACGATTGATCAAGGTCGCCCTCGATCGGTCGTCGTCGATGACGTTCGAGCAGTCCCTCGCATACGAGGAACAAGCCCAAGCAGTCTTGCTCGGCTCAGAGGATCTCTTCGAAGGCGCAGCAGCCTTCTTCCAGAAGCGCCCGCCTGAGTTCAAAGGCCGATAGCCGGCCTTCGGCCGCAGTATCCCGCACTCAGCTACCCAGCTAGTCGGCTACTCCACCACTCCGTCCAACCCTCTGTTTCTTGTCACACGCGAGTCATACGGTGCACGGATGAACGCAACAATCACCTCAAGCGCCATCATCGGTGTCGAGCCGCATCCGGTCCTGATCGAGGCCCACGTCGGGGGTGGGAGCAAGCCAATCTTCATCATCGTCGGTCTTCCCGATGCGGCCGTGAGGGAGGCGAAGGAACGCGTGCGTGCGGCGATGGCGTCGAGCGGGTACAAGTTCCCAGCGAAACGAGTCGTGGTCAACCTCTCGCCCGCAGACCTTCCGAAGGTCGGCTCGGCCTACGACCTCCCCATTGCACTCGGCGTGCTCGCAGCCAACGGCAAGCTCCCTCACGGAGCGACGAATGTCGTGGCACTCGGCGAGCTTGCCCTCGATGGCACCGTTCGTCCCGCCCGGGGCGGCCTCAGCGCCGCCCTCGTGGCGCGGGATCTCGGCACGCCGTGCCTCCTGCCGCTGCAGTCGGCTGCGGAGACGGCGGGTCGCGAGGATTTGGGGGTTCGCGCGGTCAGGTCGTTGTCGCACGCGATGGAGGTCGCTGCCGGAGTCCACCCGGGAGACGAGATCGAGGCGTTGTCGGGCCGCTCGGTCGAGATCCCCGATATCAGCGACGTGCGCGGCCAAGCGCCGGCGCGCGCGGCGCTCGAAGTGGCGGCCGCAGGCGGCCACCACTTGCTGTTCCGTGGACCCCCCGGTTCGGGGAAGACGATGCTTGCCCGGACCCTCCCCGGGCTGCTCCCGCCGCTCGACGACCGGGAGTCCCACGAAGTTGCGCTCGTTTGGGCCGCGGCGGGCCTGTCGCGTCCCGATCCTGCGGTGCCGCCCTTCCGGTCCCCGCATCACTCGGCTTCGATGGCAGCGTTCATCGGCGGCGGGTCGGGTGTCCCGACTCCCGGCGAGGCGGTGATGGCGCACCGTGGGGTCCTATTCTTGGACGAGCTGGGGGAGTTCCCCCCGCAGCTACTCGACGCGCTTCGGGCGCCGATCGAGGACGGTTCCGTTGTGGTGGCGCGGAAGGCAGCAACCGTCGAATTCCCGTGTCGGACGCAGGTCGTTGCAGCGACGAATCCGTGCCCGTGCGGTTTCGAAGGGGACCGAATACACGCGTGCGAGTGCACAGAGTCCATGAAGGCACGGTACAAACGCCGCTTCTCCGGTCCGCTCTTGGACCGATTCGATCTACAGGTCGAAGTACCGCGACTGAGGGTGGCAGAGCTCGCGGGGCCGGAGGGAGAGTGTTCGAGAGACGTCCGTGTCAGAGTTGCTGCGGCACGAAGGCGCCAGTTCGACGAACGCGGACGGCTCAACCGCGAGCTGGGTCGTCGCGATCTCGATGCTCTGGAGTGGACCGGTGGAGCCGTCGCCCGGCTGGGCGAGGCCGCGGCCGGGGATCGACTCACGGCACGAGGCTGGGATCGGATCCGGCGCGTCGCTCGCACCGCGGCCGACCTCGCTGGATCGGATGCGGTTCACGGGGTTCACATCGAAACAGCGCTCAGGATGCGGGTGACGCTGTGAGCGATGATGCTCGTCTCCGCATGGCGTTCTCCGGGTTGCACCCGATCCGAGCGCGAGAGCTCCGCGATCAGTTCGGCGGAGCGGCGGAGGCGACCATGGCGATCGAGCGTGGTCGTGTCAAGGCATCCGGGTCGATCCGCACCAATCTCGCGGCTCCAGCGATTCAGCGACGCTGCGAGCTGGCCTCGCTTGGGATCGAGGCGGTGTTCCGCGGAAGCCCGGCCTACCCGGATCATCTCGACGTGTTCGAGGACGCACCCGACGTCCTGTTCGTTCGCGGCGCGCTGCCGCAACACCGCGGAGTTGGGATCGTCGGAACGCGCAGATGCACCGCATACGGGCTGGAGTTCGCTGAGGCATATGGAAGGGCGGTTGCAGAGACCGGGTGGCTTGTTGTCTCCGGCCTCGCCAGGGGTATCGATGGGGCCGCGCACCGCGGCATGGTGTCGGTCAACGGACCAGGGGTAGCGGTGCTGGGATGCGGCATCGACGTGACATACCCGAGAGAGCACCGACGCCTCGGTGAACAGGTTCTCGAGGCAGGAGGAGCAATCGTGTCGGAGTATCCGCCCGGGAGCCGCCCCGACGCGTGGAGGTTCCCGCCGAGGAACCGCATCATTGCCGGCCTCTCCGCGGCCGTCGTCGTGGTCGAGGCCGCCAAGACCGGCGGGGCGTTGATCACCGCGGTGAAAGCCGCCGAGTACGGCATCCCGGTGTTTGCGATGCCGGGAGACGTCGACCGGCGAACGTCGGAGGGAACGAACCGACTGATCCGCGACGGGGCATTCCCCGTCTTTGACCCGGATGACTTGATCGAGGAGCTCGGTCTTGTCCATGATCTAGCTTCGGCCAGGAAGGAGTGTGAGCCGAGGGAGCTCGAGGTTCTTGACCTTCGCGCGTGACGCCACAACCACCGCGGGATGAGCAACGGGGTATCGGCGCTGACGATATAAGGCACCCATGGGCGGCAAAGACGATCCCGAGGAGAGATGCGGCGAGTCTGTGCCGGTTCTCTACCTCTTGCTGTCCCCGAGGACCTTCGACACGAACGAGACCGCAGCGGCGTTGAAATCTCCTTGATGGAGACCCTGGGCCGCCACGACCCTCCCACCCTTGGCTTCGAACGCCGAACTCAGACCTGCAAGGGCCTCCGAGACCCGTGCAGTCACGTCGGCAAACGTGTGCGGGAAGAACGAGTACGTGCAGAACACGCCAACCCGGAGTCCGTCGAGAGCCGGGAGGGCATCGATCCACTCCGACATCCGCCTTGTCGGCTCGCCGCCGAACGGCGTGTCGCTGTGGAGCTTGCACCCAGCCACTACGACATCGGTCGCCAGCAGGTCATCGAGGACAGCTTCGTCGATTGAGCGAACGAGTGTGGCAACACCGTGGGCGGCAGCGGCCTCGGAGAGGGCATCCGCTGCCTGGTGGACCTTGCCTCGTCGGCTCTCACACACGACATACATGTCCATATAGCGACTATATCGCGGCGACTCGCCGCCGGCTGGACGAAACAGCGAACCCGAGAGCCTGGCAGACCACCCCGCCCACAACGGCACAGGTGGGCGGTTTCGCATGCGGGGGTAGGAAGAGTCAAATTTCTCTGTCCGGTTTGGCGGGAGCGGCGGCATCCTATGGGTATGACGACGCTCGCCAAGGGTGAAGTGTTCCAACGGTATGGGGTTGAGTTGACCCGTTTCGCAACTTCGCTGGTCGGACCCGCCGACGCACAAGACGTTGTGTCTGATGCGCTTGTCGCAGCACTGTGGTCCGAGGGCTAGGGCCAGGTCGAGAACCAGCGCGCCTACCTCTATCGCACCGTCGTGTCCCAGGCTCGGAGCGCTCGTGTTGTCACTGTTCATTCGCCGGAAGCTGCGCCCGTTGATTCAAACGAGGAGCCAAGAGGACCTGGTTGCTCTCGAGGAGCTCATCGAAGCCG